>VFSW01008340.1_pt1 | contig 14894 bp, 14 predicted proteins | sample 5358111 | NCBI WGS metagenome assembly VFSW01 (sample SAMN11554181, study PRJNA540505) | mine drainage metagenome | isolation source: sediment from site ElyBrook_90M | place: USA: Ely Copper Mine, Vershire, VT | collected 2017 | reverse complement strand
GCGAGTTGGATCAGCCCCCAGATGTCCTTTGCACTGGCTTGCTGGTCGTTGACGAAAAAATTTGCGTGCATTTTACTGATCTGAGCACCTCCGATGCGTGTACCCTTCAATCCCGCAGCTTCGATCAGGCGTCCGGCGTAATCGCCGCTGGGGTTCTTGAACATCGAACCCAGGCTGGCGCCGGGAGGCTGCGAACGGCGGCGTTGGGCATTATAGCTATCCATGCGAGCCTGTACTTCGTCCTTCGTGCTGGTGGTCAGGCCAAAGCGGGCTGCCAGAACAACGGCCTGGCCCGGATTGCGTTTCAAAATGCTGCTGCGGTAATCGAATTCCAGGCGGTCGGCCGGCCAGCTCTGCCTGCCTTCAGTACGATGCAAGATTTCTGCCAGGAGCAGGCAGGCTTTCACGTCCTTTTCGTACGCCCCGGCGTTGCCGTAAACCGCTCCGCCGACCGACCCCGGGATGTTGGCGGCCCATTCCAGCCCGCTCAAACCGCGCAAGGCCAGTTGGCGGGTAATGCCAGACAGGTTGGCGCCCGACTCGGCCCACACCGTAGGCGAGGTGGGCGGGCCGTGCGTGTCGATCTTCACCGTATGGGCCCGGTTGATCACCACCACGCCGCGAATGCCTTCGTCGCTGACCAGCACGTTCGCCCCGCTGCCCAGCAGGAAAAAGGAGACCTTCATCTCCCACAAGCGCTGTACGGCGTTTTCCAACTCTGCGGCAGATTGGGCGATGACCGCCGCATCCACAGGACCACCTACATGCGCCGTGGTGTAATTGGCCATGATCACATTTTCCTGCAAGCGCTCGCCAAAAGCGGCGCGCAGGGGTTCGAGTGGGGTGGAGGTGTGGGTCAGGTTTCGCATGTACAGGTTAGAGAGCTTTCAAGTGTTTGATCAGGCGGTAGAGTAAGTCGATTTTCTGGTCCGCCTGTGGCGGGTTCAGGCTGTCCAGGCGAGCCAGTTCCGCCTCGTCGACCGGTTTGGCCGGGTTGGTGAGAGGGGTCAGGCGCCGGAGAGCTGCGCCCTGGACTGTAGATTGGTAAGTGCGCTTATGCTCAGTCATGGTTAGTCTCCTTGGCTTGTAGTGCGGCCAACACCCATCCGCTGATCTGGTCTGCGTCGCCGGCTGACAGGACGATGAGAACATCCCCGGGTCTCAAAGAAGCCAGCAGGTGGCCGGTGGCCTGTTCCAGAGACGGGGTAAAGTGGACTGCCGGGTGCTTCATCTGGCGGACAACTTTATAAGCGGAAAAGTCACTGGGTTTCTCGCGTGAGGCGAAGATCTCGGTCACGATGACGCGATCGGCATCCTTAAAGGCTGCGGCGAAATCATCCAGCAAGGCGGCCGTGCGTGAATAGGTGTGCGGCTGCCAGACGACCCACAGGCGGCGGCCGGGGAAGCGCTGGCGGGCGGCCGACAGAGTAGCCCGGATTTCAGTGGGATGGTGGGCGTAGTCATCGACAATGATGATTCCTTCGGCTTCCCCGCGGATGTCGAAGCGCCGCCCGGTGCCGCTGAAAGCGGCCAGCGCCCTGGCCGAGCCTTCCAGGTCCAGGTGAAGCTGATGAACTGCCGCCACGACGGCCGTGGCATTGTGCACATTGTGCTCTCCGGGCACTTGCAGGTTAATGGCTACCAAACGGGTCGGTTGGCCGTCATGCTGCCGCCAGACTTCGAAGCTGTAACCGCCCAAGGCGTTGGGCGTTACACTGCGCGCCTGGTAATCGGCCAGGGGATGCATTCCGTAAGTGACTGCCTGTCGCCCGCCAGACAGCTCATTCACCAGGCCGGCGGCAATTTTGTCGTCCAGGCTGGCAATCAAAACCCCTTGCGGTTTCAGCGAATGGACAAAATCGGCAAAGGCCTGGCGGTATTCGGCGGGAGTGGGGAAGCAGTCCGGGTGATCGTGTTCCACATTGGTGACGATGGCGACTGCCGGATGTAAGCCCAGGAACATGCGGTCGTATTCATCGGCTTCGATCACGAAGGTGCTGCCCTGCCCGGCGTGAGCGTTGCTGCCCAGGTTCTTTGAAACCCCGCCAATGATGTAAGACGGGTCCTGCTCCAGCCACACCAGTGTCCAGGCCAGCATGGCTGTGGTGGTGGTTTTGCCATGCGTGCCGGCGATGGCAATCCCGACCTTGTTTTCCATCCATTGTCCCAGGTATTCCGAGCGTTTCATGACCGGAATGCCGGCCTGGCGCGCCGCCACCACTTCGGGGTTATTGTCGGGGATGGCCGAAGAGCGGATGACCAGGTCGGCGCCGGCGACATTCTCGGCTTTGTGCCCGCTATCCACACGCACACCCGCGGCAGCCAGGTCCTGGGCCAGGGATGAGAGCACCCGGTCAGAACCGCTCACCACATACCCGCTCTCTACCAGGAGGCGGGCGATGGCGGATAATCCGCTGCCACCGATGCCGATGAAGTGTACGTGCTTGACGGTCATTAGATGAACACCATGATTACAAACGCGAACGCGATTGCCACAGCAAAGTAAATTGCTGGGGTGCCCAACAGGGCCGGCGGAAGGACCGCCATATACTTATCCACCAGGGTCAAGAGGTCGCCGGTCGGTGCGGATACCACGGTCGGGAAGGGATATTTGGCGTCATTCAAAAACCACCAGACCGAGCCCATCACGAAATAGCCGTTGACCATGCCGATGAAAATGCCCAGCAGTACATCTTGCAGGCGTTCCCGGGCGAAACGGTTGCTGCCCGAGAACTTGGGAATATTGGGGGTCTGGTATCCGAACAGCACCAGCACGGCCGTGATGCCGATCCTGATCCAGAACAGGGGCGCTCCGTTCCCAAAAGAAAGTATGTCGCGGATGAAGGGCACGAATACTTCTAACACGGTGATGAAGAACAAGGCCAGGATGACTGCGAAAGTCACCAGCAGCTCTTTGGCCCACCCGCGCATGGCGCCGATGATGCCAAACAAGATCACGTACATCCAGAAGACGACTACCAGGCTCACCATTGGTTCCCCTCTGAAGACACGGCCAGTTTTTTGAGCAGGCCGGCGATTTGAGTGGCGGCCTGCGGGCGCGCCTGGGCGCGCATGGCGCCGGCCATCGACTGCAGGCGGCCCGGTTGGCCGAACAATTCCTGCACGGTAGAAACCAGGCGGTCTTTCAAAGTCGCGTCTTCGAGCATAATCGCCGCGCCCTGGCGGACCAGGTAATCGGCATTGACTTTCTGGTAGCGCCAGGCGTAAGGGTAAGGCGCCAGGATGGCCGGCAGGCCAAACAAAGGCAGCTCACCCAGGCTGGAGGCCCCGGAGCGTGAAACGCACAGGTTGGCGCAGGCCAGGGCAGCTCCCATATCTTCGTGCAAATACGGGAAGGCGTGGTAGCGGGCTTTCAGCTCAAGTGGCAGGGCCCCCTGGGCGTTATCAACCTCGTTCCAGTCCAACTGGCCGGTAATGTGGATCACCTGGGCAATGCCAAGCAGTGTGCGTAGGTTGGCAGTAACGGCCTGGTTGATCGAACGGGCGCCTTTGCTGCCGCCAAACACCAGCAGGACCGGTTGCTGATCGTCCAGGTTGAAATGCGCCCGGGCCGACTCGGGCGACCACTTGCTCAGGTCGGCCCTGACCGGGTATCCGGTCACGATCACTTTCGAGGAATTACGGCTGAAAAATGTTCGCGAGTCTTCGGCCGTCACCGCCACCTGGCTGGCAAAGCGCGCCATGAAGCCAAGCGCCAGGCCGGGTTCAATGTCGGGCACGTACAGAAGGCTCGGAATGCCGTGACTGGCTACTGCCATTGGAACTGCCACATAACCTCCCGTAAAGAACAGGACATCGGGTTTGAAGGTTCGCAGGAGGCGGCGAGAAGCCAGGATGCCTTGCGCCAGCCGGGTGAGATTGCGCGGCATGGCTCGCCAGCCCACGCCGTGCACGCCGGCTGCCGGGATGGCTGCGAAAGCGACCGCAAAGCGTGGCGCGGCGCGTTGGACCAGGTCGGCTTCCATGCCGCCCTGACCGCCCACCCATAGGACTGGTTGAGCATCATGACCGAGGGCTTCCAGCACGGCGAGTGCGGGATACACGCCCCCGCCTGTCCCGCCAGCGCAAATCAACAGCCGCACTATAGTTTCTCCCTTCTTCAGACGTTTCTTCTTCGGTTCCCAGGCGGTCGATGCCCATCAAAATTCCAACGCCTACCAGGGTCGTCACCAGGCTCGACCCACCCGCGCTGATGAAGGGCAGCGCGTTGCCGGTTACGGGCATCAGGTTGACCATCACGGCCATATTCATGATGGCCTCGAGTAAGATCCAAAAAGTAATTCCACCGGCGATCAACCGGCCCAGCGTATCCGGAGCGCGCCGGGCAATCCGCAGCCCGCGCCACAGGATGATCAGGTACAGCATGATCACAACAAAAGCTCCGACCAGCCCGGTCTCTTCGACGATGACGGAAAATATGCTGTCAGTCCAGGCCACCGGCAAGATCAGGTTCTTGATCACACCTTTGCCGATACCTACTCCGAAAATTCCTCCATTGACGATGGCGTTGTAAGAACCTTTGATCTGGTAATCGGCATTTTCCGGGTTCGAAAAACCGTTGGTGAATTTCGTGAACCGGTCGCGACCGGTAGAGGTAACATTCACCACGGCAAAGCCCAGCACTGCCGCCAGCATGATAACCAGGAACACCTGGCGCACGTCGGCTTTGGCCAGAAAGAACAGCAGCGCCCCCAGGATATAAATGGTGGCTGCCGCGCTGATGTCAGTTTGCAGCATGATAAACCCGCAGGTGATCCCGATAATCACGATCATGGGGGCCATTCCGAAGCCAATCTGGTTCAGCTTGTCTTTTTTGGAGTTCAGCCATACCGAGAGGTAGATGACCATGACCAGTTTGGCCAATTCAGAAGGCTGCACCGACTGTGACCACAAGGTACGCCCAGGATCAGGGTTGTTCCGGTTGACGATCAGTACTGCGAGCAGAGCCCCCAGCGTGCCCAACAGCATTAAGAAGGCCCATTTTTGATAGCGACGATAATCGAACCGCCAGGCAACCAGGGAGGCTAAACACCCTAATGCGGCAAACCCTATTTGCCTGGTGACCATGTAGCCGGGAGTGTACCCATGATCGACCGCAAATTTCCAGCTTGCCGAATAGACCATCAGCAGGCCGAAGATCAACAGGGTGATAACAGCCAACAGCATGGGCACATCAAATCCCATGCGCAGGGCATGCGGCGCCTGCTTCGCAACACGCGTATTGGTCGGATTGGTTAAAGTTGATTCACCCATAATCGAAAACGCTCCCCACGCTGTTCAAAATCATTAAATTCATCAAAACTTGTTCCCCCTGGAGATAATAAGACGACATCTCCAGGTTCGGCAACGGCTGCGGCGGCATGAATGGCTTCTTGCAATCCCAGGCAGCGCTCGATCGTGAATGGCCGTTGGCCGGCTTCGACCGGCCCGAGTGCTTTGAGAATCTTTTCGGCTGCCTCGCCAAACACCACCACGTGATCCACGCGCTGGTGGATCAAATCGGCCAAATCCTGCCAGGGTAAATTCTTGTCCCTGCCGCCCAGCATCAACACCAGCGGTTCGCTAAATGAGTGGATGTCGGCCATACTGCGCTCGGGGGCGCTGGCAATCGAGTCGTTGTACCAGGCGGCGCCTTTGTACTGGCGGACAAATTCCAGGCGGTGAGGTACACCGCTAAACCCGGACACTCCCTTGCGCATGGCTTCCACCGGGAATCCGGCCGCCCAGGCGATGGCGCAGGCCGCCAGGACGTTCAGCAAGTTGTGCTCGCCGCGCAGCAGGACGGCACTCTGCTCCATCAGTTCCACAACCTTTGCCCCATCTTGCAGGTAGAGTTTGCCTGAGCGGTAAAACGTGCCGGTCTGGCCTTTTTCAGGCTGCTGCAGGCCAAACGAAACCAGCTTGCCGTGCACCTGGCTGGCGAAACTCCAGGCATTCGGATCATCGCGGCCCAAGACTGCCACGTCGCCGGCGGCCTGGTAAGCCAGGCAGTGGGCCTTGGCGGCGATGTAAGCCTGCATGCTGCCGTGCCGGTCGAGGTGGTTGGGGGTAATATTCAGGATGGCAGCTACCTGGGGTGATCGGGTCATCTGTTCAAGCTGGAAACTGGACAGCTCCAATATGACCGTGTCGCCCGGGTCGATTTCATCCAGGAATTCGATCAGAGGCAGGCCGATATTTCCACCCACCAAGTCTTTGTGCGGGGCGGATACAGCCGCTTCGGCTGCGTCGGCCATGCGTCCGACCAGGGTGGTGGTGGTGGTCTTTCCGGCCGAACCGGTAATGCCGATCACCCGGCAAGGCACGGCTTCCATGAAGATCTGCGAGTCGTTCGAAATCGGGATGCCTCTGCGCTGCGCCTCGATCACCACCGGTAGGGTCAGCGGGATTCCTCCCGACAGGCACACCAGGTCGGTCTCATCCAGCAGGGTGAGCGGGTGCCCGCCCAGCGCCAGGTTGACTGAAGGCAGGTCTCCCAGCGCGGCTCGGATCGCTTCCGTTTGCTCGGCTGGCTTCTGGTCGCTCAAGGTGACCAGGGCGCCGTGCCGGCTGAGGTAGCGCGTTAGGGCCAGCCCCTGCCGGGCTGCACCCAGAATTAGCACGCGTAGACCGTTCCAGTTTTTCATTGCCTCACACCATCGCCAGCGCCACGCCAAGCATGGCAAATAAAAGGCTGACCAGCCAGAAACGCTGCACCACCTGGGTCTCACTCCATCCCAGCAACTCGAAGTGCAGGTGCATCGGGGCCATCTTGAACAGGCGTTTACCCTTGGTATATTTGAAATAGGCGATTTGTAGAACCACGCTGAGGCCTTCACTGACCGGGATGATGGCGATCAGGGGTAATAACAGCCATTGCCCCGACATCAACGCTACCACGCCCAGGGTCGCCCCGAGTGAAAGCGACCCGGCATCGCCCATGAATAACTCAGCCGGGTGAACATTGAACCATAGGAACCCAAATAAGGCGCCCACCAGGGTAAAGCAGAAACGCGCCAGGAAGCTTTGCCCCTGGGCAATGGCGATCAGACCGTAGGCGGCAAAGGCGGTCGCGGCGATCAAACCGGCCAGCCCGTCCAGACCATCCGTAAAATTGACCGCATTGGAGGCGCCCACGATGATGAAAGTCGCCACCGGGATGTAACCATAACCCAGTGGGATTTCTCCCAGCACACCCGGCCAAAACATTTCGGGTACGTCCAGCAAGTAGCGCAGGCCGACCGCCGCGATCAAGCCCAGGATGATTTGGAATAACAGCTTGGTGCGGGCGCGCATCCCCAGGCCGCGGCGGCTGCCCCGGATGCCTTCCCAGTCATCAATGGCGCCCAGGACGCCGAAGCCGATCATCACCGAGACGGGCAGCAAAACCGAGCGGCCCAGCACATCCAGGCCGACAACTTTGGTGGCGTTCAGCAAGACCGTAAGAAGGATAACCGGCACCAGGATCATCACGCCGCCCATGGTGGGGGTGCCCATCTTGGTCATGTGGCTGCCAGGTTCCTCGACGCGGATCAGCTTGCCGATCTTGAAATGGCGCAGCACGCGCAATAATGGACTGCCCCAGATTACGGTGAGGATAAAGCTGAGCGTGCTGAGGGTCAGTACGATAGAAGTTTCGTTCATAGGTTCGTCTCCAGGGCGGCTACGATGCGTTCCATGTGCATACCCCGCGAACCCTTGATCAAGACTACATCTCCTTCACGCAATTCTTTACCCAACACTTCGATGGCTTCCGGAACGGTGGGCGCCCACAGCACTGCCGCAGGGTCCATACCGGCCTGGCTGGCTGCATCGGCGATCATTTTGCCCAGTTCGCCAACCGCTACCAGTTCGTCACACACTTCGGCGGCCCGGTCGCCAACCATCTCGTGGCCTTGTTTTTCGTACGGGCCAAGCTCGAGCATATCGCCCAGAACGGCCACTTTGCGCCCACTCATTTCGTCCAACAGGTTGAGCGCAGCCAGGGCCGATTCAGGCGATGAGTTATACGTGTCATCCAATAATAAAGCTCCATTTTCTGTATGGGCGGCGACCAGGCGAAGCTGGTTGTGCCCGTATTGCAGGCCGGCGATGATTTCTTGCCAGGTCAGCCCTTCAACCAGGCCGACTGCGGCGGCGCGCAGGGCCGTATGGACTGAATGGCGGCCAATCAGCGGCACACGCAGGTGCAATACCTCGTCGTGGAAGTGCAGGCGGAAGCGAATCCCTTCCAGTCCCAAACCTTCGATGCGGTCAGCCCACAGGTCGGCTTTGGGATCCAACCCATAGTAAAAGACCTGGGCGCGGGTTACATCTGCCATGGGGCGCACCCAGACGTCATCATAGTTCAGCACGGCTACGCCTTCAGGGGCAGGCGGCAGCGCTCGGACCAACTCGGCTTTGCCCTTTGCGATGGCTTCCTGCGATCCGGCCCGTTCGGCGTGGACTGTGCCCACGTTGGTGACCACGCCCACCTGGGGCAGCGCCAGACTGCATAGGAAGGAAATTTCGCCGGTGATATAAAAGCCCATTTCGAGCACAGCGCATTCGTGACCTTCGCCCAGGCGCAGCAGGGTGAGCGGCAGCCCAATCTCGTTGTTCAGGTTACCCGGGTTTTTCATCGTGCGGTAGCGCTGGCAGAGCACTTCGGAAATCAGCTCTTTGGTGGTTGATTTACCCACGCTGCCGGTCACCCCGATCACGCGCAGCTTCAGTTTACGGCGGCGATAGCCAGCGATGGTCTGCAATGCCTTAAGCGTATTGTCCACACGCAGGCAGAAAGGCGGCTCGGGCTGGCTGAAGATTTCGGGAAGCTTGCCGCTGCGCAGATCGATCTCAGGAAATGGAGCCGGCAGGTCATTTTGTATCAGGGCCAGGTGGGCGCCTTTATCAAAGGCGTTGGCCACGTAATTGTGCCCATCCACGCGCTCGCCTGGCAAGGCTACGAACATGCCCGCCGGAATCACCTGTCTTGAATCCACTGAAGCCTCACTGATTACCAGTGAGGCTTTTTCAGGCCGGGTGCCTGTCAGGGCTTCTAAAACGTCAGCCAGAGTGAGCACGGATTATTTCCTCATTGTCCTTTCAATTTCAAGCGTTCAGCGTCGGGTGGAATGTTCATCAAAACGACCAACTGCTTGACCACCTCGGAAAAGACCGGCGCGGCAACCAGCGAGCCCCACATATTTGTCTTTGGTTTTTCCAGCCAGACGTATACCAGGAATTGGGGATCGTCGGTGGGACCCCAACCCACGAACGAAGCGTTGGTCAGGTTGGTGACGTATCCGAGATTGGGGATCGCGATAGAGGCGGTACCGGTTTTACCGGAGATACGGTAACCTTCTACGTGGGCATTCTGGTAAGATTCGGATTCGACGGATCTGGCCAGCATTTCGGACAGGTCGGCGGCAGTCTTTTCCGAAATGGGGTTCCCCATTGGGCGTAATGGCCGTTCTTCTTGCCTGCCGTTGGCGACGATCGCCTTCAAGATATGCGGCGCCATGATCTCGCCGTGGTTGGCGACGGCCGAAATTGCCGAAGCCATCTGAATGGGGGTGACATTGACACCCTGCCCGTAGGCATTGGAACCCAGGCTGAAGGGCGTCCAACCTGGTTGACCGGGCAGGAGCACGGGCCAGTCAACCTCTCCGCTCAGGTCGATGTTGGTCATCCGCCCAATCCCGAATTTATCCAGGTAGGAGTAAAAATTCTTTTCTTTGATCTGGGTGGCCACCCAGGCCAGACAGACGTTCAAGGATAACTGCATGCAGCCTTGCATGGTCTGTGGGCCGTGGGCCAGGAAATCCCAGTTCGTGATGGTGATCCCACCGACTTCGATGCCGCCGGTGTCAATATAGACCGTGTCGGGGGTCACTGTGCCCGTGTCCAGGCCGGTTGCCATGGTAAGGACTTTGAAAACCGAGCCGGGTTCGTACATCTGGCTGACTGCCCGGTTGGTTTCGGTGGCGTCGTGGAAGACCTTGGCATATTCCCAATACTTGTTGGGGTCCATGCGGGGAGTGCTGGCCATCGCCAGAATCTCACCCGTCTTCGGATCGAGGATAATGATGGTCCCCGAGTCAGATTTTGTGTTGGCGACCGACTCATCCAGTATTTTTTCCACCATGGCTTGAATCTGTGTGTCGATCGTGAGGATCAAGCTGGCGCCAGGGGGCACAGAGGGCAGATTCTGAGCCTCATTCGGATCCATATTAAAATCAACGATCACAGGTTGTCCGGCCAAGATATCGTTATAGTAGGCTTCAACGCCGTAAATACCCGTTCCAAGATCTCGATTGCCATCCCGGTCCAAAAACGTATAAGCGCCGACCAGGTTGGAGGCCAATGCACCTTCGGGATAGCTGCGCTGTAAAATGGGTGTCCAAACCAATCCATCCAGGCTTGGATACTCCTGACCTTTCGTAATCTTGCCAACTTTTGCATCGAGCTTTTCGCCGATGGTTTTAAGTTCCTGGGCTTGCTCGGGAGTGATGGTGGTGCGTAGATCGATGTAAATTGCACTGTTTACATCATATTTCGTGCTGGCTTTGGAGTAGATGGTGTTGTAATCCAATCCAGCCACGCTGGCAAGTGTGCTGGCTATTGTAACTGGACTGACAACATAACGCAAGTCGATGCCGAGCTGGTACATCTCTTTGTTACCGGCCAGCAGGTGACCCCAACGATCGTAAATATTGCCACGCTCGGGGTAAAGCACCTGTTTGCCATCTTCGAAAGTTTTCCGGGTTTCTTCACGCAGGTTGCGCGTTTTGGCGCTGACCTGGATGCGCACCACTTGGGCCACCAGCAGGGCGGCGATCAGCGATATGGATACAGCCATGAACCTGAAACGGAAGAAGGATTCGTTTTTCATGGGATCCTCTTTGCCTGCATGGCGTTGAATTTCATCAGACCCTGGAACAGGACTTCAGATAATGAGCGGGTATACTCCGCGTTTAGTTCTGGTTTCGGTTCTACTTTTGGCGCAGTCCTGGGGGCCAGAGAAGCCGTCTGCCGGCCTGAATAACCGGGAACGAGGATGTATTCCATGTTACTCGGATCGATGGTTTCGTAGCCGAGTTCTTTAGCCCTGGCAAGCATGGTCGGGCCGGCGGTCAAGTCGCCCAGGCGGTTATTGAGATCGGCAATATCTTGCTGTATACCGATTTTGTCGTCGTTGGCTCGCTGGATTTGGAGCCCGATCGTCACTGATTGAGCGCTGATGCTCAGGTAAAGACCGGCCACCAGCGCCACGACACTCACACCCAACAAGAAAGTGGCGAACCATTTTAGTTGGTTCCGCCAGGGTGCCTGCCGGTAGGCTTGAATCAGGCTTTGAGTCATGAGCGGTTTACCTTTCTCAGTACTTTTATTATTCGACTCTTGCAAAACTCATGCCAGTTAGCGCTTTTCAGCGATTCTCAAGTGAGCACTTCGCGCTCGGGAGTTTTCCAATGTTTCAATTTCTGTCGCTACTATCGGATGACGAGTAATATCGATAACGGAGGCTGCATGGCCGCAGTTGCAGTCCGGTTGTTCGGGAGGGCAAATACAGTCTTTGCTCTCACGGCGGATGAACTGCTTGACAATTCGATCCTCCAGGGAATGGAAGGTGATAACTGCCAGCCTTCCTCCGGGAACCAGGGCTTCGACCGCCAGGGGCAGTACAGTTTCGATGGACTGTAGTTCCTGGTTGACGGCGATACGCAGGGCCTGGAAAGTGCGGGTGGCCGGGTGCAGCCTGCCCCGCCTGCCGCCGGTCGCCCGGCTGACCACATCGGCCAATTCACGGGTGGTGTGCAGCGGTCTGGCGGCCATAATTGCACGGGCGATGCGCCGGGAGTGCGGCTCTTCGCCGTAGCGCCAGATCAGGTCTGCCAGGTCGGTCTCCGGGAGGGTGTTGATCAGGTCTTCGGCGCTTTCGGGTATTTCGGGGCCAAAGCGCATGTCCAGCGGGCCTTCGTTCAAGAAAGAAAAGCCTCGTTCTGGCTGGTCCAATTGAATGGAGGAAACCCCCAGATCGAGCAGGATCCCATTGACCTGCTGCCAACCCAGCCGGCGCACCTGTTCGAGGAGGGTGGTGTAAGAGGCCTGGACCAGAGTCACCCGAGGGTTAAAAATCGACAGGCGCCGGTTTGCAATTTCCAGCGCCTGGGGATCCAGATCGAGCCCTAACAAACGTCCTTCGGGTTTACAGGCATCTAATATCCCCCAGGCATGCCCTCCTGCGCCCACCGTGCCGTCTATATAAAGCCCTGGGCTAAAAGGGTGTAAAGCGTTTAAAATTTCATTGTAAAGTACTGGTTGATGAGGTGGTTGAGTTTGGAGGTCTGCCTGCGTCATGGTTATTCAATCGTGATATCAAGTGCGGCATAACGCTTGGCGTTGAATTCCGGGTCCTGGAATTGGGCGTCTTCTTTAGCCCACAATTCGGGCGACCAGATTTCAAAGTGGTTGCCTGCCCCGACTACTTCAGCAGCATTATCAAGTGAGGCTGCCTGGCGCAGGAAAAGAGGGATGAGAATGCGGCCCGCCCGGTCAAAAACAATTTCTTCAGCGTGCGAGAAGATCAAGCGGCTTAGTTGGCGGGCATCCGGGTTAGTCAGGCTCATTTTATTGATGCGGGCTGAAATATTCTCGAATGAGGTTTTTGGAAGTACAATCAGGTTCTGGTCAAAGCCTTGGGTGATGTAGGCGCCATCTTGCAGCTGTTCGCGATAGTTGGCTGGAATAGTCATCCGCCCTTTCTCGTCTATGCTGTGTTGATGGTGACTGAGAAACATTTGTTCTACCCTCTTTATATATGTCGAACGCCGGAATAATCCGGCGTTTCACCCACTATTAACCACTTTTTACCACTTTCTAACACTAGTATATACTAATTCTCCCCAATATGCAATAGTTTTTTTAGGTTTTTACCTATAAACAATCTTAATATTTTCTTTGTAATCTTAAAGGAAACCATGCACTTTTCTACCCGATCCTATCGCAACCTGTTTGAAGGGCTGGATGTACAAGTGCCCTTACTGGATGGCAGCCAGCGCACCTATATCAACCTGGACAACGCCGCCTCTACTCCGGCGATGTTAGCTGTTCGTCATACCGTCGACGACTTCTTGATCTATTACAGCAGCGTCCACCGCGGCACCGGGTTTAAAAGCCAGATTTCTACGCTGGCCTATGAACAGGCGCGCCAGACGGTGCTTCGCTTTGTGGGAGCCAACCCGGATGAATATGTGTGCATTTTTGGTAAAAATACGACGGAAGCAGTCAATAAACTCGCCCGCCGCTGCCTGATCACTCCCCAGCGCAATATCGTGCTGATCAGCCTGATGGAGCACCACTCCAACGATTTACCCTGGCGCAATGTGGCTGAAGTTGTGCGGGTGCGTGTCAACCCGGATGGGTCATTGGATGAAGCCGACTTTGACCTGAAGCTCGAAAAATATGCCAGTCGCCTGGCGTTGGTAGCCGTTTCGGGCGCCAGCAACGTTACCGGCATGATCAGCCCAATCTATCGCCTGGCCGAAAAAGTTCACGCTGCCGGCGTGCAGATTGCCGTGGATTGCGCCCAATTGGCTCCCCACCGTTCGATCAATATGGGCGCCCTGGATGACCCCACCCATCTGGATTACGTTATGCTTTCCGGGCATAAAATGTATGCACCCTTTGGCACCGGTGCTTTGATCGGCAGGCGGGACACCTTCGCCCAAGGAGAGCCGGATATGCGCGGGGGGGGTGAAATCGAAATCGTCACTGTCAACCAGGTGGTGTGGAGCGAGCCTCCTGAACGCGACGAAGCCGGCAGCCCGAATACGGTTGGGGCCATCGCCCTGGCGGCGGCGATCAGGCAGCTCGAAAAAGTGGGCATGGACAATGTCGCCACGCACGAGGCCAGTTTAACCGAATACACGTTGCGCGGGCTGAGAAAGATAAAGGGCATCCATGTGTATGGCAACCCTGATCCGGCCGGCGCCGCCGGTCGATTAGGGGTCATTCCGATCGAGGTCGATGGCCTGTCGCATTTCCTGGCCGCCTCGATCCTCGGATACGAATTTGGCATCGGCGTGCGCCATGGCTGTTTCTGCGCTCATCCCTATTTATTAAACCTGATGGGTGTATCGGATGATGACGCCGGGCGTGTCCGCGAAGACATGCTGCGCAAAGACCGCCGGCAGGTGCCCGGCCTGGTTCGCATTTCTTTTGGCTTGTACAACGAGGTAGAGGAAATCGATGCTCTGCTTGAGGCCCTCGAAAAAATAATCACAGGGCAATACTCGGGCAAATATCACCAGGATAAAGCCTCCGGTGAATTTTGGCCGGAAGACTGGAAGATCAACTTGAGCGATTATTCTTTCATGCGCAGCATTTAATAGGTGCATCCAAGGAGTACTACAGGAGTACTTAAGGAGTACTAATGAAACCACAGTTATTGGCGCTGCTGACCGCGATTGCCTGGGGTGTGGGCGGCTATTTCGAAAAGAAGGGCCTGCACCTGGGAAACCTGGCCCCAGAAATGGGAATTACCATTCGCACCGCCGTGGCTCTGGTTATCCTGGGCGCGGTAAGTTTTCCCCAATGGAAAACGATTCCCCAGGCCGGCTCGAAGGCGCTTCTTTATATGGTCATCGGCGGTGGCGTGGTGGCAGGGGCAGTCGGCATGCTGGCCTATTATGCGGCGATCAAGGGTGCACCGCTGACCAAGGTCATGCCGATCGCTTTCACCTCGCCGCTCTTCGGCGCTTTGATGGGGATAATTTTCGGCGGTGAACCACTCACCTTCAAGGCCGTGGCCGGCCTGGTTCTGACCGTGGCTGGCATAATTTTGCTTACCGTATAATAAAATATGGAAATCACTTTTTTACATATGAAAAGCTGCGCTTTTCATATGTAAA
>VFSW01008339.1_pt1 | contig 14896 bp, 9 predicted proteins | sample 5358111 | NCBI WGS metagenome assembly VFSW01 (sample SAMN11554181, study PRJNA540505) | mine drainage metagenome | isolation source: sediment from site ElyBrook_90M | place: USA: Ely Copper Mine, Vershire, VT | collected 2017 | reverse complement strand
CCTGCTGGCTGGCGGCGAGCGGCCGGCCAGGCATGGCGGACCGCGGCCGCGCCGCGTTGCTGGTGGTGAGCGCCGGGGGGGGGGCCGGGGCGCTGCTATGGGGCCTGGTGTGGTCGGCGGCGGTGCTGGTGTTGCGCCGCACCGCCTCGGGGCGGGTGTGGGACGTGCTGGTGCGGGCGCTGACCGGGCTGCTGATGCTCTATTTCGCGGCGACCTCCGCGCTGCGCCTGGTGGGAAGATAGGCAAGGCGGCGGCGCTGGGCGGCCAGCACCGCGCCACCCAGGAGCAGGGGCGCGCAGGCGCGTTGGTCCCAGGCCCGCCAGGCGAATACGGGATGAAGTTGCATCCGCGCCGCGCCCTCGAAAGCGCCGCGGTTGCCGGTATCCAGATAGGTCTCGGCCGGCAGGCCCTGGGCGAACACAGCGGCGTGGCTGGCGAGTTCAAGATGCCAGTAGGTGATGGCGTCACACGCCTCCTGGGCGATGCCGGACCCGTTGAGCAAACAGCGGATGGGGATCAGTGCGCCGTCGATCAGCACCGCGTGGTCGGGCGAAAGCAGCAGGTCTGCGTGCGGCAGGCCGGGGCCGAAGGCGCCCGCCCGCACCCGCACCGGCCAGACGGTTTCAGGCATCGGATGGGAGCTGCACGCGATGCGGCGATGGCCAAGCCAGACAATGCGCGCAAGCCGCCCCGCGGCGGTGGCCACCCGATCCCCGACCGCCAGCGCCTCGATGGGGGTCTCGCCCGCTTCGGTCAGGATGCGCGTGCCGGCGGCGTAGCAGGCGGCCGTCACGGCGTTGGTGAAATCGGAGGCGGTATGGATGCCGGTGAATTGCAGGTCGTAGGTGTTGGCACTGCCGTCGATCAGGGTGAGCAGGTCGGTTGTGGTGTTGAAGCTCTGGCTGAAGGCCGTTGGATCCTTGAGGATGATCCTGTCGGCGGCGTTGAACCCCTCGATGGTGCCGGCGAAGCCGCCGGGGTCGTCGAGCTTCAGTGTGTTGCCGATGCCTTGCAGAATGATGTTGGTATCCGCGCTGGTGCCAAGCTCGACCACCGAGGGATCGAGCACGATGCTGCCAACCGCGCCTTGTGTGGTGCCACCGAAGATGTTGGAGATCGCTCCGGCAACATAGAACGTGCCGGACAGGACATCGACCGTTCCGACATTGATGAGATCGCCGCTGATCGAGCCGCTGCCCTGGATCACAACCGCGCCGAAATTGACAAGGTCCGCGGTGGCGCCAAAGGAGCCGCCGTCGAGCGTGCCGCCGGTGACGGTGATGGTGCCGGTGGTGTCGTTGATGATGGCGGGCGGCGACGGGGAGCCGAACGGGGCGGCGTTCGTGTAGTCGAGCGTACCGCCGAGCGCGATCGAGCCGGCATTATGGAAGGCGGAGGTGCCGATGGAAACTGCGCCGCCGATCTGCATGGTGCCGTCGTTGACGAACGAGGCAGTCCCGGCTTTGCTGGTATCGATGGCACCGTAATGGCCCGCGGTATCGACGATGGTGGCGTTCGCGCCCAGGGTGAAGCCATTCGTGCCATCGATCTCGGCGGGATAGGCGCTGTCGAACTGCGCGAGGGTGATGACGGTATCGTTGAGCGTGAACGACGGGTCGGTGAAGGTGATGCCCGGCAGGCCCGTATCGTAGATGTTGGCCGATATCGTGATCCGGCCGGGGCCGCTGCCATCGAGATTGGCGATCGAGAACCCGTTCTGCGCCGTCAGCGAACCGGCGATGGCGAGCAGCCCGCGCACGCCCACATGATCGAACACGGCGCTGCCGAAGGGGCTCGGCAGAAACCCACCGCTCGACCCGATCCACAACGTGCCGCCATTGGCGGCCAGCGTGCCGCCGCCGAAATCCAGCGTGCCCTGGTAGTCGAACAGGCCGGACGCGGCCCCGCTCAGCGCCAGGGTGGAATTATTCGTGATGTCCAGCGTGGCATTGGGGTTGTTGACGATGAGAGTGTTGACGGACACCGCCTCGGCGACCGATGCGCCGATCTCCGCGGTGTAGGTGGTGATCCCGCCGATCTCGGCGAATCCGCTGGATGTGGGCACCGCAGCGCCGGTCCAGGAGGTGCCGGTGGTCCAGTCCCCTGTGGTGCCATCCACCCAGGAGGTGGCGGTGCCGGGGTCGGTGAGCACATCGATGGTCGCGCTCGCCTGGTTGGGGCTGTAGGCGCCGCTCGACCCGCCATTGGTCACGCTGAGGATGATCGGTTCGATGCGCGGCTGGTTCGTCGCCGGCGTGTAGGTCAGGCCGCCCAGCGCGGTGCTGATCTGCGCCTGGGTGCCGAACAGGTGAAGGTTGGTGCCGCTGCCGATGCCGGGGATGGCCAGCGTTCCCGCCGGGTCGGAAATGGTGGCGGTGAGGTTCTGCGAGGCCCCGCCCGCCGCCTCGCTCACCGTGATGGCTGCGGCGCCGCTGAAGGTGGCGCTGCCGTTCTGGGTGACGACCGCGCCCGGCGCGGTGATCACCGGAGCGAGGTTGCTCAGATCCTCGATCTGCCAGGAATTGTATTTGACCGGCGTGGTGAGCAGGTAGGTGCCGGCCGCGGGTGCGTTCAGCGTGAAGCTGTCGGCGATGGTGCCGGCGGTGATGTCGAGCGTCCGGCCGTCGGGGCTGAAGCTTGCAGACGGGGTGATGGTACCGAGATAGTCGAGCTGGATCACCGAACCGGGGCCGAAACCGGACAGCGGCACCAGGCTGAAGGTCGTGCCGGCGCTGGTATCCTCCAGTGTGGCGCCGGCGCCCAGCATCTCGATGGTGGGAAAGACCGATCCGGCGGGCGCGACCAGCGGGCCGACCTGCAGCGTCGCCCCGGAGGCGATTTGCAGTTGCCCCGTGCCGACCACGCCGCGGACGATATCAAGGGCACCGCCGCTGGCCTGGATGGCGCCATTATCGGTGATATCGAGATTGAGCTGCCCGAAACCGGAAACCACGCCACCGGCATCCACCGTCATCGCGGCGATCGCCGTGCCGGCACTGAAGATATCGGAATCGACGACGCTGTTCTGTAGCGCCAGCGTGGCGCCGCTACCGATTTCGATCGAGACATGGGCCAGCAGCTGGCCCAGAACTGTGACGGTCGCCGTGTTGGCAAGCGAGATGGCGAGCGCGTCCTCCGAGCCCGAAACCAGCACGCTGCCGCCGAGCAGGCTCGCCGCCTCGCTGGGGGTCGGCACGCCAAGGTTCCAGTCGGCGCCGGTCGACCAGTCGGCGTTGGCTCCGTTCCATGTGCTGGTGGCGACCATGGCGACATCCTCCCGACCCGGGGCAATATGCCAGCATACGCAGTATATCACATCCAGTGTGTTACTAGCACGACGGAGCTATCGGTCCCATTACAATTACATGACAGACCGGCGCGACGATTCGGGGGCGTCGCGACGGATTGATCTGGCGCATAGGCCACCGCACGGCCCGGCGCCTATGCTGCACCGCCGTAATGCAAGTTTATGAAACGGAGATCATGGCATGACCACGGACGGGGATGCGGCGGAATCGGTGTTGCACATTGGCCCGTTGCGGCTGCGCCGTGCCCTTGCCGCGAGTGAGGAGCTTGTGGCGCGCATCGCGATTGGCCCCGAACGGGCGTCCTGCGCGCTGACCGATGCGGAGGGCGCGGTGGTGGCGGCCGCAACCGCCGAGCGACCCGCAGGCGAGCCACGGCGCCCGGACCGCTACCGGGCCGTCATGGAGGCCGCCCGGCTTTCGCCGCCGTTGCGCACCGCGATCGTGCATCCCTGCGATGCGGTGTCGATCGAGGCGGCGGTCCAGTCCGCCGAGGCTGGACTGCTGGAGCCAGTGCTGGTCGGTCCTGAGGACAAGATTCGCGCCGCTGCGGAAGCGACGGGCGTTGATATAGCACGATACAAAATCGAAAACGTGCCGCACAGCCATGCCGCCGCCGCACGGGCGGTGGTGCTTGTACGCAACGGCGGGGTGGCGGCGCTGATGAAGGGCAGCCTGCACACCGACGAGTTGATGCATGCGGTGCTGGCCGAGTCCGGCGGGCTGCGTACCGACCGGCGGGTCAGCCATGTCTATGCGCTGGATGTACCGGCCTACCCGAAGCCTCTGTTTGTAACCGATGCCGCGATCAACATCGCGCCCAACCTGGTGGTGAAACGCGACATCTGCCGCAATGCGGTGGATCTTCTGCATCTGCTTGGCATCGTCCGGCCGCTTGTGGCGGTGCTGTCGGCCGTGGAGACGGTAGATCCGAACATTCCGTCCACCATCGATGCCGCCGCGCTGTCGGTGATGGGGCGGCGCGGCCAGATTGCCGGTGCGTTGGTGGACGGGCCGCTCGCCTTCGACAATGCGATCGACGCGGCGGCCGCGCGCGCCAAGCACATCGACTCGCCGGTGGCGGGCCAGGCGGATATCCTGCTCGTGCCGGATCTGGAATCGGGCAACATGCTGGCCAAGCAACTGATCTATTTTGCCGGCGCCGATGCGGCCGGCCTGGTGTTGGGCGCGCGCGTGCCAATCCTGCTGACCAGTCGCGCCGACAGCCTGCGCGTGCGGCTGGCCTCGGCCGCACTCGCCAAGATCGTGATCGCGCGCCGCCGCGCCGCGCCGATGGAGGGATAGTCGTGGACGATGGCGATATCCTGACCCTGAATGCCGGCTCCTCCAGTCTGAAATTCGCGATCTTCGACAGCGTCGCGCACCCGCATCTGCGCGGCGAGGTGGCCGGATTGGGAACGACCGCGCCGATGTTCACCGCGGTCGATGCCGCCGGGGCGCTGCTCGCGCGGCGGAATTTCGGCACCGCGCGCACCACCCATGAGGAGGCACTGGATGTCGTGCTGGGGTGGCTTGAGCGGCATCGCGGCCGGCCGCTATCGGCCGCCGGGCATCGGGTGGTGCATGGCGGTGCCGTCTATGCCGGCCCGGTGCGGGTGCAGGGCGATGTGCTGGCGAGGCTGACCGCGCTGGTGCCGCTGGCGCCGTTGCATCAGCCACATAATCTCGCCCCCATCCGCACGCTGGCGGCATCGCGGCCGGCGCTGCCACAGGTGGCGTGCTTCGACACATCGTTCCATCATGGCCACGACCCCGTGGTGGACCGGTTTGCGCTGCCGCGGGCGCTGGCCGCAGAGGGGGTGCGTCGCTACGGCTTCCACGGCCTGTCCTACGAGTTCATCGCCGGCCGCCTGGCGGAGCTGGATCACGGACTTGCCGCTGGGCGCGTGGTGGTCGCCCATCTCGGCGCCGGATCGAGCCTGTGCGCCATGAGCGCGGGGCGCAGCCGGGACACCACCATGGGGTTCACCGCGCTTGACGGGGTGCCGATGGGCACACGCTGCGGCGCGCTCGATCCCGGCGTGGTCCTGTGGTTGATGCAGCAAAAGCGCATGGAAGCCGATGAGATCGAGGATCTTCTGTACCGACGATCCGGTCTGCTCGGAGTATCCGGCCTGTCCGCCGATATGAAGACGCTGCTGGCGAGCGCGCTGCCGGACGCGGTGGAGGCGGTAGCATTGTATGTGTTCCGCATCGCCCGTGAGGTGGCCGCACTGACGGCCACGCTCGGTGGGATCGATGCGCTGATGTTCACCGGCGGTATCGGCGCCAACGCACCTGCGGTGCGCGCGGGCGTGTGTGCGCGGCTGGGCTGGCTGGGGGTGACGATGAACCGGGTGGCGAACGAGGAGGGACGGATGCGCTTCGAGGCGAACGGCGCCAAGGTCGCATTGTTCGCGTTGCCTACCGACGAGGAGCGGATGGTCGCCCGCCATGTGATCGCGGTGCTGGCCGGTGCGCGGTAGCCAGGGCTACAGCAGCTCGATCCGCTCCGTCGTGTCCCGGCTCTGCGCCAGCGCGGCCATGCGCACGGCGGCGTTGGCGGCACCGAAGCCTAAATAGCCGTCGCGCTGGGCGATCTCGAAGAAGAACCGATCCTGGAACGGTCTGGTATAGGCGTGACGGAAGACGCCCTGCTCATCGCGGTCATAGAGCAGGCTGTTCATGCGCAGGTGGTCCAGTTCCTGCTCAGGCAGGCCGAAGCGGGCATCGAGGTCGTCATAGTAATTGGGCGGTACCTCCAGCATGGATGCGCCATGGGCGGCGGCAAGGGCGGCGGCCCGCGCGACATCGGTGGCGGCGAAGGCGATATGATGCACACCGGCACCGGCATAGGCCGACAGGAAACGGCCAGTCGCGGTCTGGCGACTTTCTGATGTGTTGAGAGGAATGCGCAACTCCCCGCCGGGGCTGACCATGGCGCGGCTGCGGATCAGGCCGAAGGGATCGGGCAGATCCCACTCCGCCTGCGGCATCAGGCCGAACACGGCGCGCCAGAACAGCACCGCGGCATCGAAGCGGCCGGGCGGAGCCGCATAGGCAATATGGTCGATGGCGAACAGCGCCGGATCGGCCGGCGGTTCGGCTTCGAGATGAAAATCGTCCTCGAAGATGCTGCGCCCGGCCGTATTCGGTGCGACGAGATAGACCAGCGTACCGTCTGGTGCGCGGATCGCCGGGATGCGGCGCTCACCGGCGCTGATGCGTTCCTCCCATTCGGGACAAAGCAGGGCGTCCGCCCGCGCCAGCGCGCGCGCCGTATCGTCCACCCGAAGAGCCAGCGCGCAGACCGAAGGGCCGTGCATCTGGAACTGCTCGGCGGCGGCGCTGTCCGGTTCGGCATTCAATACGATGCGGATGCCACCCTGGCCGAATAATTCGACATCCTTGCTGCGGTGGCGGCCAAGACGGCCGAAGCCAAGCCGCGCGAGTTCCTTGCCCAGTGCATCGGCGGCCGGTGCGTCCACCGCGAACTCGATGAACTCCACGCCGTCGAGCCGCGGGGGCAGGGGCAGCGCCCGCCCGCCGGCCTCCGCTTCCACCAGCACCAGCGAGCGGAGGGCATCCCGCGCGGTGGGACGGGCCGGGGCGGCACGGAATTCGTCGTTAAAAATTTCCAATGAAAGCGGGCCGCGATAGCCGGCGGCCAGGACATCGCGCACGAAACCCGCGACATCGAGCGCGCCCTGGCCGGGAAAGTTGCGGTGGTGGCGGCTCCATGACAGCGGATCGGAGGAAAGCAGCGGCGCATCGGCCAACTGCACGAAGAATATCTTCGCTGCGGGCACGGCGGTCAGCCCGTCCAGGGTATCCTGTAGCGCGAGGGTGTGGAAACTGTCCAGGATCAGGCCGAGTGCTGGATGGTCCGCCAGCTTCACGATGTCCCAGGCCTGACGCCATCGGTTGACATGCCGCCCCCAGGCCAGCGCCTCGTAACCGACGAGAAGGCCGCGATGTGCCGCGCGCTCGGCCAGGGTGCGCAGATCGCCCGCCGCACGCGCCGGGTTGTTCAGCGCGGCGGGCTGGACATTGCTGCACACCAGCAACATCGGCGCGCCCAGCGCCTCCATGAGGTCGAATTTACGCTCCGCGCGATCAAGATTGCGGCTGCGCTGCGGTTCCGGCATGGCCTCGAAATCGCGGAAGGGTTGGAAGAGCACGATGGCAAGGCCGAGATCGCTCGCCATACGCCGCACCGCTTCCGGCCGGCCGGCGAAGGTGAGCAGATCGTTCTCGAAAATCTCGACGGCGTCGAAGCCCGCGGCGGCGGCGGCCTCCAGCTTGTCGGCGAGCGTGCCGGAGAGTGAGACGGTGGCAATGGAGCGGAGCGGACCGGCAGAGGGCATCACACGGCTCCTTGAGGGATGAGTCAGGCGCCCGACACGCCCCGAACGAGGGTGGGCGCGCCAGGCGCGGCGCGCAAGCGCAGCGGGCGGTGTTCGCCTGGCAGGCGCCGCACCGGCAGAGAACGGTATGGCAAGGGGTAGTTGCCGGTGGCCGCGACGTCCAGCGTGACCTCGGTCGCATTCCAGTGCAGCGTGAAGGCAATTGTCGCGGTTGGCCCGCCTTCGCTGATGCCGTCATCCTCGATCAGGGAAAACTGGCTGTGGCCCTCGCTTGGTCCAGGGGCGATGAGCACGCAGCGCGTGGGGTCGTTGGTGGAGATGGCATCGCCGGGCGCGGGGTCGGTCAGAGGCAGGATGGCACCGGCGGGCAGGACCAGGGGCAGGCGTTCCAGCGGGGCGGCAAGCTGAGTGCGTGCGCCGGGCGCAAGCCGCTCACCGGAGTGGAAATCGAACCAGCATTCCGGTCCGGAGGGCAGATAGGCCCAGCGCGAGCGCTCGCCGGGCGCGGTGACAGGGGCGGCAAGCAGGGAGGGGCCGAGCATCATCTCCTGGTTCTCATCCCAGGCCGCCGGATCCTGCGGATAGGCAACGAAAAGCGGTTGCAGCACGGGCGCACCCGAGGCGACGGAGGCGTGGATGAGACTGTAGAGATAAGGAATCAAGCGATAGCGTAGGCGGATCGCGCTGCGGATCAGCGGCGTGACCTCAGGGTGCAGCCACGGTGTGGTGAAAACGCCGTCCGGCTTCCAGGAGTTCATGATGAAGCGCGGATGCAGCAGCCCGGCCTGGGCCCAGCGCACCAGCAACTCCGCCTCCGGTATCGGCCCGCCGAAGCCGCCGACGTCGTGGCCGGTATTGACCATGCCTGAGAGCGCCATCTGCAGGCCGGTGCGCAGATTCCAGCGCAGGCTTTCCCATCCTGTCAGATTGTCGCCGCTCCAGGTCTGGGCGTAGCGCTGGATGCCCGGACACCCCGCCCGCGTAACGCTGAAGGCGCGCCTGCCCGGGGCATGGGCCTGTTGGGCCTCACGCGAGGCGCGTGTCATCAGCAGGGGATGCAGCGGGCGGGTGAGGGCGAGGGGCATTGGCGTGCCGAACCCGGCCGAGGTCGCGTTCTCATCCTCGATACGGTATTCATTGTTATCGTTCCAGGCAACGTCGATGCCCATCTCCAGCAGCGCCTCGCGCACACCGCGCTGCCACCAGTCGATCCCTTCGGGCGCGGTGAAATCGATATGCGCGCCTTCCCCGTCCCAGAACTGGGCGAGCGCCGGCGTGCCGCCGGTGCCTTGGATAAAGGCACCGCTTTGTGCTGCCTCAGCGAATCGGGGGTGGTCGTCCAGCAGGCAGGGTTTGATGTTCGCAACCAAATGGATGCCCGCATCGTGGAAGCGCCGCATCAGCGCCGGCGGATCGGGATATTTTTCCCGGTTCCAGTGGAAAACGTAGCGGCGCGGACCGATCATGGTATAGCCGGATCCGAAATGAAAAGCGCTGAGCGGAATGTCGTCCGTCGCACACTTGGCGATGAACCCTTCCATCTGCGCCTGCGCATCCTTGGCATCGGCGATCGCCATGGCGGTCTGGGCGAAGCCGAGGCTCCAGCGCGGCGGCAGGGTGGCGCGGCCGGTGAGCGCGAGGAAACGGCGCGTCACGTCGCCGATTTCCGGCCCCGGAAAAATGTAATAATCGAGATCGCCGCCCTCGACCTCCCACATCCGGTAGAGGCTGAAGTAATTGTCCCGTTCGCAGCCAAGATCGAAGCAGGCGGCGGCCGTGTTATCGTACAGCATGCCGTAGCAGACACCGCTTTCGCCGTCGCGGGTGATGAGGAACGGCCAGTGCTTGTAGAGCGGATCGCCACGCTCGGGGTCGAAGCCGAGCGCGTCGGTCATCGCGATGCGCAAGCGGCGTCCGGCGAGATCCAGCGGGCCGGTCTTGTCGCCGAGACCGTAATTGCGGTCGCCCTGGTGGCGCGCCATGGCGTGGGAAAGCGCACCGTGCGGGCCAAAGCGATAGGGCTGCGCGGCACGGTCGGCAGCGAAGACCCGCCCGTCCGCCAGCGCCCAGGTGATGCCGAATGGCGCGAGGCGGATGGTGGCGCTCATCGTCTCGTTGCTAATATGAATCAGGCCGGGTTCCTCGCGCAAGGCAATCTGTGGAACCGGCCAGCTGCTCTCATCAGCGCGGTCGCGGCCGGACCATGGCACATCGTCAGCCCCATGCGGGGGCACCATCCAGGACCGGCCCATGCGCAGGCTGTCGCCATTGCGAAACAGCACACGCGCCAGCATGGGCCCCAGCAGGCTGACCGAGCAGGTGAGGTTATCGCCACAATCGAGCAGAACGCCGCGCGGCGTGACGGCGGCGAGGCGGGCGGTGCGCTGCATCATGGCATTCGGGTTCCATCAGCGTCGAAAACGTGCAGGTGCTCGACCGGCAGCGCAACGGCCACGGGGGCGCCGAACCGGTGCGCGGTCTGCCCGGCCAACTGGACGGTGAGTGACGGTTCGGCGAGGCGGATTGTGCTCATGCCGCCAAGCTGCTCGATGGCGGCGATCCGTCCCTCGATAAGGTTGGCGGCGGCATTGCCGCCGGCCAGCATCATGTGTTCCGGTCGGATGCCAAGACTGACGGTGCTGCCGACCGGCAAGCTGCCACGGGCGGTGATCGGGCGGATCCCCGAAACCGCGACGATGATTGTTCCGTTCTGGCATGCGGTCACCTTGCCATCGAGGAAATTCATCCTCGGCGAACCGATGAAGCCGGCTACGAAACGGTTGGCGGGGTGGTTATAGAGTTCGAGGGGCGGGCCGACCTGCTCCACGCGTCCTGCGCGCAGCACGACGATACGGTCCGCCATGGTCATCGCCTCCACCTGGTCGTGGGTGACATAGATCATGGTGGCGCCGAGCCGCCGGTGCAGGTCGGCGAGTTCACCGCGCATCTCGACGCGCAGTTCCGCATCGAGGTTGGACAGCGGTTCGTCGAACAGGAAGATGCTTGGCTCCCGCACGATCGCCCGACCGATGGCGACGCGCTGGCGCTGCCCGCCGGACAGCTGGGTGGGCTTGCGTTCGAGCAGTCCGTCAAGACGAAGCATGCGCGCCGCCTCCGCGATGCGGGTTTCAATCTCGGCTTTCGGCGTGCGCAGATTCTCGAGTCCGAAAACCATATTCTGCCGCACGCTCATATGCGGATAGAGGGCGTAGGACTGGAACACCAGAGCCAGACCGCGTTTGGCGGCGGGTATGTCGTTGACGATGGTGTCGTCGATCGAAACGGTCCCGGAAGTTATAGTCTCCAGCCCGCAGATCATGCGCAGCAGAGTGGATTTGCCACAACCGGAGGGACCGACGAAAACCACGAACTCGCCATGTGCCACCTCGAACCCGACATCATGGATGACCTTGACCGAGCCGTAGTGCTTGCCGACATGCGAGAGGGTCAGGGTTGCCATGCGATCCTCATTTCACACCGGCCGAGGCGATGCCCTGGGTGATCGAGCGTTGCAGGATCAGGAAAATCACCGTGATCGGCAGCAGCGTCAGCACCGTCATGGCCAGCAGGTAATTCCATTGGGTTTGCAGGTCGCCTTGGAAGGCGAAGAGCGCAAGCGGCAGGGTGAAGGCGCTGCTGCGGTTCAGCACCACCATCGGCCAGAGAAAATCGTTCCATCGCCACATCATGGAGAAGATCGCCAGAACCGCGAGTGCGGGAGCGGATAGCGGCAGGATGATGCGCCAGTATATCCGCCACTCGCTCGCATTATCCATCCGCGCCGCCTCGATCAGGTCGTTGGGGATGGTCAGCATGTACTGGCGCAGCAGGAACACGCCAGTCGGGGTTGCCACACCCGGCCAGATCACGCCCCACAGGGAGTTCACCAGGTTGAGCCGTGCCGCAATCAGGAAATTCGGCACCAGTACGATGGTCGGCGGCACCATTAATGTCGCCAGCATGACCAGGAAGATCGCGTCTCGGCCGCGGAAGCGGTATTTGCTGAGCGCGAAGGCGGCCATCGAGTTGAACAGCAGCGTGAGCAGCGTGGCGGTGACAGTGATGACGACGCTGTTCCAGAAATAGCCAAGAAAATTGAACCGCCGCAGCAATTCGGAATAATTGGTCCATGCCGCGTGCAGCCGTTCCACCGGCGCCACCTGGCGGAACGGGATGTGAACGATGCTGCCGCCATGGACCGGATCCACCAGTTGGGCGTCCAGGCCCATGCGGCGCACCTGCGCCATCACGCGGCCATGGCCGCCGCCGAGGCGCACCAGTGGCAGCGGATCGGCATAGCCGGGAACATGGGTGCTCGCCTGTTCCCAGGGCAGGAGGGTCGGCGGAAAGGCGTTGAGGCCGGATGCGGATTTCAGGGAGCTCGCGCCGAGCCACAGCACCGGGCCGAACATCACCACCACCCCGAGCACGAGATAGAGGTAGCTCAGCCAGTCGGTCCAGTCCGTGCCCTCGCGGGCGCGGCGGCGGGTGAGGAAGCTAGCCATTGTTCCGGCTCCGGGACAGGCGAAGCTGCGCGATTGTCAGCACCATCAGCACCGCCGCCAGCAGCAGCGAGGCCGCCGCCGCCATGCCGTATTCGCGCACCTGCTGGGTGAAGCCGGTGGTGTAGATGAACTGCACCAGGAAGGTGGTGGCGGTTCCGGGGCCGCCGCCGGTGAGCACGTAGACCTCATCGAAGATCTGCACCGCGCGGATCAAACCCAGTACTACAACCACCAGCAGGCTGGGCATCAGCAGGGGCAGGGTGATGCGGCTGAAGCGGCGCCACGGGCTGGCGGCATCCATCGCCGCGGCCTCGTAGACATCGCGCGGGATGGCTTGCAAACCCGCCAGCAGGATGAGCGTGTAGAAGCCCATATGCGCCCAGATACTGACGAAAACGGACCAGAAGAACGCCCAGCCGGGATCAAGCAGCCAGTGCACCGGTCGCGCCCCGGCCGCATCGAGCACGGCGTTCAGCACACCGTAACGTTGCAGGATCCATTTCCAGATCAGGGCCACCACCACCGGTGAGAGCAGCACGGGGTAGAAGAACATGGCGCGGAAGAGGCTGCGTCCACGCAGCGGGCGGTTGAGTACCAGCGCGGTCAGCAGACTGAACCCCACCATCAGCGCGACCTGCACGCCGACGAAATGCAGTGTGTTGAAAATCCCGTGCCAGAACAGATCGCGTTGGCAGGTGTTCGGGTCCAGATAATTGGAGCAGGCGAGCAGGGCGCGCAAATTCGCCGCGCCGACATAGGGGCGATCCGCCGGGAAAAGCTGGCTGCCGCCGGTCAATGCGTAAATGAAATCAATCACGATGGGCAGGAAGGTGAACAGCCCGAACACCAGCAGGTTCGGGGTCACGAACATCCAGCCGATCCGCCCGCCCGGAAGCAGGCGCTGGGCCAGACGCATCGGCCATTCCGGCAGGTTCATCACCGTCCGGAACACCGCCGCGGCAAGCTGACGCGGCGATGCTCCGGAGGCCGGCGATGCCATGCTCAGTGCTTGGCCGTGGCGATCGCGGTCTTGATGTCGGCGGTGATGCGCTGATAGGCCTGATCGAGCGTCATGCTGCCGGCGATCGCCTGGCCGATGCGATCGGCCGTGGCGCCGAAGATGGTGCCGTTGAACTTGTAGCCCTGCAGCCGATAGGCGATCGGCGACAGGGTCGCGGCATCGTGCAGGAGGGCGGCGATGGCGACCTTGCCGGCCGGCGGCAGGTTGTAGGCGAGCTTCTGCTTCTGCAACGGCAGTTCGGCGGGAATGTTGTTGGTCCGCTCGGCAAACAGGCGGTAATTCGCCGGCTGTGCCATGTAGTCGAGGAAGCGCGCGACGGTGTGCGGATGCTTCGTGCCCTTGAAGGCCACGAAGGCGGCGCCGCCAGGCATGCCGCTGCATGCGGCCGGGCCGCAGGGATTGGCGGCGATGGTCCAGTCAAAGGCCTTGCCCACCTGCTTGACCAAGCGCGTCAGCTGCCAACTGCCGGAATAGTACATCACGATCTTGCCGTTGGCGAAATCGGCGAAGGCGTCCTTGTAGCCGGTGGCCTGGCCGCCCCAGACTGATTTCTCGACCACCTTGGTTTCGTTCCATTTGTAGAACCGGCTGGCCATGGCCTTGAAGCCGGCATCCACCACCGCGGGGGATCCATCCGCGGCGAAATATTTCGCACCGTAGGAGATCGCCGGTCCGGCGAAGCGGTGGCCGCTGCGGTCCCAGGCCATGCCATAGGGCGTGCCGGTCGCCTTCGCCACCTTGGCCACGGCCGCCGCCCAGTCATCCCAGGTCGCCTTCGGTCCGGGCATCGGCACTTTCGCCTGCGCGAACAGGGTTTTGTTGACCAGCGGCGCGGTCACGGTGAGCTGCGTCATCATGCCGTAGATGCCCTTGTCCTGCGGGCTGGAGCGCATCCAGGCGAGGGTCGGGCCGAAGGTTTTTTCCCAGAAAGGGGCGTCCTTCAGGTAGGGGCGGAGGTCGAGGAAATAGCGCGAGACCGAGCCGAACAGCGTGACGCGGGCGATGTCCGGCCCCTTGCCGGCAGCAAGCTGCACTGGAAGGCTCTGCACGATCGCCTGGTACGGCACCTCGTCGATCACCACCTTGGCGCCGGGGTTGGCCTTCATGAAGCTGGCGGCGATCTGCTTGGTCACCGGGCATTCATTGCCGTCGGAGTAGCAGGTGACGCGGATTTCCGCCGCCTTCGCCGCCTGGCCGGCCAGGCCCGCCACCATCGCCGCCAATGCGGCCGCTGTGACCATCGCACGCTTCATCGATTTCCTCCCGTGTGGCGCCGCCTATGTGGCGATCCCTGTTCATTCAGAATGACATACGGGGCCGGAGGCCTGCAACAGCCGCTCCGCCGCCGCCAGCACCGCGGGCAGCGTGATATCCGCCATGGCCGTGCCGGTGCCGCGCACCGCCTGTGCCCAGCGACCGACCGGCGCATAGGCGGCCGCATCGGTTGGGCCGAACAGGCCGAGCGTGGGCGCCCCCGATGCGGCGGCGACATGCATCAGGCCCGAATCATTGCCGATATAGATCGCACAGCGCGCCAGACACGCCGCCGCTTCGGTCAGTGTCACGGCGCCAACGAGGGCGATGGCCTCCGGCAGCGCCGCCAGCACCGGGGCGGCGAGGTCGCGCTCATAGGTGCCCGGGCCGCCGAAAACCGCGACCCTCGCGCCCGGCAGCACGCCGGCGGCGAGGGCGCGGGCG
>VFSW01008338.1_pt1 | contig 14896 bp, 11 predicted proteins | sample 5358111 | NCBI WGS metagenome assembly VFSW01 (sample SAMN11554181, study PRJNA540505) | mine drainage metagenome | isolation source: sediment from site ElyBrook_90M | place: USA: Ely Copper Mine, Vershire, VT | collected 2017 | reverse complement strand
GCCCCTCTTCTGAAAAAAAGCTTGCAACAGCAGGGTAAAATCAGTAATATTACAAACGTGAAAAAAATCAGGGACTTCGTGAGAAAATATTTTATTACCGGACTGCTCGTCATCCTGCCGGTGTGGGCTACCTACTACGTGCTTTCCGCGCTCCTCGGGGTGATTGACGGAATCCTCGGGGGTGTTCCCGCATATGTTCTGGGACGCAGGATCCCGGGGCTCGGCATCGTCACGCTTGTCCTCTTTGTGCTGTTCATCGGCGTGCTGTTCGCGAATTATCTGGGAAGCCGGATCGTCAAACTCAGCGATGAACTGCTGCACAAAGTGCCGCTGGTACGGGGCGTTTATTTTACGGTAAAACAGGTCATGGAGACCTTCTCCATGAAACATCAGTTCCGCGGAGTGGGCCTTGTCGAGTATCCCCGCAAAGGCTGCTACAGCGTGGGGTTCATGACCAGTGAGGTGCAGGGTGAGCGCCTCGGTCTTTCCGGCAGGTTCGTGACCGTATTTGTTCCCACCACGCCGAATCCTACGGCGGGTTTTCTCCTCATCCTGCCCGAGGCAGAGGTTGCCAGGATCGATATGACCGTCGAAGAAGGAATGAAGTTCATCATATCGCTTGGATTGGTCCCCATGAGCGAACTCCAAGCCCATAAGCTGAAGCATCCGGAGGAGGTTCAGTAGGTGAAGCCGACGATCGTCATTCTTGCTGCGGGCCTCGGCACCCGTATGAAGTCGAATATTGCCAAGGCCCTGCACCCGCTGGCGGGACAGCCGCTGATCCGGCACGTGCTGCACGCTGCGTTCGGCACGGACCCCGAACAGGTTGTCCTGGTGCTGGGACATCAGGCGGACAAGGTGAGGAGCGCGATTGCGGATTCCCGGATCAGGATCGTGCTCCAGGCGGAACAGCTCGGCACCGGCCACGCCGTGCAGCAGGCCGTGGAAGCGATCTCCTCCTCGAACGGTCCGGTCATGATTTTGTGCGCTGATACGCCGCTTCTGACGACCAATACGCTCAAGGAGGTCCTGGCGCTCCACGAGAAATCGCGGGCCGCGGTCACCCTCCTCACGACCGCGATGCCGGACCCCTTCGGGTACGGCAGGGTGGTGCGCGGAAAATCCGGCGTCATGCGCGTCGTGGAGGAAAAGGACGCTACCGCGGCACAGAGAAAAATCCGGGAAGTGAACGCCGGCATATACTGTTTCGAAGCCAAGTTCCTGCTTTCGTCCCTTGCCTTGCTCGGGAAGAACAACGCCCAGGGAGAGTACTATTTGCCGGATACGATAGCGCTTGCGCGGAAAAAGAAGCGATCTGTCGCCGCCTTGCTGTGCGGCGATCCGGATGAAGTCCTGGGGGTGAACTCCCGATACGACCTGAGCCGCGCCGAGGCTGTTATGCGGCAGCGGACCAACCGCAGGTGGATGCTCGAAGGAGTGACCATGCTCGACCCCGGCACCATCTTTGTCGGGAGCGAGGCATCCCTCGGACGCGATGTGGTCCTCTATCCGAACGTGAGGATCGAGGGCCGGACGAAGATCGGCGACGCCTGTGTCATCTATCCGGGCACGCGGATCGTGGACAGCGTGCTCGCGAGCCACGTTACGGTGAAAGACTCCTCGGTCATCGAGGAAAGCGACGTTTCCGCGGGCGCATCAATCGGACCGTTTGCGCACCTGCGTCCGGGAGCAATGATCGGCGAGGGAGCGCACATCGGGAACTTTGTCGAGATAAAAAAATCCACGATCGGCAAAGGGAGTAAGGCGAACCACCTGGCGTATATCGGCGATGCGACCGTGGGCGCGGACGTGAATATCGGCGCGGGCGTGATTACCTGCAATTACGACGGTTTCCAGAAATTCCAGACCGTGATCGGGGACGGCGTTTTCGTGGGCAGCGATTCCCAACTGGTGGCGCCGGTAACGATAGGGCGCGGAGCGCTCATTGCGGCGGGCGCCACGATCACGCGCGATGTTCCTGCGGAGGCCCTCGGCATCAGCCGCGCGCCCCAGGAAATCCGGGAGGGCTTTGCGAGCCGCAGAAGAAAAATGAAGCAGAAGAAGCGTTAAAAAACATCGGGAATTGATAAAATTTCCAATTTGAGATGGAGCGCAGCAAAAACTCATGTGCGGAATTATCGGTTATATTGGAAAAGAAACGGCGGTCCCGATCCTTATCGAGGGGCTGAAGAAGCTGGAATACCGCGGCTATGATTCGGCGGGCGTGGCCGTGCTCCAGGACGGCAAGTTCGAAGTCCGCAGGGCCGTTGGCAAACTCCAGAACCTCGAAGCGCTGCTCAGAAACGAAACGCTGACCGGCAGGATCGGGGTGGGGCATGTCCGCTGGGCCACCCATGGCCGTCCCTCGGAAGAGAACGCCCATCCGCACCGCGCAGGCAGCATTGTGCTTGTGCATAACGGCATCATCGAGAACTATGTGGCCCTCAAAAAGGACCTTGCAGCGCAGGGCCGCGTGTTCCAGTCCGAAACGGACACGGAAGTGATCGCCCACCTGATCGACAGCATCGCGCAGAAAGGCCTGGCCCTGGAAGAAGCGGTGCGCGAGGCTGCCAAGCATCTGGAAGGCGCCTACGCCATCGCGGTCATCGACGAACGGGACCCCGACGTTGTGGTCGGCGCGCGAAAAGGGAGTCCGCTTGTGGTCGGCCTCGGCCTGGGGGAATTCTTCCTTGCCTCCGATATCCCCGCTATCCTGCACCGCACCCGGGACGTGCTGTTCCTGAATGACGACGAAATGGCCATCCTCACCCCTGAAGGAGTGCGGATCACCGACCTCAAAGGGACCGAGCTGACCCGTGAGGTTACCCGCGTCATGTGGAACCCGGTCATGGCTGAGAAGGGCGGGTATCGCCACTTCATGCTGAAAGAGATCTACGAGCAGCCACGCGCCATTATGGACACCATCCGGGGCAGGTTCTCCCAGGACACGGGCGTTATTCATCTCGAAGAGATCGGTCCTGCCTACGAGCGGCTGAAGGCAACAAAAAAAATATTCATCGTGGCCTGCGGCACGTCGTGGCACGCCGGGCTTGTGGGCAAGTATATGTTCGAGGAGCTTGCGTCTATCGCGACGGAAGTCGATATCGCGTCGGAGTTCCGGTACAGGAGCCCGCTCGTGGGCAAGGACGACCTGTTCATCGCCATCACCCAGTCCGGCGAGACCGCGGACACCCTGGCGGCCATGCGCGAGGCAAAGAAGCGCGGCGCCACGGTCATCGCCATCTGCAACGTTGTTGGCTCGACCGTGAGCCGGGAGGCCGACGGCGTGATCTACACCCATGCCGGCCCCGAGATCGGCGTTGCGTCGACCAAGGCTTTTACCGCCCAGCTGACGGCCCTCTATCTCTTCGGCCTTTTCTTCGGCAGCCTGCGCGGGGCGCTCTCGACGGACAGCGTGAAAAAACGGCTCGTTGATCTGGTGCATGTCCCCACGCTCGTGGAACGCTGCCTGGAAGCGAATGAACACATCGAACAGATCGCCAAGCATTATTTCAAGGCGAACGACTTCCTCTACCTCGGGCGGGGGCCGAATTTCCCCATAGCGCTCGAAGGCGCGCTCAAACTGAAGGAAATATCGTACATCCACGCCGAGGGATATCCCGCGGGCGAGATGAAGCACGGGCCCATTGCGCTCATCGACGAGAAGATGCCGGTGGTGGTGCTGGCGGGGAAGAACGGCGTGTACGACAAGATCCTGGCGAATATCGAAGAGGTCAAAGCGCGGGGCGGGATCGTGATCGCGATCATGACCGAGGGGGATACGGAGATCGCGAAGCGGGTCACCCATTCGATCTCCATCCCGGCCACGAACCAGCTGCTCATGCCGATCCTGATGTCCATTCCGCTTCAGCTCCTTGCATACCACATTGCAGTGCTCTTGGGCGCGGATGTCGACCAGCCGCGAAATCTGGCGAAAAGCGTAACCGTGGAATGAAAGGCGGTAGTCAGGAGTCAGGAGTCGGGATAAGTTCTCCTGAATTCCGGTTCCTGTCTTCTGGCTCCTATGCAGTTATCATGGATTATCTCGACAATTTAAATCCACCTCAACGTGAAGCCGTCCTGTACGGCGACGGGCCGCTTCTGATCCTGGCCGGAGCGGGCAGCGGGAAAACGCGGGTGATCACCTGCAGGATCGCGCACCTGATCCGCGAGCGAAACGTGGACCCGAGCAACATTCTTGCGGTGACCTTTACGAACAAGGCAGCAAGCGAGATGCGGGAACGGGTCGAGCGGCTGATCGATGTGCCGCTCAACCGGCTCTGGATCAGCACCTTCCACTCTGCCTGCGTCCGGATCCTGCGGCAGCATGCGGACCGCCTGGGGTATAAGCGGACCTTCGTCATTTACGATGAGACGGACCGCTCCTCGCTCATCAAGGCCTGCATGTCGGACTTGCGGATCGACGGCGAGCAGTATCAGCCGCGGGCGATCAGCGCACGAATCAGCAGCCTCAAGAACAACCTTGTCGATGCTGCTCACTATGATAAGACGAGCAGCCATTTCGGGTTCGAGGAAGCCGTTTCCCGGACCTATTCGCTCTACGAGGAAAAGCTCAAGGAGTCCGACGGGCTCGATTTCGACGACCTGCTCATGCTCACGGTGAAGCTCTTTGAACAGCATCAGGACGTTCTCGGCTACTACCAGGGGATGTTTCACCATATCCTGATCGACGAGTACCAGGACACGAACCATGCCCAGTACCGTTTCGTCCGGCTGCTGACGGCAAAGCGAGCGAACCTCTGCGTGGTGGGAGACGACGACCAGAGCATCTACCGTTTCCGCGGCGCCGATATATCGAACATTCTGAACTTCGAAAAGGATTATCCGGCCGCAAAGGTGATCAAGCTGGAGCAGAACTACCGTTCGACCCAGAACATCCTCGGCGCCGCCGGAGCGGTGGTTGCCCGCAATCTCGGCAGGAAAGCCAAGGAGCTCTGGACGCAAAAACGCGGCGGTGATAAAATACGGTGTTACAAGGCGTTTGACGAAAAGGACGAAGCGCGCTTTATCTGCCGGACCATTCAGCAGGAAACGGATGAGGGCAGGAGTCTTCGCCAGATCGCGGTCTTGTACCGCACGAACGCCCAGTCGCGGGCACTTGAGGACGGCCTTCGCAACTCCGGGGTGCCGTACCGGATTTTCGGCGGTCTCAGATTCTACGACCGCAAGGAGATCAAGGACATCATTGCCTATCTGCGGGTGCTTCAAAACCCCGCGGACATCGTCAGCCTGCGAAGGATCATCAACGTTCCCGCGCGCGGCATCGGCGATACGACGATGGATAAGCTGGAACGGGCCGCGGCCCAAGCAGGGGTTCTCCTGTACCAGGCCGTGTTAAACGCTGATACGAGCGACGTTACGCCGTCGGCAAAAAGGAAGCTCAAGGAATTCACCGCCATGATGGAGCGGATGCGGGCTGATCTCGGATCGCTGACCATTACAGACCTGGTCCGGAGGGTGATCCAGGAGAGCGGGTACGGCGCTGCTCTCGAAGAGGAAAAGACCATTGAATCGCGGATACGCCTTGAAAACCTGAACGAACTGATGACCGCTACCGAGGATTTCCAGGAACAGAACCGCGATGCGTCGCTTGCCGCATTCCTCGACCAGGTTGCGCTCATTACCGATCTCGAACAGCAGACCGCCGCGGACAGCGGCCGCGGGAACAGGGACTCGGTAACGCTTATGACCCTGCATAATGCCAAGGGGCTGGAATTTTCCGTGGTGTTCATGGCGGGCATGGAAGAAGGGCTCTTTCCCCATTCCCGGTCCGTCGAGAGCGAAGAGGAACTGGAGGAAGAGCGCCGTCTCTGCTACGTGGGCATCACGCGGGCAAAGGAACGTCTCGTCCTTACCCATGCGCTGGAACGCAGGCTGTACGGCTATCCGCAGTCCAACCTGATGTCGCGTTTTTTGCAGGAGATCCCGCGGGAAGCCATGGAATTTTCCGGAACGGATTCAACGGCGACCTATTCCTTCCGCGACCGGGTGCCCTGGGAAAACGCCACCTTCGCCTCTGCGCGAAAAGAAGCGCCGGTGCTGCCGGTTGCCGTTCCTCCTGCAGCGAAAACGGGAGGAGATCGATACTACAAAGGCGCTGTCGTGCGGCACGCAAAATTCGGTCTCGGCACGGTGCAGCGTTCGGAAGGCGCGGGAGATGATCTCAAGATCAGCGTGAGTTTCCCCGGACATGGGGTGAAGACGCTTTCCGTGAAGTATGCGAATCTGGAAGTGATATGATTCTTTAGCCGCAGAGCCACAGAGTCTCAGAGAAATCAAAATTCAAGATTCATGTTCAAGATCCTACTCTGTGTTTCCGTGCCTCAGTGGCAAGATAGAGGGTTTAATTACGATGAAAATTACAAAACAGGAAGTCGAAAACGTGGCCAAGCTCGCCAGGCTGGAACTGTCGGAGCAGGAAAAGGAAAAGCTGATGGACCAGCTCTCGAACATCCTGACCTATGTGGAGAAAATGGGAGAGTTGGACACGAAAGGCGTGGAACCCACGTCCCATGTGCTGGACATCAACAATGTGATGCGAGATGACGTGCCGGGGGAGAGTCTCTCCCAGGAACGGGCGCTCAGCAATGCGCCGGACAAGGCAGCAGGGCATTACAAAGTGCCGAAGATTATCGAGTAGAGTCAGGAGTCAGGAGTCAGGAGTCAGGAGCACCTCATCACTGCTTGACCCATGATCCTTATCTCTTGTATAAGGAGAACAATGTTCAGATTAATGCTTCGATCAAAAATCCACCGGGCGATTGTGACGGACTCGAACCTCGACTATGAGGGCAGTCTGACCGTTGATCCCTTGCTTCTTGAAGCCGCAAGCATGCTTCCTTATGAGCAGGTGAGCGTGTCGAACCTGAATAACGGCGAACGGTTCGAGACCTACGTGATCCCGGGAAAGCGGGGGGCCGGGGAAATGGTATTGAACGGCCCCACTGCCCGCAAAGGCGTAAAAGGGGACAAGGTCATCGTCTTCTGTTACGAGTACTTCAATGAAGAGGAACTCAAGACCTTTAAACCCAAGATCGTGCTCGTGGACGAAAACAACAGGGTGAAGGAGAAATAATGGAGCTTTATCAGCTGACGATCCATGAATTGCATGACATGCTGAAAAAAGGCGAGACCACGTCCGAGGCCATTACCGAGTCGGTCCTGTCCAGGATCAAGGCCGTGGACGGGAAGGTCAAGGCCTATATCACGGTCACGGAAGAGGTCGCGCGCGCCCAGGCCCGGGAAGCGGACAAGCGCATCAAGGCCGGCGATACGTCGTCGCCGCTTCTCGGCATTCCGATCGCGGTGAAGGACAACATGTGCACCGACGGCATCAAGACCACCTGCGCATCGAAAATCCTCGGGAACTTTGTGCCGCCTTATGATGCCACGGTCGTCCGGAACCTGAAACAGGCCGGGTATGTTCTGTGCGGCAAGCCCAACATGGATGAGTTCGCCATGGGGTCCTCGACGGAGAATTCAGGGTTCTTTATCACGAGAAATCCCTGGGACCTCGAACGGATCCCCGGAGGATCGAGCGGCGGTTCGGCAGCTGCCGTTGCCGCAGGCGAATGTATCGGATCATTGGGCTCGGACACGGGCGGATCGATCCGGCAGCCCGCGTCGTGCTGCGGCGTTGTGGGGCTTAAACCTACCTATGGGAGAGTTTCCCGCTTCGGGCTTGTGGCATTCGCGTCGTCCCTCGACCAGATCGGCCCGATCACAAAAGACGTCATTGACGCCGCGCTCTTGATGAATGTTATCTCGGGCCACGATGAACGGGATTCCACGTCAGCGAATATTCCGTCGCCGGATTATACGAAGGCGCTCAAGAAAGACGTCAAGGGGATGAAGGTAGGCCTGCCGAAGGAGTACTTTATCGAGGGCATGGACCCGGCGGTGGAGAAGGCAGTCAGAGATGCCGTCAAAACCCTCGAGGGGCTCGGCGCAAAAGTACTGCAGGTCTCGCTTCCACATACGGACTATGCCGTGGCCGCGTACTATATTCTCGCGACGTCCGAGGCAAGTTCGAACCTTGCGCGCTACGACGGCGTGAAGTACGGCTACCGCACGCAATCACCGAAGGACCTGATGGATATGTACATGAAGTCGCGCGCCGAGGGATTCGGGCCTGAAGTGAAGCGCAGGATCATGCTCGGCACCTATGCGCTCTCCGCCGGATATTACGATGCCTACTACAAGAAGGGACAGCAGGTCAGGACCCTGATCAAGCGCGACTTCGACGAGGCGTTCAAAGCCGTGGACGTGATCGCCACGCCGACGGCGCCCACGGCTGCGTTCAAGATCGGCGAAAAGTCGTCTGACCCGCTCCAGATGTATCTGTCCGACATCTTTACGATCAGCGTGAACCTTGCGGGCATCCCGGGGCTATCGCTTCCCTGCGGATTTACCTCAGGGAATTTACCCATCGGGCTGCAGCTGCTCGGCAAGCACTTTGACGAGGAAGCGATCCTGCATGCGGCCTTTGCCTACGAGCAGGCGACGGAATGGCATAAGAAAAGGGCAAAGCTGTAACTTCAGGGGCAAGGGTCAAGCAGCACGGGTCAAGGGATACTACAAAACGACGAGGATGAACCATGAAATACGAGGCAGTCATCGGGCTTGAGGTGCATGCCCAGCTCCAGACCAATACGAAAATATTCTGCCGGTGCGAGACGCGGTTCGGCGAGGAAGCCAATACGCGTACCTGCCCCGTCTGTATCGGCATGCCGGGCGTGCTGCCAATGCTGAATAAAAAGGCGGTGGAGTACATCGTCAAGACCGGCCTCGCAACGCACTGTACGGTCAGCCCTTACAGCAGGTTCGCACGGAAGAATTATTTCTACCCCGACCTTCCCAAAGGGTACCAGATCTCGCAGTACGAACTTCCCGTGTGCGAGCGCGGGTATGTGGAGATCGTCGTCGACGGCAAGATCAAACGCATCGGCCTTACACGGATCCATCTCGAGGAGGACGCTGGCAAGAACCTGCACCAGGCCGAGAGCGGCGCGAGCCTCGTGGACCTGAACCGCGCGGGGACCCCGCTCATGGAGATCGTGTCCGAGCCGGACATCCGCACGGCGGAGGAGGCATCAGAGTACCTGAAAAAACTTCGCTCCATCCTGCGCTACATCGAAGTGTCGGACGCGGACATGGAAAAGGGCAACTTCCGGTGCGACGCCAATGTGTCGATCCGGCCTGTGGGCTCCACGGAATTCGGCACCCGGGCGGAAGTCAAGAACGTCAACTCCTTCAAGTATGTCCAAAAAGCGCTCGAATACGAGATCAAGCGCCAGGCGCAGATCCTCGATGAGGGCGGCAAGGTGATCCAGGAGACAAGGCTCTTTGATTCGTCCAAGGGCGTGACCTTTTCGATGCGGAGCAAAGAAGAGGCCCATGACTACCGGTATTTTCCGGAACCCGATCTGGTGCCCATCGTCGTTGCAAAGGAAACCGTCGCGGAAATTGCCAAAACCATTCCGGAATTACCCGATGCCAAGCGGGACCGGTTCGTGAAGGACTACGGTGTCCCCGAATATGACGCGGACATGCTGACCCAAAGCAGGGCGCTGGCAGCCTACTTCGAGGAGTCGGTCAGACTTTCGGGACAACCGAAAGTCGTATCGAACTGGATGATGGGCGAGCTCATGCGTCTCTTGAACGGGGAAGGCAAGGAGATCGAGGATTGCCCGATCCGACCGGACCGGCTCGCCGGCATGATCAAGATGATCAACGACGGGGTGATCAGCACCAAGATTGCCAAGACCGTGTTCGAGGAGATGTACAAGACGGGCAAGGATGCAGAAACCGTTGTTCAGGAACAGGGCCTCGTCCAGGTTTCGGACTCCGGCGCCATTGAACAGATCATCGCCGACGTGATCAAGGCCAATCCCGGCCAGGCTGCCGACTACAAGGCAGGGAAAGAAAAGCTGTTCGGCTTTTTTGTGGGCCAGGTGATGAAGGCGAGCAAGGGCAAGGCGAACCCGGACCTGGTAAACCAGTTGCTCAAGAAGAAACTGAGCGAATAAACACTAACGTTGTCCATAAAAACTATCGTAGGGGGAAATTTACATGCTGGAACAAATCAGGAAACATATGGGCTGGATGATGTGGGTCATTATCGGACTCGTCACCGTGACCTTTCTCTTCTTCGGGATCTATCCGTCGAGCGGGGGAGGCGAACGCGCGGCCAAGGTCGGCAATACGGTGATCACGATGGAGGAGGTGAACCGGGCCTACCGCAATTTGGCCGATAATTACAAGGATCTGCTCAAGGACAAGTTCAACGACACGATCGCAAAGAGCCTGAAGTCCCAGGCGCTCCAGGAATTGATCGTGAACCGGCTGATGATCGACGAAGCGGAGCGGATCGGGCTGCGCGTGAGCGATCAAGAACTTCAGGCGGCAATCATGAGGATGCCGGCTTTTTCCGTGGACGGTAAATTCGACAAGAGAGCGTATGACCGGATCCTGGACCGGATCAACATGACGCCGGCCGCCTTTGAGGCCAGCCAGCGGGAATTCCTTCTGCGCCAAAAAATGGAAAATCTGATCAAGGACGGAGTGACGGTGACGGACGCCGAACTGGCTGCAGCCTACAAGCAGCAAAACCCGAAAGCCAGGCCCGGAGATTTTGAAAAGAACCGTGAAACGTTCAGGCAAACCTACCTTGCGGGAAAACGGCGGGACGCGCTCACGGCCGCTTTGCGGGAAATCGAGAAAAAGATCCCCGTGAAAATTGAGCAAAAATCATTGGCACAACTGTGATGCATTTGTAAAAAGTCGGACAATATTGACGCATTCGTAAAAAGACAGAAAAGCCGTCTTTGCGAGCGTAGCGAAGCAATCTCGTAGTTCGTATCTGCCTGATAAATCGAGATTGCCGCGTCGCTCCGCTCCTCGCAATGACAGCACTGGGGACTTTTTACGAGGCTGTCTTTTTTGCGCTTTGCGTGAAACCCCGTTTTTTACAACCTCATCACCACTGCGTCAAATCGTCGATTTCCATTCGAGGTCGCCTATCAGCTCCCACTGAACGAAATTTCTGATGCGGAGGAGCGTTTCTTGCGGCATGTTGATAAAGTGAAGACCCATGCCGGGTTCGGCTTCGAGCTGTGCCCCAAGACTTAAGGTCCGGACGACCTCCGCAGTCAACTCGATGGGGCTGGCATCGAGCGGCAGCGTGAACTTGATGTGAAGGATGGTGCCTTCCGGCGGCGGATCGGCGGTCCGCAGATACAATCCGCCTTCGGAAAGGTTGATGCAGGTCAATACTTTTTCGGGGGTTGCTTCTGCTATCTCCACGCGGAACTTTGCCGGAATGCGGGGAGTGGTGCGCGGCTGGCCGCTCAGGCGGGCGAGTATCCCGTATACCATCGCGAGATCAAGCGGCCTTGTCAGGACCGCGGAACATCCCTGTGCCAGGAGGGCCTGGTTCGTCTCCGGGTTGTCATGGGGCATGAACACGATGAGCGGCACCTCTTTGACCGCAGGATCGCTCCTCAGGAGGGATACCGCAGGCTTCAATCCGGCGTCCTCGAAATCGCCGCCGTTGAAGAGGACCAGGGAAAACGATGCGCCGTGGGCGAGCCGGGCCCCTTCCTCCGGGGTTTTCGCGAGAACGGGGGAATACCAAATGCGGTTGAGCAGAACGCCTAAGTACATCTGCCCGGCAGCCGTTCGACAGATTATGAGAACCTGCTTTTTCGCCGACATCGCTTTCCTCCCTTGAAGATTTTCCTCATTAGAGCATGGCGAGCCTCTCTTGTCAACCGTTCAGTTCGCCCAGCTCCGCCAGCAGGTGGATCATGCTCCGGCACCCTTTTTCCCAGTCCGAGATCAAGAGACTTTCATTCTCCGAGTGCGCCGCCGTAAAGGGGTCGCCGACGCCCAGGAGCAGGGCGGGCGCGTTGCCGAGCGCTTCGGTTATCGTCTGCACGAAAGGGATCGAACCGCCCGCGCCGGCAACCACGGGCCTCTTGCCGTATCCTTTTTCGAGCGCCTTCAGCGCGGCCTCAAAGACTGAACCGGTGGTGTCCGTTTTCCACCAGGTCGAGGGGGCCTCCGGCCGAATAGTCACCCGCACTCCCCACGGTGCCTGCTGCAACAAATGTTTTTTGAGCATCTCCAGCGTTGCGTCCGGGTCCATGTCCGGCACGATGCGGATGCCGATGCGCGTCCATGCCGCGTCGTTGATGATATTCGCGGCTTGTTTCCGGCTGCTCGCTTCAATCGCGTTGACGGCGATCGACGGCCGGTACCACATCTTTTCGTAAACAGAACCCTTTCCTCCGATGATCTGCGTTGTGTCCAGGAGCTTTGCTTGTTTCCGGTAGAGACTTTCCTGGAAGGGCAGTGCGTCCAGGTGCGCCCGTTCCTCGCGAGACAGCGTCCGCACCTTGTCCACGAGCCCCGGGATCGCCGGCTGGCCGGTCTCGTCCACGAGGCTCGCTATCATCCTGGAGAGCGCGATGACGGGGTCGGGCAGCGGTCCGCCCCAGGTGCCCGAATGCACGCTCGAAGAGAGCGAGCGAACTTCTACGGTCACGGTCACGATGCCCCGGAGCGAAGCAGTCAGCGCAGGAACGCCGCTGTCGAAATTCTCGCTGTCGGCGATCACGACGGCATCGGCGGAAAAGAGCTCGCGGTGCAATTGAAGCAGCGTGCCGAGGTTTGCAGATCCGACTTCTTCCTCGCCTTCGATCAGGACCTTCACGTTGACCGGCAGGGCATTGTCCTTCTGAACGTACGAACGGAGCGCGGCGGCATACATTGCAACGCCGCCCTTATCATCGGCTGAGCCGCGGCCGTAGAGCCTGCCGTTTCTCTCCGTTGGATCGAAAGGGGGCGTGATCCAGAGCTCCTCGCGGCCCACCGGCTGGACATCGTGATGGGCGTACAGCAACAGGGTGGGTTTTCCGGGCGCATTGTTCCATTGACCGAATACCGACGGATGCCCGATGCCGGTTTCGAGGACGCGCACGTCCTTGAGGCCGCAGGTTTTCAGGAGTGAGGCCACTGCGCCGGCGCAGTGCCTGACCGGGGCCGGGTCGAATCCCGGAAAACTGATGCTCGGAATGCGGATAAGGTCTTTCAGGTCGTCCAGGTAAGCACTTTTGTGGTCGTTAAAGTGTTGCAGCGCAAGATCCAGTTTTTTGCCGTTCATGCTGTCCTCCGTGAAGATCAGGGAAAAAACGACTCTTGCTCAAAAGTCCGCGCCCTGTCTGATCAGCTGTCGTCCTGCGGCTGTTCATGGTCCCGTACCTCTTTCTGTTCCGGTTCATCTTCATCGCCGTGTTCCACGACAGCAATGCAGGCCTCGTATTATAAAGAAGCTGCTTATCTTTTGTCAACTTCCATCGCATGAATTCCGGAATGAGCGCATTTCTCCGCAGCTTAAAGCGGGGTTGGCGAGCGATAGTGAGACTATTCCCTCTCTGGCGCAGCCATGAGACGCAAACTCGTGATATCCCGTAACGGCGGGGCGCCGAACAAACGACCGTATTCGCGGCTGAATTGGGAAGGGCTCTCATAGCCGACCTGAAACGCCGCAGTTGTCGCATCCTGATTCTCGGTAAGCAGCAACCGCCGCGCTTCGGTCCATCGGGCAATGCTCTTTCCCAGCGCTTCGCGCGCAACTTCCAGTCCGTTATCCTCATAGACCCGCTTAAATGCCTGCTTTCGCATAACTGCCTCCATGACCATATATTACCAGACTTTTCCGCACGGTACCATATTTAGCGATGATTTCGGAGGATTAGGCAAGAAATGGGCAGGATTGGTCTACCAACCTTTGTTCTTTCGGGATAAGATATGATTAGCAACAGGCGTGGGATTCCCTCTCCTTCAAGGAGAGGGCTGGGGTGAGGATGGGTTTGACGTTCGTTCCAGCGAGACCCATCCCCTTGATCCTCCCCTTGAAGGGGAGGTAACTTTGGTTTCAAGCTGGATGAAAGGAGAAACAATGCAAAAACGTAAATTGGGGAAAAGCGGCCTGGAGGTTTCGGCCCTCGGGCTCGGTTGTATGGGAATGAGCATTGCCTACGGTATTCCTCCGGACAAGAAGGATATGATCGATCTTATACGGAAAGCCGTGAAGCGGGGTGTCACCTTTTTTGATACCGCTGAAGTTTATGGCGCGAATGAGGAGCTCGTAGGCGAAGCCCTCGCTCCCTTCCGTGGGAAAGTGGCGATAGCCACCAAGTTCGGGATCAAACTGGGTCCTGACGGAAAACAGTTTCAAGACAGTCGGACTGATGGCATCAGGCAAAGTCTCGAGGGCTCTCTTAAACGGCTCAGGGTCGATGCAATCGATCTCTACTACCAACACCGAGTCGATACGAACGTGCCGATCGAAGAAGTGGCGGGAACGGTGAAGGACCTGATCCGGGAAGGAAAGGTGAAGTACTTCGGCCTTTCTGAACCGGGAGTGAAAACGATCCGCCGCGCGCACGCGGTACAGCCGGTTACTGCCATCCAGAGCGAATACTCGCTGTGGTGGAGGCGGCCCGAGGAGGAACTGCTGCAGACGCTGGAGGAACTTGGGATCGGGCTTGTTCCCTTCAGCCCTCTTGGCAAAGGCTTTCTCACCGGAAAGATCGACGAGAGGACGGAGTTCGTCAAGACCGACTTCCGCAATATCGTTCCGCGCTTTACGCCAGAGGCACGAAAGGCGAATCAGGCTTTGGTAGACTTACTTAAGAAGATCGCGGAACGGAAGAAGGCTACACCTGCCCAGATAGCGCTCGCCTGGCTGCTGGCCCAGAAACCGTGGATCGTGCCGATCCCGGGTACCACGAAGCTTTCGCGGCTGGACGAGAATATCGGGGCCGTCAACATCCAACTAACTCCCGATGACCTGCGCGAGATCGAGAGC
>VFSW01008337.1_pt1 | contig 14896 bp, 14 predicted proteins | sample 5358111 | NCBI WGS metagenome assembly VFSW01 (sample SAMN11554181, study PRJNA540505) | mine drainage metagenome | isolation source: sediment from site ElyBrook_90M | place: USA: Ely Copper Mine, Vershire, VT | collected 2017 | reverse complement strand
GCCACGGCGCCGGGATAATCGTAGGGCAGGTAGACGATGGTCGCCCTGTCGCCGAAGAGCTGCTGCGCCGTCTCCCGCCCGGTGGGCGTCATCTGCGTGAGCAGAAGTTCATGGTCGGGATAGCGCGCCGCCAGCGCACGCACCAGCGGTTCAGCGGCACGCGTTTCGCCCACCGACACCGCATGCAGCCAGATCACCGGTCGCGCCGGTTTGGCCTGATACCAACCGAAGCGCTCGCCAATATGTTCGCGATAGCCGGGCTGGCGCCGGCCCCGCCACCACAGGTGCGCGAGCGCCCAGGGAAACAGCAGCCACAGCAGCAGCCGATAAGCGAAGCGCCAGATCACGCCGGGTCTCCGCCGGCGACCTCATGCAGCGCGGTCAGCACCTCGGCCACCCCGGGTACCAGTTCGGGGCCGCCCAGGTTGCGCACCGGCGCCCCCTGCCCCGCGTATACGCCGGTCAGTTCCGAATGCGTGCCGCAGTAGAGCGCCACCACCGGTCGGCCCAGGGCCACCGCCAGATGGGTCAGGCCGGTATCGACGCCCACCACCGCACGCGCCCCGGCGAGCAGCCCGGCCATGCCGCGGATACCGAGCGCAGGCGGCACGACTGCCTTAGGCAGCGCACGCGCGATGCGCTCGCTGCGGGCGCGTTCCCCGGCATCGCCCCAAGGCAGCATCAGGGTGTAACCCTGGCGCGCGAGTTCAGCGCCGAGCCGCTCCCACGCCGGCTCGGGCCAAAGCTTGTCGGCGCCGCTGGTCGCATGCAGCAGCACGCAGTAAGGCTCGGGTGCCAGCGATGGTGCAGCCGCAGGCGCGGCGATGCCATAGTCGAGCACAGCCGGCAGCTCATAGCCCAGCGCCAGGGCGGCGAGGCGCCGGTTGCGCACGACGGCGTGCAGATCGCGCGGCACCACGTGCTTGACATCGTAGAACTTCGCCGCCAAGGGCTCGCGCGCACTGGCACCGGCATAGCCGTGGCGCGTGCCGGAGGCCGCGCGTGCCAGCAGCGCGCTCTTGATCAGACCCTGGGTGTCGATGACACAGTCGTAACGCATCCCCGCCAGCGCATGGCGGAACTGGCCGAGCTCGCGCCAATGCGCAAGTTTGAGCACATCCTCGCGCCAGCGCCGCAGCGCCACCGGAATCGCGCGGTGCACGCCCGGGTGCATGCCGACGACGTCGCAATAAGCCTCCTCCACCACCCAGTCGATCCGGGCGCGCGGAAAGCGCACGCGGATGTCGCTCACCACCGGCAGATTGTGCACCACGTCGCCGAGCGAAGAGGTTTTAATGAGCAGAATATTGGGCATGGGGAGGCGCTGGACGCGCTTTGTTAGAATGGGAACCCGCGCAAAATTAATTATAAGGTATCCTGCCCCTTGCCCCGCCAGCCCTTTTCCGTCGTCATCATCACCAACAACGCTGCGACGCGGCTGGGCGCCTGCCTGGAGAGCGCATCATTTGCCGACGAGATCGTGGTAATCGACTCGGGCTCGACCGACGGCACGGCTGAACTCGCCGTCGAGCGCGGTGCACGCGTGGTACAGAAGGAGTGGCTCGGCTTTGGTCGGCAAAAGCAGTTCGCTGTCGCAACCGCACGCCACAACTGGGTGCTGTGCCTGGACGCCGACGAGCGCGTGAGCGGGCCCTTGCGCGCGAGCATTCTTGCCGCACTGGCCGCACCCGCAGCGCGGGCCTATGCCATGCCGCGCTGCAACCGCTTCATGGGCCGCTGGCTCAGGCATGGCGAGGGCTACCCGGACTGGAGCCTGCGCCTGTTCGACCGTCGGCATGCGCGCTGGAGCGACGACCCGGTGCACGAAAAGGTGCTCACCGAGGCGCCGCCGGCGCGCCTCCAAGGCGACCTGCTGCACGATTCGGCCGAGACGCTCGCCGGCTATCTGGACAAGCAGAACCGCTATACCAGCATGCAGGCAGATGCACTGTTCAAGGCGGGTAAGCACGCCGGCGTGGCGCAACTGCTGCTGTCGCCGGCGCTGCGTTTCGTCAAATTCTATTGCCTGCACCTGGGATTTCTCGATGGAATTCCCGGTCTGGTGCATATCGCCATCGGTTGCTGCAACAGCTTTCTTAAGTACGCCAAGCTGATAGCCCTGCAGCGCAATAGGTAAGGAATGCCGGACATCCGCGCATCGGACCGGGAACGTTTTCACCGCCTTTCCAAAGAGGGTTTGTGGATTGTCCTGGGCCAGACAGCGGCGGTACTTGGCTCGCTGGTAGGCGTCAGATTGCTTACGGAATTGCTAGCTCCAGCGGCCTATGGCGAGTTGGCACTGGGTCTGACAGTGGCCGCACTGGTCAATCAAACGGTACTTGGGCCACTGGCCAATGGGGTAACCCGCTTCTATGCGCCGGCGCAAGAGCAGGGCGATCTCGGCGGCTATTTGAGCGCGGTTCGCCGCCTGATGTTGGCGGCGACCGGATTCATTTTCCTCGTCATCCTGCTTACGCTCGCCGCGCTGCTGACCGCAGGGCGGACGTACTGGATAGCCATCGCTGTCGCAGCCCTCGTCTTTGCTACCCTCAGCGGCTACAACGCGATTCTTAACGGCATCCAGAATGCCGCCCGCCAGCGAGCCATCGTGGCTTTGCATCAGGGAATAGAATCCTGGGTGCGGTTCTTGGTCGCCGCCGGCTTGCTGTTGTGGTTGGGCGCAAGCAGTGCGGTAGCGATGGCCGGCTATGCCATCGCCGTCGTATTGGTTCTGGGATCCCAGTATCTGTTTTTTCGCAAGACCGTGAATGAAAGCGGCGCCGCGGCGGACCCAAAACACTGGCAACGACAGGTCTGGAAGTATTCCTGGCCGATCTCGGTCTTTGGGATGTTTACCTGGGTACAGCTTGCATCCGATCGCTGGGCGCTCGAACTTTTCAAGACGACGCGAGAGGTGGGCACCTATGCGGCGCTATTCCAGCTGGGCTATTACCCAATGTCGATGGCTTCGACGATGGCGATGCAGTTCCTGGCCCCAATTTTCTATCAGCGGGCCGGCGATGCAAGCGACAGCCGACGCACGGCCGATGTGAATAGGCTGAGTTGGAAGTTGACCGGGTCTGCCTTGGGGGTGACGGGCGCGGCCTTTCTGCTAGCTCTGTCGTTTCATCGGCAGATATTTCACGTTCTTGTCGCCAGCGAATACGCGGCTGTGTCCCACCTGCTGCCATGGATGCTGCTTGCCGGCGGAATATTCGCAGCCGGCCAGACCATTGCGCTTAATCTGATGAGCCAAATGAGAACGCAAACCATGATGGCGGCCAAGATCGTCACGGCGCTCGCGGGTGTGGCGCTCAACTTCGCCGGCGCGTATTGGCTCGGCACCAGCGGCATTGTGATAGCAGCCGTTTTATTTTCCATTTTATATTTTACCTGGATGGCCGTGCTTTCGATGAGAGGCGCGCAGCAGTCGCTTCATTAATTGCGACGCGGGATTATAGAAGGTCGCGGGACTTTGAAAGGGATGCAGATGCAGGCTAACAATGGCGCGGTGTCATGAATTCTTGGGCGAAGCTATCCAGGACCTACTGGCTCCTCAGTGCGCAATTCGGCATTGACCCAAGAAAGATGCTGCGTTCGCTGCGCGGTCTGCCGCGATACGCGCGCGATTATTTTCGCTTCCGTTCCGGCTATAGCGGGCGTCTTGAACTACTGCCCTGCCTGCACGACTGGTACGAGGAAGGCGGAACGACCAAACTCGAATACTTCTGGCAGGATTTGCTGGTGGCCAGGAGGATATTCGCGACCCAGCCGGATCGGCACGTGGATATCGGCTCCCGCGTGGATGGGTTTGTCGCCCACGTGGCCAGCTTTCGCGAGATCGAGGTATTCGATGTACGGCCAATTAGCACGCAAGTACCGGGCGTAACGTTCAAACAGGCCGATTTTATGCAGCCCGCGACAGGTATGACGGACTATTGCGATTCTCTTTCCTGCCTGCATGCGCTTGAACACTTCGGCTTGGGACGCTATGGCGACCCGATCGATCCCAAAGGCTTTGAGCGCGGATTCGCGAATATGGCGGCATTGCTCAAGAAAGACGGCGTGTTTTACCTGTCCGTTCCGGTCGGAATCAGTCGCGTCGAATTCAATGGTCAACGTGTCCTGGATCCGCAAGCTATTATTAGGCTGGCCTTTGCCAATTCGCTCGAGCCGCGCGAGCTTAGGCTGATACGGCAGGGAGGCAAAGTCGAGGTGCTTGAACTGGATGAAGCGCGGCTTGCTGATCTGGCGAGTCAGCGCTATGCGCTAGGCCTGTTCACCTTTGTAAAGCGCCCGTGAATACCAACTTCACGACTGATTCGAAACGGCGAAACAGCCCTTGGGTCGGGGGAAAATGATGGGAAATATCCCCTCGCCTTGTAATACGCTCGACGGGTTCTTGGGCATATTGGTGGAGTTGCCGTGGAACGATTGAAGAAGCTGACGCAGGCGCTAGGGGATGTCGAATCCGGCTGGCCCAGGGTCGCCTCTTATTTGCGCAGGCGCGCAGGCATTTACTACCGTAAATCGTGGTCCCAGTGCGGCGAGGATCTGATCCTGCGTTACCTGTTCGACCTGTTGCAGATCGCACGCCCCAGCTATATCGACATCGGCGCGCATCATCCGTGGTATTACAACAATACCTATTTGTTTTATAGGCAGGGCGCCCGCGGCGTCAACGTCGAACCCGATCCGTCGTTGCATGCCGGCTTGCGCCGCGCGCGACGCGGCGATGTCAATCTCAACATGGGTATCGGGCCGCGCGAGGCCGAACTGGATTTTTATGTCATGTCCAGCCGCACCCTCAACACGTTCTCCGCCGTCGAAGCACGCAAGTACGTTGAACAGCACGGACTGCATATCGTCGACACCCGGCGCATCAAGGTGCAAACGTTCGCGCATACGGTAGACACCCATTTGGGGCGCACGCCCGACCTGGTTTCACTGGATGTCGAAGGCTTGGAACTGGACATCCTGCACTCTATCGATTTTTCCAGGCACCGCCCGCATGTGTTCTGCGTCGAGACGCTCAGTTACGCCGGAACCGATGGCGGCGGCGTCAAGAATTCGGAGATTCACGCCCTGATGCTTGAAAACGGATACACGCTGTATGCCGACACTTACATCAATTCCATTTACGTTGCAGCGACCAGCTGGCGCGCCCTAGTAACCAAGCAACGAACCTGTTGCCAGCCCTGATGACCACACGCAACCGTCCCGCCGGGATGCGATGCTTACCGAATTGCATCATTGTCTCCTTGCAAAGGATCGCTCGGTGGCGTTGAAATCCTGGCTCAAGGCTAACCCTCTGTTTGCATTCAACCTGGTCAATCGCGACCGCTGGGTGGCCGAGCAGGCGGCGGGCCTCCCGGCGGGTGCGCGAGTGCTCGATATGGGTGCGGGTTCCTGCCCATACCGCCCGCTGTTTGCGCACTGCCGCTACGAAACCCAGGATTTCGCCGGCCTAGGCAACGATCAGCTACGTCACGGTAGCTACGGCCAGATCGACTACCGTTGCGACATCGCCAGCGTTCCGGTCGCGGATGGGACGTTCGACGCAATCCTGTGCACCGAGGTGCTGGAACATGTGCGCGAACCGGTTACGGCGGTGCGCGAGATGGCGCGCATCCTCAGGCCGGGGGGCCGCCTAATGCTGACCGCCCCCTTGGGTTCCGGCATCCACCAGGAGCCTTACCACTATTACGGCGGTTACACGCCCTATTGGTACCGCGATTGTCTCGGCGAGGCGGGATTTTCGCAAATCAGGGTGCAGGCGAATGCCGGTTCCTTCCGCTTCTTCGCCCAGGAAGCTATCCGCTTCATTCAGACCACGCGCCCCTTCAAACTAGGCATGCCGTTGCCGCTGGAGTTGCTGTGGCTGCCATTGTGGGTACTGCTCGCCCCCTTGCTCGCGGTCGCGATTCCCCTGGCTTGTCGTTATCTGGACCGATTCGATCGGGAACAGCGCTTCACCGTCGGCTACCACGTTACCGCAATCAAAGGCTAAAGGCGTTCGCGATGACTGACTTGCGTAGTTTTGGCGATCACGACTGATGGTTATTGTTCGTTTGACCGGGGGTCTGGGAAACCAGATGTTCCAGTACGCTGCGGGACGGGCTTTGGCGGACCGACTGGGCACGGAATTGCTACTCGATACGCGTGCGTTCGCGCATGTGCTTGCGCGCCAGGCTTACACCCGCCGCGCATATGCGCTTTCGCCGTTCAAGCTGCGGGCCAGGCTGGCGACCCCGGCGGACCTAAAGAACTGGCCGGTGTGGGTGGTAGAAATCGGGATGCGGCTGCGGATCATTCGACCGCTGTTTCGCCGCTGGCATTTTGAGGACGCGATCACCTATGACCCGAGGGTGCGCACACTGCAGGAGCCGGTTTGCCTGGTTGGCTACTGGCAGTCCGAGCGCTATTTCATCGACAGCGCCGACAGGATACGTGCCGATTTTGCACTGCTGCAACCATTGAGTGACGCGAATGCGCGGCTGCTTGAAACGGCGCGCTCGGCGAGCAGCGTGGGCCTGCACGTGCGCCGTGGTGATTTTGTAAGCCTGCCTGACGCCGCGCAAGTACACGGCCAGTGCTCCATCGATTACTATCGGCGCGCGATCAGCCTAGTCAGGAACCGTTGCCCGGAATGCCGTTTCCTGGTTTTCTCCGACGATCCTGAATGGGCCCGTACCGAGCTGCCGTTGGATTCATCCGCGGTATTCGTGGCGGGGAACGAACTACGACCGGAGCAGGACCTGACGTTGATGAGCGCATGCAAGCACCAAATCATTGCCAATAGCAGTTTCAGTTGGTGGGCGGGCTGGCTGGGATACAGCCCGGAACAAATCGTCATCGCGCCTTCTCCCTGGTATGCGAGTCCGAAACGGGATGCCCGCGATCTCGCCATCCCCCGCTGGCAGTACATCAGTCGCCTCTGATTGGAAGCCATCCTGGATTCTGTTTGGATAAGCCGGCATGCCTGAAGTCTCCGTCCTCCTTCCCGTGCGCGATGGTACACGCACCCTGGCCCTGGCGATGTTATCGGTGCTGGAGCAGAGCTTTCGCGATTTTGAATTGCTGGTGCTCGACGACGGGTCGGTCGATGCTTCTCCCGATATCGCGCTCCGCTTCGGCGATCCGCGCGTGCGCCTGTTGCGCGATGGCATGAAACGCGGTTTGGCCGCCCGGCTCAACCAAGGCATAGCCGCGGCGACAGGGCGCTATATCGCCCGGATGGACGCAGATGACGTGTGTTTCCCGGACCGGTTTGCGCGCCAGGTGGCGCGCCTGAACAGTGAACCTTCGCTGGATCTCGTGGCCTGCCGGACGTTGGTCTTCGACGACAGCGGGGCCGTCATCGGTTTATCGCCGTTCCGCTTGAGCCACGAAGCGCTGTGCGCACAACCCTGGAACGGTTTCTATCTGGTGCACCCGAGCTGGATGGGCCGCGCCGACTGGTTCCGCTGCTATCGCTATCAAACCCCCGAAGTCGTGCGCGCCGAAGATCAGGAGTTGCTGTTGCGCGCCTACCCGGACAGCCGCTTCGCCGTCCTGGATGAGATTCTTCTGGGATATCGCATGGGACCGACTGCTCTGCGCAAACTATTGTCGGCCCGTCGCAATTTGCTTGCTGCGCAAATCGGCCGATTCGCGCAGCGCCGCCAATGGCGCAATCTCTTGCTCGCGATGCTGGCGACGGGGCTCAAACTGCCGCGGGACTTGCTCTTTAGCAGCGCAAGCGGACGCCGGTGGCGCGATCACCGCGGCGGCAAGGTTTCGCCCGAGACCGTGAAGGTCTGGGCGGAATTGCTGAAATTGTTGGCCGAGCGGCTGGATGAGATGAATCTGCCCCACGGGTTCGAACCCAGGGACCTGGATGAAGCGCCGGCACATGCAAGCTGACCGCCGTCGCGCGCGCATCTGCATAGTTGTCGCTGCGCCCTTGACGCTGAAGGCATTCATGCTTGGCCATCTGGAGGCCATGGCCAGGATTGCCGAAGTTTCGGTCGTGGCGGATTTCACGCCGGACGATGCGTCCTTTCCCTGGCCCGCCAAGATCACCCGCGTGGCGATTCCGGTCGCACGGCCCATCGCCCCCTGGGCCGACCTGCTTGCACTGCTTGCTTTGTACCGCTTATTCCGAGTGGAGCGCTATGATCTGGTGCACTCGATCACGCCCAAGGCAGGGCTGCTCGCGATGCTCGCCGCGTGGCTGGCCCGCGTGTCCTTGCGCTTGCACAGCTTTACCGGCCAGGTATGGGTTACCCGCGCCGGGCTGATGCGCACCCTGCTCAAGAGTTCGGACAAATTGGTCGCGCGGCTTGCCACCCACGTACTCGCCGATAGCACTTCACAGCGCGAATTCCTTATTGCCCAAGGCATCGTGTCGACTTCCAAATCGGCGGTGCTCGCCCAGGGATCGATCTGCGGCGTCGACACTGCGCGCTTTCGCCCCGATGCGGCCGCGCGCGAGCGTATTCGACACAGCCAAGGGATTCCCGCAAACGCCGTGGTATTTCTTTACCTCGGGCGCATCAACCGCGACAAAGGCGTGCTCGAATTGGCGCAGGCATTCGCCGAAGTTGGCGCCCGGCATCCGAACACCCATTTGCTCCTGGTGGGTCCGGACGAAGACAATCTGCACGCCGGGCTAAACGCCGCCGTCGCAAGCTGCGCGGCGAGGCTGCACCTCGTGGGTCTCACCGACCGGCCGCAGGAATATTTCGCCGCCGCCGATGTGTTCTGTCTGCCCAGTTACCGCGAAGGATTCGGCACCACCATTATCGAGGCCGCCGCGGCAGGATCGCCGGCCATAGGCTCTAGGATTTACGGCGTCACCGACGCCATCGTCGAGGGTGAAACCGGGCTGCTGTTCGAAGCGGGCAACGCGCGGCAACTGGCGCAGAGCATGGGTACACTAGCCGGTGACGCAAGCTTGCGCAGCCGCCTGGGACAGAAGGCGCGGGAACGGGCGCTGCGCGATTTTTCCGCGGCTATCGTGACCACTGCGCTGCTCGAATACTACGAAACGCTGTTGGCGCAGCGCACCGATTGACGGTTTGCTTACCTATGCTCAAGCGCGGATTTGATTTCCTGATAGCGCTGGTCCTGCTAGTCGGGCTGTCGCCGCTGCTGGCGCTGCTGGCACTGGCGGTGCGCTGGAAGCTGGGCCGCCCCGTCCTGTTTGCGCAGACGCGGCCCGGGCGCCACGGGGCGCCGTTCGCATTCTACAAATTCCGCACCATGACCGCGGCGCGCGATGCGGCGGGCGAGCTGCTGCCGGACGCGGCACGGCTTACACCTTTCGGCGAATTGATGCGAAAATTGAGTCTGGACGAACTGCCGCAACTGTTCAACGTCCTCAAGGGCGACATGAGCCTGGTTGGGCCGCGGCCGCTGCTGATGGAGTACCTGCCGCTGTACAGCGAACGGCAGGCGCGGCGCCACGAGGTGCGGCCCGGGATCACCGGCTGGGCGCAGGTGAACGGCAGGAACGCACTGGCCTGGGAGGAACGCTTCGAACTCGACCTCTGGTACGTGGAACACCGCTCGTTCTGGCTCGATCTGAAAATCATCGCCATGACGGTATGGCGAGTGCTGCGGCCGCAAGACATTGCGCAACCCGGGCAGGCCACCATGACAAAATTTACCGGCTCGCAACGCGGCAGGAAAAATTGAACGCCAAGGAAAAACTCGTCGTATTCGGTGCCGGGGGCCACGCCAAGGTGGTGCTCGATATCGTCGAGCAGCAGGGAAATTATGAAATCGCCGGTCTGCTCGATGACGACCTCACGCTTCAAGGCCAGCGCTTTTTCGGCTATCCGGTGCTGGGCACGCGCGCGGATTTGCCGGCGCTCCTGTCGGCGCAGTTGCACCACGCCATCGTTGCCATCGGCGACAACACCGACCGCGCCGCCGTCGCCGCGCAGCTGGATCGGCTCGGCTGGCGCTTCGCCAATGCGGTACATCCGCGCGCGAGCATCGGCCGCGGCGTGAACATCGGGCCGGGCAGCGTCGTCATGGCCGGCTGCGTGGTCAACGCCGACGCGTATCTGGGCGCTCAGGTGATCGTCAACACCGGCGCCACGGTAGACCATGATTGCCGCATTGAAGACAACGTGCATATCGCGCCGGGCTGTCACCTGTGCGGCAACGTGGGCGTGGGTCAAGGCAGCCTGCTCGGCGCCGGCTCCACCGTGATCCCGGGCGTGTCGATAGGCAAGCGCGTAATCGTCGGCGCGGGCTCCACTGTGATCCGCGATGTCGCCGATGAAGCAAGGGTGTCGGGCTCGCCGGCGAGACCCGCGGATTGAACATGGGTCGCCGAGAAAAACCCCTGGACCCGCAGCAGCGTCTTGCACTGGAGGGCGGCGCCCCGGTGCGCACGCAACCCTTCGCCCCCTGGCCGCATTTCGCCGCCGACGAGATCGCCGCGGTCGCCACGGTGCTGCGTTCGGGCAAGGTCAACTACTGGACCGGCGAGCAATCGCAGCAATTCGAGCGCGAGTTCGCCCGCTTCGTCGGTGTCAAATACGCGGTGGCGCTGGCCAACGGCACGGCGGCGCTGGAACTCGCGTTGCATGCCCTGGGCATCGGTCCGGGTGACGAAGTGGTGGTCCCGAGCAAAACCTTCATCGCCTCCGCCAGTTGCGTCGTGCGTTTCGGCGCGACTCCGGTGGTCGCCGATATCGACCCGGACAGCCAGAATATTACGGCGGCAAGCATCGAGAAGGTCCTGACCGCCCGCACCAAGGCCGTCATTGCGGTGCATCTTGCCGGCTGGCCCTGCGAAATGGACCCGATTCTAGCGCTGGCAAAGGCGCGCGGCCTCTTCGTCGTCGAGGATTGCGCGCAATCTGTCGGCGCGCGCTATAAAGGTCGCAATACCGGCGCTATCGGCGATATCGGCGCATTCTCCTTCTGCCAGGACAAAATCATGACCACGGGCGGCGAAGGCGGCATGCTGGTCACCGATTCGCGCGCATTGTGGGAAAAAGCCTGGTCGTATAAGGACCATGGCAAGCGCTATGCGGCAGTGTTCGAACGCGAGCACCCGCTCGGCTTCCGCTGGCTGCACGAGAGCTTCGGCAGCAACTGGCGCATCACCGAAATGCAATCCGCCATCGGCAGGCTACAACTGGGGAAACTGCCGCAGTGGCTCGCGGCCAGACGCCTCAACGCCGGTATTCTCAGCCGGGGCCTCGCCGCCGTTTCCGGGCTGCGCCTGGCCCTGCCGCCCGTGCATAGCGAGCATGCCTATTACAAGTACTACGTCTTCGTCCGCCCGGAATTGCTGCGCGCCGGCTGGAATATGGAGCGCATCCTCGAAGCCCTCGCAGCCGAGGGCATACCCTGCGGCGTCGGCGCCTGCAGCGAGATTTATCTCGAGAAGGCCTTCGTCGATGCCGGCCTCGGCCCGAAACGGCGGCTGCCGGTGGCGAAACAACTGGCGGATTCGAGCTTGATGTTCATGCTGCACCCGGGGCTCACCGAGCAGGATATGTGCGATACCTACACTGCGGTCGCAAAAGTCATGCGCGCAGCGACCGCCTGAGCATGCATATCCGCAACTGGATGGCGCTCGGCCATGACGTGACCGCCGCGATGATCGCCTGGTATCTCGCCTACTGGCTGCGCTTCAATACCGAAATTCCGCAATTCAACGTCCCCAACATGCTGGGCTCCATGCTTTGGGTAGTGCCGCTTCAAGCGGCGATTTTCTATGCTTCCGGCATGTATCGCGGCATTTGGCGTTACGCCAGCGTGCCGGATCTGCAGCGCATCGCCTCGGCCGTAATGCTGTCTATTTTGGTTGTGGCCTTGGTGCTGCTGATGCTGCCACCGCAGCAGCCGCCGGTACCGCGTTCGGTGCTATTGCTCGATCCCATGCTGCTGATACTGATCCTGGGCGGCAGCCGACTCGGCTATCGTGTCTGGAAAGAACGCCGTTTGCGCAACGTACTCGGGTCTCCCGGAAGACCGGTGGTGATCCTGGGAGCAGGCGACGCTGCTGCGGACCTGCTGAAAAATCTGGCGCGCGCCGGCGACTGGCGCGTGCTGGGCCTATTCGACGACAACCCGGCCAAGCGCGGCCGCCGGATTCAGGGCGTGAATGTCCTCGGCACGCTCGACGATCTGATCGACCTGGCGCCGCGCCTGGGCCTTGAACGGGCCATTATCGCCATGCCCGGTTCGCATCAGGCGCGCCGGCGCGCGCTGGAAATCTGCCGCCGCGCCGGAGTGCAAGCCCTGACCGTTCCGTCCTATCAGGATCTGATGAGCGGCAAGATCACGGTTTCACAAGTGCGCAACATCGAACTGGACGACCTGCTCGGCCGCGACCCGGTACTGCTCGACGAGAGCCGCCTGCAAGAATGGATTCGCGGCCGCAGTATTTTCGTCACCGGCGCCGGCGGATCGATAGGATCGGAGTTGTGCCGGCAGATCGCGCGCTTCGAGCCGGCGCAGCTGGCGCTGTACGAGCACAACGAATTTGCGCTCTATCGCATGGAGCAGGAATTCGCCGGGCAATATCCCGGAATCGAATTGAACTGCATCATCGGCGATGTCAAAAACGCCGCGCGCGTGGCTGAAGCACTCGCCACGTACCGCCCGCAACTCGTGTTCCACGCCGCGGCCTACAAGCATGTGCCGATGATGGAGGAGGGCAACGCCTGGGAGGCGATCCAGAACAATGTGCTCGGCACCTGGCGCGTGGCCGAAGCCGCAATCGCCCACGGCGTCGAAAAATTCGTGCTCGTCTCCACCGACAAGGCGGTCAACCCGACCAATGTGATGGGCGCGAGCAAGCACCTGGCGGAAATCGTCTGTCAGGGATTGCAGGCCGCGAGCGCGACCCGCTTCGTCATCGTGCGCTTCGGCAATGTGCTTGGCAGCACCGGCAGCGTGGTCCCGAAATTCCGCGAGCAGATCGCGCGCGGCGGCCCGATAACCGTAACGCACCCGGAAATCACACGCTACTTCATGTCGATCCCGGAAGCGGCGCAGCTGGTGCTGCAGGCGGGATTCATGGGGACGGGAGGGGAAATATTCGTGCTCGACATGGGCGATCCGGTCAAAATCGTCGATCTGGCGCGCGAACTTATCCGGCTGTCCGGCTACGCCGAGGCGGACATCGGCATCCAATTCACCGGCCTGCGGCCCGGCGAGAAGCTGTACGAGGAACTGCTCGCCGACGGCGAGCGTACCCTGCCTACGCCCCACCCAAAATTGCGCATCGCCAAGTCGCGCGCCATACCGGATTCCCGCTGGATGGAGGACCTTCTGGCCTGGCTGCAGCGGGGAAATCCTGGAGCCGAACAAGTGCGGCAGCAACTCGCCGCGCGCGTGCCCGAGTACACGCCCCAGGTCAGGACTGCTGCAACTCCCGCAATGCCTGCAACGCCGCAGCCAGGCTGACATCCGCCGCATCGCGGCTCTCAGGCTGCAGCAGCCGGTAAGGCACGCCCCAGGGATGCCAGCGGGTCGCATCCGAGTCGCCGAAAAAACACAGGATGGGCTTGCCCAGAGCGGCGGCGATGTGCATGGCGCCGCCATCGCTGCAGATCACACAGTCCGCAAGCGACAGTGCCGCCGCCAGATCTCTCAGTTCGTGCGTCGGATAAGCCGCCAGCGGCAGTGTTCCGGCCGCGCGTATGAGCGTTTGCGCCTTGGCGTCGTCGCCCGGGTGCTGCGGATGGTCGCTCGCGCCAGGCGACCAGAGCAAAAGAAACCTTGCCTCCCCGCTCAGGGCATGCATCAGCTGCGCAAAGCGCTCGCTGGGCCAGCGCTGGCTGGGCTTGCGCGCGCTGATGTGCAGCGCGATCAGTTTGCGTTCCGGCTTGCGTGCGCCCAAGGCCGCGCTCGCGCGTGCGCGCGCAGCCGCGTCCACCGCCATGCTGAGCTTGCCTGCCGTGCCCTCGATACCGAACAGCTGCGCCAGCCGAAATACCTCTTCCACCTCGTGCAGCGCCACCGCCGTTTCACGCGGCAGGGCCATGTCCACCATCCCCGAAGGCTCGGCATAGCCGGCAATGTGCGCCGGTGCGATCCAGCGCGCCAGCCGCAGCGCACTCGCGCCCGGCTGCGACGAGGCGAGCAACACGCAATCGAAATGCTGCGCGCGCAGCTTCCGCATCAATACTAGCCTGTCCCAATAGACCGACACCCGGCTCTGTCCCGGCATGCGGTGCTTGGCCTTGGCGTAGGCGTATAGCGCGTTCAGGTCGGGATGCCCTTCGAGCACTTGCCGGTTATAGGTATTCACCAGCGCGGCGATGTGCGCACGCGCAAAGCGCCGGCGCAGCGCGCCTATCAGAGGCGTGGTGCAGACCAGGTCGCCGATGTTGTCGCGGCGGACGACCAGTATCTTCAGCGCCGGCGAGTCAGGCAGATTCACAGCGCGCAAGGGGATGGTTGCGCGTCGGCAAGCTTGACCCAGTCCGTGATCGCCTCGACTTCAGGCATCCAATTCATGTTTATCCAGCCAGATCAACAGCACCAGAAAAGTATAGGCGAGGCGCCGGGAGGCATTGCCGATCTTGGCGTCGTTCCAGAGAGCACCTAAGGCGTTTCTATCGAGAAAGGGCGCGATCTCCTGGCTGCGGCCAAATAATTCGTCGCCAACATTTTGCCATTGCCCGTTGAAATACGTTTTGAGCGGAACGGAAAATCCGTGCTTGGGGCGATTCCACACCTGTTCCGGCAAGTGCTGTTGCGCCAGCCGGCGCAGGATGACTTTTCCGCCGGCGCCATCGAAATGAACCTGCGCGGGAAGCGTGAGCACCCGGTCGAGAACAGCATTAGCCAGCATTGGCACCCGCACTTCCAGGCTGTGCAGCATGCTGGCGCGGTCGGTTTTCGCCAGGCAGTTTTCGCTGAGATAGGTCCACAG
>VFSW01008336.1_pt1 | contig 14898 bp, 13 predicted proteins | sample 5358111 | NCBI WGS metagenome assembly VFSW01 (sample SAMN11554181, study PRJNA540505) | mine drainage metagenome | isolation source: sediment from site ElyBrook_90M | place: USA: Ely Copper Mine, Vershire, VT | collected 2017 | reverse complement strand
ACGTCCGGCCCATGGCCGCCTTCGCGCCCGGCGATCTTGTCGATCTCGTCCAGAAACACAATCCCGGAATTCTCCACCCGGTCAATCGCCATGCGCGTCACCTGATCCATGTCGATCAGCCGCTGCTCTTCTTCCTGAATCAAATATTCGAACGCCTCGTTCACCTTCATCTTCCGCTTCTTGGTGCGCTGACCGAAAATGTTGGGCAACATATCCTTGATATTTACGTCCATCTCCTCCACGCCCTGATTCGTCAAAATCTCGAACGACGGAAAATTCCGTTCGCGCACATCGATCTCCACCATGCGCTCGTCGAGCTTGCCCTCACGCAACTGCTGCCGCAGCTTCTCGCGTGTACGGTTCGAAGATTCAATCAGCGCGGTGTTGCCCTCAATCACCACGCCGCCCGCAGCTGCCGAAGACGAAGCGGCCGGCGCCGGCGCCGACGGCGGCAGCAGAATATCCAGCAGCCGCTCTTCCGCGTTGAGCTCAGCTTTGTCCGCCACGTCTTCCAGCTTCTCTTCGCGGACGTTATCAATCGCAATCTCCACCCGGTCGCGCACCATCGACTCCACGTCGCGCCCCACGTACCCAACCTCGGTAAACTTCGACGCCTCCACCTTCAGAAACGGGGAATTCGCCAGCTTCGCCAGCCGCCGCGCAATCTCCGTCTTCCCCACCCCCGTCGGCCCAATCATGATGATGTTCTTCGGGATGATTTCTTCGGCCAGCTCGGCGGAAAGTTTCTGCCGCCGCATGCGATTGCGCAAGGCAATGGCCACGGCGCGCTTGGCGTCCTTCTGCCCAATGACATGCTTATCGAGCTCGACCACAATCTCACGCGGCGTGAGTTCGTCGAGCGCTAACTGCTCTTCCTCGGCGGAGGATGGGAGATAAATGGCCATAAATTCAGTGTCTAGGGATTAGGGTCAAGGGTTGAGTTTTCTCTTTTTTGCTAATCCCAGACCCCTAGCCCCTGATCCCTGCTCCTACAATTCCTCAATCGTCACACTGTCATTCGTATAAATGCACATCTTGCCCGCTATCTTCATCGACTCTTCCGCAATCTGCCGCGCCGTGAGCTGCGTGTGTTGCGAAAGTGCCGTGGCCGCGGCCTGCGCATAAGGACCGCCGCTCCCGATCGCCGCCACCGCGCCATCCGGTTCGATCACGTCGCCCTGTCCACTCAACAGAAACGTTTGTTCCTTATCGCAAACCAGCAACAGCGCTTCCAGATGACGCAGGAACTTATCCGTTCGCCAATCCTTGGCCAACTCCACGGCGGCGCGCCCCAGGTTGCCGTGATACTGCTCCAACTTGGCCTCGAAGCGGCTGAAAAGGGTAAACGCATCGGCGGTCGAGCCGGCAAATCCGGCCAGAATCTTGTCGTTGTAGAGGCGGCGAATTTTCTTCGCGGTGTGCTTGATCACCGATTCGCCAAGCGTAACCTGGCCGTCCCCGGCCAGCACTACGCTGCCGTTGCGGCGCACCGACAAAACTGTGGTCGAGCGTATCAGTCGTTTCCTGGGCATGAGCGCAATTCTCGATTATAGCAGCGCGAAGCAGCGCAACCGAATCCTCGGAACTCACACATAGTTGCGCACTCAGATTGCGCCCGGATGTCAGAGTCGCAGGCTCCATCACTCGCGTGTCAGTTCCTCCGGCAGGCCTGAAGCATTTTCTCCCGCTGAGAACTGAAGAAATCCTCCAGTCGAGACCGTATTCATGCAACGGGTCCACATATAGTGACCGTCCCTGCAGGCCCGCGTCCGGGAAACTTCATCGCGGTCCGTTAACATTAAAGTCCTCTAGCGTCGGCACGCTTTGGTAACGCTCCCCGCGATTACTGGTGTGACGTTTACCTCGCCCTCTCCACGCCTTAGTTTCAGTGCATGTCTCGGTTCGCTGCTGTGTTCTGCCACGACGCCCCGTCCCTTCGCATTCTGACGGCCTCCCTCAACGAAGCTGGAATCGACCACGTAATCTGCCGCTCCCAGCAACAAGCTCTGGAACTCGCGCTGAGCGGGCATTGCTCCCTTTTGCTGGCGGACTTTGTTCTGCCTGGAGCGGGAGAAGTAGCGAAAGTGACGTCCTTGCTGCCGCCTGCGCAAAAACCGGTAGTCCTGGCCATCGCAGGAGAATATCCGGGAACGGGCGAAGCCTTTCAGTCAGGCGCCAACCGCATTCTCTATCGTCCCATCGCCAGCGCTCAAATGCGGGATGTGCTGCAGGAAATACTAGCCAGCGGCCGGAAACCTTTCCGGCATCCTGCTGGCAAGCGAAGCCGCGCGAAACTGAGCTTCGCGAAGTTGGGTTTAGCGAAGAACGACCGCCGCGCCAATTCCCGCACCAGCATCACAGCCCTGGTCTACCTCGAACTGGAGACCGGGACCCTGCCGGCCATCGGCGTAGACCTCAGCGAGCAAGGCCTGGCGGTGCAGGCCGCCGAACCCATTCCTGCCCGCGCCAGGATGCGCTTCCGCTGCCTGCTGCCCGGCACCACCCACAGCCTGCGAGGTCAAGCCGAGGTGATTTGGGCCGACGACCGCGGACGCGCCGGAATGTTCTTTTCCCATCTCCCGCCCTCTTCGAGGAAACTACTAAAGCACTGGCTGGCCCGCCGCAGCGCCAACAGCGCCAACGCCGTGCGGGTACTGCTGCCCCCGGCCGCAGTTGCCTTGTTTTCGTGAGGACGTTTTCCTGACGGAATCTGGTTAGAGTTCCACAAAGCTGCGCGACCTTCAAGAACGTGGCTTCAAGAGCGTCGCTTCAAGAACATTTTAGCGGACGCTTGCCCGCTCCTTCTCAATCCTGGTCGTGGTCGTCCCAATCGCGCTCCGTATGCCAGCGATGCTCGCGTTCGTCCCACCACTGGTGACGTTCCCGCCAGCAACGCTCCCGCGCCTCGTGCAATTCTCGCCGCTCGTGCTCTGCTTTCCTGCTATTGCGTCCATGCTTCTCGACAGCCTCATGGACTTCGTGCTCCGCGTGAGCGATCCGGCGCTGGCACCGGTCGTAGCCTTCCGCGTGAAGCCGCGGCGCTGCAGTGAAAAGCAGAACCACGGCTAGTACCGCTCCCGAAAGTAGCGATGCTAGTGCCGAAGAAAACTTGTACGCACTTTTCATGAGCCGTGCCTTCCTTCTTATCCCCAAGACATAAGAGGAATACCTTCGATGCCCCGTGTGCGCCGGGGTTGTCCTAAGCTTCTCTTTTCCGGTGCCGGAACAAATTCTTCTTGACGTGACCATACACTCACGTTACTATATGGACACGTAATGAACAATCCCCGGAACACCTAGGAGAATACAGCCATGACCTTGGACGACCTTACCCTCGACGTCGAGCAGCACATCGACATCAAAGCCACGCCCGAAAAGGCCTTCGCCGCCGTCCTGCATCGCCTCGGAAAAGGCAACACCCGGCCCGACGGCCAAACCATGGACTTGCTGCTCGATCCCAAACCCGGAGGCCGCTGGTACCGCGACCGCGGAAACGGCATCGGCCACCTGTGGGGCTTCGTGCAGGTCATCAAGTCTCCCACCCTGCTCGAACTCAGCGGCCCCATGTTCATGTCGTATCCCGCGATCAATCACCTGGAAATGAAGGTCGAACCCACGGCGGGCGGATGCAAGGTCGTGCTGCGGCATCGCGCCATCGGCATGATCGATCCCCAGCACCGCAAGGGCGTGACGACCGGCTGGAATCATATGCTCGGCCAAATAAAAAAGGACTGCGAGTAAACGCGTGACCGAACTGGTGGCTCGTCCAGCGGACGAACTCGACCCGGTGTGGAAGGCGCTGTCGGACCCGACTCGGCGCGCCATTCTCGATTTTTTGCGTCCGCACCCCCGCACCACTACCGAGATCGTCGACGAGTTTCCGCACTTAACGCGTTTCGGCGTGATGAAACATCTCGAAGTACTGCGCCAGGCGCATTTGGTGCAGACCCGCGAAGCCGGAAGGCGACGCGTGAACTCGCTGAACGTGGTGCCCATCCGCCAGATTTATGAACGATGGGTCGGCCCCTTTCAGGAACTTTGGTCCGGCGAACTCCTTCGCATAAAAGAAATCGCCGAGAAAGACGCTCCCCGCGCCAAGCGAGCACCAACGCGCAAGAAAAAGAAATAAGGCGGCGATAAGCGGCCCAACCAATAATCGCAACCCAGACAGAAGCATTCAGCACTCAGCATTCGGCCAATCAAACGAAAGTAGAAGCTAAAAAGTTTAAGGGCTACGAACTACCAAAAACCAGGAGAACAAAAATGATCACCCTGACCACCAGCACAATGCAAGACCACGCAGTAGTCACCCCACAACAATGGATCGCCAGCCGCAAAGAGCTGCTTCGAAAAGAAAAAGAGTTCACCAAACTCCGCGACGACCTGAGCCGGCAACGCCGCGAACTACCCTGGGAAAAAGTTGAAAAACAATATGTCTTCGACGGACCCAACGGCAAACAAACCCTCGCCGACCTCTTCGACGGCCGCAGCCAGCTGATCATTTACCACTTCATGTTCGGTCCGGGATGGCAGCAGGGCTGCCCCAGTTGCTCCTACCTCGCCGATCATTTCGGCGGCAGCCTGGTACATCTTGCCAATCGCGACGTCACCCTGGCCGTGGTTTCCCGCGCTCCCATCGCTCAGATCGAGCCGTTCAAGCAACGAATGGGCTGGCAGTTCCGCTGGGTGTCATCCTTCGGGAGCGATTTTAATTACGACTACCAGGTGTCATTCACGAAGGAGGAAATGGCAAGCGGCAAGTTGAAGTACAACTACGACGCACTGGCCGAGTTCCCCGCCGAAGAAGCGCCTGGCGCCAGCGTCTTCTACAAAAACGACGCCGGCGAAATCTTCCACACTTATTCCACCTATGCGCGCGGTCTCGACATCCTGGTGGGCGCCTACAACTTCCTCGACCTCGCTCCGAAAGGCCGCGACGAAGATGGCCTGGCCTTCAGCATGGCCTGGGTTCGCCATCACGATCGCTACGCCGAGGGCTACTTCGTCGACCCGAAAGCGCAGTACGTGGCTCCGAAAGGTGCGGGGTCGCAGTGCTGCCACGAGGAGCACAAGTCGTGAACCCGCACGCCTGCTGCAAAGAAGTTGCGGCCAGTTCACCGGGAGGCCAGCTCGGAGATGGGCTTGGGAAGGGCACGGCTTCCAGCCGTGCCGCCCAGCCACCCAGAGACCGGGCTTTAGCCTCCGAGGTCCGCACTCGGGTCCTGCCGCCGTCGCTGGCTCGGCGCTCTCTCGACCTCACCCGATGGATTGTTCCCAGCGGCGTTCTCGCCTTGCTGCCCAAGTGTCCCGCCTGTCTGGCGGCCTACTTGGCGCTCGGAACCGGACTCGGCATCTCGATCTCAACCGCGACGTACCTGCGCCTGGCCCTGGTGACGTTGTGCGTGGCATTGCTGTCTTACCTTGCAGCCACTCGTGGACGAAAGTTGATCGCGAAGCTGGCGGCATCGCACTAATTCAAGCCGGGTGCCCCTTTTCTCGCGTTCTTTGCGAGAAGGGGGGATTTTCCTCAAACCCTGTTAATTGTTGTTCGCCAAAATCCTGTCAATAGCAAACCAGTAAACGTTCCACCCTAACTCGCTGATAACGCTGACCAAATATTCCCGAGAACCGTGTTACATTCCCCTGCGCAAAATGCCATACTAGATATAGAGAGTAAATTTCTGGAAGAAGGCGCGGCCACCGGTCGCGCCTTTTCTATTTGGGCCGAACGTGGGTTCAGGGGAGTGGGCAAAGATGACGACCATCAGGCACGAGGAGACCACCAATTACGAGCAGACACCGAGGCGCGGAAATAACTACCGCGAAATGGCGAAGCACAAAACTTTCAAGAATTTCAAGGAACGTGGCGAGTGGGTGGAACTGCGCTTCATGACGCAAGCCATCGAGTACGGCTTCAAGGTATCGAAGCCCTGGGGAGACTGCTCCTCCTACGACGTCGGCGTCGAATCCAACTCCCGCGTGCTTCGTGTTCAGGTCAAGTCCACCACCTGCCGTACCGGCAGCGGCTATCTCTGCCAGTTCAAACCCAACTATTTCACCGAACCCTACAAACTCAGCCAGATCGACTTCTTCGCCGCATACGTGATCCCGCAGGATGTCTGGTACATAATCCCGGCCCGCATTCTCATCTCCGTCATCCGCAAAGAAGCCATCATGCTGCACCCCATGCGCCCGCTAAGAAAAAATCGCTACCGCTACGAACGCTTCCGCGAAGCCTGGAAACTCCTCCGCCCCCGCCTGCGAAAAAGCCACAAAGCAAAACTGTAGGCCGGAGACTCCTCAGGCCAAAACCAAGGTTTGAGTCGACCACCCGCACCTGCCGTCTGCCCGGTTTATCCCCAAACCTGCCACCGTGCTTGACGGTGAAAGAGTACATTTTTTCGAAAATTAGCGGTCTCTAACTAAAGTCGGCAAGAAAAGTGCCGACAGAGATGATGATCCCCCAAGGAGAATTAACCTTAAATTTACTCCCCTGTGACACGCTCCTTGGGTTTCTTTAGCAATCTGTATAGCGTTCCGCCAACGACCAAGCGCTTGGGATCAGGCTTGCCACTGGCACCGATAGTACCATCAGTTCTCAGGTACTGATGTACCCGAGCCACTTCGTTGCCCGAAGCGTCTCGATATGAGATCATCTGACTGTGGGTGCAGTGAGGTTCGTTGGCAGCGGTGAGAGCAGGATGCCGGTGCTCAAGCGTAACCGAAGTCAATTCCCCGGTTTTTGTCTTGTCCCAGAATCCTCCCTCATTGAACATTTTCTGCATCTCAGTTGGTTCGATGCGCTTCATATGGCATAATGGCGCGCGCCAACGCCGGAGGCGTCAAAATGATTGCTGAGTATCAAATTCGTGAATGGCTTGCTCGATTCCTGCACGGCGAGGTCTCTCTTGATCAGTTCGAGGAGTGGCTCGTCCAGCGAAGTTGGAATATGCATCGGGACAGCGACGAGGCAGCACAGAAGTTGGCATCCGCGGTAGAACTGCGTCTTGCCGAACATTCCTCCGGTCATCTTAGCGATGAGCAACTTCATGATGAATTAATACCATTCGTAACCAACTACACCGCGACTGTGCATTTTGGACCGGACAGAGAGGGGGCGCTGATCTCCTCTGCTGCCGAAAGCACTTCGCCTAGTCCCCGGGTTTTTGTGGTTCAGGCGGAACCTGTATTCCAGGTGCTCTCTGATAAACCACACGTAGCGGTATCCTTGTAAACAACTGATCATCTACCAAAACATCAAACCAATAAAGACCCTGCTCTTGAACCATCATGACGACGGGGAGGATCAGATTTACTCCTCGCTCGTCTCCCTCGAACAGAACAGGGATCTCGATGGAAGGCAGGTCTTTCTTGGACGGCGAGAGCGGACGAACCCGCAAGGTGGCAGTAGTTCGCATGTTACCCGACTTCAGCATTATCACCAAAGTTGTTTGCAGCGGGCTAGGCGGCATCTCAGAGGTGGTACCCGGCACGAATACTCGATCCATGATTCGAATCAAACTGACCCAAGTGCCGGGTGGAGGTTCCTGCATTGCAACGTTGACAAATGCCGCAACTTGAACCCAAGGACGCATTAGCTCATCTGCATCGTCTGGCATGGTGGCTGTCACCTCCGCAAAAACCGGGACTTAATAGTACACGAACGGGGGTACGACGAAACCACGAGGGCTAAGCATCAGCCCGCTGCAACTGAGGGCTTCCCTACACCCCCACCGTCTGCGCGCTCGGTTTCGCTGCCAGCAGTTGTCTTAACACATACGGCAGAATCCCGCCGTTGGCGTAGTAGAGCGCTTCCTGCGGAGTATCGATTCGCACCAGTGCTTCGAACTCAATGGCTTTGTCTCGATGCTTGCCTTTGGCGCGGACTTTGATCTGGCTTCCGGCAGCGAAGTGTTCGACCACTTTGCTGACGCCGGTGATGTCGAAAGTTTCTTCGCCGGTCAGCTTGAGCGATTCCGCGGTCTGGCCTGGGAGAAATTGCAGCGGAAGAACTCCCATGCCCACCAGATTCGAGCGGTGAATGCGCTCGTAGCTTTCGGCGATCACGGCGTGCACTCCGAGCAGTTTGGGACCTTTCGCCGCCCAGTCGCGGGACGAGCCTGAACCGTACTCTTTGCCCGCAAGAATCACCAGGGGAATGCCTTCCGCCTGGTATTTTTCGGACGCGTCGAAGATTGACATTTCGGTTTGCGTGGGCAGGTGTCGCGTGAATCCGCCTTCGGTCGCCACCAGCTTGTTGCGCAGGCGGACGTTGGCGAAGGTGCCGCGCACCATCACTTCATGATTGCCGCGGCGCGAACCGTAGGAGTTGAAGTCCGCGGGCTTCACGCCGTGCTCCTGCAGATATTTTCCCGCGGGGCCGTCCTTCTTGATGGAGCCGGCGGGCGAAATGTGGTCGGTGGTCACGCTGTCGCCGAGCACGGCCAGTACGCGCGCTTTGCGAATGTCCTCGACCGGCGAGGGCTTGACCCCCATCTCGTCGAAGTAAGGAGCACGGCGAATGTAGGTTGAATTTTTCTCCCAGGCATAGGTCTCCCCTTTGGGAACGGGCAGACCGCGCCAGCGTTCGTCGCCCAGGAAAACTTCCGCGTAGCTCTTCGAGAACATGTCGGAAGAAATGGAATTCTGCATGGCCTCTTCGATTTCGCGCTGGGAAGGCCAGATATCGGCGAGGTAGACAGGCTTGCCCTCGCGGTCTTTGCCCAGAGCGTCTTTGCGCAGGTCAACGTCGATACGCCCGGCCAGGGCGAAGGCCACAACCAGCGGCGGCGACATGAGATAGTTGGCGCGAACTTCGGAATTGATGCGTCCCTCAAAATTGCGGTTGCCGGAAAGCACCGAAGCCACGACCAGATCGTTTTCGTCGATGGCCTGAGAAACTTCGGCGGGCAGCGGGCCGGAGTTGCCGATGCAGGTGGTGCATCCGTAGCCGACGAGATGAAATTTCAGCTTCTCAAGATAAGGCGTGAGCCCGGCTTTATTCAGATAATCCGTGACCACCTTGGAGCCGGGCGCGAGCGAAGTCTTGACCCAGGGCGGAACCGTCAAACCTTTTTCGACGGCCTTTTTCGCCAGCAAGCCCGCACCAATCAGAACAGAAGGATTAGAAGTGTTGGTGCAAGAAGTGATCGCGGCGATGACGACGCTACCGTGCTTGAGTGAGTTCTTCACGTCGGCAGAAACGTGCTCGTGCACGTTGGGATCTTCCACGCCGATGGCAGTGGGGCTGCCGCCTTCCTGTTCCCAGCGTCCTGAATTGCTGATTGCGCCGGCGGTTGCGGACGCAGCGGATGCCGCAGCAACTTTCGCTCCCGTCTTCGGCTTGATCAGCGAGGGCAGCGCCTTATTGAACGACTCTCCGGCCTGCGACAATAACACGCGGTCCTGTGGGCGCTTCGGGCCAGCGAGACTGGTTTCAACCGTCGCCAGATCGAGCGTGAGCAGTTCGGAATACTCGGCCTCGGGAGTTTTATCGTCGTGGAAAAGTCCCTGCTCGCGGGCGTAGCCTTCCACCAGCGCAATCTGTTCTTCGCTGCGTCCCGTGAGGCGAAGGTAGCGCAGGCTTTCTTTGTCGATCGGAAAGATGCCGCAAGTCGCGCCGTACTCGGGCGACATGTTGGCGATGGTCGCGCGATCGGCAAGAGAAAGGTCGCGCAGCCCCGGACCAAAATACTCCACAAACCTTCCGACCACGCCGTGCTTGCGCAACATCTCCGTGATCGTCAGCACCAGATCGGTCGCCGTCGCGCCTTCGCGCAACCGCCCCGTAAGCTTCACGCCCACCACCAGCGGAATCAGCATGGAAACAGGCTGCCCCAGCATCGCAGCCTCAGCCTCAATTCCCCCAACGCCCCACCCGAGAACACCCAATCCATTAATCATCGTGGTATGACTGTCGGTGCCGACCAGGGTGTCCGGGTACGCGACGCGCTTGCCGGGGCTTTCCTGGACGAAGACTACGCGGGCGAGATATTCGAGATTGACTTGATGCACGATGCCGGTGTCGGGAGGAACGATGGCGAGGTTGCGGAAGCCGGTTTGTCCCCAGCGCAGGAAGGCGTAACGCTCCTGGTTGCGGCCGAATTCGAGCAGCGCGTTCATGTCGAGAGCGCCGGGAGTGCCGAATTCGTCGACCTGGACCGAATGGTCGATTACGAGTTCAACCGGCTGCAGCGGGTTGATCAGCGCGGGGTCGCCGCCGAGTTGCTTCATGGCATCGCGCATGGCCGCGAGGTCGACGACGCAGGGGACGCCGGTGAAATCCTGCAGGAGGACGCGGCTGGGGGTGAAGGCGATTTCTTTATCGGGCTTGGAATCTTTGTTCCAGCTGGTTAAAGCGCGGATTTCTTCTTTAGTTACGTTGCGGCCGTCTTCGGTGCGCAGCAGGTTTTCGAGGAGAATGCGCAGCGAGAACGGCAAGTGCTGGGTGGAGATCCCCTGCTTGTCGAGCGCGTCAAGGCGGTAGATTTCGTATTCTTTATTGCCGACTTTGAGATTAGAGCGGCTGTTGAAACTATTCAAAGACATGAATGGCCTTCCTGAAGAAATTGTTGCTGCGCACCCACGGGACGCTCGCGACCCTGCATGCAATAGTTTAATCTTTTCTATCGCGGATTGCGTAGCGAGGAAGCGAAACGAAAGGTTCAGATTGATTCGGCAAACTCAGACATCGGACGGTTCCAGCCCTGTATGCTTCGCGATGCGGGCGAGCATTTTGGGTCCGATTTCAACGCGATCATGAAATGCCCAGACGTAGTCGGAAAACCTGGCATCCCGGTGCCGCAGCTTGATGTGCGAACCGCTTTGGGAAAATAGGATGCCAGCCGATCCGCAGGAGCGCCTTATAGACCCTGGCGGCCTTCGCGCTGGGCCAACGGCTCACGCCGAAGCGCAGATCAGACCGATAGATTCTGGAACGGTCTTGGATTTCTCCACGCGATCGGCGATCACGCGAAGAGCGAGCGCGTAGGCGTTCGCCTTGGCCTGATTTTCGGTGCGGCCATACGTGAGAACACCGGGAATGTCCGCGATTTCGGCGATCCAGCGGCCGTCATTCTCGCTCGGTTTCGATATTGAATCGCAGGTCCTGGTTTTTTCCGACGCGCTGAGATTTTCGTTTGGCCATGGCTATCATTGAGAATACTCCTCTTGCGCATGTCGTTACACCAGAAGTTCCAGGGCGATCCGCCTGCGAACGAAGAGACATATGCCAAATTTGTGCCGAATGGAGCCTCACACTGGAGGAATTCTGTGAACAATAACGGTAGATCCCGAAGGAACTTTCTCAAGTTGACGGGCACCGCGACCGGGGCGGCGTTTCTTGGCTCCGGCATTTCTCGCGCCTCAAGTGCGCTTGCGGCGCCGTTTTCTGGAGCGGCCTCCGACGCGTCCGAAGGGGCGGCGGACTATACGTTGCGTATCGGCGCGGCCGCGATTGAGATCGCTCCCAAGCGCATCGTCTCCACGATCACCTACAACGACCAGTTCCCGGGACCTCTATTGCGCTTCAAGGAAGGCCAGTTGGTGACGGTGGACGTGCACAACGACACCGATACGCCGGAGCAACTGCACTGGCATGGGCAGACGGTTTCCGCCGATGCGGACGGCGCGGCGGAGGAAGGGACGCCGTTCATCCCGGCGCATGGAATGCGGCGCATCGCGTTTCGTCCGCGTCCAGCCGGTTTGCGCTTCTACCACACGCATAACCGGGCAGGCGCGAATCTCTACGCGGGACAGTACAGCGGCCAGGTCGGACCGGTTTACATCGACCCCAGGCAGGAGACGGGACGCTTCGATCGCGAAGTGTTTCTCGTCCTCAAGGAATTCGAACCATCGTTCAGTCAAGGCGGCGACATGGCCATGGACTTCCTGGCTCCCAACACAAGAGTGAAAGAGTTGGAGGCAGCCGGAGAGTCGGCGATGAAAGCGTCGCTGGCCAAGGGCATGCCGCACGGCTACGAAGTGGGGTATCGATATTTCACCATCAACGGACGCATGCTGGGGCACGGCGAGCCGGTGCGGGTGAAGGCGGGCGAGCGCGTGCTGTTTCACGTGCTGAACGGGAGTGCGACCGAGATTCGCAGCCTGGCGCTGCCCGGACATACTTTCGAAGTCGTGGCGTTAGACGGCAATCCCGCCGCAAATCCTGCGGAAGTCCCGGTGCTGTGGCTGGGAACTGCGGAACGGATTTCGGCGATCGTCGAGATGAAAAATCCGGGCGTGTGGATCATGGGCGATCTGGCGGATGACGATCGCAGCCACGGCATGGGCGTTGTAGTGGAGTACGCGGGGCACAAGGCGAAACCGGTGTGGACACCGCCGAAGCCATTCCATTGGAACTATGCGCTCTTCGGCCGGCGAACCGGAATGACCACTGAGCCGGATGAAGTGATTGCCATGACTTTTACGAAACAAAACGCTGCTGACCATGGATGCAACGCGTGGGCAATCAACAACGTGGTGTTTTCGAGGGACGCGATGACGCCGGCTTACCATCTGCGGCAGGGTAAGCGTTACCGGCTGCGCATGCGCAATGCCAGCGATGACATTCATCCCATCCATTTGCACCGGCACAGTTTTGAGCTGACGAAGTTCGCGGGGCTCGCGACTGCAGGCGTGATGAAGGATGTGGTCATGGTGGGGGGATATCAAGAGGTGGAAGTGGATTTTACCGCGGATAATCCGGGGCTGACGCTGTTTCACTGTCATCAGCAGCTGCATATGGATTTTGGATTTATGGCGCTGTTTGATTATGTGTGAAAGACCAGGCCGCAGATTTCGCCGATGCAGACGCAGATGAATGTGGAACCGCTAACAGGGCCGAATGCGAGGTCTTAGTGTGCACCTGTCCAAACCTGATAGACGACGACCCCCAGCATGAAGACGAGATAGATGCGGAGAGCCCAGAACAAGATGGTTTCGGAGCGGGTAAGGTTGCGGCGGGGACAGTGGTGGAGGACCTTGGCGGAGATCAACTGGTCGGGTTCCAGGGACGCGACGACCGCGGCGGAATCTTCAGAAGTGATGGCGGTGGATGGGACGGGGTTGAGTTCGTGGTCCATTTATAAAGGTCTCCTATTTAACAGGACGGCGAAAAAATGCATCTCGTGGATTGAAGCAGACCTCAGCGGCTAAAACCGCGACTAGTCTTGCCGAGCTTAGGGCACCCTTCGGCGCGCTTCGCTTGCTCAGGGCAGGCTCAAAGACTAAAGTCGCGCCCTTCCCACAAGCTTGTCGCCGGCTGGAACCGAAATCCAAATGCAAAACAAGTGCAACGTCTGCGCATGCGTCATGAGTCATCTACTTGGCTCCGATTATGGCCAACGCATGCGGAGCGACGACGCTGACTCCGAACAGCAGTCCCGCTGCAACCAGGATGACGACCACCGCCAGAGCCAGCACGTTGGCCCAGGTTGGACTGACCAGGTCGCCCATGATTTCGTGATCGTTGACCAGCATGTAGAGGAACAACAATGCGGGAGGCATGGCCAGGACCGCGATCACGTTGACCACGAGCACGATGTAAACCAGCGGAATTCCCGGGATCAGCACCAATCCGGCAGCGGCCGCGGCTTCGAGCAGCAATACCAGATAGAACGACTTGCCCTGACTGAAAGGCAGATTCAGACTGTGCGGACGGCGGGCAACTTCGCCGAAAGCGTAGGCCGAGGCAGTCGAAATGGTAACGGCGGCGACCATGCCGGCTTCGAACATGCCGAGCGCGACCAGGGCGGCGCCCCAGTGTCCGACAAAAGGCTGCTGCGCCTGGGCGAAATCGCCGGCTGCGAAGTTGGCCGCGGTCATGCCGTGAGCGAATAGCGGAGCGGTCGCCACAATCGTGGCCAGCGCGGCCAGCGTGGCCAAGGTCGCGCCGAGCATTGTGTCGATGCGGCCGAAGCGAATGTCGCGGGTGGTGAGGCCTTTGTCAGCGATGGCGCTTTGCTGAAAGAAAAGCATCCAGGGCGTAACCGTGGCGCCGATGTCAGCCAGCAGAATCAGCACAGTCTCCTGGTTGATGCCGCCGGGAAGAGGCTTCCAGGTAAACAATGCCCGGCCGATCTCGCCCCAGTGAGGATGGCTCAGCAGGGCAACCGGAATAAATATCAGGTTGAACATGGCGGCCGCGAGCGTGATGCGCTCCCAGGTCCAGTAGCGGTGCGTCATCAAGGCAACGGTGAGAACGAACAGTGCGCCCAGCACGGCGACGGCGGGCGGCACGCCAAAGAATCCCAGGCCGGCGCGGATGGCGATGAACTCAGTGACCAGCGTGAGAAAGTTGCCGATCATGAGGTCAACGATGGAGAACCATCCCCAGAAGGGGCCGAAGCGGTCGAAGATGAGTTCTGCGTGTCCGCGATGGGTGGCGGCGCCCAGGCGCACCGTCATTTCCTGGACGACGCAGGCCATGGCGAAGGTGAGCACCACGAAAGGCAGAAAAAAACCGATGCCGAAACGCGCCCCAGTCGAGGCGTAAGACAACATGCTGGGCCCGTCGTTCTCGCCGAGCATGACCAGAATGCCGGGGCCGACTAGCAGCCACCGCAAGCGGGCGTGCGCCCAAAGACCGCGCCGGGCGCGCATGGCGGAAACGCGCTCGCGATCGTGGGCGCGGTCGACATCTTCGTGGGTGATGACGACGCCGGCGGAAGACGAGGTTGAGGGGTCCGCCGGGGCGTTAGGAGGGGTCGGCGGGCTGACGGGTTTCGGGCGGGTTTGCGGCGGTGTCCCCAGTTCGCTCATTTCAAAGATGCAGATTAGGGTGGATCAGACCTTCACCACAGAGACGCAGAGGTACAGAAAAGATCAAAATCTCTTCTTTCTGCGAGGCCCTGGCGCTTTTTCGCTTGACGAGACTCATCCTTAGCGGAAGTATACATT
>VFSW01008335.1_pt1 | contig 14898 bp, 14 predicted proteins | sample 5358111 | NCBI WGS metagenome assembly VFSW01 (sample SAMN11554181, study PRJNA540505) | mine drainage metagenome | isolation source: sediment from site ElyBrook_90M | place: USA: Ely Copper Mine, Vershire, VT | collected 2017 | reverse complement strand
AAGAATTGCTCGAAGCCGGCGTTCACTTCGGGCACCAGACCAAGCGCTGGAATCCAAAGATGAAAGAATACATCTTTGGCGAACGTAACGGAATCTACATCATCGACCTGCAGAAAACCCTGAAACTGTTCAAGGACGCAGCCCGCTATGTAGTGGAAATGGCCGCGCAGGGCAAGACGGTGCTCTTTGTCGGCACCAAGCGCCAGGCTCAGGAAGCGATCGCGGAAGAAGCCACCCGCTGCCAGATGTTCTACGTGAACCAGCGCTGGCTCGGCGGTCTGCTCACGAACATGCTGACGGTCCAGAAGTCGATCAAAAGGCTGAAGGAACTGGAGCAGATGGCGGCCGAGGGTTCGTACGGCGGGCGGCCGAAGAAGGAAATCGTCCGGCTCGAACGCGACCGCAAGCACCTCGACCAGAATCTGGCCGGAATCAAAGACATGCCGGGTCTGCCCGACGTGATCTTCATCATCGATTCGAACAAGGAAGCGATTGCGGTCAAGGAAGCGCGCCGCCTGGGTATCCCGGTGGTCGCCATCGTGGACACGAATTGCGATCCGGACGAAGTGGACTGGGTGATTCCGGGCAATGACGACGCGCTGCGCGCGATTCGCCTGTTCACCAGCAAGATGGCGGATTCCGTAATCGAAGGCCGCGCGCTGGCGACGGAACACGATTTCACCGCCACGGCGCCCAAAGACGAAGAAACCGCCGTCGAGGACATTACGGAAGAATACTCGCAGTACGTGGACCCGAAGTATCTGGAACAGACGATGCAGGAAAGCCTGATGATCGGCGCCGAAGATAATGCGCCGGCTTCTGCCCGCAAGGGTCCGGCATCGGAAACCAGCGAGCCCGCGGCAGCCGAAGCGAGCCAGGTCTAACAAGGAATTCTGCGCGGGGCCGCTCCGGCCCCGTTCGTTCCCCATCAACAGAGTCGAAAAATGGCAGAAATCACCGCAAGTTTAGTGAAACAGCTCCGTGAGCGCACCGGAGCCGGGATGATGGAGTGCAAGAGCGCTCTGACGGAAGCGAAGGGGGACATCTCCGAAGCGGAGGTCGTGCTGCGCAAGCGCGGCATCGCGTCGGCCGGCAAAAAGGCGTCCCGCACCACGAAGCAGGGCACGGTTGGCTCTTATATCCACGCCGGCGCGCAGCTGGGCGTGCTGGTCGAAGTGAACTGCGAATCCGATTTCGTGGCCCGCACGGACGATTTTCAGGAGCTGGTGCGCGATATCGCGATGCACATTGCCGCAGCCGATCCGCAGTTCGTCCGCAAGGAAGAAGTGACTGCCGCGGCCATCGAAAAAGAGAAGGAAATTCAGCGCGCCCGCGCGTTGAACGAGGGCAAGCCGGAGAAAATGGTGGACAAGATCGTGGAAGGCCGCATGGCCAAGTTCTACGAGGAAGTCTGCCTCTACGAGCAGCCGTTCGTGAAGGAAAACACCATCAGCGTGGACCAGCTGATCAAGATGAAGATCGCCAAACTGGGCGAGAACATCTCGGTTTCGCGCTTTGCCCGGTTCAAAGTCGGCGATGCGCCGGAAGCGCAGGCCTGAGCCAGGCGCCTGTCCATCGCGGGATCAATGGCGAGATACGAACGCATCCTTCTTAAACTGAGCGGCGAGGCCATGGCCGGGCCCGCCGCTTTCGGTCTCGATGCCGACAGGGTGAAAGATCTGGCGGCTGAAATCGCGGCTGTTTCACGCGAGGGCGTCGAGGTCGGGGTGGTGGTGGGCGGCGGGAACATCTTCCGCGGCATTGCGCTGGCGGCGAAGAGCATGGATCGCGTCACGGGCGATCACATGGGCATGCTGGCGACGGTGATCAACTCGCTCGCCCTGCAGGACGCGCTCGAACAGATGGGGCAGCACACGCGCGTCATGAGCGCGATTCAGATGCATCAGGTGGCCGAGCCCTACATCCGGCGCCGCGCGATCCGGCATCTGGAGAAAGGCCGCATCGTTATCTTCGCGGCCGGAACTTCAAACCCCTATTTTTCCACCGACACCGCCGCCACGCTGCGCGCGCTTGAAATCAGGGCGCAGGTGATCGCGAAAGCGACGAAGGTGGACGGAGTCTACGACAAAGATCCGATGAAGCACCCGGACGCGGTCATGTACGAGCACATTACGTACACGGAAGTGCTGACGAAGTCGCTGGGAGTGATGGACGCAACTTCGGTCGCAATGTGCCGCGACAACCGTCTGCCGATCCTGGTTTTTAACCTCAATACGCACGGAAATATAATGCGAATGGTGTCCGGCGAAAAGATCGGCACGATCATTGGCTGACATCGTCATTGGCTGAAATCATGAACACCGTCAAAGAAATCGAGACCAGCGCGAAGCAGCGCATGGAAAAAGCCCTGGAAGACCTCCAGCACGCGATGGCCACCATTCGTACGGGCCGCGCCTCGGTGCACTTGCTGGACAACGTGCGCGTCGACTATTACGGCACGCCCACGCCGGTGAACCAGGTGGCGAACCTGCATGCTCCGGAGCCGGGTATGATCACGATTACGCCCTGGGATGTGTCGCAGATCGCACCGATCGAAAAGGCTGTCCGGGCGGCGGAGCTCGGGGTGAATCCTTCGAACGACGGCAAGACGATTCGCATTCCGGTTCCGCCTCTGAACGAGGAGCGGCGCAGGGAACTGGTGAAGAAGCTGCATGGGGTTGCCGAGGAGCATCGCGTCGCGATCCGGAATATCCGCCGCGACTCCAACGAGCACGTCAAGAGGCTGGCGAAAGACAAGAAAATCGCCGAAGACGACGACCGCCGCGCCCACGACGAGATGCAGAAGCTGACGGACGCCTGCATGCTGAAACTCGATCAGGCCGCGAAGGCCAAAGAGAAGGAAATTCTCGAAATCCGGTAGCCGGGAAGTGCACCCGCGTTTGATAAACTCACCTCATGGAGAGGGCTGAACCGGAAGCGCATCGGATCGCGGGTGGCGAGATCCGGCTTGCCCGGAGTCCGATCGAAGCGCAAGAGCCGCCGGGCGCGGCGCCAGACATCGGAGGAACCACCCGTTCAGCCGTGTTCGGCGGCTGGACTTGCGCGTGTCCCTCAAAAACAAAGGCGTCCCCAACTGCATAATTTCGTTGCCGGCAAATGAAATCCGACATGCCGCGGATCTATTCGTATTATGGGTGCCGGCTCCAAAGCGAGTGGCCGCTTTCGTATGTCCCGGAGTGCATGGCGGACGATTCGCCGCCCGATGTCATCCTGACTCGCGGCGAGGCGCCGGAAACACTCACGAATGCGGTCTGGTCCAGCCCGTTCATTTCCATTGCGGCCGACGGGACCGCGCTGATCGAACTACCCGAAGTAGCGCGGTTTCTGCTGAAAGAAGGGCGGACGATCACGGTGCAGCCGGCGCCCGGCGCCGCGCTCGTTGACGTCGAGACATTTCTGATTGGCCCGGTCGCGGGTATTCTTTTGCACCAGCGCGGCGTTCTGCCTCTTCATGCGAGCTGCGTTGCGGTTGACGGCGCGGCCATCGCGCTGACCGGCGCTGTCGGTTCGGGGAAATCGACTTTCGCGACGGCGCTGGTCCGGAAGGGCGCGGCCCCGATGAGCGACGATATCTGCCCCGTCGTGTTTTGCGGAGATGGCGCGCCGCTGGCAATACCCGGTCCGTCATGCCGCCGGTTATGGCCGGACACACGGGAAGCTTTCGGCTGCGGCGGTCCGGCATGGGCGCCCATCCGTCCGGGGCATGCGAAGCAGATCGGACCGGCCGAGGCGGAAACACGGCCCGTGGCGCCCCTTGCGCCGCTCCGGCTGGGAGCGGTGATCCGGCTCGTACCGGACCATGGCGGCGAAGCGGGCATCCGGCGGCTCCGCGGTCTTGCTTCGGTGGCGCCTTTGAAAGACATCGTCTACCGGTTTCGCCTGGGCCGGGCGCTCGGGCGTGGCGAGGCCTTGTTCGGCGACGCCATGCGTCTGGCCGGAAAGACGCCCATCTTCGAGGTGCGGCGCCCGGAAGGCTTCGAGCACCTCGAGCGCATGGCCGATGCGATCCTGGAGTGCTTCAGGGTCCGGGGGCCATAGCCAGGCTATAGCCCCCGCTTTTGACCGGCTACCTGGCGCTCTTCGCCATTTCCTCGTGCATCGCCGCCATCTCGGTGTCGGTCGCCGCCGCTTCACGGTAGTACTTCACCAGGTTGCGGCAGTGTTCCCCGAGCGTGATGCCTTTGGGAACCGGATGGCCCGCCGGGTTCTTGTCGTAATCCGCCGCCATTTCTTCGTGGTCCTTGATTTCCGCCTGAAGTTTCGACGCTTCGTAGCGGTAGTAGCCGGCGAGCTTCAAATGATCCGCGGGAGTTTTCGCCGTGCTGATCAGGGCCTTCACCTGATCGTTGGTGAGCGCGCCGGCCGGTTCGACCGCATACGCGCTGGAACCCGTAATACCCACTGCTGCTCCGAACAGGAACATGATTGTAACGATTCGTTTCATTGTCTTTCTCCTTGAATACAGAACTTCGTTGACGTTGACAGGTTGACGCGGGACTGGCTGGCGCCAGCCGGATACGGGGTGAGATGGATAACGATCGTCAGATCAGAAGAACGCGGTTGCGCAGATACAAATTCCCGGCGCCCGAGCGCGCGGCGTCACGGCTTGCCAGTTCCAGCGCTCGCGCGTTCCGCCGCAATCGACACCAGCCGGAACGGGTGCGGACCGAGGAAGTATCGGGTCCCCCCCGCGCGGCGGAAACGGGGCAGACCGCGTTCGTCCGGGATGGCGCGCACGCCGTCGCGCATGGCTCCGTATTGATCCCGGCACACGGTGCAGGGGCACTCTTGCAAGGCATTGAAGAACCGCCGCATTTGCAGCATGCCGGTTTTGCCGGCATGAGGCTGGCGGTAAACGCGGCGAACAGGATTGCAATGGCCAGGCGCACTTGAGTTTCGGTCTTTCAGGCGCAGGCCAGAGACCAAATTCCGCGTTCTTCATTTTCAACGATTTGCGGGAGGGAAGCGCGGGGTGCTGCGTCATTGGGCGCAACGCATTGCCCGAACAGGCGCTCTTCGCCCAGCTGCACTGGCGCTTTGGCCGCCCGCGTGCACTGATCTCTCTGTCTCGTATCGGAAGGTTCAACTAATGCGCAAATTTACACTGCTGTTATCGCTCGGTCTGCCGGTGGTTCTGTTCGCGGTGGAGACGGCCCACGAACGGTTGTCGGACGCGGCGAAGGTTTTCAATCGGATCATGGCCAGCCCGGACAGTGGTATTCCACAAGGTCTCCTGGAAAAGGCGCGCTGTATCGTCATCGTGCCGGGGATGAGCCGTGAGGGGAAGCCGGGTCGCGGATACGCGGTATGCCGCCAGAATCCGGCAAACTGGGGTGGGCCTGCGGCAATTCGGGTCGAAGGCGGCAGCTCGGGCATTCAGATCGGTGCGCCCGGCACGGATATTGTCATGCTGGCGATGAACGACGAAGGCATGAGCCGTCTGCTGAAAGGCAAGTTTACGCTGGGCGGCGAAGCGACCGTCGCGGCGGGTCCGGCCGGCAGGCAGGCTTCGGTTCCCACCGATGCCCGGATTTCAGCGGAGATACTCACCTGGTCGCGCTCGAAAGGGCTGCTCGCCGGGATCGCGCTGCAAGGGGCCACGATCCAGCCGGATATCGACATGAATGAGGAATTGTACGGAAGCAGACTCACCAGCGAAGAAATCCTGTCGGCCGGCCGGAAAGCGCCGACGGGGATGATGGGCGTGCTCAGCCTCGCCTTGAACCGTTACGCGCCAGGCGACGGCGTGAGCCCGGCCAGGCTCCGGAGGTGACTTGGCAATGCGAATGCTGAAGTCACCGGGAGTCGAGACTTCAAAGAGGAGAGTTAGCGCATGAGACTTCGCGTAACCGAACTGCTTTTTCTGGCATTGACAGCGGAAGCCTGTATTTGCTCCGGCCAGACCGTAATCGTTAACAGCGCTTCGTTCGATTCCACCGGACCGATAGCGCCCGGATCGTTCGCGTCGATATTCGGTCAGAATCTCTGCGGGCAGACGGCCGCGGGTCTCCTGGGTTCGAACGGGATGTACCCGGCTCAACTGGGAAACTGTTCCCTTACGGTTAATGGAACGCAGGCAACCCTGCAGTACGCCTCACCCGGGCAAATGAATTTCGTGGTTCCTCAGAACGTGACATCCGGCTCCGCCGCCGTGATCGTCAAAAACGGAGCGCAGATGGTCAACGCTTCGATGACCGCGGGCCCGGCGGGTCCGGGCGTGTTTTCACTGGACGGGACAGGCATGGGCGACGGCGCGATGCTGCACGGCACCATGTGGCGAACCGGCCCGTTCAGCGTTACCACCGATGGTCAGCCGACGCCCATCTCCATCTTCATGACCGGCCTCGATCTCTCGGTCGCGCCAGTGGTCGCCATCGGCGGCCTGCCCGTCGATGTGACCTTTTCCGGCATGACGCCTGGCTACCCCGGGCTCCAGCAGATCAATGTGACTCTTCCCGCGAGCATGGCCGGTGTCGGGCGAGTCCCGGTGACGGTCGTTTCGGCCGGGCAGACCAGCAACGTCACGTTTATGGCGATCCTGCCGACCACCGCGATGATGCAGGGAATGCCCGGCTGGGGCGCCGGAATGATGGTAGGCGAGAACATGCCGCGTGGGGCGGAGATGAGTTCCGTTGCGTTCAATCCCGCCAATAATACAGTGCTCGTCACGGACGAAGCGGGCGATGCGTTGCGCGCGATCTCCCTGAGTTCGAACACGACGGTCGCGACGATCGCCTTGCCCAGCGGCTCGCAGGCCGGGTCCGTGGCCGTGAACTCCAGCGGGACGCTGGCGGCCGTGGCGCTCAGAGAGAAAGGCTCGATCGCGTTGATCGATCTGGTTCGCAATCAGGTCACCAGCGTCATCGGGACCGGATATTATGCGTGCCGCCTCGCGTTTTCCGGAACGAACCTGCTGGTGAGCAACGAGGCCGGCGGCACGCTCGCCGTGATCGACACGAACGCGGGCCAGGTTGCGACCACCGTGAACGTTGGCTTCGGTCCCCGCGGGCTTGGGGTCGCCGGCAACGTCGCGGTAGTCGCGAACATGCAGGGCGGCTCCCTCTCCATCGTCAATCTGACGAACTATTCGGTCACGAACGTCACCCTGCCGCCCGGTTCGCGGCCGGCTGAAGTGGCGGTCTCCGGCACGGCCAACAAGGCGTTGATCACGAACCCGATGGGGAACAACGCCTTTATCCTGAGCCTCGACACCATGCAACTCAAGCAGGTGGATCTCACGGCATGGAGCGTGGCGGCGAACGGCTCCCTTGCATTCATTACGGACCAGATGACGGCCACGGTGGCCGTGATGGATCTCAATGCCGGAAGTATCGTCAAAACCTTCGCGGTCGATCCCGGGCCCCGGTCGCTCGCCGTGAACGCGGCTCAGAATCAACTCCTCGTTCTCTGCCAGGGCACCGGTACGCTGGACCTGGTCGATCTCGCGACGTATGCGATCTCCGGCCGGATCAACGCCACGAGCGGCAGTCCCAGCGGCAACTGGATCCTAACGGCGATCGCTTCCCTCAGTCCGGCTACCGGGAAGATCGGGAGCAGTTTCACATTGACCATCGCCGGCTCGAACTTCCAGGGCGTCACGGATGTGGAGTTTCGCACCGCGGGACCTGGCCTGGGAGGCGGAACGATGGGAGGCGGCATGATGGGAGGCGGCGGCATGCCGACAGGCGACGATCCGAACATCAGGGTGACGAACGTCAGTGTCAACGCCGCTGGAACTCAGATCACTGCGTCCGTGCAAATTCTGACGGCGGCAACGGCCGGCACGCGGCAAATCCGGCTTGAAACCGACCACGGCGAGATGATGGGACCGTTGAATTCAACGCTTTTCACCGTCGCGCCGTAAGCGGGTTTGCGGGTGGCCGGTTTACCTGGGTTCGCCCATTGGCATCATGGCCATGCGGTCGCTCATCGCCCGCATGTGATCGGTCATGGCTTGCAGTTGCTGGATCGTCGCCTCCTGCAATGCCATGTCGCTCTTCATCTTCGCTTTCTCCGCGTCCATGTGGGTCTTCATGGCGGCGTCGGCAGCCTCCATTTTGGCCATGTTGTCCTTCATCAGGGCCTGTATCCGATCCATTTGCGCGCTCATCTGCGCCACCTCCGCTTTCATGCTTTTCATGTCCATGCCGGAGCTTTGCGCGGCGTCCTGGCCTTGCGGCGGCGGTGGCTGGGCGATCGCAGCCGTCGCGCCGAGCGTTGCCGCGAGCGCCGCCGCGAGCGCGAGCAGGGGAAGAATCTTTGTCGTTAATTTCATGGCAAGTACCTCATTCGCTTTTGCCGCACGCCGGGGGCCAACGAGTCTTCTGTTTGTCCAGGCTGCCCGGCGTTTGGCCGTCCGCGTGCCCTTCCGATACTCGACTGCCACGGGAGACTTTATGATGAACGGCGCTTATGGATGGATGGGCGGAGGAATGTGGATCTGGACGCTGATCGGCGTGCTGGCGGTGGCCCTGCTGGTCGTCCTGATTAACAAGGTGTCCAGTAAATAGAAGTGAGCACATCTGTTGCGGGGAATCACGCGATTTCGACCGAAAGTTTTTGATGAAATCAAATAACTTAGCTCGGAACCGCTAAGCCAGCCGCCTTTTCATGCGGCACAATAGGCACGTAAATCGACCTTCGCTCCAGGAAATATCCAGGGGGCAGTACCGAGGCCGGTCTTCCTCGCCGCAGAGGCGTTCGAAGATTCCGCTTCACCGTTCTTTGAAATTTGAATATCGATCCCCGCCCAGGGAAACCCGGTAAATGCAAAACGAACCCAATTTTCACGCACTAAGTAACTGAAAACAAAAAACATCAATTGGCTTCGTTTGGGCTTTTGGCTTCGGCAACGTTCGGGCTCGGTCGCCCAATTGAACTATCGATGCGCGTCGTGTTCGCCGTGCGCGGCGGCGCTCGCGGCCCCCAACTTCACCGAGTGCGCGATCTTCTCTTTGCTGCCCTCCGGGATATCCACGACCACCCGCACGCCCGGCTTCAGATCGGAAACCTGAGCTTTCCCGTCGCCCCTGCTGATCTCGGTCTTGTCGTCGAGCTTCACGTCCACGTTTCCCCCGGCTGTCTTCACCGTCAAAACGCTGCCGGATACACTCGCGACAGTCCCGCGCACATGATCGAAGCCTCCATGCGCAAACACGGGAGCCGTGATCGCGATAAGGCACGCCGCAATCAGGAACGCCATGCTCAGAATCTCAGTGGTGATGTGCCGTTTGTTGTTCACTTGCGTCTTCTCCTTTTAGAAACTTCTCTTCTTCGTCTTCTTCCTGTCTGTCCCCGGGGCCTTTCGGGTTCAGCTTTTCCATTTCCTTCTTCTCCTCGAACGTGAGCCGCGGAAGATGGCGAATGAAACGGACGAGCTTCCAGGAGTCGAGTTCGTCATGAGCCGAATCGTGCCCCGGACTGCTCCATGCCGGCATCGCGGTCAGACGGACGCCGTTCTGGATGACGTAGAACAGCTCGCCGTCCGTCAACTGCTGCGTCTCGGGCCGGCGCATATCCGGAGCCGGGGGCCAGGTCGCTTTGCCCAGCTGCGTATCGCCGCTGCCATCGTTCGCATGGCAGGACGCGCAATGGTCCGCCCAGTGCGCCCGCGCGTCGGCGATGACTTCGGGCGTGTTTGGCACGGGGTTCGCCTGCTTCGCGGCGCCGGAAGGAAGCGCCGCCATTCGCGCGCGCCGCGCGATCCAGCGCTCGGCCGCGGAGGGCGTTCCCCGCGCGCTGAACCCATGGGCATTCGCAATAAAGAAGGCTCCGGCGAGCAACATCGCCGCGCATGCCGATAGAACGCCGCAGGCGTACCAGCCCCAGCGGCGCCGTCCGTTTCCTTTTCGCCCGTAAGTGTCCATCGCAAGTATCGAGGGCCAGCCGATCGTCTTGTCCTTCGTCTTATCCTCCATCATGTTACTTTGCCGGGCCGGACGCCCCCAAAAACTCCCATGCTATGCTGATCGGCATACAAAGGAAATGCGCTTCCGCATTGCGATACTCGCGGTCCTGCTGTGCTGCGGGTTCTCGGCACTGTTCGCTTTTCAGGCCCACTTCAGGGAATATCCCGGCGAAGAGGACAATCCCGCCGCGGTTCCGAAAGACGCTTACGAAAAGACGGAATGGACGTTCGCGCGCCTGCGTTATCCCTCCGGCCGCTACTCCGGTTACGACGGCGAGCGCGGCAGCTGGCCCACCGACTTCCCCAAAGCCGACCGTCACCTGCTCGAAGGCGTCCGCCGCCTGACCCGCATCCATGCCCGCTCCACCGAACAGGTGATCGACCTCATTAACGATCCCGACGAAATCTTCAACTGGCCCTGGGTTTACGCCGTCGAAGTCGGCCATTGGGACCTCCCCGACTCCATATGCAAAACTTTACGGGAGTATCTGTTGCGCGGGGGGTTCCTGATGGTGGATGATTTCCACGGAACCTTCGAATGGGACGTCTTCACGCAAAGCATGAGCCGGATCTTTCCCGACCGGACGATCGTCGAACTGCCCGACGCCGACCCGATCTTCCACACGGTGTATGATTTGGATCACCGCCTGCAAGTGCCGGGTCTGCAGTACCTCTACAGCGGGCGCATTTACGAAAAGGATGGAACGATCCCGCATTGGCGCGCCATTTACGACGACGACGGCCGGGTCATGGTGGCAATGTGTTTCAATCAGGACGATGGCGATGCATGGGAGCACGCGGACAATCCTCAGTACGAAACGAAATATACATCGCAGGCTTACCGATTGGGCATTAATTACGTCATCTATGCTATGACCCACTGAGCTTTGCACCGCTGAGAGCCACTGGACAAAACCAAATGTTTGAATTTTTGTTCAAATACCCGCCGGCCATTTTCGAAAAGGGGAGGTTCGTCCTCCTCTCGCCCTGGCCGGTGTGGCTGCTGTTGCTGCTCGTGGCGGGCGTCGCCGGCGGTCTTTTCTGGAATATGCGGCAACGGCGCGGGCTGCTCAGCACCGCAAGATCCACCGTCATCTGGCTGGCGCAGACCGCGCTGATCGCGCTGATTCTGTTCATGTTGTGGCATCCCGCCATCAGCGTGGCGCGGCTGCGTCCGCAGCAGAACGTGGTGGCGATCCTGCTCGACCATTCCCGCAGCATGGGGCTTGCGGACGATGGCAAGACCCGCCTGCAGAGTGCCGAAGATCTGCTGGCTAAGGATCTGCTGCCCGATCTGGATAAACGTTTTCAGGTCCGGTTGTACGAATTCGGACGGGACGCCCTGCGCGTCGACCGAGCGCAAAACCTGAGCGCCGACGACAACGCGACCCGCATCGGGGACAGCCTGCAGCATATCGCGTCGGAAGCCGGAACCATGCCTCTGGGCTCGATTGTGGTCCTCTCGGACGGCGGCGACAATACGGGTGGCATCGACCGCAATACCATCTCGCAACTGCGGCAGTTGCACGTTCCGGTGAATACGATCGGGTTCGGGCCGGACCATTTCGCCAAAGATATCGAGATCGTGGACGTTTCATCCCCCGCGCGCGCCGTACCGCAATCGAGGGTGAGCGCCCGCGTGGCGATCCGGCAGCATGGCTACGCCGGGGCCAGAGTGAAGCTGACGGTGCGCGAGAACGATCACCCGGTGGCGCAGCAGGAAATCGTGCTCAAGCCGGACGCGGAACAGAGCGAAGCCATTCTTTTCAACGCCGGGGCGGCGGGCGCGCACAGCTTCCAGATAGGCATCGAACCGCAGCAGGGCGAAGAAAACACGCGGAACAACGCGGTGGTCCGGCTCATCAACGTGAGCGAGAAGAAGATGCGCATCCTCTACTTCGAAGGCGAGCCGCGGTGGGAGTTCAAGTTCATCCGGCGGGCCGTGGAAGACGACCCCAGCATCGATCTCTTCACCATTCTGCGCACCACTCAGAACAAGACCTATCGCCAGTCGACCACCGGCGTGGTGGACCCGCATGAGCTGGAAAACGGTTTCCCCACGAAGCCCGAAGATCTGTTCAAGTTCGACGGCTTGATTATCGGCAGCGTGGAAGCCACTTATTTCAGTAACGATCAGCAGGCCATGATCCGCGATTTTGCCGACCGGCGCGGCGGCGGGGTGCTGTTTCTGGCGGGCCGGTTCACATTGTCCGACGGGGCCTACGCCAAAACGCCAATGGCTGAAATGATGCCTCTGCGCCTGATGCCGGAAAAGACCTGGAGCCGCAACTTCGCGAACGCCACGCTCACCGAAGCGGGGCGCGAGAGCGTCATCACGCGGATTGAAGACAATCGCGAGCAGAATATCGCCCGCTGGCTGAAGATGCCGCAGGTGGCCAACTACGCGGAGATGGGCGATCCCAAACCGGGCGCGGTCGTGCTGATGAACGTTGCCGAAAACGGCCATCGGCAGACGCCGCTGCTGGCGATCCAGAACTACGGCCGCGGGCGCGTGGGCGTGTTTGCCACGGCGGGCAGCTGGCGCTGGAAAATGCTGCAGGATCATACGGACCGGACTCATGCGATCTTCTGGCAGCAGTTGTTGCGCTGGACCGTCGCGGAAACGCCGGGCCAGGTTCTCTCGTCCACTCCCCATCAGGTGCTGTCGGACGATATGCACTTGCCGTTGCGCGTCAGTGTGAGAGACAAGGATTATCAAACGGTGTCCGGAGCCACGGTCGAGACCACGGTGGTGCGGCCCGATGGCGGCTCCGACACGATTCAGCTGAAACCGGATCCGCTGGAACCGGGGACTTACACGGGTGAATACACGGCGGACAGGCCGGGCACTTACGTGGCTGAAACCGCTGCCCGGCAGGATAAAACGGACCTCGGGCGGGACACGCTCACGTTCCGGCGCGAAGATGGCGTGGCGGAGAATTTCGGCGCGGCGCAGAACCGCGACCTTCTGGAAAAGCTGTCGAGCGATACCGGCGGGAGCTATTACACGCCGGGGAACGCGAAGAAGCTGACGGGCGAAATCGCCGTTTCGGAAGCGGGCATCACCGCGCACGACAACCTGGATATCTGGGACATGCCGATCCTGTTTCTGCTTGCGATCCTGATTCGCGGCGGCGAATGGCTGCTGCGGCGGAAATGGGGTGTCGTTTGAAGGCTCTACCGGTTCTTCTGTGCATGGCGGCGGCGACCCCGGCCTTCGCCTCGACTTACATCCTGACGGTCGCGGGCCTCGGGGGCGAGCCGGATTACGAGCAGCGCTTCGCCGCGCTCGCCACCGATGCGGATAAACTCCTGCGGGCGGGCGGCCAGACCGATCGGATTGTGGAAACGCTGAAAGGCCCCGACGCGACGCGCGCGAAGATGGAAGCGGCGCTGGGGCGGATTGCGGCGCAAGCCAAGCCGCAGGATGCGTTCGTGCTCATGCTGATCGGGCATGGGACCTTCGACGGCTCCGAATACAAGTTCAATCTGCCAGGACCCGATATTTCGGCTTCGGAACTGGCGACATTGCTGAACCGCATTCCGGCGGGCAGGCAGCTGGTAGTGGATATGACCAGCGCCAGCGGCGGGGCTGCGAGCGCGCTCAAAAAAGAGAACCGCACCGTGATTACCGCGACGAAATCGGGGACGGAAAAGAACGCCACGGTTTTTGCGCGCTATTGGGTGGACGCGCTGCGCGATCCGGCGGCGGACGTGGATAAAAACGAAGTCATTTCGGCGCTCGAAGCTTTCCAGTACGCGGAAAAGAAGACCGCGCAGTTCTATATGGAGCAGAAGCGCCTCGCGACCGAACACCCGCAGGTGGACGATCAGCAGCGCGCGGCGTCGTTTCCGCTTCTCAAATTCGGGTCTGCCGCGGCGGTGGCGAACGACCCGGCGAAGCGGGCGCTGGTCGCGAAAAAAGACGACATCGAGAACAGAATCGATGCGCTGAAGTACCAGAAGTCCCTGATGGCTCCGGACGATTACAAACGCCAGTTGACGGCTTTGCTGATCGAGTTGTCGAAGGCGCAGGAGGCCATCGATAAGTGAAGAAAAGACAAGTGATGCTGCGCGCCGCCGTCTCGCTGCTGCTGATGGGTTCGTTTATGCTTTCCGCGCAGACGCTCGAACGCGCGGAAGCGCTGGTGCGCGCTCAGAACTACGAGGGTGCGAAAGCGGAATTCGAAGCCCTGCTCAAGGCGAATCCGAAGAACGCCGAATACCGCGTCCGCTACGGCGACCTTTTCCGCGAGCGGTTCAATCCCGAAGACGCGAAGAAGCTCTACGCCGAGGCGCTCGAACTCGATCCCAAAAACGCCGATGCGCTGCTGGGCGTGGCGCAGCTTCTGGCGGACGACTTCGACGCCAGGGCGAACGAGTACGCGCAAAAGGCTCTCGAAGCCAATCCGAAGTTTTATCAGGCGCACGAACTGATGGCGCGCATGGCGCTTGAAGACGACGATTCGAAGAAGGCGGCAAGCGAGGCCGATGCCGCGCTCGCAATCCAGCCCGACGCAGTCGACGCGATCGCCGTACGCGCGTCCATCGATCTGCTGGCCGACAAGGAATCGCCCTGGCTCGCGAAGATCGGAAATCGGGGCAAGGGTTACGAAACCATCGCTCACTTCTTCGTCATCAACCGGCGGTATGAAGAAGGAATCCAGTACTATCGCAAGGCCATTGCGACGACGCCGGACCTCTGGAGCGCCTATTCGCAGCTGGGCATCAACCTGATGCGCCTCGGGGACGAAACCGGCGCCCGCAAAGAGCTGCAACTGGCGTACGACAACCACTTCCGCGACGCCGCGACGGCCAACTCGCTCACGCTGCTCGACAGTTACAAAAACTTCGAGACTTTCCGCACGCCCACCACCGTGCTCAAGCTGCAGAAGAAGGCAGCCGCCGTGCTGCGCCCCTATTTCGAAGAAGAAATGAAGCGCGCGATGGCGGCTTACGAGAAGAAATAC
>VFSW01008334.1_pt1 | contig 14899 bp, 17 predicted proteins | sample 5358111 | NCBI WGS metagenome assembly VFSW01 (sample SAMN11554181, study PRJNA540505) | mine drainage metagenome | isolation source: sediment from site ElyBrook_90M | place: USA: Ely Copper Mine, Vershire, VT | collected 2017 | reverse complement strand
GTGTTAAGACCAGGATCATACAAAGGGAAATTAATCGTTGTTGAAGGGATTGATGGGAGTGGAAAATCCACTCAGATCGATCTGCTCTACAAGTGGCTGCAATCCCAGGGTAAATCGGTTTATTTCACCGAGTGGAACTCATCCGAACTGGTAAAAAGCACCACCCGCCTCGGCAAGGATGAAAAAATGTTTACCCCCACCACCTTCAGCCTGCTGCAAGCCACCGATTTCTCCGATCGCTGGGAAAATTATATGCTGCCCATGCTGCGAGCCGGTGTCATTGTGCTGGCTGATCGCTATGCCTTCACCGCCTTCGCTCGAGACGTGGCGCGGGGGGTAGACCGGGAATGGGTACGCAACCTTTATTCCTTTGCCAACCAGCCCGACCTGGCGCTGTATTTCCAGGTTCCACTTGATATTGCCGTCGAACGGATCACCGGGGCACGCGCCAAAATCAAGTACTACGAGGCCGGGATGGACCTTGGCTTATCGGATAACAAGGTCACCAGTTTCCGCCTCTTCCAACAGCGCATCATCAATGAATACGAAAATATGGTGCCTGAATTTGGGCTGACAATAATGGACGGCACCCTGCCGGTCCTCGATCTACAAAAACGCATGCGCTCAATTGTTAAAAAGGCGCTGTATGGATGGGAAGGCCTGCCCAACCCGTTGGCGCCAGTCCGCCGGACCGCCAGAAGGAAAGCACCACTGCCCAAGGCTGAACCGGAAGGAGAGAAAGCATGAACGAAGTTAAATATTATGGGGCCGGTTTTCCCTACCGGCCTTTAGGTGAAGTGCCAGGGAAATTGATTGTTCTGGAAGGCTCTGATGCCGTAGGCCGCTCAACCCAGGTTCAACTACTGCGACACTGGTTGGAAGATGAAGGTTACGCTGTCTCGGATACCGGGTTGAGGCGCGGTGCTTTGTGTGGACCAGGATTGGATGCAGCCCGGCAGGGACATACCCTGGGGCCGCGCACCAACAGTATCTTTTATGCCACCGATTTCTCTGACCGGCTCGAAAATCAGATCATTCCAGCACTCAAAGCTGGCTTTATCGTCCTTTCGGATCGTTATTTCTACTCGATCATCGCACGGGATGTGGTGCGCGGGGCAGACCCCACCTGGGCGTACAACGTTTACGGCTTTGCCATCGTCCCCGACATGACTCTATACCTGAGAGCTGACGTACCCACCCTCGTTTCGCGCATCGTTCACGGACGCGGCTTCAATTATTGGGAAGCCGGAATGGATATTCGCTGTGCCGATAATTTGTACGACAGCTTTTGCGTCTACCAGGCAAAATTAATCCAGCAGTTCGACCTCATGGCAGAAGAATTCAATTTCATCACCATCGATGCCACCCGCCCGGTGCAACCGGTCAATGACGACCTGCGGCGTCATATACGCGAGCTGTTTGCTAAAGATAAGGTATGAAAGCCCGAACTGACCAGGCCATCTGCCGCTACGGCGCAGGCGTAATGAGCAGATATTTGTCTGCCCTACGGCAGGAAATACCTGGTGTGCGTCAGGGGGTCGATATTGAGGCCATTCACCGCATGCGGGTTGCCTCGCGCCGCTTGCGTAGTGCTTTGTTCTTGTTCGAGTCTTGCTACGCCAATAAGTACCGCACCTTGTGGCGGAACGAGATTCGCCAGGTGACGCGTGCCCTGGGCCAGGCCCGGGATACCGACGTCCAGATAGATTTCCTTCACCTCTTCCTGACCGGTCTCCAGGATAAACGCTGTCGTCCGGGAGTCAACCGCCTTATGCTGCGCCTGCGACAGAAAAGAGCCGGACTTCAAGAAAAAGTGGTCCAGGCATTGGATGAACTGTCCAAAAGCCATGCTCTGGAAAGTCTTGAAGAACAGACCAATCTGCTGGTCATCGAGCGGCAGCCGGGCGAGGCGCTAAGCTATACCCTGTACAACCTGTCTCAAAAAGCAATTTCCGAGCAACTGGGCACTTTTCTCGGTTACTAAAATTATATTTCCTATCCGCCGGGGGGGGCTTAACTGCACGCGATGCGCATCGCGGCCAAACAATTGCGCTACACGCTTGAAATCTTCAGCCCGCTTTACCCGGATGAATTTAGAAATTCGATCCAGACCGTAAAATCTTCCCAGGAAATGCTCGGGGATATCCACGATTGTGACGTGTGGTCGCTCCTGATCCCGATATTCCTTGAAAAAGAACACCAGCGAATCCTGAAGTTTTACGGAAACGCCGGGTTCCATAAAGCACTGCTCCCAGGGATTGAGGGTTTTCAGGAAAACAGGCGTGCATTCCGCAACGATACCTACATCAAGTATCTGGAAATCTGGGAAAAGTGGAAAAGTGAGGGAATTTGGAACCGCCTGAACGAGATAATCGCCATGCCAACCCGCCACAACCCACCCTACGAATTCTATCCATCCGCCCCCGCACCGACAATACTGGTGGATGCAGCAGATGACTAAGTGTTCAAACAGTTCACGCCAGGATAATTGATGAGAGTAACCGAGCCAATTACCCCCATTTCAGCAGTTTTAGAGCTGGCCCAGACCTGTGAATTCGATTCGTCTCACACCCACCAGGTTGCTCGGCTATCCCTGCGTCTGTTCGATCAACTGCAACCCTTGCACGATCTTTCGGGGAAAGAACGCGATTGGCTGCATTATGCTGCTTTGCTGCACGATATAGGCTGGATTGAAGGTTGGAAGGATCATCATAAAGTATCCCTGCGCATTATCTTGGACACCCCTTTACTTCCATTCTAAAACAAGGAACGCATGATCATCGGCTCCATCGCCCGCTATCACCGCAAATCCTTGCCCAATATGACTCATGACCATTACGCCGCCCTGAACGATGCAGAACGTCCTGTCGTGGATATTCTGGCAGGCATTTTGCGCCTGGCAGACGGGCTTGATTCGACCCATCAGGGACGGGTACGCGACATTACCTGTAAAATTACGAAGAAGAAGATCACGCTCAAATGCGTTAGCCATAATGAAACCAAAGAAGAGATTCGGGCTGCGCTCGATAAGTGTGATTTGTTGACGAAGGTTTTTCAACGCGATATCGTTATTAAGTGGGAGGAAATTTCCTGATTCCTGGCTGTCTTTGAATTGTTGGATGGGAGGAGATTATGTCTAAGAAAGAGAAGGAAATCTCTAAGAAACATGCCGATAAACCGGTAGATGTTAAAGCTCAGCCGGCTGCGGTGGTCCAGCCGAAGTCCTCGGCAGTTCCACCGTCTCAACCAATCCTCATCAACAAAAAAACCTACGAGAAAGAATTGGCCCGTCTCCAGATTGAGCTGGTCAAGCTCCAGGAGTGGATTCGCTTCAAAGGTCTCAAGGTGGTGGTCATCTTTGAAGGGCGTGATGCCGCCGGAAAAGGTGGTGTGATCAAACGAATCACTGAAAGCCTCAATCCTCGTGTCTGCCGGGTGGTAGCTTTGCCCGCTCCCACCGAGCGCGAGAAAACGCAGTGGTATTTCCAGCGATACGTCACTCACCTTCCTGCTGGCGGCGAGATGGTGCTGTTTGACCGCTCCTGGTATAACCGCGCCGGGGTAGAGCGGGTGATGGGATTTTGCACCGAAGAGGAATACCAGGAATTTTTACGCTCGGTGCCCGAATTTGAGCGGATGCTGGCCCGTTCGGGAATCATTTTGATCAAATACTGGTTCTCCGTCAGCGACAAGGTCCAGGAGTCGCGGTTTCAGGCGCGCATCGCCGACCCAACCAAGCGCTGGAAGCTCAGCCCCATGGATTTACAGTCGCGTTCACGGTGGGTTGAATACTCAAAAGCCAAGGATGACATGTTTGCTCATACCGATATCAAGCAATCACCCTGGTATGTGGTCAATGCCGACAATAAAATGTGCGCCCGGCTCAACTGCATCCGGCACCTGCTCAGCCTGATCCCCTACCAGGATCTCACACCTGAACCAATTTCCCTCCCGCCACGCCAGGCTGAATTGGGTTACGTCCGTCCTCCCATCACTGACCAGACTTTTGTGGAACAGGTTTATAAGCCCGAATCAGGGAATGAGGACGTAGGGGATTAATCTCCCCTGCTGAAATGCCGTAATTTACCTCGATGAACGGGGTAAATTATTTATCGCGATATAAGGCATCTCCTCAATAATGTGGAGCACTGCGTTTTTTGTGCGGTCGAAGCCTGCACAAAAAACACTTCCAGTCCCCAATTTATTGAGAAGATACGACATACGTCATTTTGGAATAGGAGATATGGATATATATGGCTACCCCGACGGATCCATCCCAACTGTTTGCCCAGGAATTGTCTTCCCTGCAAAGCGAGCTCAGCAGTCTGCAATCCAAAGTTCAGCTTTCGTCGCCTCGCGGGGCAGTGGAAGACCTGAACACCAAACTTCTGACCCTGCCGCGCACCATTCAAAGTCTGCGCGATCGGAATTACATTTTTGAAAAAGGCCTGGCTGATCGGGCCTCCGGTATCATTTCCCTGTGGGGCAGCACCTATCCGAATGTGCGGAATTACCTCGACCAGCAGGCGTTTCAATTGGCCAACGCCATTCGCCCGATCGAATCCCAGGTCAACTACGCAGCATCGCAGGCAGGCAATCCGCAATACGGCCTGTCTATGATCAATTCAATCAAAGCCAGTATGCAAACGCTGGATAGCAGTGCTTCCAGCGTCGAAACCACTGCCGCTGGAATGTACGATGAGATTAAATCGCAGTTTGATACCCTGAACGGCCACCTCGATAAAATCGGCTGGACACTCGATCGTCTGGGAGAGGCCAGTTTCCCCCTCCTGCCCACTGAAGCTGTAATCATGGCTGTCAAAGCCAACTGGAATCGCTCCGGAAAAGAAGAAAAGGAAGATCCGCAGGGTTTTCTGTTCCTGACCGATCACCGCCTGATCTTCGAGCAAAATCAGGAAATTGCAACCAAGAAAGTTCTATTCATCACCACGGAAAAGAAAAAGGTGCAGCAGCTCCTTTTGGAAACCCCGGTCAACCTCTTTGAAGATATCGATGTCAACAAAGGCGGGTTCTTCAAGAACGAAGACTACGTCATTGTCAAATTGGGGCACGGTGCGGCGGTTCCTGCAGCTCAATTCCATATTTTCGGGCAGGATTGCGCCGATTGGCAGGCGCTGTTGAAACGCGCCGGAGATTTTGAATTCGACAAAGACAGGGTCATGCCGGTAGATCAGGCCGTGGTGGATAAAGTAAAGGCCGCGCCGACCGTCTGTCCGGCGTGCGGTGGTGCCATCACCAAACCGGTGATGCGCGGCCAGGATACCCTTACTTGCGAATTCTGCGGGAATATTATCCGCCTGTAAACGTCCACCCTTTTCTACCCTATAAAAAAAGCGGCGCAACGCGCCGCTTTTTTGTTATCAACTTTTTCCAAATTCCTCAAGGATGCGGGCAATGTGTTTTGCACCTTTCAAATAAAGATCCAGGCGAATGTTCTCGTTGGGAGCATGTGCCTGTGATCCTGGATAACCTACGCCGGCCGAAACAATCGGCACATGCAGGAATTCCTGGAAAGAGTAATTCGGGCCTGAACCGCCTGACATCGGGATGATCTGCTGCGGCACACCATACACATCCGCCGCCGATTCCACCACCAGGCGCACAAACGGATCGTCCGGGTCGGTGCGGGCGGGGCGCTCGCCGCCAAGCAGTTTAATCTGAACATCCTGGAAACCTTCGCTGTCGAGGTGTTTGCGCAGCAGGTCCAGCACCATCTCGGGGGTCTGATCAGGCACCAGTCGGAAATCAACTTTCGCCAGCGCCTTGGCAGGCAGCACCGTTTTTGAGCCGGGTCCCTCGTATCCTGAAGTGAGGCCGCAAATGGTGCAGGTTGGCTCAAACACTTCGGCAATCCGTAGGTCAACCCCGCCCTGCATGCCTTTGAGAAATGATTTCAAACCGTAGCGGGTGCGGTATTCTTCGGACGTTTCGGGCATGGCCTGCATCAGGTCGATATCCCGTTGGCTGGGCTTGCGCACAGCATCATAAAATCCCGGAATGCGGATCTTTTCATCTGGTCCCTTGAGCGAGTTCAGCGCCCAGGTTAGCCGCCAGGCGGCATTGGGGAAGATAGAGCCCCCCAGGCCGGAATGAACATCCTGCGAGGCCGTTTCGACGCTCAATTCAACATAGCAAATGCCGCGCAGTCCCAGCACCTGATCTGGCCGGTCGCGGTGATCGACTCCGCCAAATTCCCACACGCAAGCCTGGCCTGCGATCTTATCTTTGTGATCGCGCACGAAATCGTGCAAATGGGCGCTGCTGACTTCTTCTTCCCCTTCGATCACAAACTTGACCCGGCATGGCAGCTCGCCGCATTCCGCCAGCACCGCATCGATGGCAAACAGGCGGCTGGTGATATGCCCCTTGTCATCGCTGACACCGCGTGCGAAGAGTTTGCCATCTCTCAAGGTAGGTACAAAAGGCGGCGACTCCCATAAATCCAACGGCTCGGCAGGCTGCACGTCGTAATGATTGTAAAAAATCAGTGTCCGGCTGCTTTTCCCGCCGCGCTCTGCAAAGACTACCGGCGCTCCGCCGGTTCCAATCACCTCTACCTGGAAACCACGTTGTTTCAACAACTCGCCAACCAGGTCTGCGCAAGGCTCAAGCCCCCAATTCTGGGCCGAAACACTTGGCTGCGCGCATAACCGCGATAACTCGGCAACGCTCTCGTCAAGGTGAGAGTCCAGGTAAGCATCGATCCGTTTGATCACATCACTCATATTTCACCTCTGCGATAGTTAATTTCCCAGTCCATATAGCTGTAAGAACCAGGTGACTCCGAATGTTATTAACAGACATTTGGGTACTTTGCCAACAAACACCCAGAAAAGAAAGTGATACCAGGGCATTTTTAAAGCCCCGGCGACCATGCCGGCAATATCAATGAGAAAATTTGGGACGAAACCTAATACCGCGATAGTCAGGCCCCCATACTTTTTCATATAGCCTTCCATGCGAGTATGCCATTTTGATTTATTGACCACACCCCGGCCGGTGCTTCCAACCAGGTAGCCGGAGAGTTCACCCAGCGAGGCTCCTACCGCAAAAACCATCGCACTCGCCAACGGGTCCATCACCCTGGTCGATGCAGCCAGAACGATGAGACCGGGTACCGGCGCAAACATGGCCGCACTGGCAAGTAAAGCCACCAAAAATAACCCAACGTAGCCCCAACTTTCGAGAGCTTTTATCTGATCCTTAAAAATAAACATGGAAGTGGAAATGGCAATTACGCCAATGATGATCAGACCGCTGAGCAATTTTTGCTTTGTCTCAAGCTTCATGTCAGAGATTGGCCGGCTGGCAATAATGATTCGATGCGGGCGATTACCATGTCCATCGCGACAGTATTGAAGCCGCCTTCCGGAATGATTACGTCAGCATACCGTTTGGAGGGCTCCACAAACTCAAGATGCATGGGACGCACCGTTTTGAGATATTGGTTAATGACCGATACGGCTGTCCGACCGCGTTCGGTGATGTCACGCAGCATACGCCGGATCAGGCGCACATCCGAGTCTGTATCCACAAAAATCTTGACATCCAACAAATCGCGCAGCTCAGGTTCAGCCAGAATCAAGATTCCTTCAACAAGGATTACCTTTTGCGGCTCGATCCGCAAAAATTGATCCGTTCGCGAGTGGCGGGTGAAATCGTAGACTGGCAGATCGACCGGCTGCCAGTTTTTAAGCTGGCGAATATGCTGGATCATCAAATCCGTCTCCAGCGAATTGGGGTGGTCGAAATTCACTTCCTTCCGCAAGAGTGGTGGAAGGTGTGAAAGATCACGATAATAGGCGTCGTGGGGCAGGTAGGCGATACGGGCCGATCCAACCCGTGCTAGAATCACATTTGCGACCGTCGTTTTCCCCGAGCCAGAGCCGCCTGCAATTCCAATTACCAGAGGGGTTTCATTCGTCTGCATAAAAAAATTATACCCCAGATGTAAATTATTAAATCAAAAAGCCACCGAAGGGGATCGAACCCATGACCTGGCGTTTACGAAACGTCTGCTCTACCAACTGAGCTACGGTGGCGTGGTCAGGATTATACAGGAAGGGCTTCAAATCGACAAGAGAGAATATAATAAATCTATGCAAACCGAAAACAACTTTAATGTTGCCATGATTTCGTACCACACCTGCCCCCTGGCAACCCTCGGCGGCAAGGATACCGGCGGAATGAACGTATATGTGCGCGAGCTCACCCGCCACCTGTGAAAAATTGGCGTCCATGTGGATGTCTTTACCCGTTCACAGGATGAACATGTACCCCATGTGCTGCACGACCTGGGTTTCGGTAACCGCGTGGTTCACGTGCCGGCCGGCCCGGAGATTCCGCTGCCTAAAAGGGAGCTGGTCGATTACCTTCCCCAGTTCACCGAGGGCATCCAGCGCTTCGCGCGCGAGAAGAATATCCATTACGACCTCGTCCACAGCCATTACTGGATGTCGGGCGTCGCAGGAGAAAGCCTGAAAAACGCCTGGAACGTCCCGATGGTGCACATGTTTCACACCCTGGGCTTGATGAAAAATCGCATTGCTGCCAGTGATGTTGAAATCGAAGGGGAATACCGCATTTCCGGCGAACGCCAGGTCATCAAAGCTGCCGACCGTATCATTGCAGCCACTGCCGCCGAACAATCGCAGCTTGAATTTCTATACAATGCCCCTTCCCAAAAACTGGTGATCATTCCCCCAGGTGTAGACGTCGATCATTTCTATTGCATTCCACCGGACGAGTCCAAGGCCGCTATCGAGCTGTGCGCCGACTGCCGCATGTTTCTCTACGTTGGTCGGATCGAGCCGCTCAAAGGTGTTGATTCGCTCATCAAGGCCATCGCAATTCTCAAGGAAAAGGGCCTGATGACCCAGAAACCCTACTCCCTTTCAATCATCGGCGGCGATCCGGATGCTTCACCCCTTGAGATGAACGCCGAAATGGCCCGCCTGCAGCGCCTTTGCCACGAGCTTGGCCTGGATGAAATGATTGTATTTCTTGGAAAACGAAGCCAGGATTCTTTGCCGTATTACTATTCAGCAGCAGAAGCGGTTATCGTTCCATCACATTATGAGTCTTTCGGAATGGTTGCTCTGGAAGCAATGGCCTGCGGAACGCCAGTGGTCGCTTCCCAGGTGGGGGGTCTTGCATTTTTGGTACAGGATGGGGTTACAGGATTTGTTGTGCCGAATGGCGAGCCGAAAATACTGGCCGATCGGTTATCTCGTCTGATCCTCGAGCCGGGCCTCAGTACCAGGCTGGGCAACCAGGCAGCGGCGATTGCTCAAGATTACGCCTGGCCAAAGATCACCGAGCGCATCCTGCAAGCGTATCAAAGTATAAGCCCTCGAAAAATATAGATCAACAGCATGATACACATCCATAAAATCATTCCAGCCCACAAACGCGATAGGCGTGATTTGGATTGAAGGAAGTTCCATAAAATGGCAACCATGCTCAGGCCGCTCAAGGCTATGCCTAGAATCGGGTAAGTGCCGGAACTGCTCTCGATTGAATTCATAATAACCACCAGGTTGATATAATATAACCCCAGGTGACCGACCCAACCTCCGAGTAGCGCTATTGAAAAGAACTTAACCCCAAGCGGTAGCACTTTACGCCACAATACCCCAATAACCAGGCCCACCAACACCATTGAGATCATGCCCGTCTCGCTGGTCAGCCCGCGTACGCCGATTAAATTGCTCATTTCAATGACGGCCCAGGTTAACACCCCTCCTACAATCCCCCAACCAGCCCGCACAACATCCGAATAACGCGGTACCACGCATCTTTCAAGAGACAGGATGGCAAATGCCAGCAGTATGATCGTGTAGATCAGGAGACCAGGGCGTTGAAAAATAATTTCGATTGGCCGAACCAATAAAGCCAGCAGTACACTTAAGAGAACCAATACAAGAGGGGTCAGCAGCCCATCAACCAATTTGCTGCGTAACTCAAATTTGCTATCCATCTCAATCCTTTGCAATCGGGGTTCCTCTCGAATCATTGTATGTTTACTCTCCCGTACCAGTTTACGTCAGGCATGCTTACAGGTCAACGAACAATATCGTTAGGAATGCGCCTGATTTGCCTGTGACCTGGGTTGGGTCTTCTTTTCATCAAAACGTGTCCTGATAACAGGCAGTTCCACCCAAAATGTTGATCCGGCCCCCATCTTGGAATAAACGCCAATTTTGCCGTTATGCGCCTCAACAATCGATTTTGCGATCGCAAGTCCAAGCCCACTGCCGGTAAATTTTTTATCCTTCATTTGGGTTGGCTCTACACGGTAAAATCGCTCAAAAATGCGAGGAATGTGCTCTTCGGAGATCCCGATTCCATTATCCTTCACTTCCAGGCGAACGGTTGGTTTTTCAGGTTGATGAATCAGGCCAATTTCCACCCATCCACCGGTCGGTGTATTCTTAATCGCATTTTCGACCAGGTTATTCAACAGCCGCCTGAGCTGGTCTTCATTTGCGAAAACTTTGGGCGAGTTGGCTTGCATGGCCAGCCGCAGTTCCAGCCCAGCCTGTTGGGCCCGTACCCGCCACAGCTCTCGTGTCTCGTTAAGTAAAATCCCCAGGTTCACCGGTTCATACTTCGTCCGGCCGCGTCCAGCTTCGATGCGTGAAAGGTCAAGCAAATCGCTTACCGTGCGGCTCATCAACTCCAACTCATCCTGAATTTGGGAGAGAAATCGCTGAGCGACTTCACGATCATCCATTGCGCCTTCACTCAAAGCATCCACGTTTAATTTGATAGCCGTAATAGGTGTCCGCAGCTCATGGCTTGCGTTCGCCACAAAGGCCTGCAAGCCTTCCATATTATCCTGCAAATGACTGGCCATCTGATTGAACGTTTCGGCCAACTGCCGCAGTTCTTCGGGACCAGACGGAGTTGAGCGCACACTAAGTTTACCCAAGCTGAGCTGCTCTGCCACGTCGGTCAGAGAACGGATGGGGCGCGAGATGGTACTGGCCATCCACCAGGCCTCTAAAATAACCGCCAGAATCAGGAGCACGGCAATCACTCCCAATAGATACAATGACCGGTTTGATGCTGCCATCTGATCCGAATAGATGCCCGAAAGCCGTAAAGCGCCGTATACAATCGATTCGTGACTAATAGGAATAGCGATGTAATAGTTTTCCTGTCCCAACGCATCCAGGCGCCGCGCTTCTCCATCGACTCCCTTCAGCGCCTCAGTAATTTCCGGGGGAAGCTGACCCTTCGTCGCCTGACCCAGGTCATTTTTATCATTTGTTGCCAGCAGAATTCCACCAGCCTGATACAGAGAATATTTGATTTCAGGGCGTTCAGATAGGAATTGGTTTACAATGCCGCTCATAGCCGATGTCAGCGTGCCACCACTATTCGCTTCAATCATGGGTTGTTCGAGGTTGTTGGAAACCAGGAAAGCAGTATCCTCTAAGAAACTTTCGACCTCACGCCGACCCCGGTCAATAATAAAATGCGCGGCAATTGCCGATATCAGGCCGATGCTCAGGATCCCAATGATCAGGTGCGAAAGCACCAGACGTGTGGTCAGGCTAAGCGGAAGACGATACATCATACAATTTCATCAGGGCTGATAAAGCGATAACCGTACCCTCTCACCGTTTGGATGAAACCAGGTTTGGTTGGATCGTCTTCGACCTTCAACCGCAGCCACCCCCCGTGGCCTTCCAAAGTACGGGGATCGCCGGTCCATTCCTCACCCCACACCTGGTTTAAAAGCTCCTGCCGGCTGCAAGCCCTGCCTGCTTGAGACATCAGGAAATAGAGCAGGTCAAATTCCCGTGCTGAAAGCTGAAGCTCAGCCTGATTTTTCAGGACTCTTCGCCCAATACCATCGATCAGGAGATTCCCCACCCGTATTTGACCCGGTGCTTCGTTCAACTGATCGAGTTGTACCCTCCGAAGAAGCGAGCGAATACGAGCCAGCAGCTCTCGGAAAGAAAATGGCTTTGGCAAATAATCGTCTGCCCCAATCTCCAACCCTAGAATCTTATCGACTTCGTCGCTGCGGGCTGTGAGCATAATGATTGGAACGGTGCTGCGGGAACGCAATCTTTTGCATACTTCCAGCCCATCCATTCCAGGCAGCATGATGTCGAGCACCACCAGGTCCGGGTGGGTGCGGTCGAAAAGATCGAGGGCATCATTGCCATTCTCGGCAATCGTAACCTCGTAGCTTTCGCGGCGCAGGCTGTACGCCAGCGATTCTACAATCACAGGCTCGTCATCAATGATCAATAAATTGGCCAAATCATCCTCCCAAATCTCTATAAATCCCATTGAACTACTACGATTATACACAATGATCCATTAATTAACCACTGGAAAAATTCTTTTTTTGTAACTGCTCAGCCGGGAGAAATGGGCGTGTTTTGTGCAGGCGGTGCCCGCACTCACTATCCTTTTCCTATCCCTTAAAAGTTGACATCCTGATTCAAAGTCATTACACTTATATAATCAATACTTAAGGAGTACGATATGGCAGCGATCAATCGCCTGGTTTTGAATTCTGGTCCAACGCCGGGCAAAGAATTTCAGATAGATAAGGCAGAGGTTTTCATTGGTCGCGATATTGGAAACGATATTGTCATCAATGATCCCGAAGTCTCCCGACGCCATGCCCGCATCTACCTGCAAGGCAACATGTATATCATCGAAGATCTGGGCTCGACCAACGGCACGACTGTCAATGGGCAAAAACTGACCGGTCCGTACATGCTGCGGCCTGGCGAGCAAATCACCTTCGGAGAACACGTCAATCTTTCCTTTGAGGCAGTGACCAGGGTACCAGAAATGCCGCCGGTCATACAGCCGGTCCAACCTATACCGGCTTCTGCGCCGGCCACAATCCGGCCCGCCTACCAGCAGCCTATGCCTCCGGTTCAGCAGCCCGCATACACCCCACCCGCGCAGCAGCCCCCGGTTTACCCGCAGCAGCAGTACCCACCATACCAACCGCCCTTTCAACAGCCGGCGGCATACCCTCAGCAGCAGGCGTATTCACAGCAGCCTGCACCGGCCGCCAGACAGGTGCAGCCGGCCTATCCTGCCCCGGAGAGTTTGCCTCAGGGTCAATATTCAGGCCAGGTGCCAGATCCGTCTTATCCTGAAGAACCCATCATCCAATACCGCATCCCAATCTGGATGTTCGTCCTGATCGGAGTACTGCTGATCACGATTGTGATTCTTCTTATCGACGATTTCCACCTGTGGTGTCCACTTTTTGGATTGTGCTGACCTGGTCAACCAGGCATTTTAATTTCATCCGCCATTGTAGACAGGATATTTCTTCGGTTCGCCTCCGAAAGATATCCTGTCTTAATTCTAAATTACGGCTGGAGCTGCCCTAAAATTAATTTTAATTCCTGAAGCCCGGCTGAAAAATCTCCCTTTTCCCAATCTGCACCGGCGTCGATTAGCATCGATTCAATAGCAATGTCTTGTGGATTTCCATCACGCGGCACGTAATCCGCCACGATTCCTCGCTTGAGCATTTCAGCCGGGTCCGGCAGCCACACCTGTTGAAAAAACGCCGATGGGTCTTGCTTTTTCTGGAAGATCCGGATGGTATCGAATAATTGAACTGTCAGGATGACATCATTCTCCAAATCGGGACTGATTGGGAATGATTTCAGGAAAACCTGGAAACGGTCATCGAGCATCTGAAGTGTGATTCCAAAATGAGCCTGCAGCGCCTGATCAACAGCCTCTGCATCGCCGGCGCCTGAGACCGCATGGATATCGCGATAAAAACGGTCGTAGGCGTCCCAACCCCAGGTATCAACCATGTATTCAACCAGAGATCCGGCTTCGAGATATCCAATTTCGTGCTGCCAATCGTAAAAATTTTTCATCAGGTTCGTAATTGGAATGAACAACCCGGCTCGCATCAGGGTCGCACTCCGCATGGCCAGCGGCTCTGTCCGGTAATGGCCGCCCGTCATAAACACGGCCAGTCCCTCCACCAGGAACAACGGTTTATAATCGCCCCCCATATCTGCATCCACCCGGTGAACCAGCTCATGATGCAGCACCTTGATGAAATTGGTATCGGTATAATTGGCACCCACGTAAGTCAGGTAAATTTCATTTGCAGTGAACCCACCCTGCCCCAGAACACGCGGCAGCAGGTCGATGTCAATTTTTTCGGCCACAATATGCCCCATCTCCGCTTCAACCTGCTGTGCCTGGCCTTCGATTTCTGGCAGGAGGCGTGAAATATCTTTCTCTGCCAGGGTGCCGGTGATGTAATGAACATTGCAGCAGTCTGTTTCTGCCACAGCCCATTGGTAAGGAGAAGTGGTTGGAGCTGGCTGCAAGGTAATTGTCTGCTCCCAATTGATACCTGCGGGCATAATGGAAAATTGCACCGAATACTGTCCGGGCTTCAAATCTTTGGTATCCCAGATCCATTGCAAAGTGACGTGAAAAAGGTTGCCGGGAGCTGCGAAGAAATTCTGCGAACCCAGGACCGTCAACGGATCCCCTGCCAGGCTCACGGTCAGCTTCTGGCCCTCCAGATTCTGGCCCGGACTTGAATACACCTCAAAACTGACCACATCCCCCACCTGCAGGGGCAGATCAGGGTGAATCCGCACTTCGTAGCCGGGCGGCGTGCCGGGAGTGCCTGTTGGTACCGGCGGTGTAAGCGGGGCCGAATTATATCCGACAACAATTTGCGTTATTACAGCAATTACGATCACCCAACGAATTGTCAAAGACATAGTCCCGATTATAGCGATGGGTGTTTTAACATGCAAACATTTCCGTGTATCCGCTCCATAAAGTGGGCTGATGAGACTGTCCCAAAAGAGGGCGAACACGCAGGTTCGCCCCTACGGGTAGGGGG
>VFSW01008333.1_pt1 | contig 14899 bp, 13 predicted proteins | sample 5358111 | NCBI WGS metagenome assembly VFSW01 (sample SAMN11554181, study PRJNA540505) | mine drainage metagenome | isolation source: sediment from site ElyBrook_90M | place: USA: Ely Copper Mine, Vershire, VT | collected 2017 | reverse complement strand
TCCGCCGCCGCAGAGTCCGTGTGCGCCTTCGTCGCCCCGCATCCGCAAAGGATTCCCGCCAAGCCCGCGGCGCATCCCAGCCACGCCAAATTCAACCCGCTGTTTTTTCCGCTTTCTCGCTTCATTCCTTCTCTCGCCTTGCTGTTCATGGATCGACGCCCCGTCGTTCTCATTCGCACCCGTTCACCCTTGCCTCGACAATTTCGCCGCCAGCTTCTCCAGCGTGAAGTCCGGAGACCGGCATATGTTGATCACCGCTCCTTCTTCTTCGAGTACCCGCTCCGCCGCGGCCGGAACCTGAGCCGCGATGTTCAGCGGAATCGTTTGCACCCCGTGCATATCTCCATGCACCAGATCGCCCGAACGAATCTTCAAACCCCCGATTTCCACCGGCTCCCCATATTCGAACAGGTGCGCGAAGGCGTGCGACACGGCCACCCCGGCCGCGAATACGTGGAAGCTTCGCCTCTCCATCGCCTCCAGATCCCTCACCGCGCCGTTCGTCACGCACCCGATGCACTGCAGCGCCAAGCCGATCTCGGCGTGCATCTCTCCGACAAACGCTCCGATGCCCGGCAGCCGGTCCACATCCTGGATCACCATCACCCGCGGCGCCGGCACCGTCATCATATGCCGCCACCAGTCGATCCGGTCGTAGTAACATCGCCCCGCCATCGGTGGAGACGAGGAACGGATCCGCCCCGTCACCGCGTAGCCGAGCATCGGAGCCAGCTTCGGAAATCGGCAATGTACCGTGCCGTTTACGAAGCCTTCGTTTTTCAACCGGACGTTGAAGCTTTCGATCGCATTCGATACCGTGCATGTGTCCAGACGCCGCAGCGCGTCGAAGGCTTCATCCGGCAAATGTGGCGTGGGTGTCATTTTGATGAATTTTTTCTCTCCGGCCCGCCGCGCCTACTTGCTCCCCGCTTCAGCGCCGCGGCCGCCCGCCCATCCGCTCCAGGACCAGGCGAATGTTACCGCCCGTTTCACGTCGTCCTTGCGGAACGGCTTCGTTACCACGTCGTACCCGTGGTTTTGAACGACTTCATTCCAAAGATACTCGTCTACGACGCCCGAAGCAAGTAATACGCAAATCGATTGCGGCAGGCTTGCAATCCGCGCCAGCGCTTCCCGCCAGTCCTCTCCAGGTAAATCCCGGTCGCAGATCACTAACGGAACCGGATGGCTCTGCAACAGCGCAATGGCTCCTTCGGCCGAGTCGGCGATCGATATCTTCCATCCAAAACCGTCGGCGATCTGCCGTAACGCGTCCTGGTCTTCCCGCTCGTGAGTGATCGCCATCAACATTACGTCGTCATTCGGCTTGGCCCACTCGTCCACAGAGGAGGCGCTCGCGCCTTTCCGCTTCGGGAAGAGCCATTTCAGGTCGAACACGGTGTGGTACTCTTTGGGCGGCCATCCATCTACAAAATGAATGAGGGCGAAGGATTGGTCAGTCTTCGGGGAGGTGACTGGAGGGGATCCGCCACCAAGACGACTCCTTCGCCCTCAAAGTCTAGATTACCCGGGTTCCCCTCTTTCAGGAATACCCTGAGTCCATGATTTCGCGCGAAACTTGCCAGTACCGCGCCGTCTTCCGCGGCGTTTCCATTAGAATCGGAACGTGAGCGGCATTCGCATCCTCCTCGCCGACGATCATGTCGTCCTTCGCGCCGGATTGCGCTTGCTCCTCGAGCGCCAGCCTGATTTCGAAGTCGTGGCCGAAGCCTCCGATGGCCGCCAGGCCGTCGAAATGGCCGAGGCCAAGCGCCCCGACATCGCCATCCTCGATATTCAGATGCCCAAGCTCAACGGCCTGGAGGTCGCCCGTCAGATCTCCGCCAAGCTCCCTTCCACCGGCGTCATTATTCTAAGCATGCATTCCGACGAAAGCTACGTTCTCCGATCGTTGCAGGCCGGCATTCGTGGCTATCTCCTGAAAGACTCCACCGATACCGACCTGATTGGTGCCATCCGCGCCGTCCACGAAGGCAAAGCGTTTCTCTGTCCCGAGGTCAGCCGGATGTTAGTGGAGAATTTCGCAACCCATCTCCACGGCCAAGCCGCCGGAGACAGTTACGAATCTCTCAGCACTCGAGAACGGGAGGTCCTCCAACTGCTCGCCGAAGGCCGGTCCAATAAGGAAGCCTCCGCCATCCTCAACGTGAGCGTATCCACTCTGGAAACTCACCGCACGAAGATCTTCCAAAAGCTCAGCCTGCACAGCCTGCCCGAGTTGATCCTCTACGCGGTTCGCCGCGGCTTGGTCGCGTAATCGGGTGGGAGTTTGAATCCCACCGTTCTCAAAAGGTGATTCGCGCCGTCAACTGGATCTGCCGCGGACCGCCCGCTTCCGCCGCTTGCATCGCCGTGATCGCCCCGAACGCCGGAACGCTCACGTTCAGGCTCGCCGGAGGCTGGTAGTTCGGGTGATTGGTCAGATTCGCCACCTGCGCCCCGACTTCCATTACCGCGTGTTCGGTCAATTGGAAATGCTTAATCAGCGACGCGGACAGCACCGCCTGCCCCGGCCCCACCACGTCGCCCTGGGAGGCGTCGCCGAACCGCCCGATGTTGTTACCCGGGTCGACGAAAGCGGCGGGGTTGATCCACTGGCCGATCGATTGGCCCGCGTAGGGGTTGACGCCCGGAACCACGTCCGCCCGGCCTCCGTTATAGTTACACGGGCAGAGATTATACCCGGTCCCCGACGGGTCGCTATAAGTCGAGGTCGTCAGGAACGGTCCCGTCTGAATCAGGAGAATGCCCCCTAATTCCCAACCGCCAACCACCGCGTTCAGCAGCCGGTTGCCATTGAGAAACGCCTTGCCCTTCCCGAACGGCAGTTCGTACAGAAACGTCGTCAAGAAGCGCTGACGGCGGCCGAAGCCGGTATTCCCGTAGTCGAGGCCGGGGTTTTGAGGATCCGACAGCAACGTATTCCCAAACTCGTTGACGGTCGTCTGCGCGGTCCCCCCGGCTGGTGCTCCGTTCACGTTCGTCAGACTCCTCGTGTAGACATAGCTGGTCTCGAACTGAAGATCGCCCGAGCGTTTCCGGAGCGAAATCGTCCCGGAGTTGTAATTCGAGAAACCCAAGTTAGTCTGGTACGAAATGGCGTACATCTGCGGGAACGGAGCGCTGGCCGCGAGCGCGTTGTACCCTACCGTGTTCGGAGGAATTTGGTTCAGATTGATATCGGTGGGCAGATTGGATCCATGGTTGCCGTCGTAAGAGGCGCGCAACCCGAATCCTTTCCCAAGATCCCTCTCAAGCGTCAGATCCCACTCCTGAACGACTGGGTCTTTGTAGTGAATGTCCGTCGCTAAGTCGTACCATTGCGTGCCCGGCAGAGCGATATTCGACGGGAACGAATACGGAGCCTTGTAAACAGGCTGGCCATTGCTTCCGATCGAGTTCGAAAACCCGCCGACATCGCTCGCCTCCACCGACCACCCATCGATCGCCGAAAGAGAAAGCGGCGCCTCGATGAATCTTCCATAACCGCCGCGAAGGACCGTCTTGTCGTCGAAGATGCGCCAGGCGAATCCGATGCGCGGCGCAAAGTCCGTTTTTTGCGAATAACGCAAGCCCGCCGGAACTCCCGCCTGCGCCGCGGTCAGGATCGGCGTCGGGGCGATCGATTGCGCGAATCCCGGATTCACCAGGCCGAGCGAAGATTGCCGCGGAACGATTACCGCGCCGTGGACCACCTGGCCGTTTTGCACGCTGTTGTAATTGGGATCGAAGTTCGCCACGTTGTTGTTGTAGTCCTGGAACACTGGATGATACTCATACCGCAAGCCATAGTTGAGGGTGAACTTCGGAGATACTTTGAAATCGTCTTGAATGAAGCCCGCGTAGTGAGTGGCCCAGGAGTCCGTGGTCGGGTTCAGCACGGTCGACACGGTGGTGGAATCCGGATAGCCGAGCATCAGGGCGGCCATCGGCGTCGCGTTTCCACTGCCCAGGAGGGCATTGGTCACGCCCCCGTTGAACGTGTAACTCCCCAGCCGGTAATTCAGGAACACATTGGTGAAGTAGGCGTGCAAATAGCGAAAATCGCCTCCGAATTTCAACGTGTGTTTCCCTTTGGTGTACGTCATTGTATCGGTGATCTGATCGGTTCCCTGTCGCGGATTCGTGTCGGCGTTCGGAGTGACCACGGACATGAATCCCGCCAGGTTGATCTGCGGAGTATCTTGAATCGTCGGAAGCGCCTGGGGGAACCCGTTCGGCGGTCCCGTCAGGCCCAGCGTGCTCGCTACCGACTGCGTCGACAGACCGAACGAATAAGCGAAACGGACGCTCGAGAACCCCCCGCGAACTTCATTGACGAGATTCGGCGAAATGATCCAACTGTAGCCAACGGTAAACGCATTGTCGATCTCCGGCTCGGAAGTCTCTCCCACCAGCGGGGAAGCGGGAGAGTTAACCCCTCCCGGAGGAAGCGTGACCCGGCGATTCTTATACGTGTATCGAACGAATAGGAGCTTGTTGGAGCTGATGGATTCGTCGATCCGGCCGTCGAATTGTGCGCTCAGAATCGGAATGCTGTAGTTCGCCAAATAGTTATTCGCAACCGCTCCGGGCGCCCCGTAGTTCGGCAGCGGATAGAATTCGTTTAACAACGCCTTCGACCACGGATTGATCTGGCTCTGCGGAATGATGTTTCCTGGGTATCCGGTCAACTGGTTCGCCGCGCCGCCGTTGGCCGGACTAAGGTAGGACGAGAAATCGCCGTTTCTCATCGCTTGCGTGGGCGTGCTGAGCACCGCCGTAAGATCCTTCGGCAACGAAAGTCTTTCGAAGCTTCCGAAAAAGAACGTCTTATTCGTTCCGTTGTACACCTTTGGCAGAATTACCGGGCCGCCGAGATAGACGCCATAGTCGTTCAGTTTGATGATCGGGCTCGTGTGACTGAACGTATCGGAGGCGTTAAAGTCGTTGTTCTGGACGTTCTCAAAGGCGCCCCCGTGGAAAGCGTTCGTTCCCGACTTGGAAACGGTGGTGACGTCGGCAACGCCGCCGTACTCGGCTGGGTTCAAATTTTCGCTGATTCGGATTTCTTCGATCGCATTGAACGAAGGGAACATTTCCGTGAGCGGCCCCGCCTGAGCGCCGGGACCGACGGAGCTGATTCCGTCGATGCTGAAGGAGAGCTGCGACGTGGTCGCTCCGGCGACGGTGATGTTGTTGTTACTGTCGATCTGGACGCCGGGTTGCTCTGGCAGGGTCGAGAAGGCGCTCGTTGAACCCTGCGCGCGGCTCCCGATCGACACCGGAAGATCGGTCAATTCACGACTCCCCTTCGTCTCCGCGACGTTCGAAGTCTCGGTTTGAAGCACCGACGTCGCCTCCACCGTAACGCTTTCCGCTTGCGAGGCGATTTTCAAATCGGCGTCGAATCGCTTCACGTCCCTTGCGTTCATCTCGAACGCCGTAAAATCCACCGTCTGAAATCCGGGCATTTGGATTTTCAGTTCGTAGGTTCCCGTATCCACGTTGACAAACTGATAAGATCCCGTGTCGCTGGTCAGCGCCGTGCGTACCGCGTTCGTGCCTTCGTTGATTAGTTCGACCGTCGCTTTCGCGATGACGCTGCCGCTTGCGTCTTTCACCGTTCCCAGCACCGTGCCATAGGTGGACTGGCCATAACCGGCCACCCCGAACGCCGCCAATCCGGCGATCAACGAAATCGTGCGGTATAGCCCCTTTGTCCACTGGCGCGCGGACGTTCTGAGAGCGAACGCATTAGATGAGAAACTGGCAAACGGCATGAGGACCTCTTTGTGTAAATTTCGAACGATGCAACAGAACGGAAATGTACGGGGCGCCCGGAAACCGGAGCCGCTGTTCATCAAAGTTTTGGATGGACCTTATTACCGAGGGTTGCTGGCCGCGAGCAGGAGAACCGTTGCCATCCCATCGGGGCCACATTGGCTTCCTCCGGCAACGGCCATTTGCCGTTGGTAGGAAGCTTTTGCGGCGGGATGCGTTCATTCCGCAGCCGCTTGCGCCAACTTTCGGTTTTCATAACCGCGGGCCGGTGTTGTGTCCGCCGCCCTGGATTATAGAGGAAACCGGCGTGAGTTAAGCGCGAGTTAGCAAGGAGTATAACCAATGGCCCATGCCGTGTCAAGCACTAACTTCGCACTAACTTCCATAGTCCGCTGCGATAGCGTTTGTGGTGGACGAAGCGGGAATTCCGGGCTATAATTCCGTCTATCGAAGGAGGCTTATGCCGTTTCGTTCTCTGATCGTACTGCTTTGCGCCGCCGCCCCGGCGTTCTGTCAGGATTTCAACGCGCGGCTCGCCGCGCAATACATGGATGGCCGCCAAAAAGAGTGGGTGGACTGGCCCGTGGCGATGCACTCCGGCGTTGCCTGCATGTCTTGCCACACCGGCCTCCCTTATCTTCTGTCGCGGCCCGCTTTGCGGCGGTCGCTCGGCGAAAAGACCGGTCCGACGCTCTACGAGGACGTGCTGGTCGCCGGCCTGCGAGCCACGGTCGTCCGGACGGACGCCGACGATCTCTTCGGAGGCCTCAAAGGCCCCATCGTCGGCCAAGTCTACGGCGCGCAGACGATTCTCGCGGCGCTCGTGCTGGCGATGGACGACGCCCCGCGCGGCAAACTGAGCCCCGAAGGAGAGAAAGCATTCAGCCGGATGTGGTCTCTTCAGTTGAACGCCGGCGCGGATCGCGGCGCGTGGCCCTGGTCCGATTTCGACCTCGATCCCTGGGAGACCAAGGACGCGGCGTACTATGGCGCGGCCCTCGCGGCTTTGGCGACCGGATTGGCCCCGGTGGACTATCAATCCCGCCCGGAAATTCAGGCGAACGTCGCCGCGATGACGGCGTATCTGAGCCGGGAGTGGGACACCCAGCCGCTGCACAACCGGCTCCACGTTTTGTGGGCCTCTTCCAAGCTCCGCGATTCTCTTCCCGATGCCCGGCGGCAGGCGATTCTCGACGAGATTTGGGCCAAACAGACCGGCGATGGCGGCTGGACCATGGAATCGCTGGGCCAATGGAAGAAGCGTGCGGCGGCGCCGCCAAACATCGGTTCCAACAGTTACGCCACCGCGCTGACCGCCTTCGTGGCGCAACAGGCCGGAGTCCCGGTTTCGGACGCGCACATGTCGCGCGCCTTGGCATGGCTAAGATCCCACCAGGATACTCGGTCCGGAGCTTGGACGGCGGAGTCGATGAACCACAAACACGACGCCGGCTCGATGCCGGAGAAATTCATGACCGATGCGGCCACCGGCTATGCCACGGCCGCGCTTCTGGGCGCGGCGGCGGCGAACCCCAGCGGATCGCGCTGACCTTACGGAACCACGACAATTCCGGCGTAAGTCACGTCCGTGCTGAGATCCCACGTCTTTTCGTATTTCAGCGTCGCGGCGTCGTACACCTCGATGTCGAAGCCCGCCCCATAAATGTACAGTTTCTTGCCGTCGGACGAAATCCCCAGCGTGAAGCGGGTCCGGCAGGGCACCTCCGCTTTGTTGGCGATGCGGCCGTTGGTCAGATCGAAAGCCCAGAACTCGCAGCGCTTGTTTTCGTACATGCCGCTCGCCACCACCGAATAGCCCCACTTCTTGTCGGGCGTCACCTCGAAGCCCACCATCCCCGCCGGAGCCGGTCCGATCGGTTCGAAGTCGATCCGTTTCGTGCTCAAATCGAATCGCGCCAGGCCAAACACGTGATTATGAACGACCGGGTCCGATGTAACGAAGAGCGACGTGTGCTCTCCCGGCTCGTTGATCAAATCCAGGTCGCCGCCGATGTGGACGTTTTCCATGCCCGGAGCGTCCGGCCTCGACAGGTCGATGTGATCCAGCACTTTAAAATCGGATGCCTGGAGAATGGTGATCTTATCGCCGAACTGGTATAAGTACCTGCCGTCGGGCGACACTTCGATCTCGCCCGATCCGAAATCGCCCTGGTTCGCCGATTCCTCTTCCTTGGGGATATCCACCGTCTTCACGATTTTTCCCTGCGCCAGATCCACGACGGTGTATTTCGATTTGCCGACCTCGTAGTGCTCGGGGAACTTATCGATTTCCTTTGTGACGGTATAGAAGTACTTGCCTTGCGAGTCGGGTGTTCCGCTCCAGAACCGGTATTGTTTGGTCGAGGTATTCAGCACAAAGGAGTGGGTTACTTTGCGCGTCGCGACGTCGATCACCTCGATGCCGTTATGATCGATCGTCGTCACATAAATCGTCTTGTGATCCGGAGACAGGCGAATGCCCATCGGCGTGCCGGTCTTGAGCGGAATGCGATCGACAATCGCCGCCTTGTCCTCGTCGAATACCAGAACGGAAGCCGGGTAAGCGGGCAGATACAAAGTACCCGCGGCCGCAAGCGAGGCGAAGGCCGCGCCGGCGGCGAGAAGGAGCGCCGTTTTTTTCATTGTCTTCCTATGGAAACACCAGATCGAGATTCCGCCAGTCCTTGGTGGCCGCGGCGCATTTCGCCGTCCAGTCCGTCGCGTTGTTCAGATGATCGGGAACCTGCGCTGGCCAGTAACAACTGACATAGCAGTCGTAGATGTCTCGCTCGACGGGCTGGCAGAGTCCCGCCGTCCCTCCCGCCGCATCCACTTCCCAACCGGGCGTGAACATCAACGCGCACCCCATCGGAACGTGCGGGCGCTGTTCCACCGGCGGGCGGTCCTGCAGCGCGACGACATCGCCCGTCTTCGATGCGACGTAGCCTTCGATCCGCGAGGCTTTCTTATTCAGGGCTCGCATGTGTTTCATTCGGTTTTCCTTTCGGCGAACTGCTGGAGAAATCCCGGATTCCCGGCCGCGATCGCCCCATAAATCTCCAGACACGTATTCGTCCAATCCCGTATCCAATCGCAATAGTGAAGATTGGGATGTCCCGTGTCTCCATATCTTACAAACGCTTCGTGATGGCATCCGCCGGCGCACAGCGGGCGCGCCCAGCAGGTATGGCAATCGTACTTGGCGCCAATATGCCCCCGGCGCAGAAAATCCGTCCGCTTCTCGCGGTCGACTCCCGTGGAGATGTGTCCCAGCGCATGGACATCGGAATCGACAAAGCGGTGGCAGGGCGCGATGTCTCCCGACGGTCCCACTCCCAGCAGTCCCAAACCCGCTCCGCACGGGTGCGATTTATTTACGCCTTGGCACAGCTCGGCCAACGTGTCGCTGACGTTCGAAAAACCATGCGCCTCGCCGCGCAGAGCGTATTCCAAATACTCGCGCGCCAGCACGTGAAACTGTTCCAGCACGCTGTCCATGCCCCGTTGGCCGATCGCATACAGTTGATCCGGCGACGTCGTCACCGGCGCGAAACCCACTTCGTAAAATCCCAGATCCTGCTTCAAGTGGCGGAAGATGCGGATCACGTCGGAGACTCCCGCGGTCAGCGTCACTCGCGCCGTGATGGGCCGCGTGCGATGGTTTTGAATCAGCGCCCGCACTCTCGGCTCTATAATGTCGTAACTGCCGCGTCCGTTTTCGAAAACCCGCAGCCGGTCGTGCATGTCTTTCGGCCCGTCCATGCTCACCGTCACGCCGATGCGGTTCTCCGATAGGAACTCGATGATCGCCGGAGTAAGTAAGGTGCCGTTCGTTGTAAGACTGAAATCGACGTGGCGCCCTTGTTCGCCGGCCCGTTCGTTCGCATAGGCCACCACCTTCTTCAGCAGCGGAAAATTCATCAGCGTCTCGCCGCCGAAAAACGTAATATGCACGGTTTGACGTTCGGCCGACTGCGCGAGGAGAAAATCCACCGAGGACTTAGCCGTCGCGAGGTCCATGAATTTCGGCTTGCCTTCGGGCGTAGCCACCTTATCGGCGCCGAATTCGTAGCAGTACTGGCACGACAGGTTGCACTGGTTGGTGAGATTCATCACCAGCGTCTGCAAAGGGAAGTCTTCCGGCGGATTGGAAGGCATCTCCCGCGCCGCATCGTCGCCGACGATGACCTGCGCGTGGTACATTTCGGCGATCAACTCCTCGGCGTCGTCTTCATTCACGCCGCGCGCCGCCAAAGCCCGAACCAACTCCTCGTGGGGAACTCCCTCCGGCCCGAAACAGGAGATAAGCGCCGCCGCGGCTTCGTCCACCGCGAAAATGGCTCCCGCCGGAACCAGATACAAGAAACGGGCGCCCTGCGCGTCGAAGCGATGAAACTCGCCCAGGCGATATTCGCGCGTAGCGACCGCGTTCACTGTCCCACCTCGGGCTGGTCCCATTGCATATACGCCGGCACCGTCACTACGAGATACGATTTCGCGGCCAGCGGCCTGCCCTCTTTGTCTTTCTCGTTTTTCGCCGTCGCCACCACCCACACGTCGCCGTAATTGTTCCGGCTGAACTTACGCTGCGGATTTGGCCCGTCGGAAGAAGGCGTGAAGAATCCATCCGGACTCAGAACCCCGACAAACTCCTTGTCGTCGTCGCCATAAACCGAATAAAACTCCTCGACCGACCACGACACGTCCACCGGACCGAGCTCCACATCGTCCGCGGTATGCGGCTTGCCGTCGGCGCCGCGCTGGTAGGCGATCGCTTCGAACTGCTGATAACCCTTCGGGTGCCTTTCACTTCCCAGCCGTGCCAGACCGGCGCCCGGGGTCACCTGAATATAGTCGACGCGGTCGTATACCGCGATGGCCGCTTGAAGAACGGATCGCCGGAAGGCGATGTCCCTCTTGCCCGGAACCGCGTCCGCCGACACGTCCAATTCGACGACCGCCTCAGCCGGCGTATGCGAAACGATGCGGCGCACCGCGACCCCGGAGCCGAAGTCCAGATCGGCCGGCGCGATTTGCGTGGGAAGATTCTCTGCGATCAGCCGGACGCGCGTCCCCTGCGAACCCGTTTTCAATGACAAACGATCTACCCCGATCAACACCGGCTCCGGGGTCGCCCGCTGCATCTTGACGTCGATTCCAAGCTCCTGATACTGGCCCCAGAACCAACGCCCTTCGGCCGTCGATTGGTTGGAGGAAACCATCATCACTTCCCGCATCTCGCTCGATAGATCGCCGGGGGCTGCATCGGCGGGCGGCCTGCCTTTGGACCGGCCCCGCCATGCGTATACGGCATACACCAAGCCACGGCCGGAACGCGAAATCGCGGCGCCGCCCTTCACCGGCCGCAGCGTCGCGCGCGTCGTGAATTCGTCCTCGGTTCCGGCCACCGGAACCATTTCCATCTCGCCGTAGTACATTCCCCGTCCGGGAATGTGCGCCGAGATCAACCAGCGGCCCGCCAGCTTCGGAGCGCGCATTCGCGCCCGCCACGCCGCCCATTCCGGGGTGTCCAGCGGCGCGGTCTTGCTCAAATACGCCAATGCCTCGTCCACCGGCAGCGGCGCATTCGGGTCGAGATGGTGGCGCCCTTCGTCGAAGCCGCCGGCGTTGATGCCCAGCCGGAACGCCTCGTCGGCCTGTGGGTACAGGGCCACGTGAAGGTTGGCAAGCAGTTTCCAATCCTGCGGCGTGCGACGCCACGAGAGCGGGCGCGCCATCGGATGACAGTTCGCGCAAGCCCCGCGCACGATGTCGTTGGGAATGTTCGTCTCGTCTTGAATCCGGTGCTCGGCGTAGTACATCACCGGCTTCGCTTCCTCGGGTGCCAGTCCGTGGTAAGTCGCCAGATACTTAAGAATCGAATGCGCCTCCTCCGGAGTTAGCCGCACGCCGCGCAGCCGCACCATCCGTTTGATGGCTTCTTCCCACCCTTCGGGCGTCGCGCGCTCCCACGAAATGCGCAGCAGATTCCCGTCGGCGTCTTTCGCGTGGCAAGCGCCGCACTTGGAAATCACCAGCGGATCGGTGACCGGGATCCCTTTTTCGAGTGCGGCTTTAGCCGGTTCCTCCGGCTGGACGGCTTGCGGAGTCTGGCCCTGCGCAAACACTGGCAGCGCCAGAAGGAATGCAAGCGGCATTTTCATAAGTATTGGCACATCATACCCCGCCGCCGTCCTTCGAAGATAATAAAAAGTCTTTATGGGTTCGATTCCGCTCCCTCGCGCAAACCACCCTAATTATTCCGGCGCGACGGGCGCCGGTATTTTCTTCGTCCCCTGCAGTTCCCGGTCCGTTTGCTCGATGCCGGCTGCCGCGTAATCGGAGAAGAAGCCCCATCCGCCGTACTTCGAACGCAGCGCCGGAAGGAGAGCTTTCGTCATCGCTTCGCCCGTATGTCCGGCCGTCCGCTCCCGGCCAACGCCCTCGCGCAACTCCACTAAGTACGTCCGGAACGTCTGCACATCTCTCCCATCCGCCACGCCTCCATGGCCCGGCACCCAAACCGCTTGGCCGTAATCCTTGCGCATCGCATCGAGCGATCCGACCCAAGCTTGCGTCGTAGAATCGATCAAATTCGGGACGTGATCCTTCCACAACATGTCGCCGCAAAACACAACGCCGGCGTCCGGCACCCAAACAACCGAGTCTCCGCCGGTGTGGCCGGCGTAATATTGAACGCTCAGCTTCCGCGAACCCAAATAGAGATCGACGTGGCTATCGTGAACCACCGTCGGCAACACCAGCGTCTGCAGGAGCGCGATCTTTTCCGGCGTCGCCGGCGGATCCAGCAGCTTGACGTTCTCGGTGCGCATCCACGCGCGCACGTTACGATGCGCCACGATCGCCGCGCCGTCCGCGGCAAAAACACCGTTGCCGCTCACGTGGTCCAAATGATAGTGCGTGTTGACGACAAACCGGATCGGCAGCGGCGTGAGCTTGCGAATTTCCAGAAGTAACGCCTGGGCGGGCCGGGGATCCTGGAACGTATCGATCACCGCGACGCCGTCGTCGCCGATCACAAATCCGGCGTTCCCGCCCGCCAGCCCGTCGTCGCTGGCGATCGCCGCCCAAACGCCGTTCCCGACCTTTTGCAACCGGTAGCCGGGCTCCGCTCCGCTCGCCGGAGAAAGCGGGACAATTCCGAGTAAAAGGCAAATCGCCGCAGCCGGCCCGCGAGTCATCCCGCCAGCCTACCATGAGGTCCGCCGCGCGAGAGCGTCCGGAACGCGCGTAGTAAGATGTGGGATGAATCCCCTCCCGGGCCCTTAGCTCAGCGGTTAGAGCAGCGGACTCATAATCCGTCGGTCGTAGGTTCAAATCCTACAGGGCCCACCAATCCCACAAAGGCCAAAGAATCCAAGAGTATTCCGGGGGCCCGCCTTGCGCTAGAGTTGGCAAAGAGGTCCCCGGCGGCCAGGCGCTCCGGGAAATTTCGAGGAGGCAACCATGAAAAAAGACCAGCCATTTCTCACCGACGTTCAGCACCTGAGAGAGAAGGCGCGTAAGAGCATCGACGACGGCGCCATTACTCCGGCCTTGCAAGGCGACTTGAAACAGACCATCGAGATCTTGCAGTCTGTTCTCGCCACGGAAATCGTCTGCGTTCTCCGATACACGATGAACGCAGTCGCCGCCGCCGGAATTTCCAGCGACGGCGTGAAGGAGGAGTTCGATCAGCACGCCAAGGAAGAGCAAGGACACATGAGGATGGTCGCCGAGCGAATCAATCAACTAGGCGGCACTCCGAATTTCAACCCCGAAGGGCTGGCGTCCCGCTCGGCGTCGGAATACGTGGTCGGCGCGAACCTGATCGAAATGATCAAGGAAAACCTGGTGGCCGAACGCATCGCCTGCGAGCACTACCGCGAACTTATCCGGTTTTTCGCCGACAAGGACCCCACCACGCGCGTGATGATGGAAAGCATTCTCACCAACGAGGAGGAACACGCAAACGACATGCACGACCTCCTGGTGTCGCACGAAGGCAAGCCGATGCTGCCCAAGAATTAGCCCGCATTCCAGCCGGGGAGGCCACGGAAAAATTCCCCGCCCGTTTGTCGATTTCGCCCGGCCTCGTTCGTTATTACACCGAGGGAAACAAAACCCCAAAGGAGAAACGAATGAAGACGCATCTTTTCTTGATTGCCAACTTACTGCTGTCCTCGGCGGCCGCCCGCGCCGCCGGCGGCCAACCCGCGTCCGATCCGCCCGCGGCCTCGATCGATTCCGCCGCCGCCTTCGCCCGCCTCAAAGCCGTGGCCGGGGAATGGCAGGCCGACACCGCCATGGGCAAGGCCCATCTCACATACGAAACGATCGCCGCGGGCACGTCCGTCGTCGAACGCGAAGCCATCGGGAGCATGCCGGTTATGATCACCGTCTATCACATGGATGGGGGGCGTTTGATGCTGGAGCATTATTGCGCCGCCGGAAATCAACCCCGCATGGAGGCGCGCAGCTTCAATCCCGAAACCGGCGAGTTGAATTTCCGGTTTCTCGACGCGACAAATCTCGCCTCCCCGGACGCCGCGCACATGCATAATGCCACCTTCCGGCTCATCGATAACGATCACCTCACCGCCGCCTGGGAAATGTACGCCGGCGGCCAACCGAAAACCGTCGAGAACTTCGAATATACCCGCGTACGATAGGAGAGCTTCATGCCGCAATTCATGCTCTTGCTCTACGACGATCCCTCGGGCTGGGAAAAACTCAGCCCTGAGGAAATGCAAAAGGCCATGGACAAATATATGGCGTGGTCCAAGCTCCCCTTCACCTCGGGCGGAAAGCGGTTGGCGCCCGATGTCGGCCGCGTCATTCGTTCCAGGGGCGGCAAACCGATCCCCTCCGACGGACCGTACAGCGAAACGAAGGAGATCCTGGGCGGCTTCTACACCATCGAAGCCGCGGACTACGACGAGGCCGTCCAGCGCTCCCTCACTCATCCCCACCTGGAGCACGGCACCGTCGAGGTGCGCCAAATCTACGGGACGTAAGCGCTCCGCCCCGGCCGCGATCCCGCCCGGGCACCAATGCTCGGGAACATTGGCTTTTTATACGCGCGCGACCGCCCCCGGGCGGCACCCCCCCCCGC
>VFSW01008332.1_pt1 | contig 14900 bp, 15 predicted proteins | sample 5358111 | NCBI WGS metagenome assembly VFSW01 (sample SAMN11554181, study PRJNA540505) | mine drainage metagenome | isolation source: sediment from site ElyBrook_90M | place: USA: Ely Copper Mine, Vershire, VT | collected 2017 | reverse complement strand
TGCGCGCGCTGCTCCGTGGACGGATTGGAAAAATCGAATTTTTAGAGGTTCCCTTCATTATCTTCCGCGCGGCTTCTGAGGAAACCATGACGTTACCAGGAAAGCGAGTTAAAGATCGGCGGATTCAAAAGACGCAAAAACTATTGCATGAGGCTCTGTTCTCGTTGATTCACGAAAAGAACTATGACTCCATCGTCGTGAAAGAGATTCTGGACCGCGCCAACATTGGAAGATCAACCTTTTACACGCACTTCGGCGACAAGGACGAGTTGCTTGTCAGCGGAATGAACGAGGTGCTTTGCTCGGTTAAGCCGGCGATGCTGCCTTCCTCGGCAAAGCGGTACGAAAAGTTCATTTGGTTCAGTCTTCCGATCTTCGAACACATTCAGCAGCAACGACACGCCGGCGGGGCCAAAATTGGGGCCCGGGGTCGAGCGATCATTCATGAATACCTTCAAACGGTGCTAGCTGAACGGATTGCCGGTGAGGTTAGGAAAGAATTTCAAGGACGACGTAAAACGGCGCGCCACATTCCGCCGGATCTTTTTGTCCAGTATGTAGCTTCGACGTTCATTCTGGTGTTGAATTGGTGGGTTGAGAATAAAAGCCCGCTTCTTCCAAAGGACGTCAATGAGTTGTTTCGCGTGCTGATCCTGCCGACGTTGGCTGCGATGGAGTGAAATTCACTTCTCAGAAAGCTCTTGACTGCAGGGATACCAGCGTCGTTAATGAATTATTGAGCGGACCGTCAACCGAATTCCGTAGATGACCCAAATTGGCCGGGAGCCACAATTCGTTCCGGTTCTAATAAGCCGCCGACGCAAGACTTCAAACAGTCATTCAACGGCTAAACTCAGTCGCTGCATACACCAATTGTCGCCAAGTCACGATCCGTTCCAATTGATTACTTGCCCTTGGTGCAGACAAATTCGTGTGCTTCGTCTGCCAGTGCCCGCCACTGTGCCGCGAAGCTCGGCGCGACGGTAATCCACTCATTCTTGACGTGGTTTGCGCCCGTAGAGAACCGCTCTCAAACTTTTGAAACCACGAGTTCATCGACGCGCTCCTTGGGTAGCTTGAGCAAGAGCCTGCCGTTCGACAAGGCGACAAATATTTTTCCACTAACCTTCAACGCATTGGAACCGAATCCCTCGTTCGGCATGGCCGCAGGTGGCACGCGATAGCGCCTGGAAATGGATTGGAACAAGTTTTCCGCAGATCGGCTCGCCTTATCGGTCATATTGGCCGACAATTCGGCATCGACGGAGCGGTGTCGCGCCAAGCAGGCAATTTCTCTATCTGCGTAAACCACCGGTTGATGTTGGCATAGTCCTCGATCGGCATCTTCGCGGACTGGCGATACATCAGCGGGCTCACCACGGAGATGTCGGCTAACGTCAAACCCGCGCCAACCAACCAGTCACGCACGGCAAGATGATCATCCAGTACCCGGGCAAAGCGCCGAAAATCACCCTCGGCCCTTTTTAGCTCGACCGGATCCGGATCACCCTGACCTAGCAACGGCTTAAAGAAATTTTCCCATTGAAACGGCCGACTCGCAGGACTCCAGTGCGCCAGCTGCCAGCACTGCCAGCGAGTAATATCCGCGCGCATGCGGTTATCGGATGGCCACAGGTCGTTGCCGACCTGACTCGATGCGAGGTATTGGGTGATCGCATTCGATTCCCATAGTAAGAAATCGCCATCCTGCAAAGTCGGGAAAAGCGCATTGGGGTTGAGCTTCATGTAATCGGGTTGACGATGTTCACCGGCTGGCGCGTCGACAAACACGGTTTCGAGGGGTATACCGAGATAGGCCGCTGTAACCAGTACGCTTCGGCCCGGGGGTGAAAACGGATGTGTGTAGAGTCTCATGGGTGCTCCTTATGTGCCGATTAGCTTGGTAAGTTTTTCGAACGTGTTGTACCATCCGCTGTTATACCGGTCTCTGACTTCCGAATCGGCAAAGCGGTCGTGGGTCAAAGTGATCTCAGTACCATCTTTCACGTCCTTGAATTCCACGGTGACCAGGGTTTCAGGGAACGCATAGCCGCTCCAGGTCCACGTAAACACCAGCAACTCATTGGGTATGATCTTCGTGTAGTGGCCACTAGCCGTGCCGTGTTGTTGATGGCCGCGCATTACGCCTTCCATCTCGATCTGAAAAGAACCCCCGATCTTAAGGTCGATACTCGCATCAGGAACGGTTAGTGCGCCTGGCGCGATCCATTCCTTAACGAGATTGGGATCGGTCCATGCTGCAAAAACTCTCTCTCGTGTTGCCCGAATAAATGTGCGAATTTGCAAACGAGTTTGTGACGCTGTCATCGACGCTCCTTTTCAAGATAGGTCTTTAAAGACTCCAGTCTTGTCTGCCAAAAGTGTTCATAGTTCGCCAGCCATTCTGTCGCCTCGCGCAACCGCACGGCGTTCAGCCGACAATTTACGACGCGACCAACTTTCTCGCGGGTTAACAGGCCGGCGCGCTCCAGCACGCTTAGGTGTTTTGAGAAACCGGTCAACGACATGTTAAACGGTTCCGCCAGTGAGCTAACGGTAAGGTCGCACTCGCTAAGTTTGGCGAGAATGGCGCGCCGCGTAGGGTCAGAAAGCGCTGAAAAAGTCGCGTCCAATCGGGATGATTTATACATAACCATATGGTTCAGTATTAGGGCGGACTATCAATTTGTCAAGCTTGCCTAGGTGGCCAAGCAAGTCGGCTCAAATCAGGCGATAGCCAAGGGACTGCCTACTCCGGCAAATTTCAATGACTGCTAAGGAGAAAAAGGAGAAACATGACCGTCGGCCCGGGGTCGGCAGTCCGGCTGGAGCGCCTGGTCAATCCGCGTTGGCGATGAGCTGTTGCACGCCAGGCGATGCTGACCCCGAGCTTAGGAAAGACCGGACCACCGCCTCAAAGCGCTTAGGTTGGTCGAAGTGAACTCCATGGCCAGCATCTTGTATCATTTCGACTCGAACGCGCGAGTTAAGACTCTGCAGTTCTCTTGCGGTCTCAAGGGATACGACGCCAGAATCCCCAATGACAAACAGGATTGGAACATCAATCGTACTCACCAACTGGTGATACTCAGGGTTGGGCGGTGTCAAAACGTCAAAGGCACTCATGCGCGTCTGCAGCCTCGCGTTGGCAATGAGTTCAACAATCTCGGGAGAACGACGCGTTTGTCGCGACCGCAATTGTTCCAACACATCGCGCTTATCTTGGCTGAGAAGTCGGCGATGCTGTTCGGCAACATCGCTATCACAAACTTCGCGCTGGCGTTGCGGACTCAAGAATGTCGGATCGACAAGGATGACACCGCTAATAATCCTGGCGGCTAGCGTTGCTACCACAGCCGCTGTCATTCCTCCCATGGAGTGCCCCAGCAAAATCGGAGCAGAAAGTCCCAGCTTTCGGATAAGTTCAATAACGTCGGCTGCGTGATCTTCATAGCGGTAACCATGGAGTGGCACACTCGAATTTCCGTGCCCCCTGGCATCCGGCATCACTACATCGTAGTCAGCCTCTAAAGAGCGGGTCAAGGGAGTCCAGCAAGCGCCGTTACCCGTCAGTCCGTGGAGCAGAATCAAAGGGGGGTTACTCCCTCCGGTTCGCAGGTAGTGGATGTTGATGCCGTTTGCTTCGCACAATCCGGTTGTCCAGCTCGTCATTGAAGTCGATCCAAATGCGGCTTGCCCGCACTTCGTCTGGCTAACCGCACATAATAGAATTCCGTTGGGCCGGATATTTTCGACCGAATCTCGATTGTCCAGGAAATGTCTACCCGTTCCTGCGCAAACCACCCGGCCACGCGTTCTGCGGACCCTTCCCAGAATTCAATCTGCACATTCGGTTCTCGCTTTCCAAACCCCTGGAACAGGTTGACGATCGCCGCCTGTGGCAGGGTAACGAGAATGCCCACCCGAACCCGACGTTGCTCATCGGTCGTGCCCAAAAAGCCGGCGCGCGCAGCATCGCATTGCCTAAGAATCTCAAGTGCGTTCCGGTCGAAACGACGGCCAGCCGGTGTTAGGCGATGCGGCCGGTTGTACTGAGCGGACCGATCGAAGAGCGGCCTGCCGAGCTGGTGTTCCGGCGCTTTCAGGACGGCCGATATCGACGGTTGTGACAGATGCGGCCGCTCGGCGGCCTTAATCACACAGCCATAGTCCACCACGGCTGTCAAAAAGCGCAGATGTTGAATCTTCATAATAGAGAAAACCTATTATTGAGTAACAAGAATAATCAATTTTCAATCGATTCCGTACAGCAGTACATTTACCGAAACTGTCTCTCTGATGTCCAGGCAGATGACATTCCATCCTTGTCAAAAAACAAGAGCTGGCATGAGCCGCAAACTTCCGAACCCTGCTAACTTGGGCGCTGGGCATCACAATAAGTTGGAGGATGAATCGTGGCGTTAAAACCAATGCGTGCTATCGGCCATGAGAAGACATAAACATTTCCCGGAAGCGGCCGTTCCCGTCAGGGAAAGCAGACCGTCGCTGTTTCATCAAACATTCAAAGTGCAAGCTCAGGGGTGCAAGTGTAGCAAGCATCCCACTGGGGTGCGTGGTCAAAATGCTGTAAGCCTGATTTTACTGACTTTGCGCAACTTTACGTGTTGTTTCGCCTGCCAAAGGTCATGGTTGTACTGCATGGCCAGCCAACTCTCTGGAGAGCGACCGATTGAGCTACACGCAAAGCCGACAACCGGCCATCCGAAGCAACATTGGTGACCGTCTTTTCCTGTCCGGAACCGGAAATTCGAGATCTAGGTAGAGGGCTTGGCTTGGTCAGAAGTCAGCTGGCAGAAAAACGTATAAAGTTTCAAAATCGAAAATTTATGTTTCAGATCGCAGGGGCGTCCATCGGCTGCAGGAATGACAGTCCTAAACAAGCATGGATTTGCAGTCCTGAAATACAAGCGCACTCCTGCAAACCCGCCCAACTACGCATGGGATCGCACACCTCAATGGCGGGGTACGAAAAAATGGTGGCCAGGGTCGGAATCGAACCAACGACACGCGGATTTTCAGTCCGCTGCTCTACCAACTGAGCTACCTGGCCTTGCGACAAGAGGGCGCATTATAGTGAAGTCCCGGGCGATTGTAAAAATACCAGATCGAAGTTGCTAACGTTGGCCGGACGCGCAGATTTGTCTTGCATTGGACTAATTGGAGTACGAATTTCGCCCCGATTTTTGGGGGCTATTGGCCAGGGCCTTTTCCGATTGTCGACTGGCGCGGCAGACTTTAAAATGATAATAGCGGACAATGCGATGGGTTTACGGTTGTTAAATTTGATCCGATCCACGCCAAGTCTGTCTGCCCGCCACCTGGCCAAAGTACCGGTGGGGTAAAGCAGCCGCCGGAACTTGGCGCCATAGCCCTGCAGTGGCCTGGTTGTTCAGGCGATATTGCCGGAATTGCGGAAGCCCGCCGGGAACGTCGTCAATTCATCCAGCACAGTGTTAATGCTGGGGTCGAGTCGATCAGCCCCTTTGCTATTTGACCTGGCCAGCGACGGCCCGCTTTCTCGGGACATCCTGACCAAACTCAACCTTGGAAAGACATGAAAGTTGTCCTGATTAACCCCTACGAACTGGGTCGCCAACCCTTCGGTCTGGCGCAACCCGCCGCATGGCTTGCGCGCGAAGACTGCAAAGTGCTTTGCCTCGATCTGTCGTTGCAGAAACTTGATCCGGCCGTAATTGAAGGTGCAGATCTGGTGGCGATCTATGTCGCCATGCACACAGCGACCCGTATCGCGGCGGAGGCGATCCCTCGCATCCGGGCTGTAGCACCCGCGGCACACCTGTGCGTGTATGGCCTGTACGCGCCGATGAATGCTGATTTTTTGCGTGCTCTTGGAGTGGGCACGATACTGGGGGGCGAATTCGAGCCGGGATTGCAGTCACTGGTGCGGCGTATCAAGGCCGGAGACGGGCACGGCCAATCCGAGCCTGTGGTGAATTTGTCCAAGATCGAATTCCTGCCACCGGACCGCTCCAGCTTGCCCCCGCTTGCTAGCTACGCGCATCTCCAGATTCCAAGTATCGGCAATCGGGTGGTGGGATTTGCCGAGGGCAGCCGCGGCTGCAAGCATCTGTGTCGTCATTGCCCGGTGGTTCCGGTCTACCAGGGACGCTTTCGCATCGTGCCGGCAGAAGTCGTCATGGCAGATGTGCGTCAGCAAGTCGCAGTAGGCGCGCAGCACATCTCCTTCGGGGACCCGGACTTTCTGAATGGCCCGACCCATGCGCTAAAACTGATAGAGCTACTGCACGCGGAATTTCCGCAAATCACCTACGATGTCACGATCAAGGTTCAGCATCTGATTGATCATGCCGAATTTCTGCCACTGCTCAGGCGTACAGGTTGTCTTTTTATAACGACTGCTGTCGAGTCGGTGGATGACCGGGTGCTGGAAAAACTCGCCAAGAATCACACAAGCCGTGATTTTGACCGGGCGGTGGCCCTTGTGCGTGCCGCCGGCGTCGCGATTGCGCCGACGTTCGTGCCGTTCACCCCCTGGACCACGCTGCAAGGCTACATCGATCTTCTGCAACGACTAGTGGAACTGCGTCTCGTCGAAAGCGTACCGCCAATCCAGCTCGCAATCCGTCTCCTGATTCCGGAGGGCTCCTATCTGCTTAGCCTGCCCGGATTTCGAAGCGAAATTGAATCCTTCGATGCGCGCATTTTAGGGTACCCCTGGAAAAACCCGGATGCACGGGTGGATGCTCTTCAGCGTGAAATACAGACGCTGGTCGCAGACGGAGAGAGCCAGGGTTTGGCGCGGCGCGAAATTTTTGCGCGCATCTGGCAGCTGGCGCACAACGCCGTGGGTATTATTGCCCCTGCGCTGCCAGATGAGGGCTTTGGGGAAGAGATACCCCATATGTCGGAGCCCTGGTACTGTTGCGCCGAGCCGACCGACCAGCAGCTGCAGAGTTTCTGAACGGGTCCCACAAGCCAAAACGACAATCAGCCGAAAAGCGATCATCCGGTACCGGACGCCATCTTTGGTATGACAGACCCGTACTGACGCAACCACCGGTACGAGGGCTACACCATGTCGGCCTAGCTCAATCGTCAGCAATATTTGGTTTCGGGTATTTGATGCCTATTGCTTTGGTATGCTCGTGGCCTGGTGGAATGTAATGTCCTGCAACCGGTGTATTCCGCAATGCATATCCTGCATATTGACATGGATGCGTTCTACGCCTCGATTGAAGAGCGCGATGATCCATCACTGTGCGGCAAGCCGCTCGTCGTGGGAGGGAACCCCGACGGGCGCGGCGTTGTGGCGGCGGCCAACTATCCGGCGCGCAAATACGGGATTCGCAGTGCCATGCCAATGGCCACCGCACGCCGGCTTTGCCCCGGGCTTGTAATTTTGCGCTGGCGTCCGCGCCGTTACGCCGCGATTTCCGAGTGCATCCGCGACATCTTCCATCGATACACACCGCAGGTCGAGCCGGTTTCGATTGATGAGGCATTTCTCGACGTCAGTGCGAGCGAGAAGCTGTTCGGCGCTGCCGTGGATATCGGCCGACGCATCCAGCGGGAGATTTCTGAAGAGTTGTCCTTAAGCGCCTCGGTGGGCGTTGCGCCAACCAAGTTCGTCGCCAAGGTCGCAAGCGATTTTGGCAAACCCCACGGTTTCGTGGCGGTCGGCGCGGGCGAAGTTCAGGCTTTTCTCGACCCGCTTCCGACATCACGCCTGTGGGGTGTCGGGGAGGTCGCTGTCCGCGCACTCGAAAGCATGGGAATCCGGACCATAGGGGAGCTGCGCAGCTACCCTGTAACGGCATTTACCGAGCTGTTCGGGAAATGGGGCGAGCAGATCTGGCGGCTTTCCCAGGGTATCGACGAGCGGCGGGTGGTGCCGGACCATGAAGCCCGGTCAATTTCGCACGAAACGACTTTTGAGAGCGACATCCATGATCGCGAAACCCTGCGCGCATGTCTGCTGGCATTGACCGAGCAGGTGGCGGCGCGCCTGCGCTGCCATGGCTTGCGCGGGCGCACTGTCCATATCAAGCTGCGCTATCCGGATTTCAAGACCGTGACCCGTGCCCGTACGCTAAGCGCATCCACCAATGTCACCGCGCAATTGTGGACAGCGGCGGAAAAGCTGTTGCGTGACAACCTTCCAGCGCGCCATCCCGGCGTGCGCCTGATCGGCATGGGTATGAGCGCCCTGGATGCCGGCGTCCAGATTCAGACGAGCCTGTTTGACGAGGACGCGCACGAACGCCGAATTGACGAGTTGACAGATGCGATCAAGGACCGCTTTGGCGCGATCGCCCTTAAACGCGGACTCCATCTCAAACGCCCGCGCTGAGCTGAAAGGCCCGGACTGATAGCAGTCCGCCAACCGGCATTGAAGAGAGCCTGCGCAAGACTGCGGGCCCGGAACAGGCCTAGGCTACTTGCTGGACGGGGCTTGATAGCCTTCAGGCAGCTGCGAGCCTTCGCCGAAAAAGAATTTGTCCATTTCGGTTTCAATGAACTTGCGCGCCTTGGGATCAAGCGGGCTGATGCGATATTCATTTATCAGCATGGTCTGGTGGTTGAGCCACAACTGCCATGCTTCTTTTGAAACACTTTCGTAGACTTTCTTGCCGAGCTCTCCCGGATAAGTGGGGAAATCGAGGCCGGGCGCTTCCTTGCCCAGCTTCACACAATGCACCATGCGGGTCATGACAGGTTCCTCAATTGCTGCAGTAATCGCTTGACCGGAGTTGCCAGGCCGCGCGCATCCGGTTGCTCGACGTTATACCAAACTGCACCTGTGTTCTCCATCGCTTTTACACTTGACCCCAGAACGCGTGCGGGAATGGGCGTGATGTCGAGGTGAAAGTGCGTGAAGCTGTGACGCCGCGCAGGCCAGGGTGCGTCAGCTGCGATATCAAGACCCAGCGTGGCACGGCACCAGATGCCGACATCAGTGTCAGTGGCACATTCCGGCAATCCCCACAGGCCGCCCCATATTCCGGACGGCGGTCGCTGCTGCAACAGCACGAGGCCTTGCGAATCGCGCAGCATGATCATTTGCACCTGTTTTACCGGCAGCGCCTTGCGTGGGGCGCGCCCAGGGTAGGCTTCCGGGTTACCCTGGCGCCGCGCAGTGCAATCGGAATGCAGCGGACAGGCGGGACAAAGCGGCCGCGTACGGCGGCAGACCGTGGCGCCGAGATCCATGATTGCCTGCGTGTAATCCTCGATGCGCGCCTGCGGCGTGTAGATCCCGGCAAGCTCCCACAGGCGATCTTCCACTGCACGTCTTCCCGGCCAGCCTTCCACCGCGTGATAGCGTGCGAGCACGCGTTTCACGTTACCGTCGAGGATCGGATGGCGTTGGCCAAATGCAAAAGCCAGAATGGCCCCCGCGGTGGAGCGCCCGATGCCCGGCAATCCGCACACCGTGTCGATCGTGCGCGGAAATCTTCCATCATGCATTTCAGCAAGGCTGCGCGCAGCCCGGTGCAGGTTACGCCCGCGTGCGTAGTAGCCAAGCCCGGTCCACAGATGCAGAACCTCATCGATATCGGCGCGCGCGAGGGTCTGGATATCCGGAAAACGTCCCATGAAATTCCGGAAATAGGGGATCACGGTGGACACCTGGGTCTGCTGCAGCATGATTTCCGATACCCAGATCGCGTACGGGTCACGCGTGCCCTGCCACGGCAGGTCCTTGCGTCCACTTAGATCGAACCAGCCGAGTAGTGTCGCGCTGAAATCCTGCGCCATGGCTAGGATTGCGCGCCCGGTGCGTGGCTACCTGCCAGAATCTCGAGGTTTCGGGCCATTTCCATCAGCTCGTCGCGTATCGAGGATTTGACGACATAGGGTCCTACCAGCGGTGGAACGAAGAAGTCCGGTACCAGCGTCGCGCCATATTTCAAACGCGTTCCGTATGGTTGAGGCAGGATCTGCCAACGCTCTACGGCATAGGAAAAGTCGCTTAGTTGAGGCAGGGTGCGTGTCACGATATCCCCGTTTGGTTCATCAGTCACATCTTCGACCCGGTGGACGCTCCTGCAGAAGAATAATACGCAGCCCCGAAGTGTCAAGGCAATCCGCTGCTGGCCGTCGGGCAGCAGCGCAAGCACGCGGCTTTCGGTTACGAGGTGTGATAGTCGACCGAGGCTGCCGTAGTCTGTCATCAGTCGCCGGACCGCATGTGCATCGGCATTTATCGACACGTCAAATGCTACGGTATAGCGGCCGCCATCTTCGGCGAGCGCAATGTGATTGATCGAAACCGCACCGGCCGCATTCGCTGCGCATAGCGCAAGCACCGTGAATCCGATTGCAGCAATCCGGCTTACGCGCATGGCTTACTGAAACAGCTTGCGCAGGCCCTCATCGAGCTGCTTGCGCAATTCCTTCTTGATCGCCTTCTGTGCCTGGTCCTTGGCGATTTCGCCCCAGTCCACGCTGTATTGCAGCGCGCTGAACGGACCGCGGATGATGACCGGCACGATGGTACGCTTGTCGGGATTGTCCTGATTGATGGCCACACGCAGCGTGTAGTCGAGGTTTTGCGACACTAGGCTGGCGCTGCCCTGGCCGGTCGCGCCGAGATTCGGCGATTCGAGTACCAGGTCGTTGTTCTGGGCGACGCCGTTCACGACGCGTACGGTACCGGCGATCTTGCTGAATACCGTAGCATCACCCGTGGCGGTTTGCGCGCGCACCTGTCTCCCCTGTACCTGCATGGCAAGCGCGCGCGTCTGATTGATGATCTTGATGAGGTCCACACCTTCAATCTTGCCGTCGTGCACAGAGAACGAGCCGCTGCCATTAAGGCTCGAGGTGATTTCCCTGGCGTCGATGCCGTGCGCGTTAAGGCTGAACGCCAGATTGCCGGTGCCGGTAAAATAATTGAAAGCCTGCATGTCCCTGAGAAGCGGCCCGATCTGCACGGCGGTGAGCTTTTCGTCCATTGCAAAGCTCGGTACCCGGCCGCGCGCATCAACGTTAACGGAGCCATCGTAGTTCCCGCCGTAGAGATTTGCCTGCATCGGATTGAGCGCAATCGACCCACCTTTGGCTGCGAGCCGGACGTTGATGTCACTCGAGTGCAGCCCGGTGGCCGTGAGTTTTTTTATGCGCAAGGTTCCGTTGACATCGAGCGCACGCAGGGCGGAAAGCGGCAGGACCACCACCGGTCGCGGTGCCGTGGCTGCGGGCTGCCCCGCCGACTTCGTTTCGGCAGGCGGAGATGGGGGAAGATAGTGATCGAGATTGATGTCATCGAGGCTGAGATCAAAACGGTACTCGGGGTGGGCAAAATTGCGCAGCGCGAAGGACCCGTTTAGCGTGGTGTCGTCAAGGTTAAGGCGGAAGCCCTTGAGCTCAAGGGCTTCCGTCGATTCACTGAAAGGCCCACTGAACGCGACTTTGGTCAGGGCGTTCTTGTCAGCGGTTTCGTACTTGATCCCGAGCTTGTTCATGAGCGATCGGGCGTCGAATGCCGGTATTTCCAGCTTGCCGGTGAACGTGGGCGCATCGATGATTTTTGAGCCTTTGAGATCGCTCACCTTGAGAGTCACACCCGCCGCCTCAAGCAACAACGAAGGCGCGTCCAGAGTCTGTTTCGCGGGATCGACGGCGAGCCGCGCCTTGAGGGTCACGCGCGTATGCAGTGGCGGGCTGCCGGAATCGAGATCCAATCCGAGTTGCACGTCAGTCATGCGTCCGGGGCTGATCTCCCCGGTACTGAAGTCCAGGTTGCGGATCGTATAGTGCTTGCCGCTTACCTGGTCATCCCATACGAGCTCGCTGTTACGTATGGTGACGCCGCTCACAAGCAGGCCGGCGATCGGCGAGGCCGATGGCTGTTCGCCCGGTTTCGCAGCAGCCTGCGGCGCCGTTTTTCCGGACAGATCCTCCCAATTGCCATGGCCGGCACGGTTTTTAGCCAGATTGAGCTTGAGCCCGTCGATGATGATCTGGTCGACGACCACCTGTTTGTGCAGGAGCGGCAGCAGCTTCACCTTGATGCCGAGCTGCCCGACCTGAGCGAACGGCTGCGCGCCGAAGCCGGGCGCATTGGAAAGCGACACGGATCTGACTTCGGCGCCGATCCACGGGAAAAACGACAGCGAAATCTTGCCGTCAATGGTGAGTTCGCGGCCCGTTTGCTCCTTCACGACGCGCGTGATCTGGCCTTTGTACTGATTGGGGTCGAAGGTCAGCGACACGATTACGACCGTGGCAATAATGAGGACGATCAGGATCCCGAGCGCAATACCGATAATTTTCAGTGCTTTTTTCACACATCCCCCGCGGTCTGGAAACCGGCTTGTTTGTAGAGGTGCATAGTCTGCGTGACAGTCCGCACGCAGGCTGCCGCCGTGGTTACCGTGGCGCGGAAGTTTGCGCAGCGAGCAGCATCTATACCAGAAAATTGGAGCGGGTGATGGGAATCGAACCCACGTCTAAAGCTTGGGAAGCTTTCATTCTACCATTGAACTACACCCGCGAGGCTGGCGATTTTACGCAGATTACAGACGATATTCAATTTACAGTCTTCCTTAGGAGGACTGTGTTCCTGATAGGGACCAAAGTGTCCGCCGTCCAATCGGACTGCTGTCCGCCATGGGCCTGAATGCGCATCTGGATAGCTGCTATCGGGGAACGGACATTGATGCTAGTGGCAGTTTTGTGACTTATCTGCCCAAAGCGAACGCAGGCTCGTTACCGCAAAGTACAGTTTGTAACTCCAGTTCATCCGCGATACGGTAATCCGCGCGTTTCCGCCGCGCGTAAAAAACAGGCGGCTTGCGCCGCCTGTCCATTGCTTCCGAATAGATACTTCCGGTTGCCTAAGTTTAACGCGCTTAGTAAGCGCCCATGCTGATTCCCGCCGCCCCGATGTTGGCGGGCGAGAGCGTTAAGGTAGCGGTGCGGACAACGCCATCCATATTTGTTAATGGTTCAGGAATGTTAGGGTTATAAGCGCCAGACGTGTTTGTCAAATTAAGTCCGCCCTGAAGCACTGTTGCCGGGCTGGCCGCCGTCAAGTGCCAATCGCTCGCGGACACGAATCCGGGATTCTCCGAAACGTTGCCCAGAGCGGTCAGCGTTGATGCGGTGTCATTGACCGTGGTTGACGCGGTTAGCGTGGTTACACCCGTTCCGGCATACGAATACAACGCAGTGGCACAACTCGGAGAGACATCATTATTGCTAAAAGTCTCCGTAGTGCTACTGGCGCCATTACCATCCACATTGTTGTAACAAATACGGGTGCCGGCTGTAGATGTCACCAACAGGATGCTGTCTTCGATGTCGGCTCTTCCGACGAGGCTATTGGAAATGGCCGTGCTGGAAGTGGTGCCGCTGCCGCCGCTGACGGTGTCGTTCCACACATTGACCGTTGCACTATCAGTCAGATAAATCCCTTCGCTGACCGGGCCGCTGCCGCCGTCCATGGTGTTGTTGAAAATATCTGCATAGCCCCAATCCTCCGAAAAATAGGCCGTGCTGGATGTTGAGCCGCTGCCGCCGCTGATGGTGTTATTGAGCAGCACGGGGTAAGTGTAAGCCGGGCAGTTAGGCACGTTGTAAACGCCATAGCTGGCGGTGCCGCTACCCCCGGCAATGGTATTGTTGCTTAAGTTAGCATAAATATTGCCGAGGTCGTCGTTTAAAACAGCAACGTTGGTCCCACCCGTGCCGCCGTTGATCGAGCTGGACAGGGCATTGACCGTGCCACCGCCACCGCCGGTGTAGATGCCCAGACTCATGCCTGCGCTACTGCCGCCATTGATGGTGTCGCTGGCCAGGTTGTAGCTGCCTGAAGCGTTGTAAACGCCAACGCTGAATGCCGACCCTGTTCCGCCGTTGAGCGTATCGTTACTCAGAGTCAGCACGCCGGCGCCGGTATTGGTATTGTTGATACTGACCGCGGCCGAATCAACTGTGGCGGAATTCGCGGAACCATTGATGGTAAAACCGTCTATCGTCGCCGGGACGGTCAATGTGCCGACCGATACGGCCGCCATCGGCGTGCCTATTGTTGCGGTCCCGCAGGTACTGGAGTTGGTGCCGAAGTCGGTCCCGATCAATGTCGCCGCCGCCGCAGAAGCCACATCGGTGATGGTGGTCACGTTGACCGTCGGATTGCGGCTGCTGAAATCGGCCGAATATCCGCCATACAGCGAAACACCGTCCTTCATCACGACATTGGTGGCTGCACCGGAATCCACGGTATAGGTGCCGCCCGCTACCAGCACCGCCTGGCCTGAGACCGCTACCGATATCGCCTTGGCAATGGTCGCGTAGGGGGAAGCCAAGGTACCGGCGCCGCCGGTGTCACTCCCGGTGGTGCTCACATACACAAACGGCGAAGTAGTCGGGTCGTATACATTAAAGGCTATGTTGCTCAGGTTGACTTGATTGACGCCCGTCGCAGTCGCTCCACTGATGGCGACGTTGAGCGCACCGGCACTAAGCGCAGGGAAGGTATAAGTGGTATTTCCCGCATTCCAGGTGCCGCCAGTAGGCGTCATTACCGCAGAGGCCGCATTCATGGCTTGACCAAACGTTACTGTCAAGGTGTCCGTGGTCAAAAGCGGCGTCCCGATAGCCGGATTAAAGGTGACCGTGAGCGCAGCAGGGGTGATTGATGTGGGACCACCGCTGCTACTGGCGGAACCGCCGCTGCTACTGGAACCGCCTCAGGCGGAAAGGACCACCAAGGATAGCGGCACCACCAAGGATAATATTTTACGCGTGAAGCCGCTGATACTGAATTTCATGTTTAACCACCCCTGAGTTTGATGACAGGCGTTTTGCGCCAATTTATATTGTTCAATGTAATTAGTGTAGTGCTTCATTCTGTTTGGAACTTAAGCGCCGATTGGCACGGATGACTT
>VFSW01008331.1_pt1 | contig 14902 bp, 14 predicted proteins | sample 5358111 | NCBI WGS metagenome assembly VFSW01 (sample SAMN11554181, study PRJNA540505) | mine drainage metagenome | isolation source: sediment from site ElyBrook_90M | place: USA: Ely Copper Mine, Vershire, VT | collected 2017 | reverse complement strand
TGCATTGGTCACCAGTTCCTCAAGAATGATATTGAGTTTGAAAAGCGTGGTCTCTGGCAGATGCTCTTCCTTGCCAAAGACAGTCAGATAGTCGTGCAGGAGGTTGAGTTCTGAGAGGTTGGCATTCAGCAAGAGAGGAGGAAGTTTTTCTGTTTTTTCCGATTCCGAAAAATGGAACTCCACGAGGGAAAAATCATCGGCAAAGGAATCTGATTCCTGCTGTCGTCGCACTTCGGCAACTACGGAATCAAGGCCGTGAGTGGTATCTGAACTCTTTAGGATCTCTACAAAATCGTCATAGCTCATCATGGCCTGATGAGGACGATCAATTTCATAGGCTCCATCGCTAAAAAGAGTGAGTCGTGATCCTTCCTGAACTCTCACGGTGACTGTTTCATAGGAAGCAGAAGGAAAGGCTCCGACGATCATCCCTTTGGCACTCAGTTTAGTTGCCGTTCCATCTGGTGTGATGAGGAGCGCCGGCGGGTGTCCTCCACAGGCAAAACAAAGCTGATGGGTGGAATGTGTGTACACTCCATACCAAGCGGTGAAATACATATCATTGTGCCGCTCCATCGGGAAGGTCTCATTCAGGCTGGAGAGCACGGCGGAGGGGTTCAGAAGGTCGGTGTTTGTAAGCGACATGGTGCGCAAGAGATTGACAACGCTCACGGAGAGCAAAGCCGCTCCCACACCATGACCGCAGACATCCAGCAGATAGAGAGCAAAGTGATCGCTATCGAGCCAGTGATAACCAAAAGAATCTCCTCCCAGTTGTGAGGAAGTTTCAAAAATCCAGTCGGTACTCACGAGCCCTTGCAGCTTTGGTGGCAGCATTGCTTTAGCATAGGCCGCTGCTTCAGCCAGCTCCGCAGCCATCGTAGCGTTGATGCTTTCCACATCCCTCATCGCCTCGGCGAGATCCGCAGTGCGTTGTTTCACCGTAATTTCAAGATCAGCACTCCATTGAGAAAGCCGCTCCTCTCGCTGACGAATTTCCTGAGCCATGCTCAAAAAATTATTGGCGAACTTCCCCAGTTCATCAGGGCGTTTTCCTATGCGTTCCAGAACAGAATTATTTTTTTCGTAAGAATTTTTTCCAAAATGGGAGGCCACCACTTGCAGCTCCCTGATCGGTTCGGAAACCCGTCGAGCCACGACCAGGGCCGTCCCCAACAGTACAAGCAAGCCCGACCCCCCAATGAGAGCCGATTCCATGGCCAGATTGCGAGCTGGAGCGATGATCCTGCTGTAAGGGATTTCAAGAATGAGTTTCCATCCCGTTCTCCTTCCTTCTGCCCAGTAGAGCACCTTACCACTACCATCATTCAGACGGAGCCATCCTGTGCTCTTGGTGAGAATTTGAGTGAGGGCTCTTTTTCGTTCTTCTGAGGTGGAGGCAGGATGCGCGGCATTCACATCGGGACCAACGATGAGAGTTCCATCCGCAGGCATCAGATAGGCCGATTCATGCAGACCCAATAGCAGATGTCGTGGATTTTTTTGTGACAACAAGGGGTTGGCTTCCCCTCTTGAAAGATCATGGGTTAATTCATGGATCTGCATCTGCTCCACAATTTTTTGAATTTCATCAAGAGCCACATCGACTCCAGCGACCCCAATAAAGACTCCCTGACGGTCATAAACTGCCTGGGTGATACTGATCATCTCAATATTGGAACCTTTGATGGCAAAATATGGTTTGGTGACATGAACAGCTCCCTTTTTTTCTTTGGCCCCGCGATACCAGTTCTGTGTTTCTTCATGAAAGTCGTAGTAAAGTCTGGCAGAAGAAGGCCAGCTCTTGCGATTCACCCAGAGGAACCTGTCGGTATTTTTCCAGTCTTGATGATCCAGAATCATATAGAGTCCATAGACGGCCCGAATCGGGCAATGTTCCAACAGCGAGGCTAGCCAAGGAACAGTCACTCCTCCGCTCGCTTGATCGGCGATTTGGTTAGCTCCGATGGCCATGGGAAGCATCGCCATGCGATCCACCAGATCATCCATGGAGTGGATCTGATCATGAACTTCCTGCAATGCCTCGCTGGAAGCCTGCTGGAGAAGCATCTCCCGACTGCTGAAATAATTGGCTAGAGCAAGGGCTATCAGAATTAGCGCCGCACCCGTTCCAATAGCTAAGGCAAAGCGCTCTCCAATCGAACGGGGAGTAAAAAATCGCCGGAGGAAATTCATTGCTTTAAATAGAGGCATAGTTCAACCCAAGGGCGCTGCCAAGCAAGGGAAGAACAAAAGACTCGGTGATTTTTAACGCTGCACTTGACGGAATGATCGGGTAGGCTCTTGATAGCGCGACCTCCATGAATATTACTTTTGAAAAATCCGGACCAATCCTTGTTGTGACTCTCACAGGACGTCTGGACGCCACACACCATCAGGATATCAGAGATATTGTTGGTAAGCGAATCGAGGAGGAGGGAACCAGGGGAGTGGTCTTTGATCTCAGCGGGTTAGAATATATCAGTAGTGCTGGGTTCCGTGAATTTTTTCTCCTCGGACGTCATCTCCAGCGTCTTGAGGGATCTTTGGCTGTCTGCGCTCTCCAGCCTTCAGTGCAGCAAATTTTTGAGATTGCCCAGTTCCAGACCGCCTATCCCGTCTGCGCAACCAAGGATGAGGCTCTGATGACCATCGCTTCCTCTATTCTCTAATACTTCCTGAAAATTAGAAACGGACTCTCTCTTTCTGACATTCAAAAGATGCACCTGCTCACAATGGTTGTAACATTTTTCCCTACTCTGATCTCTGATCTCTGATCTCTGATCTATTCGACCTTTGTGATTGTGGGAGGGCTGTTGCTCGACGGATGAAAAAAGCGACTCTTCCCAAGGTGCTGGATTCAGGGATACTTGGACGTTCTCACGAAGATGTCTGATCCAGATAAAACATATCTCTATCGTGCCAGAAGGGTGCTTCCAATGAGTCATCCTCCGATTGAGGATGGGGGCATTGTCGTTCGGGGAAGTGAAATTCTGGCCGTTGCACGTTGGAAGGATGTGATTGCTGAACATCCTGGGGCATTGCGTGAAGATCTGGGTGAGGTAATTCTCCTGCCGGGCCTGATTAATGCTCATTGCCATTTGGATTATACGATGATGAGGGGAGGCTTATTTGGAGGAGGTTCGTTTTCTTCCTGGATTCAACGTTTGAATGCAATGCGTCGTTCGCTCGATCAAAGCGACTATCTCAAAGCTATTTCTCAGGGACTGGAGGAGCTTCGACATTGGGGATGCACCACCGTGCTGAACATTGAATCATTTCCAGAATTGATTCCTTTCCTGCCAGAGTCTCCGATTCGGACTTGGTGGTTTCTGGAAGTGATGGATGTTCGTACCCGATTGCAGACAGGAGATGCGTTGGCCGGAGCCATTCACTTCTTTGAGCGCGCTGGTGAGGCGCGGGGGGGATTCGGAATTTCTCCCCACGCCCCTTATACGGCCTCGTCGGATTTATACACCCTCGTGAAACTTTATGGGGAAAAATACCATCTTCCCATCTGCACGCATCTTGCCGAGTCGGAGGAGGAGATGGCGATGTTTTCCTGTGGAGAAGGGCCTCTCTATGAGTTTCTGCGATCCATCGGTCGCTCCATGGAGGACTGTGGGGGAGGAAACACTCCTGTGCAGGCCGTACTAGGGCAGGGATTACTCCATGATGGATCATTGCTGGTTCACATGAATGTGCTCACGGAAGCTGATAAAAGTCTTTTGAGGCAATCAGCAGGAACGTTTCCTGTGATTCATTGTCCACGCACTCATGCGTTTTTTGAACGCTCCCCGTTCGATTTGGAGTTTTTCCGTCAAAGCGGTATCCCCGTATTGCTCGGCACAGACAGTCTTGCCAGCAATCAGGATCTCAATATGTTTGAGGAGATGCGGGCCATGGCTGTGGCCTTTCCAGAGATTGCGCCACTGGAAATTCTGGCGATGGCCACGATGCGCCCCGCAGCAGCGATAGATCGAGGAGGTCGGTTGGGTGAACTCTCTCCAGGAGCTGTGGCCGATTTCCTGGCGGTGCCGGACGAGGGAGCGAAGGGCGAAATTGCAGAACAGGTGCTCGCGACGAGGCTCGCTCCAAAGGTCTGGATCTCTGGGATACCCCTCTGAAATCGTTAAAATCTTTTATCAGACGTCAGGCCGAGAAACTCTCCCCGCAGGAACAGTGAGCTACAGCATTGGGATTGGTGACTTTGAATCCTCCTTTTTGAAGATCATCGCTAAAGTCGAGTTCGGAACCGCTGACAAAGAGAGCACTCTTAGGGTCGATCACAATATTGACGCCTTTAGAATGAACCATGATGTCGCGCGGCACGGGTCCATCCACGAGATCCATCTTATATTGAAGCCCAGAGCAGCCACCGCCGATGACAGCCACACGCAGCGCTCCTTGGGAACGTCCCTGTTTTTCCAGTAAGGAAGTGAGGCGATGGGAGGCGGCATCCGTAATACGGCAGAGCTTTTCATTCCCAATTTTATAAGGAAGAGGGAGGGCTGTAGAAATTTCGACCATGAGTGACACTTAATCGGACTCTTCCGTTCCGTAAAGAGCCTGCACCAGTTTCTGTGTGCGATGACTCGGTAAGACTCCTGAGTGCATGGCACTCGGAATGAAAGCAAAGCCAAGATTAAGCTCGGGATCGGCAAAGCCGAGTGAGCCTCCCGCTCCTGGATGACCGAAAGAAAGTTTCCCTGGCCCATAGACTCCATAGGCATTAGTCATGAATCCGGCGGAGAATGAGGTCTGGTCGAGCAGAATGAGATCACGTCCTTGCACGAGAGTGGTCTGCATCCAGGAACGCGTTTTCGGAGTGAAGAGGGGATGGGATCCGGAGAGTAGGGCATAGAACTTGGCAAGGGCATCAGCCGTGGCGATGGCACCTAGTGAGGGAATAGCGGCCCTACGCATTGCTGGAGTATTCATGATCGATGCGGTGAGCAGGCCCCCTGGTTCACTTAGGGCGCGACGGGTCAAAGAGGAGGAGTCGCCGAAGGCTCGAGAAAAATCGTTTGATACGGGGAGTATTCTGGGAGGTATGACGGTGGCCACTGACTGAAGCCCTTCTTCCGGTAGGCCGAACCAGAGATCGAGTGCGAGAGGTTCGCGAAAAACGTTATTCCAATAAACAGCCAAGGATTTTCCAGTGATTCTCCTCACGATTTCATCAAGCAAGAATCCGAAAGTGCGTGCCCCGTATCCGTGTCTTCCCTGAAGCTCCCAGTTGGGAACCTGTGTCGCAAGAGCGGCAGCTACAGCGTCATGATCGGTGATTAAAAGTCCCGATTGATCAAGTGCTGCGAGTCCGGCTCGGTGGGAAAGGAGTTCCGCAAGAGAGATCCCTTCTTTCCCATGAGCCAAAAATTCTGGCCAGAGAGTAGCGACGCGTTCTTCCAAAGAAATCCCCTGTTCCTGAAGTGCATGGAGAGTGCAGGCAGCAGCAATACCCTTGCTGGCCGACCAGATCAGACAGGGTGTCGTGGCTCTCCATGGGACACCAGGAGCGCCCTCGCCGCCATGAAGCGACACAAGACATTCTCCCCCATGCCAGAGAGCCAGCGCTGCACCACCTCCTTTATCTGGAGGAGTTTCTGCGAGAATTGTGGCAAAGGCAGAAGTTAAACGTTCTGAGGCAGCTCCCAGATCGAAAGTTTCCATAACTCAATAAAAAAACGGGCGCTGGACGAATCCAGCGCCCGTATCCTCGGGGAGGAAAATATCGCTCCGCCTTACTTCTTTTTTTTCAGAAGAGGCAGCCCTGTACGCTCATTTTCGGAGATTTCATAACCAGCGGGAAGGGCATCAAGAGCTCCCTCTTTTGCTTCTCCACCGAAATAATAGAGAGTGACTTTCTGCCCACCTCGCAATTCTTGCAAACGATGGTGAAGGAAATAGGTTTTTCCACTTTTTTTACTGACAGCGCTGAATGCCATAATGTTGTTTCCCTAAGGGAGTTGTAGGAGGTGATGTTGGTGGTTAAATGAGACCTGCTTTCGAGAGCGTTGCATGGGCTCCGTTCTTCGAAATTGTTTTTAAGGCGCGTGCCGTCACCTTGAGGGTGATAAATTTTTTGAGTTCAGGAACCCAGATACGCCTCACCCTAAGGTTCGGCCTAAAATAGCGAGCCGTGACTGCTGTGACATGCATGCCTATACCGCCCTTCTTTTTGGCGAGACCTCTGCGGTGTATTTTGGAACCGCGCACAGGGCGGGAACCAGTAATTGAACATTTTCTGGACATAATAAAAAGATAGAGCCGTTGATATGGCCAGCTCAGGGATGGATGGTCAAGAGCTTTTTGAGCACTCCCCTCTTTTCCGCTAGGAGAGATTTTCCAAAACTTCCTCCTGTTTTTTAACCAGTTCCCGGATTCCTCGACGTCCATAGTCAAGCATTTTGCTCAGTTGCGCTTCGTTAAAAATACTCTCCTCTCCTGATGCCTGAAGTTCAATGAATTCCATATCGCCTGTCATCACGAGGTTCAAATCAACCTCGGCATCCTTGTCCTCCAAATAATCAAGATCCAGAAGAACCTCCGAACAGACAACGCCGACACTCACCGCAGCAACACGTCGTGTAATGGGGCTTTTAGCAATTTTCCCCTCTCGAATGAGGGAATTGCAGGCAAGGGCGATAGCCACGCTGGCTCCAGTAATTGATGCCGTACGAGTGCCTCCATCCGCCCGAAGCACATCGCAGTCAATCCAGAGAGTTCGCGAACCAATTGCCTCCAGATCAATTCCTGCACGGAGAGAGCGACCAATAAGCCGCTGAATTTCCATCGAACGCCCATCAATCTTCCCCCGGGTGCTATCGCGTGTTTTCCGAGGAGCCGTGGAATAAGGGAGCATAGAATATTCTGCCGTGAGCCAGCCTCCGGTGACTCCCTGCTCCTTCATCCAGCGGGGCACTCCCTCTTCGATACTGGCAGCGCAAATCACCTGGGTATTTCCAAAGCAGACCAGCACAGATCCTGAGGCATGAGGAGCGATTCCGGGTTGAAATGAAATGTTGCGGAGGCCGTCCACAGCTCTTCCTGAATGGCGTTGTGATGTCGTCATGATGAGGGAGCCTTTCGTTGGAGAGCTCTAAGCGCAAGCCAAACCACAATAAAATCTCCCATCACCAGAAATCGAGGTGTAGCAAAAATAGCCAGCCAAAGACCTGGGGAAACGCTGATATCGTAGTGGGACTGTTGCGGTAAAAAACCTCCGACTGGTTGGAGGAGGTAGAATCTACGGCCCGAAGAGGTCGGAGGAGTGGGGGAATTGCAGATTGCTGATTATTGATCCGGGGTTTTTGGCTTGGGAATCAGCAATGAGGAATTAACAACTTTCAGAGGTAGGAAATCAGCGTTTCTTCAGGAAGGAATCTCAATGCGTCGAGCATCGCTCCAGAGCGTCTCCAGTCCATAAACATCACGCTTTTCCGTGTGAAAAATATGCACGATCACACTGCCGTAATCCACGATGACCCATTGGCTTCCGGGATGACCATCCTGAGCAAGCGGACGGAGGTTGATGGCATCACGAACTTTCCCGCGAATGGAAGAAGCAATCGCCCTGAGCTGCGGTTCGGAGGTCCCTGAGACAATAACAAAGAAATATGTAAAGCTAGAAATGCTCCGCATATCGAGAATGACGATATTTTCAGCTTTCTTCTCAAGAGCTCCTTCGGCACAGAGACGAGCTAAGGTCTCTTCCGAATCACTGAGTGGTGGTGCCACAACGGTCTTAGGCTTGGGCATCGGAACGTGAAGAGGCGGCGGGACGGTGGATCATCATATAGCGGTAAACGGTTTCTGGAAGAAGGTAGCGGACGGAGTGTCCCTTGGCGAGACGTTCGCGGATTTCTGTCGAGGAAATATCAATTCTGCGCTGCACAACCTGAAATTCATTTGCAGCACACGCTGCACCTTCAGATCGCTGAAACACGGCGAAATCGATCAGATTTTTCAGTTCAGCGATCTCATGCCAGCTCTCTAAATCCCTGAGATGATCGGCACCAATCAGATAGAGAAATCGGACTCCGGGACAGTCTCCGAGCAGAGAACGAACCGTATCAATAGTATAAGAAGGCCCTTTGCGATGCAGCTCACGATCATCCACGGAGAAGCGTGGCTCCCCCTCAATGGCAAGATGTAGCATCTCCAGACGCTCTGTCGCAGAGACTGAAGGAGGATGATTTTTCTTGTGCGGTGAGATTGCCGCGGGAAGAAAAATAATCCTGTCGAGATCGAGTTCTTCCAGAGCATCCTCCGCAAGAATCAGATGCCCGAGATGCACTGGATCAAATGTCCCGCCAAAAAGCCCCACGCGTTCCACATGACCTGGGGGACGCGTGGATTGATAAACGTTCTCTATGAAGCTCACGGGACTAATAGAGAAGGAAGGGTTGCCGCTCCGCACGGAAATAGGCCAGAAAAGGTTGCCATGAGGCCACGATCTGCTCCGGGCGCTTGGTCGCCAAATCACGACGAATCGTGTCGCTTCCATAGACCTTGTAAAAGAGGGTCATCATACTACTCGGGGCTTTAGAAAAAATCCCTCCACGAGACAGTCTGTTACTCTCAGCGAGCGTATAGAGAGCGGCAGCACAGAGGTCGCCTCCCCCCTCGGGGTTGGCATGGAAGATGACTCCCGGGCCTGATGAAGTCGCGATGGAATCGACTCCAATACCGGGACACTTTACCCGAAGAGTGGAAGCCATTTCCGAAGTGATCCAAGGGGCTCCGAGAATTTGAAAAGCTCTTGGCGAGAAAAGTCCCAGATCCAGACCATCTGCAAGCCCCCCCACAATGCCGGTAATGACATAGTAGTTCGGCGACATGGCGAGCGGAATATTTGGCGAGGTTTGCACCCAGCGGAGTCCCGTCATCGGCCAGGTCATACCGCGTGACCATCCATGCATTTTCACCACTTGAAGATTGGCCTTTGGCCCCATCCAACCATGAGCATTCGCCATCAGAGCAAGCTCGCCAACAGTCAGTCCGTGGACATAAGGAATCGGAAATTGGCCCACAAAGGAAATCCATTGAGGATCAATCCCCATGCCTTCGACACGATTGCCACCCAGTGGATTGGGACGGTCAAGCACCACAAATTCCTTACCCTGCTCCGCACAAGCCTGAAGGCATCTTCCCATCGTACTGATGTAAGTGTAACTGCGGCAGCCAATGTCCTGCATATCATAGACAAGCACATCAATTCCCTCCAGCATCTGCGGGGTCGGCTTGCGGGTATCCCCGTAAAGCGAATAGGCCTTGAGGCCGGTCAAAGCATCCTTTCTTGATCGGATCTCCACACCTGCTTTTTCTGTGCCATCCAGACCATGTTCTGGCGTATAAAGCGCCACCAGATTCACATGTTTGCGCAGAATCAAGCGGGTCTTCTCGCCGGAAGAATTCACTCCAGTCTGATTGGTAACCAGTCCCACCCGCTTACCTCGAAGAAGATCGAAGTTGTTTTTTTGCAGAACGTCAATGCCCAGCTCCACTGCCTGGAGCGGGATGAGGCCCAAAGCGGAAAAAAGAAGTGCTGCAGGAAGGATGCGGGTCATGAGGAAAATCGTTTCGTCAGAAAAGAAATTTTCTGCTTGGCTGGAAAGCTATGAAAAGCTCTTCCTCTGGTCAACTCTTGCTCCTTGGTGTCCCAGGGTTAGAAGTTGACGGCGAGTATGCCGATCTCATCCAGAGAATCCAGCCTGGCGGATTCATTCTTTTTGGAAGAAACATCCAGACACCCACTCAGCTCCGTCGCCTCACCGATCAGCTCCGCGAACTCAGCACCATTGAACCGATCATCACCATTGATCAGGAAGGAGGCCGCGTTTCCCGTCTCAAGCTCTTGGGAAATGAACCTCCTAATGCACGCCAACTCCGCGACAAAGGTGACTCCTCTCTCATTGCTCGTCATGGCGAGCTGACAGGGCAACTCCTGCGGATCTTTGGATTCAATCTCGATCTCTGTCCCGTCCTCGACATTGCATTCGATGACGAGGCTGATAACTCCCTCCGAGGACGCTGCTATGGAACCACCGCTGATCAGGTCATCGCGATGGCAGGCCTCTTTAACCGGGCACTGAAAGCCACAGGAATCCTCTCATGCGGCAAACATTTTCCGGGCTATTCCTCCGCATCCAGCGATCCCCATCATGAACTCTCTGCCCTACCAAGACCCCTTGTTGAGCTAGAAGCCCATGAGCTGAAAGTCTTTCGGAAATTCGCGATTCCAGGCCCGGATTCCGTGGATAGCATGATGATCGGTCATATCGCCTTTTCTGAGCTTGATCCCTCCGGCCTCCCTGCCTCACTTGCTCCAGCGATCACCACAATGCTGCTCCGTCACGAGATGGGATTTCAGGGACTTATCATGACCGATGATCTCGATATGGGCGCTGTTCTCAACGACTACGGATTCGATGAGATGATCCGTATGGGACTCGCTGCTGGAAATGATCTTCTCATGATCTGTCATCGTATGGAACAGGCTGAGCGAGCGGCGAAGATTCTGGAACAATCTCCCCTGGATCAACGTGGGCGCGCGCTCAAAAATATCAGTGCCTTCAAAGCACGCCTGGCTCCACCCACCCCATTTTCGGAAGAAGCCTTCAGACAACTCGATCAATCCGTCTGGGATCTCCGTGTTGCAACACTAGGTGCGGAGGCGGCAGCAGCACGCAGTCCAGAAGATGGCAAACGCTCGCCGGTTGAGCTCTATTGAAAGCTTCTTTGGCATGCATCTGAAAGTTCTATGGATGTAATCGATCCTGTTTTCATTTGTGGGCATTCATCTTCTCAAGCGAACTCCATCGGCCATAAAAGAGCTGGATGCTGACTGTTTTCGATGCCTTGTTCTATCAACGGCTTTCTTTAGAATTCCTCCATGCGTCGTCGCAATCCTCTCAAAACCACTGATCCGTACCGTGAAATGGAGGAAGCTGCGACACTGGTTCGCAAGATTTATACTGATTTGGCAGCCAACCCTCCGGCTCGCAACTGCACTCTGATCACGGAGTGCTGCCGCTTCCAGATCACAGGACGCACTCCGATGTTGACCAAGGGGGAGGCTCTTGTCGCCGCGAGAGCCGTACGCGCAGCCGGGAGAAAAGAGCTGCCTCAGCGAGCCGATAGAGCCTGTCCCCTGCTTCATCCTATCACCTCCCGCTGCATGATCTATGAAGGACGCCCCTTTGGCTGCCGCACTCATTTCTGCGAGGCTGCCGGTGGCCCGTATGAACGCCGAGAAGTCCTGGAACTGATCCGTCGTCTGGAAGAGGTGGATGAACGCCTCGGCGGTGATGGCCCGAGAGAAATCACCTCAGCCATTGGTGGAGCCCTTCATGAAATTCGTTAATAATAGACCGTGCGCACATTTCACCCAGTTTCCTTTGCCTTGCGAAGGCAACGCTCCTGAATCACTCTCTGCTGATGGATCGTCGGCCCGATACAGCACTTGTGATTGTCGGCCATGGATCAACGATCTGTCACGACTCGAGCGAACCGACGCGCAGTCTTGTTAAGGCTATTCGTGCACGAGCAATCTTTGATGAAGTGCATTGCTGCTTCTGGAAAGAAGATCCCCACTTACGGGAAATTCTGCACATGGTGACAGTGCCGAATATTTACATCGTTCCCAATTTCCTCAGCGAGGGATACTTCACCAAGACAGTCATCCCAAGAGAACTGGCACTGGAAGAAGCCGTGACCAGACGAGACGGGCGGACGATCTATTATTGTGACCCTGTCGGTAAACATCCCTCCATGACCTCTCTCCTGCTCCAGCGAGTGGCCGAAATCGCTCCCGGCATCCCTCCAAAGACAATCAGCCTGCTCCTCGTAGCTCATGGCACACCTCTCCATGAGAATTCCGCAAAGGCTGCAAAAACGCAGGTCGCTCTCCTCTCAGCCATGGGGCTGTATGCGGAAGTTCTTCCTGCCTATATGGAGGAGACCCCTCGCATTGAAGACTGGGACAGGTTGACGACCCAACACCATGTCGTCGTCATTCCGTTTTTCATCAGTGATGGACTCCATAGCTCTCAGGACATCCCTATACTGCTTGGTCTGGACGAGGAGCCCGCGTCTCTGGCCAACCGGTCGGAGATTTTCAAAAATAATCCCTATAAACTACGAGGGAAAAACCTCTTCTATGGCAGCGCCATCGGTACCGATTCAATGATGGAAAAAGTCGTTCTGGATCAGGTAAAAGCCTTCGACATGCAATATCTTCCTCACGCAGCAGACCTCTTTCGTCCATGATTTCTTCTAGGGAATTTCTCCCCATCGCTCTATTTTTCTCAATTGCATTTTCCTCCTCAGGAAATACGAGCTCTCCCTACCCCTCGATCCTTCCCAGTGCAGCAGTAGAACAGCGAGCCGAAAAGATTCTCTCTCAACTGACACCGGACGAAAAAATCAGTCTGCTGGCGGGGGATGGATTTGACGACATGTCCACTATTGCCATTCCAAGACTTGGAATTCCTAAGCTCATCATGGCTGATGGCCCGCAGGGCATCCGTGCGCATGGCCCTGCCTGCTCTTTCCCAAGCGGCATTGCTCTTGCAGCAACCTGGGATACTCATCTGGCATATCTTTATGGCGAGGCTCTTGGTCGCGAAGCCCGCGCACGCGGCATCCATATTCAACTGGGGCCTGGGGTCAATATTGCACGCACTCCCCTCAATGGACGTAATTTTGAATACTTTGGGGAAGATCCTTATCTGACTGGGGAAATGGCAGCCAACTGGATTCGCGGACTTCAGAGCCAAGGCGTCACTGCGACAGTGAAACACTTCGTAGGCAATGATGAAGAGTGGCGGAGAATGGAAATTAACTCCGTGATGGATGAGCAGACTCTACGGGAAATTTATCTGGAGCCATTTCAAAAAGCTCTGCAACAAGGTGGCTCATGGGCCGTTATGTCGGCCTACAACAAACTCAATGGAGTTGCCTGCACCGCCAATGAAAGGTTGCAAAACGGCATTCTCAAAAGCGAATGGGGATTCCCTGGAATTGTGATGTCAGATTGGTGGGCCACCCAGTCAGTCGATGCCATCGCCAAAGGGCTCGATCTGGAAATGCCGATGGCTTACCAGGTCACTAAGAAGCATGTCATCAAGGCGCTTGCAGAAAAATCTCTGACTATAGGACGCATTGACGATGCTGTCCGACGGCTACTACGTATGATGATTTCCATGGGGTTTCTTGACAGAGAGCAAGAGCGTCACGACCTCCCTCTCGATTCCGCTCAGAATGCAGCATTGGCCCTGGATATAGGCATCAAGTCGATCGTTCTGCTAAAAAATTCACCGACCTTACTCCCTCTTGACAGGAATCAGATAAAACGCGTCGTGGTCTATGGCCCCAACGCCCAGGACACGCCTGATGTGGGTGGTGGCAGCGGCGGCGTCACTCAGTTCCGCCAGGTCAGCTTCCTCGAAGGCATCCGCAAGGCCCTTCCACGGGGCAGCAGGGTCTTCTATGCACCGATGCCGATAAGCAAGGGTTTTTCGCTCTCCGATTTCCTCGATTTTACCCAGCCTACGCCTCTTCCTCCACGCATCCTCAATATCAGAAGACTCGTCAGTATCTCTGGGGAAAAAATGACCCGCGTCACAACTTCTCGGCAAACCAGAATCACTATGTTCTGGAGCCCTCATACTCCTCCCGAGAATATTCCCCAAGGGGAGGAGGGACGTGTGATCTGGGATGCTGAGATTGAAGTTCCTACAACAGGTAATTATGAACTTCAGGCGGAAGGACACCCCGAAATCCGTCTTGGCAATCGGGAACTCGGTAATCCTGAAAGCTATATCCTGAGCGCAGAAAAAGGAGAGAAGATTCCTCTACGCGTCACGGCAAGCGAAGTAGGGCGTGGCAGCGGAGAGATCTCACTGAAAATCGTACCGGTCTCCGATGAGGTGAGTGGTATCCTCCCAGCTAAAGGGGCGGATGCCGCCATTGTCTGCGTCGGCTTAAATTCGACCGTAGAAGGAGAGGGATACGACCGAGGTTTCTCCCTACCTGTGAATCAACAAGACCTGATCAAGCAAGTCTCTGCTGCCAATCCTCACACCATTGTTGTCCTTAGCGGCGGGGCTGCGGTGGAGATGTCTTCATGGATTGAGAAAGTCCCCGCTGTGCTCCAAACATGGTATCTCGGCCAGAACGCAGGAACTGCTCTCGCTTCAATCCTCTTTGGGAATCAGGATCCCTCGGGACGCCTCCCCGCCACATTCGATCGCAATATCGAAGATAACCCGGCCTTCCTCAACTATCCGGGAAATTTCAAAGCAGGCAAAGATTGGCCTGTTGTCGATTATACAGAAGGAATTTTTTACGGTTATCGTGGCTATGATCGTTCGGGAAAAAGCCCTCTTTTCCCCTTTGGCTATGGACTGAGCTACACAGATTTTTCCCTCGATAAGATGGAAGCGATCCCTTGCTCTGATGGCTATCAGGTCAAAGTTACCCTCTCCAATAGTGGCAAACGTTCTGGAGCCACTGTCGTGCAGCTCTATCTCTCCCTTCCCGGAGAATCGACTGCACGCCCCCTCCGCGAGCTGAAGGGATTTCAACGTATCGAGCTGAAGCCAGCAGAAAAAGCAACCATCACCATTCCTTTCCCCTTCACATCACTTCTCTACTGGCATCCGGAGCAGAATCGCTGGGTCTCCCCTCAAGGCCCCATCGGATTGGAAGCCGGTTTTTCAGAGCGGGATATCCTGAAAAAAATCCTCCTCCCTCCTCTTTCGACAAACAGTATTTGTGACAAAAGCGTCATAGCTCCTTAGCAGAAAAAGTCTGCGCACTAGGCGTCCTAATCCCATGATGACTGCTGAGGAGCAATGGCATGTTTTTCAAGGAGTGAAAGCGCAGAGGCGAAGAG
>VFSW01008330.1_pt1 | contig 14902 bp, 16 predicted proteins | sample 5358111 | NCBI WGS metagenome assembly VFSW01 (sample SAMN11554181, study PRJNA540505) | mine drainage metagenome | isolation source: sediment from site ElyBrook_90M | place: USA: Ely Copper Mine, Vershire, VT | collected 2017 | reverse complement strand
GGCAAGACGGAGCTGTCCGGCTGCGGAGAAGTGGCGCGCAGCGGAATCTACGCGCGCATTCGCCATCCGCGCTATACGGGCTCATTTTTGGCAATTTTGGGCGCTTGTTTGCTTGCCGGGACGCGTCTGCTGTGGATGGTGGCCCTGGCGTGGGCCGTGCTTACGCGGGTGGCGATCGCGTTGGAAGAAAGGGAACTGCGCTCGCGGTTCGGCGAGGCGTACCAGGAATATTGCCGGCGTGTCCCGCGATTTGTGCCGCTGGGCCGCAAAGCGAGTAAGACGTAACTGCCGGGCCGCGGTCAAACTGTTGGGCCCTATTCTTGGATAGGGTTCTGAGCGGCGCTGTGTCGTCAAGCCGGCGGGATGGGCGTTCTGCTAGCTCCACAAGAGCCGAGGGGGAAACGCCGCCAGCGCCCTTGTGCGATTTTGGTCCGGTCCATACGAGAAACTTGGGCGTGGGCGGCGAAAGTGTGTTCGCCGCCGAGGTGTAAAACTGGGCAGCTTGCGCGATTAAGGAGTCAGCCCAGTTGTATACACGACCTTCTGCGGTTATGTAAAACAGCGCCACGTGAATCGTGAACGGCCCTGGATTGCCGCCGATGCCCGACGTATACCCATCAGTGACGGCCGCAGAGTTGCTCCCGATGTGTTCGAAGAATACCGTTGGCTCTATCACGATGTTGCAGGAGCGCGGGTCGACGTTCCCGATTCGCGAATCGATAGTTGCAAACTGGGTTTGCAATTCCAGCATCAGAGTATCGACGTAGCTGGGATCAACCCGTGTCTTGGAGAGGTCGATGGTGAGCGGAGACCCGTTGGGGCTATGAAGCATCGTTCCCACGTGACCCTCTAAGTAGTTGAGCGGGTACTCGGTGATAAGCCCGAGCGTGAATGGAATATTGGCTCCTGTGGGGCCGATGTAGGTCCCGCTGGAGGGTAGACTGACCGGCACCGATTGGTCGTACCCGTTCGTCTCCAACGGAATACCGTACGGGGTCGCCTTGAAGCCCTGCGGGTTCGCAGGCCCAAAAAACTCAGCCGGCGCGAAGTTGTCCGAGGTCAATGTGGCTCTGTTAGTGGGGCTGGTTCCTGGTGCAAACAACTCGGGCACAAAGCTAGGGAACTGTTGCCGGACGATGGCTATTTCCGTATTGGTCAGTGCCGGCTGCCAATTGGGGGCTGGGTCGGACAAGGTCATTTTCATTGGAACGACCCCGGCGCAAGAAGCCAACGTCAGGCCAGCCAGCACTACCACCGCAGCAGACTTCAGAATCCAGAATCCTATTGCCCTCATGCCAGACCTGCCTTTCTCTCGCTCCAGTGAAGCCAGTCTTCGCAGGTGCTGATAGCGCAATTCTTGTAACGAAGCAGTACGGTGCATTTGTCGTTCCAGATCTGGCGCATCAAAAAGAAAGTACTTAACGCGGGCGCCCTACCCGAGACGCTCTCGACGCGTCCCGTTTTGGGCCGAAATACGCGAATTTTCGTTTCAAAACAGAACGACCGGCAACCTCCTCCGTGGATTCGCAGAGCCATTCCCTTGAAATCCATCGGATTACCGAAGGGTGGAATTGGAACGGTGCTTGCATTGATGGTGTCGAGCTCGGAACCATTCGCCGACACGCTTCTAGCATCTAGCGACTCCAACGCTCGGTGATTGTGCCGGGCGGTGATAGCGCACAACTGCGAAAGATTATGGGTTGCTGCTCGCCGAGTACTGGGCAACGCCCCGACTTGGAAGGAGATCAACGATGAGAAATGTCTTGGCTTTGCTGGGTTTTCTAATGATGTGCCAAGTTACAGGCGCTCAACAGGCTCACGTTTGCAACCCGATCGGGTCCCAATGCGTGGGTCTCATTGTCCGGGATGACGGTACCAATTGGCTTGCAGATCGCGTTGTCGAAAACGGGCAGTATGTGTGGAGCCCTATCAAGAAGGCTCGCTGCTCGGAACCGGATGCCGAGCAACATGTTTCGATTGCGCACGACCCGGCATATGGAGATTACGAGTGTGTGCAAGCCGGCGTTGCTGCTGCCTCTGCCGCTGCCAGGAAGCAACAATTCATTCCGGCGAAGCGCGTGGGGGGGCTTGGGCATTACCTTCGCACCCACAAGATGCTCTTGGTTACCGACACCGTATTCGTCCTGTCATCGTTGGCGGACTCAGCGTCCACTGTTCACTGCCTCCACACTAATCCATTCTGTAGCGAAGAGAACCCCCTCCTTCCGCGTCACCCGACCGCCGCCCAGCTCTACGGGCTGAAGCTCGGGCTGACAGCAGGTTTCATAGCGGTCAATCATTTCTGGGTTCGTTCCTTTCGGGACGACCCGAACGATCATTTGAAGAACGCTTACGTGGGTTGGACGGCCCCGTTGGTCATAGTGAGTTCCATTAGCGCTAGGCATAACGCAGCCACTTCCAAGTGACCGGTTGGCGACCGGGGCACGAGTATCGGGGTAACAGTTATCGCCCGGCGCTTGGTCTCGCGCTTGGGCGTGAGGAGCACGTGAGAGTGCAGTCTTACGTTCGGCCGCAAGAATGGTAGCTCAGCCCAAGGCCACGCGCCGAGCCGTGGTTTCGATGCGACCAAGGGAAGATGAGAGCCTGTTATATCTCTGCAAAAGTGCCTCAAGTGTAATTATCTATTCATAGAACTACACATCCCTCCAACGTATTATCGCAGTTCGTCTCCGCCTTTCGGTCGTACTGGAGCGCCCACTACTTATCAGTACTATAACGAATTGAAACACACACCCGAATCCCTGTATTCCTCTTCCCTCAGGATTCTCGCTTTCAGCCCGGGAGCAGCCAGATGCCAGCATATGCGATCTGCAGAAACAATTGCGGTTATGTGTTCGATATGATGGAGGAGAGGCCAGGTCCGACAGACGTGGCTCCGGCCCGCTGTCCGAGGTGCCGACGGAAGATGATTCGTTGGTGTCCCCGCTGTTGGGCGCCATTGATAGAAGTCTCTGTCAAGAGAACCATTTGTACTTACTGCGGGGGCGATGTGCTTAAGCTGGCTGAGAGCGGGCTAACGCACACCCCTCTGACAATAGCTGACCCTCAAAAACCTGGAGGTGCGCTGAAGAAATGCGGCTAATGCTGCCATCCGCGGCTCGCTCAGTCGCAGGATAGCGCAGAGCAACTTTCTGTGAGTTCGCGCCAAAGCATCCCACCGCCCGCTGCCAAACCGCCGATTGTGATCAGCATGAACGCCAGCCGCTTTTTCTTTCTGCCCGACTCGACGGCTCCCTGGGGTGCCTGCCCTCCCGCCGCCGCATCAGGGGCAAAGCTAACGGAGTAGGACTGGCCCGTCTTGATGATTTGCTCCTGGTCGTTCGCGAACACCAGCAGCGTTCCTTGATAGGCGCTCACCGTCATCCTATCCGCGCCGGTGACGCTCACCTGTCCGTGAACGAGTTGGCCATTCACTCCGCGAACGGTCGCCAGTGGCGTTTCGATCTCGATCTGGCCGGACGCGTTGGTGGAGAATCCCAGGGTTCCCCGGTCAACCGTGGCCCGTACCTTGTCGTCCTGCTGGATGAACTTGGCCGAGCTGGACGCGAGCAGGTAAACCTGGCTCACTCCGAGCTTGAGGCGCAGCGATCCTCCCTGGTCGGTGGCGAAGGTGTCGCCTGCGTAGACGTCAACTCCCGCGACGGCGTCGGCATTGTCCAGACGCGCGTGCTGGGATTCCACCACCATGCCCAGCGGCTTTTCGCTCGCGGCCAGGGACGCGGAATTGAGCAGGCTGGCGATGACGATGACCATCAGGCTGGATCGGGCGCCACATCGAATGCGGGAACGCAACGAAAACCTCCTAACTAAGTACAGGATACAATTACCGGAGTCTACGCACAGGATATCGGACCTCAGCAAGCATTTTGGCCTGTTTCGCAAGCATCGGCAGCCAATCGGTTACCCCCATCCCGTGATGCAACCGAAGCCGGGGTCCTGTATGATCGGGATGGCATTCGCCGTTTGCCGATAAGGAAAATCACGCTTCGGGAAATGGCGTGTTATGTGGTACCTAGGGTCGTGGGGATCGAACGGGCGCGGAAGGGGGAATCAATCGAATGGCAAAGTCTGGAAGCCAATTGCGGCTGGCCGTCCTGGGCGCCGGCAAAATGGGCGGCATCCTGGTCGAAGGGTTTGTGAAGCAGGGACTGGCCTCGCCCCGGAATATTCGCGCCACGGTCCAGCACTCGGGCCAGCAGCGCAAGAGACTGGCCGGCTGCTCGGTGGGGGCGGACAACCGCGCCGCGGTTCGCCATGCCGATGTGGTGCTGTTGTGCGTGAAGCCGCAAACCGTGGGGCCGGTGCTGGACGAAATTCGTCCCGAGCTGGATAAGAACAAGCTGCTGATCTCGATTGCCGCGTCCGTCCCGACCGATTACATCGAGCGGCGGCTGGACGCGAAAATTCCCGTGATTCGCGCGATGCCCAACACGCCTTCGATGGTGGGGGAGGGGATCACCGCCATCTCGAGGGGGAAGTTCGCTCAGCTGAAGGACGTCGCGCTGGCGGAAAAACTTTTTGGCGCCGTCGGCAAGACCGTCGTTCTGGACGAGAAGTACATGGACGCGGTCACGGGTCTGGCCGCGAGCGGCCCGGCGTTCATTTACATCATCCTCGAATCCCTGGCGGAAGGCGGCGTCAAAGCGGGCCTGCCGAGGGAGTTGGCGACGCTGCTGGCGGCACAGATGGCGCTGGGCGCGGCCAAGGTTGTGATCGATACCGGAGACCACCCCGCGCTTCTGAAGGACGCGGTCACCACGCCCGCCGGGTGCACCATTGACGGCATTCTGGAGCTGGAAGAGGGCGGCCTGCGCGTCACGCTGATCAAAGCCGTGGTGAAGGCCGCGCAGCGCGCCAAGGAATTGCTCGTCACCGGGGAGAAGCCTTAAAACTTTTCAGGTCGCCGTTACGCCGCGTTCTCCAGGACCATCAGGCCGGTCGCCGTGTTGGAGATGGCGATGTGGTAGGCCTGGTGGACCACGGAGATCTTCCCGGATAGCGCGCCGCGCATGGCCAGCCAGAGAATGAACTCCGCGCCCTGCGCCCCGGCCTCGCGCACCAGGTCGTGAATCGAGAGGCGCGCCAGGCTTTCTGGATCGTTCACTATTTTTTCCATGCACATCAGGTCGAACTTCTTGTTGATCATCCCGGCGCGTTCTCCATCGAGCTGATGGGACAATCCCCCGGTGCCCAGCACCACCACCTTGAGGTCCTTGGGATAGGATTCGATGGCGCGGCCGATGGCCTGCCCGAGCTTGAAGCAACGGGCCGGCGACGGCAGGGGGTGCTGCACGGTGTTGATGCACACCGGAATCGTCTTGATTCCCGCGTAGGAGTAGTTGGGCCAGAACAGCGACATGGGCACGGTGAAACCGTGGTCCACATACATCTCCTGGCACGACGTAATATCGAATTCGTCGCGCACCAGTGACTCGATGATGTGCCAGGAAAACTCCGGATCACCCTGGAAGGGCGGGATCGTGGGGATTCCCCAACCTTCGTCGGCGTGCTGGTACTGGAAGGCCGCCCCTACGGCGAAGGTCGGCAGCTTATCGAGGAAAAAGTTCAGGCCGTGATCGTTGTAGATGACGATGGCCACATCGGGCTTCACCTTCTGCACCCAGGCCCGCGCCGGCGGGTAGGCGGCGAAAAAATCCTTCCAATAGGGGTCATTCACCAGTTCCTTTTCCCTGGGAACGGCGCCCCCGATCGCGGGAATATGCGAGGTCGTGAGTCCTCCAACGATGCGCGCCATAAACTATTCTCCTTGGTCCTTCAGCAGTTTCTTGAACGCTTCCACGCTCACGCCTCTTTGCTGCGCGCCCACATCCTGCACCGTCAGGCCGAGCATCCCGGAGAATTTTGCCAGGTAGTAGATGCACCCGCCGGCGTGGATCATGGCCAGCACGTTGCGTTCGCGGATGGCCTTGCGCTGCTCGTCGTTCAGGCCGTACTTGGTGCAGTAGGCGTCCTCGTCCTTCAGGAACTCCTTGCGGTTGTCGGCCGTGTTGAGCGAGTAGCACATTTTGTTGAGGGCATAGCCCTTCATCGCGGCCTTGCCGTCGAACATATAAGTGCCGGGAATGGGCGCTTCGTGGTGCATGGTGGAGGTCATCTTAAAACTCCTGTAATCAACTTGCTGCGCTCTTGCGAGCGCGACCAAGGTCACACCGGGACATCATCCGCGTCGCGTAGGGAGGGGTTGGCTGTAAGCCTGCGATCGGTAATGCCAGCCAAGCGCCTTGACGTCCTGTTTCCTGCGGTGTTTCATAGAATATCGCCGACGGCGCCGGAAGGCAACTGGGGGTTCCGTCTCGGTGTGATGCGCATCGTATTCCAGCTCCCTCGACCATGCGAATGTGAGTTAAGATGGCACCCAATGCAACGGTAACGGCCCGTCGAAACATGAATCTTGCAAAGGAGATCCCCACATGAAAGCGATGCGCAACACGACAGCTGGCGCCCCGAGTGTTTTGCAGCTCCAGGACATCCCGCAGCCCAAGCCGGGGCCGGGCGAGGCGCTGGTGCGCGTGGGGGCGGCCGGGGTGAACTATGCGGATATCTACATGCGCAGCGGCGCCGTGCCGGTGCCGCTGCCATTCACGCCGGGCATCGAGGGATCGGGGACGGTGGAAGCAGTGGGCGACGGCGTCAGCGAAGTGAAGCCGGGCGACCGCGTCGCGTATGCCGGCCGGGGCCTCGGCTCGTATGCCGAATATGACGTGATGAAGGCTGCACAACTGGCGCCGCTGCCGAAGGAAGTGAGCTTCGAAGACGGCGCGGCCGTGATCCTGCAGGGCATGACCGCGCATTATCTGGTGCACGAGTTCTATCGCATCCAGCGCGGTTCCACGGTTCTGGTGCACGCCGCCGCGGGCGGCATGGGTCTGATTCTGGTCCAATGGCTGAAGCATCTGGGCGCGGTGGCCATCGGCACGGTCTCGACCGAGGAGAAAGCCAAAATTGCCCGGGAAGCGGGCGCGGATCACGTGATCGTTTACACGAAGCAGGACTTCGCCGAGGAGGCGAAAAAGCTTACGGAAGGGAAGGGCGTGCATTACATCATCGACGGCGTGGGCAAGACGACGTTCACGAAGAATCTCGACGCCTTGCGCCACCGCGGCTGGGCCACGGTGTTTGGCATGGCCAGCGGTCCCGCCGAGCCGGTCGCCCCCAACTCGCTGATGACCAAATCCATCACCATTTCGGGCGGCGCGCTATTCAATTACATCGTCACGCGCGACGAGCTGCTGGGCCGCGCGCGCGACGTCTTCACCGGCCTGCGCGAAGGATGGCTCAAGCTGCGCATCGATCGCGCCTTTCCCCTGGCGCAGGCCGGTGAGGCCCACCGTCTGCTCGAAGGCCGCCAGACCGCCGGCAAGCTCATCCTGAAGACCGGGAACTGACGGCTCGCGCGGCGGAGCGGCGCGCTACTTCGATGCGACGATGACGCCGCAGGCGATGCGATCCCCGGCGTTCCCCGCCGGATCGGTTTTGTTGTCGTCGGCTTTCGCGTGAATCACCAGCGCCGTCCCGCCGGGATGAAACAGCGAGTTCTGGCCGGCTCCCAGCGTCACGTGCGAGGCCATCACCGACAGATGCGCGGTGCCGTTCTTGGCCACGGTAAAATTCGGCAGGTCGCCGGCGTGCGCGCCCATCGGATTTTCCGTGCCGTGCTGCTTATTCTCGGGGTTGAAGTGCGGCCCGGCGGTCGTGAAGCCGGGCGCTTCGCATTTGCCTACGGCATGGATGTGGAAGGCATGCGTTCCCGGCGGGAGATGCGATAAGGTGGCGGTGATGTGAACTCCGCCGCCCATGGGCACCAGCGTGGCGGTTCCCACGCTCTTTCCTTCCGCATTCACCAGGTGCGCATGCGCGCGCTTGGGGGCGGGCTGCGCGTGGAGTGCCGAGGCAAACAACAGGGCCGTAACAACTGCCAACAATCGAGTCTTCATTTCTGTCTCCTCCATTGGAACGGTGTGTGTAGCTCTGCCGGATCGCATTGGGGCCCATGGTAGCAGCATTCAGCGTGCCGGCCCAAGCAGCGGCGATGCCTCAGACCTCCATCGGCGTCGAGGATGAGGTTCTCCCCCTGACCGGCCGACGGCTCCCGCGGCCGTTACCACCGCAGCAGAATCAGCTCCGCACAGAAGCCGGGGCCCATCGCCGCCAGTACGCTCCATGTTCCCGGCGCCGGGCGGCGGTTTCTGAATACATCCTCCAAAACCAGCAGGACCGACGTGGAAGAAATATTGCCCACCTTGCGCAGACAGTCCCACGACGCCTGAAGGTCTGTTTCCTTGATTCCGAGTGCGGTGGCGGTCGCTTTGAGCACTTTGGGTCCGCCGGTATGCATGATCCAGCTTCCGATGCTGCCGCGGTCAAGACCCTGTTCCTCCAGGAACTCATCGACATCCTCGCCCATGTGCTGCAGCACGACCTTGGGGACGTCGGGCGACAACACGATGTGAAAGCCCTTTTCCGAGATCTTCCAGCCCATCACGTGCTCGCTATCAGGATAGAAGATGGACTTCGTGGCGATGATTTCGGGACCGCTCAATTCCAGATTGGATCCGGCGACGATCGCTGCCGCGGCGCCGTCGCCGAACAACAGCGAGGAGATCAGCTGGGCCTTGGAAACATCGTCGCGCTGGAGCGTGAGGGAACAGAGTTCAACGGTCAACAGCGCGGCTGGTTGATCGGGGCAGCCACGAACGAAGTCCGCCGCGCGGGAAATTCCGGCGGCGCCAGCCACGCAGCCCAGCCCGAAAATGGGAGTGCGCCGGATGTTGACGGACAATCCCATGCGGTTGATGAGCCGCGCGTCCAGCGATGGCGCGGCAATGCCGGTAATGGATGTGACAACGATCGCCCCGAGGTCTCGCGGCTGGAGGCCCGCGTTGACCAGCGCGCGGCAAAGAGCTTGCTCCCCCAGTTCCAGCGCCACTTCGATCCACGCGTTGTTGGCTTCTCCCCAGGTCTGCAAATGCTCGTAAAAGTCGAGCGGACGGGCCAGATAGCGGCCGTCCACTTTCATGCTTTCGGTCAGGCGATCGAGGATGTCAGGATTGGGCAGGCGATCGCGCCAGTAATGCTTCAGGGTTTGAACCAAGACTTGCTGCTTATAGTAATGTTTGGGGAAAGCGCTACCTACCCCAACGATTCTCATGGACGCGCTCCCGGAGCGCCACCCGTTGCGGGCGGCGCGGCAACGTAGCCTCGGTCGAACTGGCGTTCCATCTCGATATTTGAATTTGGCCTCGGTGTCGTGAATCAGAAGTTCGCTGCATAATCCGACGGAGCTTCAGGGGCTGAAGCCCCTTGAAAGCAAGGGCCTTCTCGCCGGGGCTGAAGCCCCGGCCTCCGAAAACCATGCAACGAACTTAGCAGGATGCTGAAAAACCCCTCTAACAGGAGGGCGGCGTTTTAACGCCGCCGTAAGTCCCGTCCATTCTTCAGGGGTTTTAACCCCTGAAGCCACGATTTTGACTTTTTCAGCACCCCGTTAGGACTCAGGACACTCGATCGAATATGTGACGCCGCTTGGGAGGATGCCGGCAGGAGCGATGAAATGGCGTCTCTGAAACCGCGATTTACTTCCCATCCCGCCCGTCCGTTGAGGCTGGTGTGCCGAGACGCCTCAAATGTTGCCTATGATTACCCATCTGATGCAGACGCCCGGCATCTGGTTGCGCACTTTTTCCGACGGCTCGCGGCACGATATGGCATGGGCGATCGCGCTGCCTGGCGTCCCACGGGGGATGGCTTGGCGTGTCAGACCAGGGGTTGCCGGGCCGATTCATCCGAGGCGGCAAAGGTGTCGAGCACGACGACGAATGGGAATGGATCGCATCGCGCCGGAAAAGAGATGCCCCGGGTCCGTGGGGTGGACCCGGGGCGGGTGGAGAGAGGGGCTGTGGGCCGAACAAACTTTTTCAGCTGAGCCGGTGACCGGTCTTTCCGGTGGAAGCGCCTGCGCGTTTCCGGCGGCTCGACAGGCGCTGCGTCAGTAATTCCAGGTTCGCATCGCCATCATGATTCGGAAGACAATTTGCAGTCCGAGCACGATCAGCGTGTCGCGGATCGCAGCCCATTTTTCCTGCATGGAGGTATCCTCGACCGCCAGGGAGCGCGCGCCTGGCTCCGCGGGTGCGCCGCCTTCCGCCGTCCAGCAATCGGGATTGAACCTTGCGCTCACGATTTTCCTCTAGTTGAGAACGTAGATGGGATTGTCATGCTCGACCGCGGCGACCATGGACTTGAAGATATCCACGTCCCAGCTATCGGCGATGCGCAGCCGGAGAGAGTCGTTGGTCTCCGACAGCAAGCGGCCGCGCAGCGGCACGCGCACGTTCCCCATCATCACCCTGAGAACCACGGGCTGCCCCATCCAGACTGCATACCCACCTTCCATGAGTTTTCCCCTTTGGTGTCGCGGCCTTGAACGCACCCAGTTTGGCGGAAGGGGGAAGACGGCCCAATGGTACAGGGAGCTAAACGTGATGAGAGAAAGGTACTAGAACTCCAGCCGTTCTCCCGGTCTGGCCCCGGGGGTTTTCTGCTATCGTAAACGAGGGATTTGGAAATGCTGGCTTGGCCCGAGACAAGGGAACCACGCGAATGATCGAACTGTTCAAGCATGTTCTGTGGAAACTGTACGACGTTCGGGGGCTGATCGAATGGGGCGGCACCGTAATGGTCTGCACGATTGTGTTTATGGAGACAGGGATGTTCGTGGGGTTTTTCTTGCCGGGGGATTCCTTGCTGGTGACGGCGGGGGTGTTTGCCGGCGCGGGGCAATTGAAACTTGCCTGGTTGCTGTCAGTGGTCACGCTGTGCGCCATCGCGGGCGACCAGGTGGGGTACTGGATTGGCAGGCGGGCGGGCCAGAGCCTGTACCGCCGCGAGGAGTCGCGCTTCTTCAAGAAGAGGCACGTGGAGCGCGCGCATGAGTTCTACGAGCGGTACGGCGGGAAGACCGTCATTTTGGCGCGGTTTGTGCCCATTATTCGCACATTTTGCCCTCCCGTGGCTGGGGCGGCGAAGATGAGCTATGCCCGCTACCTGGTCTATGACATCTGTGGTGGTTTTCTTTGGGTCTGGAGCATGGTGCTGGTGGGTTATACGCTGGGCCGCACCATTCCAAACGTGGACAAGCGCATCCATTACATCATCGCGGTGGTGATCGTGGTTTCGCTGATTCCGGCGGTGTATCAGGGCTTGAAAGCGCGGGGCCGGAAGCCGTCGGTTCCGCTCAAGCGCGCGGAGCCCGACAGAGAATAGGACCACCGAACAGGATCAAGCGGAAACACGAAACGGGGGGCCTGGCAGCCCCCCGTTTCGTTTCCTCATGAAACCGCGGCGCGACGGAATGGCCTCGCCGACGGTTCGCACCGCAAGAGCGGTGTGTAGAGAGGTCTCGTCAATTCAACTTGATGCCCGGTGGAGTCATCCTATCCTCCGTTCAGGCAGCCTTACAAGGCCACTCATACGCCCGTGCAGGGGTGAATGCAAGAGGAAATTTACAGGCGGGCCGGCCGGAGTTGGACCCATAGTACAAAAGTGAACACTGCTCCACTGCACCGAACCGCTACCGCAGGAACAGCGCCTCACGGACCTGATCGCGGCCGACAAAGGTCCTGGACGAGCGGAAGTTTCCAAACAGGTCGAGGATCTCGCGGTTTTGAAAGACGTGCGCATGCACCGCGATGGTGGGTGCGGCGAGCGCCTCGACGGTTTGACTATCCACGATGCGGTACCGTTGGAAACGCTCTTCGGGCCGGTTGTGGAACAGTGCGAGCAAGGCGCCACCCGGATGCAGCACCTGGAACAGGCGATCCATCAGAGGCGGCACGACATCCGCATCGAAATAATCCAGCAGGTCCCAGGCCAGGATTCCGTGGAAGTTCTGCTCGGGGTAGCCGAGGGCGTCCTGGAGAAAACGGGCCATGAGCAGTGGCGGCGAAAGTTTGCCGGAGTCCGCTCCGCTGGGGATAGCCCGCTGCCGCTCTTCCTCGGAGGTAATAAATTCCTTCCAGCCGCGCAGCACGTCCTCGGTCGAAATTCGATAGCCCTTGTCGACGAAGAAACTGATCGTGGATTGCCGAACCGAGCCCAGATCGAGCACGCGCGCGCGAGGGACGTCGGAGAGCATGTCGAGGAATTGCTGCAGCCCGTTGGAGGTGCGCACGTTGCCGCCCGGCGCCGGCGAAGCGGCGGGGCCTGGTTTTATGGGCTGCACGGGCGCGGCGGTCGCGCGCATCTTGCCGGTCCAGTTCACGGGATGATCTCTTCGTGCTCGGTGGCCTCGGAGGCCACTGCACGAATCACCGCGGGCGCCTTGGGAAAGGCCGCGGGCTTGGGCGCCACAGGGGCGGCAATCGTCTCCACGGTTCCGTGGAGGGCGGCGCCGTCGTCAATGCGAATACGGGGCGCGAGCAATATTCCCTGCACGCGGCTGGAGGCGCCCAAGTGCAGGCTCTCGGTCGCATGCAAACTTCCCTCGACGTATCCATGAATTACGAGTTCCCGGGCTTCCATGTCCGCATGGATGAGGCCCTTGGCCCCCACGGTCACGCGCGCGCCGGCCATGCGAATCTTGCCCCGCACTTCGCCGTCAATGTATAAATCGGAATTTCCCGAAATTTCTCCGGCAATCTTGAGATGGCAGGCGATGGCGGATTCGGCAACCGCCAGCGCCGCGCGGGCCGGTTCGGTGGCGGACGATGGCGCGCTTGGCGCGGGCAGCGCGACAGGCTCCGCCGTGGACGGCGTGGCGCCGTGCGAGGGAATCGGCGGGGCCAGGCGCGCGCCGGTCGCTTGGGAAGATGGCCGGTTCTGTGCAGATTTATTCCACATGAAAACCTCCGCCCCTGAGCATCTGCCGGAAGCCGCGCTGGTCCGAAGCTATCCTAGCGATGGTCGAACTATAGTACAGACGAAACCGAGTGTAAACGGCCAGTCTGTTGCGCAACACACTACCCGGCAACAAGGGAGGGTCTGAGACGGGCGGAGGCGGAATCGGAAGCCTGGGGATCGGCGTGGCGCATCTCCCACAGGGCCACCAGCATTCCAACCAGTTCATGGAAGAAGATTTTGGTGCCGCGGCGCGTGCGCCACCAGTTATCAGGGTCATAGTCGGAATCCCGGGCGGCGACCACGCGAAGGGAGGTGCCCGGCGGAAAGGTGCGCACACAGATGTAGCGGGACCGGCGCGTGTGGTAATCCGACGTAACGAGCAGAATCCTTTTCCACCCGTGCTGGGCGATCATCTGCCCGATTGCGGCGGCCTCATCTTTTGTATTTTCAGCATGATGCGCAAGGCGGACGATGGCGCTTCGCGGCACGCCCCGGTCCGCCAGATCGTGCTCCTCCAGTTCGGAAATTCCCGCGTAGGGGCGCAAGTACCGGCCGCTGGCTATGACGCGAGGCGCCCAGCCATCCTTGAACAGTTGGGCGGCGCGCGCGGCCCGGTCTCCGTTGTAGTTGTCGTCGCCCAGGATCACGATGGCATCGGAAGCCGCCGGTGCCTCGTCCACCACCCAGGCATGACCAGCCAGCCGGAGCAAAGGGTGGCGCACCAGATAGATGGCGAAGACGGCGCACAGGAAGAACACGAGAAAGATCAGTCGAAAGAAGATCCCGCCGTGCTGGACATGCGCCAGGGGGCGGGAGCGTTCGGCGCGAGCCATTAGGTCGCAGGGTCCATCTGGCGGAGGCGTTCGGCCGCCTGCTCGGGAAGAGTTGCGTTGAAATAGATTTCCTTGATGCTGTAGGACTTGCTGCGGGTTTCGAGGATGGGGAGGATTTCGATATGCCAGTGATAGTCGCCCGCAATCGTTTGCCAGTACTCGCTGAGTTCGCCCTTGGTTTGCAGGGTACTCGGCGCCGTATGCAGGACCATGTGATAGCTGTGCGCCACTTGCATCAGCCGGCGCAGGGTGCGTCCCAACAGGATGGCCAGATGCCGGCGATTTTCGGCGGGTGAGGGGGTTTCGAACTGGGAATTGTGAGTTCGCGGAATCAGCCAGGTTTCAAACGGCACCCGCGAGGCGTAGGGGCAGAAGGCATAGTAATCGCCGACGTTGTCCACCACGCGTTTGGCCTGGCGTATTTCCTGGCGCAGGATATCGCAAAAGACGCAGCGCTCCCGGTCGCGGTACCATTCGCGCGCCGCGCGCAATTCGTATAGAACGCGGCGCGGCACAAACGTCGTGGCGGTCACCTGGGAGTGGGCATGCGGCCATTCCTCGCCCGACTCGAGCCCCTGATTCTTGAAGACGGTGACGTATTTGAAGCGGGCGTCGCGCTTCAGGTCCGCGATCCGCCGCGCACAGGCATCCAGCACGCACTCGATTTGCTCGTCGGGCAGGCGATCGAGCGACCGGCCGTGGTCGGGCGTCTCGATGATAATTTCGTGCGCCCCCACGGGCGCCATGCGGTCGAAGATTCCCTCCGCGTGGCGCTCCAAATCTCCCTCGATGTGATACAGCGGACGAAAGTGGGGATACACGCGCACCTGCCGCGACCCCTGCGAAGGCAATTCGAGCAGCAGGGGAGCCTGCCCGGCGTTTTCCGGACACAGCGGGCAAGCACCGGTTCGGTCTTTCTCCCGTTCAGCGGGGCCGACAACCACCCAGCTTCGCGTGATCGGGTCTTTGCGCAGCTCCATAGGATCCTTGGTCGAAGCAAATGAGATGCCATTTTATACCGAACCCCTGGCGCGGAACAAAGACAACCGCGGAGGCGGCCTTGCCGTGCCGTGAACCGAAACCCTGGAGCCGTAAAAGCGAATTGGTGGTAGTTTACACTGCGAAAATCCGTGAGGATGATTCGGTGAGGACAATTCCTTGAGCGCCTCTTCTGCCAACAATTCCAAGAC
>VFSW01008329.1_pt1 | contig 14902 bp, 12 predicted proteins | sample 5358111 | NCBI WGS metagenome assembly VFSW01 (sample SAMN11554181, study PRJNA540505) | mine drainage metagenome | isolation source: sediment from site ElyBrook_90M | place: USA: Ely Copper Mine, Vershire, VT | collected 2017 | reverse complement strand
TTCGGTATAGGTCGGCGCGGTGACATCGCCAGCAATGCCAAGCAGGGAGCGGAAAGAGTCGAATGGGTATAAGCGGCGATTGAAGCGGAACGTGAATTCGTTGAGATAGGCTTGCCGGTGTTGCGGGCTTACGCCGTGGTGAATGCTACGTAGCCATGTTTTGAGAGTGGAGAATACGAGGTGAATAATGGGCAGGAAGGTTTCGGCAACTTGCATGTCGCCAAGTTCCGCAACGGCGGTACGAAGATACCCTCGCCTTTCAAGCGTCGCGTAGCCGTTCCAGTCATCGGTAATGATGGTAGCGCTTGGCGTAACGGCGCATTCAATGAAGCCACCCAACGATTTGGCTTCAGTTTGGCACCACCGCGAGCCGAACACGTCCGGCGTATCGTCCAGTCCTCCGCTTGTTGAGGCGGCCACAGTGCTTGCGCTGTTTGACCTCGACCGCACCGGGAACGGTGAACACCTCGGCCCTTGCCGCGAGTACGGCCACCGCCGTAGGTTTCATCGGCTTCGACGTGTTCTCCGGGGTTGCCACCAATCCGATCCTGGTCGGGACGCACCAGGCCGACCCGCCGCTTGTGAAGAATCTGGAAAGCAGTCTCGTAACGTGGCAGTCCGAGTTGCCGCTGTATGGCTGTTCGGCTCCGGTCTTCTCGGCTTGATCGGCGCAGCAAGACGAAAGTCATTCGCATGCTAGGCGGATTACGCACTATTACCAATCGCACGTAATCGGTTTACTGCTACTCCAACTCGTAAAGCATATTGCACCGCGTAAACAGCAACGCCGTGCGGATCTCCACATCGGGCCACAAGGCGCGCACACCGTCGGCATACAGCCGCAACTGCTCGCGATACGGTTCGGCGAGTTGCGGCAGTGTGGTGGGCGTGGCCGTTATGTGGGTCTTGTAGTCGATAACAATCACACGACTGCCGCACCGCACCAGCCGATCGATGATACCGAACACGCGCCGGTCGCCGACTCGGTACTGGATGGGCGTTTCATTGTAGGCGGTATCGGATGCGCCAAGTTCGAATAGTCCACGATGGCGCGGATCGTCCACTACGACCTGTGCCTCCGTCCACCATGCGTGCAGCGCTGTGTCGTCTGCGTGCAGGCCGAGCTCCTCGGCAACGCGCGCGCGCAGTGCCTGTGTGTCCATGGGGCGTGGTGTTTTGCTCAGCAATTCGAGGCAGCGGTGGATGGCGCGTCCACGCAGCAGGGCGTCTTCCTCGATCAGTGCCGTGCTCGATGCGTCTGCGCGGCGACTGGGCGAGATTTCAGTGTCCTCCGGCACCGACGCCACGCGCCGGCCTAAGCGCGGATCGATGACCGCTGGAGTGGCGGTTGTAATGGTGAGCGCGGGTGCCGGCGCCGGCCGCGGGCCTGATTCAAGCGCTAGGCTACCATCGGCCTCGACGACGGCGCAGGCGCTCAGTGGCGTTTTGATCAGGTCGTACCAACTGTCGGTATCGGTCCCGGCACAGGAAACAATCAACACCCGTTTGGCGCGTGTCAACGCCACATAGAGTAGATTGGCCTCTTCACGTTGCTCGGCCACTTGCTGTTCGGCAAGGCGTTGGCGGCTGAACGTATCCAGGGTGTCCTTGCCGCCTGTGAGCAGAAAATACCGTGGGCGTTGCGCCGCGACTGGCCAGTCGATCAGGGCCTGATAGGCCTTGCTGCGATTCCTCACCGGACCGGTGTCGGCAAGTATCACCACCTGCGACTCGAGACCCTTGGCGGCATGAATCGTCATCAGGCGTACGCGCGCACCGCCCGGTGGTGGCGCGGCATCAGGAGCGTCTTCCGTGGATGCGCGCAGCTCGCGCACGCGTGCCAGGAAATGCGCCAGACTTGGGTAACGTCCGCTGTCCACTTCCAGCGCCAGTTCAATGAAACGGGTGAGATTGGCGCGCACGCGTGGGCGCAGCGCGATGGGGAAGGCGGCGCCGTAGCGGGCCGGCAGATTGCCTTCGCTGTAGATGCGATCCAACAAGTCATGCACTGGCAGGCGGCCCGCCAGTTCACCCCAGCGCGCCAGCAGGCGCGCGGCGCGCGCCAACGGTGTCGTCGGCGGCAGGGTCGGGCCGAGGCGCGTCAAGCGGTCGATCCAGGCGCCTTCGCCGCGCGCGAGTTGCATAAGATCGGTATCGCGCGAGGCAAAAATCGGTGCGCGCAGTACCTGGGCCAGTGCCAAGTCGTCATAGGGCACAACGAGAATATTCAGCAGAGCTACCAAATCGCGGATTTCCAGACTTTCCAGCAACGCGCCGCGCGCCGCACCCAGATACGGGATACCGGCATCGCGCAGAGCGCGTTCATAGGCCTCGGCATGGGTACGACGCCGCAGCAGGATGATGATGTCCTGATAACCGAGCGCGCGCACGCCCTGTTCATCCGGCACGCCGATGCCGCCGGCGGTCAGCGTCCGAATACGCGCGGCGATACGCCGTGCTTCCAGGTCGTGCGTACTGTCGCCGGGTTCCGGGCGCGGTGCGCTGAGCGGATCCCGTAAACCGGTCTGTGCCGCAACAGCAGGTGGCGGATCGGGCGGCGGCAGGATTTCAACCCGGCCCCAGCAGTCTTCAAGGTAGGTCGCGTGGGGATGAAAATGCGGTAATCGATCCCGTAGCATGCCGCTGCCGAACACCGCATTGACGCAGGTCATGATGGCCGGTGCCGAGCGGCGCGATTTGTCGAGATCGTACAGGTCGGCGCCACCCTGCTGTCGCAGCCAGTGTGCGGCGTGCTCCAGCAGGCGCGCATCGGCGCGGCGGAAGCGATAAATGGATTGTTTGGCGTCGCCGACCAGAAACAGGCTGCGGGCGCGCTCGCTGCCGCCAGCGGTGATCTCTTCCAGCAGCGGCAGCAGCAGTTGCCACTGCGTCGGATTGGTGTCCTGGAATTCATCGACCAGCAGATGATCGATGCGCTGATCGAGTTTGTACTGCACCCAGTGCGCGTTGCCGGCCTGCGCCAGCAGGCAATAAGCCTTCCATTCCAGATCGGCGAAGTCGAGTTGTCGGCGTTCCAGTTTAAGCTGTTGATAGTGTTCAAGCAGATGCAGTCCCGCCGTGATCCAGGCCTGTGTGAGGGCGTGATTGGCGACACGCCGCAGGCGATCCTCCAGGTCAATCAGGCGCACGCAGAGTTCCTCGTGCAATTCCAGGAAACGCAGTTGGCCTGAGCTGCCGAGGGATTTTTCCTGCGCGCCGCTGGCCTTGCGGGCGCGCGGTTCACCATCGGCGCGCAATAAGGCGGTTCGCAACATGGCGATGCGCTCGGAGCAGGGTGCCGCCGTTGTCAATGCCTGATGGATGGCGGCGGCATGCTGTGTGTTGGTAGTGGTGCGGTGGGTCTCGAGCAGTGTCGCGAAGTCCTGAAAATCGGCGCAAGTCTGAGCATCGAGAAACTCGGCGGCGTAGTCCCGCGCCGGATCGACGGCATAGACCTGGTTCAGATAATCGATTGTGAATTGCTGTACATCCTCGTCCTCAGGACAGAAAGCCCACCAGTCGCCGCGGTGGGCAAGGAATTCCAGCAGTGCGGTGCGGGTGTTGTGCAGGCCATCGCAGCGCTCGAACAGGATATCCAGCGCCTGTGCCAATGTGCCGTCCGGCTCCAGCGTCGCTGCGGTGAACAGGCTGTCCCACGCCGCCGAGGTGAGTATACCGCCGCTCTCCAATACCTCGAAGCCGGCCGGTACATCGGCCTCCAGCGGAAAACGCCGCAACAGTTCCTGGCAGAAGGCATGGAAGGTGGTGATGCGCAGTGGCGAGGCGCTGTAAAGGAGGTCTTCGTAGAGTCGCTGTGCGCAGGCGCGGGTGGCCGTATCCGGCGGTGCGCCGATCTGTATTAAGGCTTGGTCGAGCGCCGCGTCATCGCATTCGGCCAGTTCACGCAGGCGTTGCAGTAGCCGCAGTTGCATCTCCGCCGCGGCCTTGCGCGTGAAGGTGACCGCCAGCAGTCCGTCGGGACGAGCGCCATCGAGCAGCAAACGGATCAGGCGGGTCACCAGCAACCAGGTCTTGCCCGTGCCGGCCGAGGCCATGACCGCTGCGCTACGGTGCGGATCGGTGGCATTGAGAGGAGAGTTGTTCATCACGCCACAGAATACGGTGTGGCGTGCGGGGCGGCAAATATTGCCGGAATATCGAAACCCCTCCTGTGGATCTCGGCTGCGCCATGCTTGCCAAGGTGATGCTGAAGGATCGGACAACTGCCCTGCAGCGAGCATGATCTGCGCGCCAAGCGCCGGTCCGCCAGCCCCAACAATAGCTTTTTGCCGACCCTGCAAATCGAGTATCATCTACCGTTTAGACGCGCTTTCTGACAAGCTGACAATCAAGGATCAATGACGTGTTCGAGATGATCGCGGCGGGTGGCTGGGTGATGCTGCCCATCATCGCATGTTCTATTATTGCCCTGGCCATCATCGGCGAGCGGCTCTGGTCACTGCGACTCAATCGGGTCATCCCCAAACATCTGGTCGCGCAGGTCTGGCATCTGGCGCGCAATCGCCAACTGGATGCGGTGCGCATCAGCACCTTGCAGACCGGTTCGCCGCTCGGTCGGCTGCTGGCGGCGGGCCTGCTCAATATGCATCACAGTCGCGAAATCATGAAGGAAAGTATCGAGGAGACCGGTCGGCATGTGGTGTATGAACTGGAGCGTTACCTCAACACGCTGGGCACCATCGCCTCGGTCAGTCCGTTGCTCGGCCTGTTGGGTTCGGTGACCGGCCTGATGCGCGTCTTCCACGCGATGACCACCTATGGTGCCAGCAATCCGCAGGCGTTGGCGGGTGGCATATCCGAGATCATGCTGGCCACGGCCGCCGGTCTGACGGTGGCCATCCCGAGCCTGATTTTCTATCGCTATTTTCAGGGGCGGGTCAATGAACTGACGATCCGCATGGAGCAGGAAGCGCTCAAGCTGGTTGATATCCTGCACGGCAAGCGCGAGGACCTGGGTGCGGAGGGCAACGCGTGAACCTACGACGCTTTCGCAACGAAGATCCGGAAATCATCCTGATTCCGTTCATCGACGTATTGTTGATGCTGCTGATCTTTTTCATGCTGGCCACCACCTTCGAGCGCCAGACAGCCTTGCGCGTCGATCTGCCCAAGGTCGAGGCCGGTCAGCAATCACCGCCGGCGGAGCCGCTGTCGCTGGTGGTCAACGCCGACGGCCGTTATTTCATCAATGGTCAGGAGGTGGTGAACCCACGCACTGAAACACTGATCAGAGCCTTGAAGAGTCTCGTTGCTGGCCGCAAGGATCCGCACCTGGAAATCCGCGCCGCCGCGCTCGCTACTCAGCAAATGGTCGTGACCGCCATGGACGCCGCCGGTCAGGCGGGCATCACGCGCCTGAGCATCGCTACCCTGCAGGCGAATCACGGTCCCTGAGGATGTCGGTACTCTATAACCCGTCGCTGGCACTGTCCATCTACAAGCGGCTGTTCCGCTATGCCTTGCCTTATTGGAAGGTGTTCGCGCTGTCCACTATCGCCATGCTGTTCTATTCCGCCACCGAAACCGGCTTCGCGGCATTGATGAAGCCGTTGCTGGACGGCAGCTTCGTCAAGAAAGACCCATTCATCATCAAGCTGATTCCGCCGGTGATGATCGCGCTGTTCCTGGTGCGCGGCATCGCTGATTTTCTTTCCAGTTACGGCCTGCGTTGGATCGGCCGCCAGGTGATCGGTACGTTGCGCGGCGAGATGTTCCATCAATTGCTGCTGCTGCCCACCGCGTACTATGATTCGCAGTCGTCGGGTGTATTGATCTCGAAGCTGACCTACAACGTGGAGCAGGTGTCGCAGGCGATCACCAATGCCATCAACTTGGTGGTCAAGGACAGCTTTACGGTGCTTGGCCTGATGCTGTGGATGATTTATCTCAATGGTTGGCTAGCACTGTTGTTTATTGTGATGGGGCCGTTCATCGCGCTGTTCGTGACCTATCTCAGCAAACGCTTCCGGCGTCTCAGCCACAACCTCCAGGACTCCATGGGCGAGGTCACGCAAGCGGTCGAGGAGATCATCTCCGGGCAGCGTGAGATCAAAAGTTTCGGCGCACAGCCATACGAGGAACATCATTTCGCCGTGGTCAACGCGCGCAACGCGCATCTGAACATGAAGCTGGCCGCCACCAACGCAGCGGCCGCGCCGCTCATGCAATTGATCGCCGCGTCGGTGCTGGCCGGCGTGATCTACATCGCCACCACACCGGCCATGCTGGAAAAGATCACGGTTGGCACCTTCATGTCCTTTATGTCGGCGATGCTTCTGCTGATGCCGCCGTTGAAACGCATGACCAGCATCAATGCCGTGCTGCAAACCGGCATTGCCGCGGCGCAAAGCATCTTCACCATGCTCGACGACACGCCGGAGAGCGATATCGGTACGCGGAGCATCAGTCGCGCGCAGGGTGCGCTGGTCTTTCAGGATGTTTCCTTTACATATCCCGCCGCCCACCGGCCGGCCCTGAACCATGTCTCTTGCGATATCGCTGCGGGACTCACCGTCGCCGTGGTGGGTCGTTCCGGCAGTGGCAAATCAACACTGGCGAATCTATTGCCGCGATTCTACGACCCCGGTGCCGGCAAGATTCTTCTTGATGGCGTTGACATGCGCGAGTATCGCCTGACGAACTTGCGCGAACAGATCGCCCTGGTCGGTCAGCAGGTGACGTTGTTCAACGCCAGTATCGCCGACAACATAGCCTATGGCCGGTTAGATGAGGTGCCGCGCGCCGCGATCGAGCAGGCCGCCGAAGCGGCGTACGCGATGGAGTTCATCCGTCAACTGCCGCAAGGACTTGATACGCTTGTGGGCGAGAATGGTGTGCTGCTTTCGGGCGGTCAACGACAGCGCCTCGCCATCGCCCGCGCCCTACTCAAGAATGCCCCCATCCTGATTCTCGACGAGGCCACCTCGGCCCTCGACACCGAATCGGAGCGCAATATTCAGGCGGCGCTGGATGTCTTGATGCGCAACCGCACTACGCTGGTGATTGCGCATCGCCTCTCGACCGTTGAAAAGGCCGATCGTATTCTGGTCATGCACCAGGGACACATCGTCGAGAGCGGTACGCATCCACAGTTGCTGGCGTTGGGCGGGCATTACGCCGCGCTGCACAGTTTGCAGTTCCGGGAACCGGAAGAGGCCGCAGCGAGTTGCGAGTAGCGCGGTACGCATGCCGTGTGCCGCGTTTACTGCATAATTCATAAATATGAAGCCCCTGGATCAATATTGGTATGGCCGCCACCCGCTGATGGCCCTGCTGCTGCCGTTGACCGGATTGTTTCGCATGGTGGTGTGGCTGCGCCGGCGCGCTTATCGTGTCGGCCTGCTGAAGGTGCGCAAATTGCCGGTGCCGGTAATTGTGGTCGGCAATCTCACGGTCGGCGGCACCGGCAAGACGCCGTTGGTTGCTTGGCTGGCGGGATTTCTAAGGGAGGCCGGCTATGTGCCCGGCATCGTACTGCGTGGTTACGGCGGCAAGGCGCGTCACTGGCCCCAGCAAGTGCGCCCGGACAGCGATCCGGTGGTGGTCGGCGACGAAGCGGTACTGCTGGCCCGGCATAGCCACTGTCCGATGGCGGTCGGGCCGGATCGCGCGGCGGCGGCGCAGGCGCTCATCGAGCATCATGCCTGCACAGTGATAATTGCCGACGATGGCTTGCAGCACTATGCGTTGGCCCGCGACATCGAGATCCTGGTTATCGACGGCGTGCGCCGTTTCGGTAACGGACTGTGTTTGCCGGCCGGTCCCTTGCGTGAGCCGCTGACGCGCATAAAAGAGGTCGATTTGGTGGTGACCAACGGACTGGCGGGGCGACAGGAATATCCGATGAAGATGGTCGGCACCGTGGCGCGTCGCCTGAACGCCTCTGACATTGAATGTCCGCTAGAGCGGTTTGTCGGTCAGACGGTGCATGCCGTGGCCGGTATCGCCAACCCGGAGCGCTTCTTTGCCAGCCTGCGCAAGGCCGGATTGCGCTGCATTGAACATCCCTTCCCCGACCACCACGCCTTCAAGCCGGAAGATGTATCATTCGAGGACGCCGTGCCGGTGCTCATGACCGAGAAAGATGCGGTAAAATGTCGGCGCTTCGCCCGCGATTACGATTGGTATCTGCCAGTCGCCGCTCAACCCGACCCACGGCTCGGGGAACGTATTCTGACCCTGCTGAAAGGTAAGTCTCATGGACAAGAAGCTGCTTGATATTCTGGTGTGCCCGCTCTGCAAGGGTCCGCTGATCTACAAAAAAGACGCGCAGGAACTGATCTGCAAGCCGGACCGGCTGGCCTATCCTATCCGCGACGATATTCCGGTAATGCTGGAGGAAGAGGCGCGGCGCTTGGGCGAAGAAGATGCCGTTTAATAAAAATCCGGAGACGGAGACGCCTCTGCCGACCATCAAAGTGTCCCCTGTCTTCTATTCCCTGTTGTCGTTCTCCTGATGAAATTCAAAATCGCCATTCCCGCCCGTTATGCTTCGACACGACTGCCGGGTAAACCCCTGCGTGACATCGATGGCAAGACGATGCTGCAACACGTCTATGAACGTGCCCTGCAGAGTGGCGCCGACGAGATTGTGGTGGCCACTGACGACGAGCGTATCGCGGTGGTCGCGCACGGTTTCGGTGCCGAGGTATGCATGACCTCCGCGGCGCACGGTTCCGGTACCGATCGGCTCGCGGAAGTCGCGCATACCTTGAACTGGGACGCGGATGTCCTGGTGGTGAATCTGCAAGGCGATGAGCCGCTGATGCCGCCATCCCTGCTGCGTCAGGTGGCGCGCAACCTCGCCACCCATGCGGATGTGGTCTGCGCCACCTTGTGCACGCCCATCAGAGCCGCACACGAACTCTTTGATCCGAGTGTAGTCAAAGTGGTGATGAATACGCAGGGCTATGCGCTGTATTTCAGTCGTGCGCCGATCCCTTGGTATCGTGATGACTTCAGTCGCGACTCCCGGACGCTGCCGCCGCAATCGCAACATTGCCGGCATCTTGGTCTCTATGCCTATCGTGCCGGCTTTCTCAAAGCCTACAGCGAACTGGCGACCTGCGCGCTGGAGCAGGCGGAGTCGCTGGAACAACTGCGCATGCTCTGGCACGGCGCGAAGATTCATGTCGCCGAGGCCGATGAGATTCCAGGGCCGGGTGTTGATACGGAGCAGGATTTGGCGCGCGTGAGGGAACTGTTGCGGGGATGATTGAAGGCGCACGCCCGATTTCTAGGGATGCCGCGTTAGATTTTCAGTGGGATGTAGCCGCATCTTTTTCTGGTACGTTGGTAGAATTACATTCTATTTGTGCCGCATACGCCATCCTGGGAGCCGGGATCGGAACGGAGAGCATTGCATCGACCTGTAAATATGAGCCCGCTGTCATCTGCTATCATTACGCTGTGAACAGCCGTTTTAGGCGGATAAACTCTCGATGTTATGCAGTGAGTATATGAAAGATCAAAAGAAAATAAGCGTTTTATTTATTTGCATGGGCAATATCTGTCGTTCGCCCACTGCGGAGGGTGTGTTCAGCAAATTGATTGAAGAGCGCGGTCTGGAAGATCGCGTCAGCGTTGATTCGGCGGGTACACACGCCTATCACGCGGGAGAAGCGCCCGACGTGCGCTCCGCACGCGCCGCGGCCAATCGCGGCATCGATCTGAGTCACCAGCGCGCACGGCTGGTGACGGCGCAGGACTTTAGCCGGTTCGATTACATATTGGCCATGGACAGTGACAATTACAATCATCTTGTCGCCATGTGCCCGGAGGGATACGAAGCCAAACTACGGCTTTTTTTGAGTTACGCCCCGCAGTTGGAAAGCCGCAATGTCCCGGACCCCTATTACGGCGGCGCCACCGGTTTCGAACGCGTGCTGGACATGGTGGAAGAGGCTGCGCTCGGTTTGATGGATGACATCGTGATCAAGCTAGGCCATACCGTGCGCTGATCTGGTCAAGGCGCAGGCCCTTGTCGAGACGGAATCCACAAGCTCGGCGGCCCCGCCCGTCGGCGCGCTTAACCGGCTTCTCGACCTTCTATTCCTCGTTTGCGTGATCCGGCTTCGAAGCGGCTACAGGGTCGTGGTCAATGTGGACCACGACCGCGTGTGTCGGCGCTTGCGGCGCAGGCGAGGGGGGCAGCGGCCGTTCAACTGCAACGGGGACGGCGGGTGTCGCCACCGGTTCGCGAGGGGGTGGTAGCGAATAGACCATGTCGTTATCGCTGCGCGCGGCTGGCGGAACAGTCGGCGCGGCATCCGCCGCATGATGCTGCGGGGTCGAGGCTTTGACCGGTGAGGGTGTGTGCGGCGCATTACCAACATTGGCGTCCACGGGCGGCGCGATATTGCCATTAACATCGACGCTACCGGCCTCGGCGCCGGCATCGCGACCACCACGGCGGCGTCCGCCGCGACGTCCGCGTCGACTGCGCTGATGACCACTCCCGCTGCCGCGCTCGCTCTCGCGGGGCGTTGTCAGGTTGCCGGACTCAGTGCTGTCAACTGCCGCAGTGATCGCGACGGTTGCGACCGGCGCCGCCACTGTTGTTGCTGGGCCTTGCTGAACGATTGGCCGTGGCGTTGTTGCAGCAGTGTCTTCGGTGCGTGGCGGCGGTGCGCTCCGTGGCGCGTCGGTCCGTGCGCCTTCCGCGCGCGGACTATTACGGCCGCCTTGCGGTCCGGTGCCACGATTGTCTTGGGGTCCGCGGCCGCCGCGGCGACCTTGTGGGGTGTTAGCGCCGCGTTGTGGACGATTGTTCGGCCGGGACTCGCTAGAGGGGCGGGCACCGTGACGGCGTTCCACACCCGGTACCGGGGCGGGCGCTGCCGCAGTCGGTGCTGGCGTCACGGATGTCTCGGTGCCGAACAGATTGGCGAACAGCCGTTTGATGAAACCCGGGGCAGCGGATTTTTCCGCAGTGGTCGCGGGCTTTTCCACGGGCATCGGGGCCGCCGTCGGTGGCTTCACGCCACGCACAGCGGGCTCGTCCGCCACGAGCGGCTTGGTACTGCTCATGGGTGCTTCGATGGGCTCTTCGATATTGGCGATCAGGTTGTAGCTGGCCAGTTGGTCGTCGCGCAGTTCATCGGCGCGGATGCGCTGGATGTCGTAGTGCGGCGTTTCCAGCTTGGGATTGGGCACCAGGATCATCTCGACCTTGTAGCGGGTCTCGATGGCGCTCAGGGCCAGACGTTTTTCGTTGAGCAGGAACGAGGCGACCGAAACCGGTAACTGAGCGACGACCCGGGCGGTAGTCTCCTTCATGGCATCCTCTTCCAGGATGCGCAGTACCGACAGTGCCAGCGATTCCACGCCGCGGATGCTGCCCTGGCCGTTACAACGCGGGCAGACGATCTGGCTGGATTCGCCCAGTGACGGACGCAACCGCTGGCGGGACATTTCCAGCAGACCGAAGCGCGAGATGCGGCCGATCTGGACGCGGGCGCGATCGACTTTGAGGGCGTCGCGCAGGCGGTTTTCCACCTCGCGTTGGTTGCGCGCGTGGGACATGTCGATGTAATCGATGACGATCAGGCCGCCGAGATCGCGCAGCCGGAGTTGGCGGGCGATTTCGTCGGAGGCCTCGAGGTTGGTCTGCAAGGCGGTGTCTTCGATGTCGCTGCCCTTGGTGGCGCGTGCCGAGTTGATGTCGATGGAGACCATGGCTTCGGTGTGATCGATGACGATGGCGCCGCCGGAGGGCAGGCGCACTTCGCGGCGGAACGCCGATTCGATCTGACTCTCGATCTGGTAGCGCGTGAACAGCGGCACGGCATCCTGATAGAGCTTGAGCTTGGTCAGGTTGTGCGGCATCACCTGCTGGATGAAGTCGCGCGCCGTTTCGAAGGTCGCCTGGGAATCGACCAGGATCTCGCCGATGTCGTTGCGCATGTAATCGCGCAGGGCGCGGATGATGACGTTGCTTTCCTGGTAGATCAGGAAGGGGGCGGCGCGTTCCTTGGAGGCGGTTTCGATCGAGCTCCACAGGTGCAGCAGGTAATCGAGGTCCCATTGCAGCTCTTCGGCGCTGCGGCCGACGCCGGCGGTGCGCACGATCAGACCCATGTCCTCGGGGATGTTGAGCGCGGCCATGGTGTCGCGCATTTCGGAGCGATCTTCGCCCTCGATGCGGCGCGAGACACCGCCGGCGCGCGGGTTGTTGGGCATCAGTACCAGATAACGACCGGCCAGACTGATATAGGTGGTGAGTGCCGCGCCCTTGTTGCCGCGCTCCTCCTTCTCGACCTGGACGACGATTTCCTGACCTTCGCGCAAGCTGTCCTTGCGGCCGGAACCGCCTTCACCGAAATAGGATCGGGACACTTCCTTGAGGGGGAGGAAGCCATGGCGTTCGGCGCCATAGTCGACGAAGGCCGCTTCGAGAGAGGGTTCGACGCGGGTAACCTTGGCCTTGTAGATGTTGGATTTCTTCTGCTCGCGACCGGCGGCTTCGATATCCAGGTCATACAATTTTTGGCCGTCCACCATGGCCACCCGCAACTCTTCCGGCTGAGTCGCGTTGACTAGCATTCTCTTCATTTTTCAATCTCAATGCGCTCAACCACGCTACAGCGCGGCGCTGGGGCGGATCCGCGCCGGGTGTGCCATCGCGTGGCACGGTCGCTTGCCACCAACAGGCGGCAGGACTTCCCGAACATCGGACCGGCTCCCCCGCACGACGCGGCAGGCGTGGGAGCGCATTTGTGCATCACTCTGAATTCAGGGTTGAGCGATGATAAAACCCTCGTCTTGTCACGCTGATGTAGTGTGCCAAGCGTACTCTTACGTCGCGCGACGGCGCGAGACCTTTAAAGACGGGTGATAACAGTGCCAATCCATAACGATCGGTTCACGTGGTGCAGCGACTTTTGGCGAAGAATGCCGCCGCAAAGGCTGTCGTGAGGTCCGACTGATGCCTGGAACTTGAAACCACCCCGCCATAAGGATGAAAACACTATAGCAGTGTTAAGGAACTGCTTCAATTGGCAGGGCAAACTGTTATCATCGCTTTATGAATCAAGGTCCCGGGCAGGGGCGAGCGCGTACTGCGGTGCGCCAGGTGGAAATCGGCGCAGGCGAGAGCGGTCAGCGCATCGACAACTTCCTGGCGAAACATCTGAAAGGCGTCCCCAAAAGTCACATCTACCGCATCCTGCGCGAGGGCCAGGTCCGGGTCAACCGTGGCCGCATCAAGCCCGATTACAAGTTGCAGGCCGGCGACACCGTCCGCATCCCCCCGGTCCGGGCCCCCGAGGCAGGCGCGCCGCTGCGCCTCCCCGATGCCGTGCTCAAGCGTCTGCAGGAGGCCGTTCTCTATGAAGACGATGCCCTGTTGATCTTGGACAAACCGTCCGGACTGGCGGTGCATGCCGGCAGCAATTTGTCCTTCGGCGTCATCGAAGCACTGCGGGCCTTACGCCCGGCGGCGCCGTATCTGGAGCTTGCGCACCGTCTGGACCGCGATACCTCGGGTTGTCTGATCCTGGCCAAGCAACGCCCGGCCCTGCTGCACCTGCACGGCCTGCTCAAGACCGGCGCCATCGAGAAGCGTTATCTGTTGCTGGTCGCCGGCCAGTGGCGGGGCGGGGCGCGTGAGGTGCGCGCGGCGCTGGACAAGCATGCCGTGCGCGGCGGCGAACGCATGGTGCAGGTCAGCGACACGGGCCGCGTGGCCGCGACGAGGTTCCGGCCGGTGGAGCGATATAAGGAAGCGACCCTGCTGGAAGCCCTGCTCGACACCGGCCGCACCCATCAGATTCGCGTCCATGCCGTGCATATCGGTCATCCACTGGCCGGGGATGACAAATACGGCGACGCCGATTTCAACCAGCGCATGGCGGGAGTCGGCCTGAAAAGATTGTTTCTGCATGCGCAGTCGGTGTCGTTCGCGATGCCGGGCGGTAAGGCGATTGATGTCAGTACGCCGCTGAGTGCGGATTTGAAGCAGGTATTGGGTGGGTTAAGTTAGGGTGCGTTGATCAACGTAGGCTAACTCCGCGCTGAAAAACAAGATCCCCGAACCCTTCGCGCTACGCGCTCCTCTCGGAGAGGGCCAGGGTGGGGGGGAATCTTAGTATTGAGCACTGATCTGTTAATCAGTGGTTTTGTAGGGCACATGTTTTGGGGCTGAAGCAAATCTATGCGTGACAATTTCAAACTCCTGGTCTTCGACTGGGACGGTACGTTGATGGACTCCGAGGCGCAGATCGTCGCGTCCATGAATGCGGCGATCGCCGATCTGGGTCTGGAACCCTTGCCGCATCGCACCATCAGCAACATTATCGGTCTCGGCCTGCGCGAGGCGATCAATACCCTGCTGCCGGGCCGTGATGCGCAGTTTCACGAGCAACTGACAACCCGCTACCGGCACCACTTCCTGTTTTCAGGAATTGCTCAGGCGCCGCTGTTCGAGGGCGCGGAGCAGACGCTGCGCACGCTCCATGCGGCCGGCTATCTGCTGGCCGTGGCGACCGGCAAGGGCCGTCAGGGTCTGAATCGGGTGTTGGCCGACACCGGCCTTGGAGAACTGTTTCACGCCAGCCGCTGCGCCGATGAAACCAGTTCCAAGCCGCACCCGCAGATGTTGCTGGAAATCATGGAGCAACTGGCTGTGGCGGCGGAAGAGACGCTGATGATCGGCGATACCGAATATGACTTACAGATGGCGCGCAATGCCGCCGTCGGATCAATCGGCGTTTCCTACGGCGTGCATGACGATACCCGGTTGTTGAAGCATGAACCTTTGGTGTTGTTGCATGACATTGCGGAGCTGCCGGAATGGCTGGGCCTGTCGGCGCCAAACGAAAAGGGATGGTGAAATTCATGTGAAAATTTAGTACTTCATTTATTCGTCCATTATTCGTCCATT
>VFSW01008328.1_pt1 | contig 14906 bp, 9 predicted proteins | sample 5358111 | NCBI WGS metagenome assembly VFSW01 (sample SAMN11554181, study PRJNA540505) | mine drainage metagenome | isolation source: sediment from site ElyBrook_90M | place: USA: Ely Copper Mine, Vershire, VT | collected 2017 | reverse complement strand
GCCGACGGTGCGACGATCTGCAGCTGCATCGCCTGCATGGCCTGTCGCGCCGGCATGCTGGAGTCGGTTGCCGTGACGGTGAGGGAAGAGGTGCCTGCCGCCTTCGGTGTCCCGGTGATCGTCCCGGCCTTGCCGTCCAGGGAGAGGCCCGACGGGAGGGTCCCGCTCACCGACCACGTGTAGGGTGCCATTCCTCCCGACGCCGCGAGCGTCGCGCTGTAGGGCTCGCCGACCGTTCCCGCCGGCAGGCCCAGCGTCGCGATGTGAAAGCCGTAGACCTCCGGAGGAATCTGGTTGCCCAGGTACTCCCAGATGTACTTGGTGAGCGTCTGCGGCGTCCCGTCCTTGCTGTTGCCTGACGTGAAGCCGCGGGCCCCCGCTCCGCCGGGCCCGCTGTAGCTCGCCATGTCGGCCCCGATCACGGCCTCGTTCGGGAACGGCCACAGGAGATCGCTCGTGATCGTGTCGTACCCCGGATCGCCCCACAGCGTTCCGGTGGTGCCCCACGCGAACACCACCGACGCGCCCACCTGCTCTCCGCCGGAGCCCGCCGTCAGCAGCGGGGAGCCCATCTCGACGCGCGGCAGGTACTTGAGCCCCGCCGTCAGGTTCGTCGCGACGTCGTGCGCCCCGGCCGCGGGCGTCATGTAGGTGCCGCCGTAGTTGGCGCCGTTGCCCCAGAACGAGTTGTAGTCGCCCACCGCGTAGTCGGCGATCCCGTAGGACGGATCGTTCCAGAAGATCGAGTCGGTCACGGTGTTCATGATCCGCGTGCCGCCCGTGCCGGGTCCGATGTAGAAGCCGGTCCCCGCGGACCCCTGGCCGTTGGCCGCGTCGTACTTCCCGAGGACCTTGCCGATGGTGAGCTGCGAGGCGCTCAGGACCGGCGCGTCGCCGTGCACGTAGTCGCCGTAGTAGCCGCCGTGGGAGTCCCAGACGATGTCGTCCTGGTAGGTGTGCAGGTTCGAGACGTCGTAGTCGTAGATGGCCGAGTAGAGCGCGTTGACGTTCAGGACGATGTTGCCCCGGTGCGTCTCGCGCGTGGCCGTGCCCGACCAGGACGAATCCGGCATCTTGTTCTCGCTGAAGAACCCCGCGAACAGGCCCGAGCCGCCGATGATGTCGGCCGCGTCGGTGTCGATGGCGATGTCGTTCTCCCACACCGTCATGTCGCCGTTGTAGTTCGTGAAGTTGGCGGCCTGCAGGCTGCTGTTCCAGTAGTCGAGCCGGCTCACGCAGCGGCGCACGACGGTGTGAGTCGACTGGTAGACGAGGAACCCGTAGCGCGCGCCCCCGTAGATGTAGCTCTCCTCGACGAGCGTGTAGTCGGCGGCCGGCCCCACGTTGATGCCGGCGACGTTGCCGCTGGTGCCGGAGTAGGCCACCGAGCACCGCTGGATCTTCACGTGGTCGGACATGAAGACGTCGACGCCCAGGTTGGTGGTGTGCGCCTGGTTCATCTTGACGTGAAAGCCGCGGATCGCGATGTAGCTGGCCGAGACGCGGATCCCATCCATGTAGTTGTCCGGAAAGCCCGAGCCGTCGATGGTCACGCCCCAGTCGCTGGCGGCCATGATCGTCGTGTAGCCAGCGGCGGACCCGCTGGGCATGTGGGCGATCTGCTCGGCGTACGTGCCGTCGCCGATGATCAGCGTGTCTCCGCCGGACATCGCCGCGATCGCGAAGGTGATCGTGGCGCACGGCGCGGACATGCTCGCGCACGCGCCGCTGTCGGCCCCCGTCTTGGCGACGTACAGCGTCTTGGCGCCTGCCAGCGTGCTCCAGAGCATGCCCCCGAGCAACAGCCCCACCCAGAGCAGTTTTTTCACGGCGCGCACCGTATCACGCGGTGCGCTCCGCACCAGGACCCCCGCCTGATGATTTGCCGATCACGACGTCAGGCGCCCCCGGCGACCGTCATGCGCGCGACGCGGATGGTCGGCGAGGCGGTGGACGTCCTCAGATCGAGATCGCTCCCGACGGCGTCGAGCGTCTGCCAAAGCTGGTCGACGTTGAGCGAGATGGTGACCTCGCTGACGGGATACGCCAGCTCGCCGCTCTCGATCCAGAAGCCAGCCGCCCCGCGCGAGAAGTCGCCCGTCACCGCATTGAAGCCGAACCCCATCATCTCGGTGACGTACAGGCCCCTCGGGGTGCCCTTGACGATGGCCTCGTTCGAGTCGGTCCCGGGCTGCAGGATGAAGTTCGTCGTGCTGGGGCCCACCCCCGCACCGCCGCCGCGCGACGCGCTGGCCGTGCTCTCGCGCGAGAGCTTGCGGGCCGAGTAGCTGTCGCACAGATACGTCTTCAGGACGCCCTTCTCGACGACGACGTTGCGCCGGCTGGCCAGGCCCTCGCCGTCGAAGGGACGCGAGCCGGGGGCGCGCGGCAGGAGCGGATCGTCGACGACGTTCACGAGGTCGCTCGCGACGCGCGTGCCCTCGCGGCCCACGAGGTAGCTCGACTTGCGCCAGATGGAGCTGCCCATGATACAGCTCGCGAGCATGCCGAGGATGGAGCGCGCGGCGTCGGGATCGAAGACGACGGGCACCTCGCACGTGGGCACGCTGCGGGCGCCGAGCTTGCGCAGCGTGCGGCGAGCCGCCTCGCGCCCGACCTCGGCCGGCGGATCGAGATCGGCGAGGTACCGGCGCGCGCTGTAGTGGTAGCCGCGGCGGTTCTTGCCGCCCTCGTCGGCCGCGACGGGCACGACGTAGAGCGACTGGTACGAGCCTTTGTAGGTGGCGCGGAAGCCGCTCGACAGGACGATCGCCACGCCGCCCGCGTTACGCCCGAACGTGGCCCCCTCGCTGTTGGTGATGCGCGGGTCGAACCCGAAGGCGGCCGTTTCTCCCTCGCGCGCCATCGCGATCGCGTGCGCGGCGTCGACCGAGCCGCCGGCGGGATCGTAAAGATCGAGGTCGGGTTGCTTCGCGGGATCGCAGAGCAGCTTCGGATCGGCCGGCCCCGCGAAAGGATCTTCCTGCGACAGCTGGACCAGCTCGATCGCGTCGGCCACGAAGCGGTCGATGCCGCGCTCGGTGAGGTCGCTCGTCGACGTCGACGCCACGCGCTTGCCCTGGATGACCCGCAGGCCCGCGGAGCGGGTGCCCGCCTCCTCGACCAGCTCGGGCTCGCCCTTGCGGACCTTGGCGGAGAGCTCGGCCCCCGACCGCAGCACGCACTCGGCGACCATGTCGGCCCCGCCTCGCCCGCGAGCCTGGCGCAGGATGGTGTCCCCGAGCGAGAGCAGCTCGGCGAGGTCGCGGTCGATGGCTGACGTCATGCCGCGGGAGGTTAGCGTGGACTAACCGCCACCTGCCACCCAGGTCATCGGCTCGCGCATCCGCGCCTCCATGTCCGCCGGATAGCCATGGCCGAACTTGCCGAGGCTGACGAACCGGGTGGGCATGCCCTGCTGAGCCAGGATGCGCGCGTCCTGCTGGAGCGGCGCGCTGGTCATGTCCAGATCGCCCGCCGCGAGCACCACGCGCTGGACGCCGGCCTTCTTCAGCGCCGCCGCGTCGGGGTGGACCTGCGAGGCGATCACCACGAGCCCGGCATACTTGCCCGCGGAGGACGCCTGCGCGATCTGCACGGCCGCGATGCCGCCGAGGGAGAAGCCCACCAGGACGCGCGGATGGGACGTGTCGACCTCGCCCGTGTGCTCGTGGGCGACGGCGCCGATGCTCGCCTCCACGAGGTTCGCGTCGTCGGGCCCGCGCAGGCGCCAGCGGCTCCCGTTGCCGTACGGGTCCTCGCCCTTCGGACAGACCAGCCAGCCCCGCGACGTCGTGACGTCGACGAACGGACCGCACGCGCTCTGCGGGTGCCCGCCCATGCCGTGCAGCACGACGGTGACGGGCCGGGCGGTTTCCACGGGCGACTGCGGCGGATAGACGAACGCCTTGCCGGCGGCGTTCTCCGCCTCGATCCACGCAGGGACCTCGGGAGCGGCGGCGGCGCGGGCCGTGACCTGTTCACCGACGGAGCCTGCCACCGCGGAAGATGCCGGCGCGGGCGATGCCACCGCCACCGGGGTGCCGGTCGGCGTCTGCGACCGCGCGCTCGGCGCGACGATCATCGCCGCGAGGCCCACCGCCGTACACACCATCGCCATCACGCGTGCGCGGCGCACGCGAGTCTCGTCGCCAACCATCGTCGTCTCCCCGGCCGCGAACCTGCCGTCCCTGCGACGGCGTCGGCGGCGTTCTGCTCCTTCATCGCGGAAGGAGGGGCAACTGTGACGGGCGACTGGCGGGCTGGCCGTCACCCGAAGGGGGGACGACCGGGTGGCCGCCCGACGACGCACAGCCGTGGCGAAGTGCGCGCGAATGCTGCGCTTGCGGAGCAAGATGAGGGCGTGTCGTCGCGACGGCTACGGGCTGCCGGGCCGGCCGAGAGCCTTGAGGCGTACCCGGGCGCGATCGGCGAGCACCGCCTTCGGCTTGAGCTGGCCCCAGCGCCTCACGACGGTGTCGTACGCTGCGCGTGCGCCGTCGACGTCCCCCGTCTGCTCGCTTGCCTCGCCGAGCAGTAGATAGGCGCGCGGGACCTCCAGGGACCAGTCGGGGCTATCGCAGCGCCGGACGGCCGAAGCGGCCGCAGTCCGCGCCGCGGCGAACTCCCCCTGGAGCGCGTGGAGACGCGCGATCTGGTAGTCGATGTAGCCCGCATCGAGCCGGAACGATCTCGGCGGCATGGCGTCCAGGGCCTGGCGTGCCTCGACCGGGCTCCGGGCGAGCCAGGCAGTCCGGGCGTACCACTGCATGAACACGTCATCGGGCAAGACGCGACCGGTCGGGGCCTTCACCGGTCCCAGGCGCGCGTCGACCTCGGCGCGAGTCAGGAGCCCGCCGGTGATCGCCCGCGCGTAGAAGTCATACAGGCTCTCCGGACTGGCTGGCGCAGACAGGGCCCGGGTCAAGACCAGCGTCTTGCGCACCAGCTCGTCCGCGTCGCGGGAACGTCCGGTGTCGTCGAGGACCCGGGCGAGCCTGGCGACGTTGCTTGCTCGGTCGTCGAAGTCCGGGGCGCTCGCCTCCGGGGCGGCGAGCAGCAGGCGTTCCGCGGCCTGGTAGTCGCCCTCGAGCACGTCGGCTGCCATCTCGGTGTAGTCCAGGCGAGGGTACGGGAGATTCCTCAGCGCTGCGGCTTGCCGGACCGCCTCGAAGACCGCCTCGGCGGGCGCTCCGTTGGCGATGAGCCCATCCACCAGGGAGGCTGCGACGTTGTGGCCCTTGGGATCCAGTGCCACGCGATCCCGATCGAAGCGTTCCAGCGCGCCGCAGTCGCTGGCGTGCTTCAGCTCTTCGCGGCGTATCTCCGCGCACCAGACGTGCCGGGGCGCCAGGCGCGCGCACCGCTCGAGGTAACCCGCTTGCGCCTGCCTCGTCTCGGCCATTCCCGCCAGCATCCCGTACGCGGGGCCCATGCTCGGACGGATCGACAGCGCGTGCTCGAAGGCGTCGCGGGACTCGCCGGCTTCGATGGCGCTCAGGCCATGGCAGACGGCCACGAGCGCGTCGTCCGGAAAGCGCGATGCGAGCGCGCGCAGGTTCGCGGCCGCCCCCGCCTCGTCCGGCTCGGGGGCGAAATACGGTGCGATGGCCTCCAGGAGCGCGCGCTCGCGCTCGGAGAGCCGGTCACGGTTCGCGGCTGCGTCGGCGTAGTACGTGCGCGCCTTCGAGACGGGCAGACCGTTGACCTTCACGCCCATCGCGAGCCGCAGGTGTGCAGGCCCGCACCGGGGGTCGGCCTTGATGGCCTGCGCCCACAGGCTGTTGCCGACCCACAGCGACTGCGACTCCCACGCGTCGACTCCCTGCTCGAAAAGACGCTGCGCCTCGGGGAGGCACGCGACGGGGGCGGGACCCGAGGACGCCGTGACGGCCGCGGATGCCGAGGGCGCTGGGCTCGACGCGGGCTGGTTCCGACGCCATGCAACCCCTGCTGCGAGCCCGAGCACCACGAGAAGTCCGAGGGCGGCGCCGCGCATCAGCGTCCGCGGCGTCTTCCGATCCGTGCTGTGCACGAGCGCCGGCAGTGCCCCCGCTGATCCCGTGCTGGCCTTCGCGGACCGCTGGCCCCCCAGGGCCGTCACGATCTCCCCGGCGTTTGCGAACCGCGCCTCCGGCGCCTTCGCGAGACATCGCATCACGACGTCCGCTGTCACCTCGTCGACCTGGGGCGCCCGCTCGCGCAGCGGCGGTGGGGGATCCCGGGCGATGGCGACCAGCACCGCACCGGTGCTGGCGCCGCGGAAGGGTCTACCTCCCGCCAGCATCTCGTAGAGCACGACCCCGAACGAGAACACGTCCGAGCGCATGTCGAGCGGCTCGCCCAGCGCCTGCTCGGGGGACATGTACTCGGGCGTGCCCATCACCTTGCCCTCGTCGGATGTCACGAGCGTCTCGGTCTTCGCGAGCGCCGCCTGAGTCTTGCCCGACGGGCTGCCGCGCTCACTGGCTGCCTTGGCCAGCCCGAAGTCGAGAAGCTTGACCACGCCCGAGGACGTGATCATGACGTTCTCGGGCTTGATGTCCCGGTGGACGATGCCCTTGTCGTGGGCGGCCGCCAGACCGTGGGCCATCTGCAGGGCGAGATCGCGTACGTTCGGCAGGTCGAGCGACCCCCGATCGAGCCGCGCGCGAAGACTCTCGCCCTCGACCAGCTCCATCGCGATGTAGACGCGCCCGTCCGCCTCGTCGACGGCGTGGATCACAGCCACGTTGGGGTGCGTGACGGCCGCGGCCGAGCGTGCCTCCCGCAGAAATCGCTGGCGACGCTCCTCGCTGCCCGTCGCGTCGGCCAGCAGCTTGAGCGCCACGGTGCGCCGCAACTTCTCGTCCTCGGCGCGGTAGACCACGCCCATGCCGCCCTGGCCGAGGCGGTCGAGGATGCGGAAGTGGGCGATGCGCGTCGGGGAGTCCTCGCCTTTCGAGCTCCCCCTCCCCTCTGTCACGGCGACGAGTATCTCGGAGGGGGCCTGGGCGGGCAAGGGCCGCTTCGTATCACCTCGCCGCCTTCGTCGACCCCGCGCCCGACTTCCCAGTCTTCGCCGCCCCCTTCGATACGTCTACTTGGGGGACGTCGGCCCGCTCTGGCTGTTCTGCATGTTCTGAGCGGGAATGGCGCCCGAACCCACCGGAGCCGGAGGCGGCACCGTGGTCTGGAAGGGCGAATCCGTCGAGTCACCCGACGAACCGAGACTGCTGCCTCCGCCCTTCTTGCGATTGGGCGCCGTCTTCTGCGGCACGGGGGTCGGCTTCGTGGGGGACGTGCCGGTCGGGACGGCCTTGGGTGACGGGGTCACCGGCGCCGCACTGGGAGCGGCTGTCGCGCTGGGAGCGATCGCGTCGGGCGTGTCGGTGCTACCCGCCGGGATGAGCGGAGCCGGCAGCACGGGAGCCGACGGCGACGGCAGCGGGAGCGACGACGGCTCGAACGAGGGCTCGGGCCGGGGCGCGATCTCCTCCTTCTTCCCGCGAAGCGCGAGGAAGATGGCGATTGACACCAGGAGCAGCGCGGCCACCGCCGCCGTCTGGGCCGCCCACCGGGCCTTGAAGTAGCGCCTCAGCCGCGACACGCGCTGCCGGACGCGCGGCGCCGGCACGTTCGCCTCGGCGGCGATGTTCTCGAGCTTCTCGCCCTCGCCCTCGCGCAGCATCCACTCGAGGGTCTGCTCGTTCTCCTTGCCCGCGGGCAGCTCCTTGCGGGCCCAGCGCATCAGGTCCATCGCGCCGGTGGGCGCGCTCTCGGCCGGAGCGCTGTCGTCGCTGTCGAGGTCGCGGGGCACTTCGCGCCGCATCCGCCGGAACCAATCCACCACCTTGTGGCGGCAGATCCCGTACACCCATCGGACGATGTCCTCGTCCTGCTCGGGGTGGTCGTCGGCCTGCAGCGCGTCCGACAACGTCTGCTGGACGATGTCCTCGACCTCGCTCTCGGGCACCCGGGCCCGGACGAAGCGGGACAGGGCGGTCGCGAGCGACGGGTCCGTGATGCGGGCAACAAGGCGGGGGGAGGTCACGTTCACGGGCATTATCCCTCTATTGGGGACGTCGCGCGGGGCTCAGAAAGTGTGACGGGCCGGTGGTAGTCTTCGTCTAGATGCCTGCGACGAAGGCGGTGACCCCCCGCGCCACACTCACCTTCGAGTACCTCTGCGACGTGGTGTTGCGGGCGGGGCTCATCACGCAAGACCAGTGGCGGGACGCGCTGAGCAAGGGGGACGTGGTGCACGCGCGGCTGCTCCGCCAGCGCTCGGGAGGCGTGCGCAAGAAGTCGCCGGGGGCGGGGGACGCGGTGCACCCGGCCGAGGTCATCGTCGCCCTGGGCCTCGGGCAGGCGGGCGACGACCGCTTTCCGCTGGGCGAGCGGGCCATCATGCAGGCGCTCGCCACGCACGTCGGCCTGAGCTTCGTCGACCTGGATCCGCTGAAGATCGACGCCAAGCTCGCCCCGCAGCTGCTCTCGCGCCCGTTCGCGCGGCGGCACGGCGCCCTGGTCATCGCCGCCGACGACCGCACGGTGACCGTGGCCGTCGCCGATCCGCTCGACCACGCGCTCGTCGAGGCGCTCGAGGCGCACGTGCGCCGTCAGCCGAAACTCGTCGTGGCCACGCCCGGCGACATCCAGCGCCTCATCACCGACTTCTACGGCTTCCGCGGCGCCGTCGACGCGGCCGAGCAGCAGGCGTCGACGGGCGTCGACATCGGCAACCTCGAGCGGTTCGTGAAGCTCAACCGCGTCGAGGAGATCGAGGCGAGCGACAGCCACGTGGTCTCGGCGGTCGAGTACATCCTTCACTACGCCCTCGACCAGCGCGCGAGCGACGTCCACATCGAGCCGCGGCGCGACATCTCGGTCATCCGCATGCGCATCGACGGCGTCCTGCACAACGTGCACCAGCTGCCCAAGGTGGTGCACCCGGCGATCGTCTCGCGCATCAAGACGCTGGCGCGCATGGACATCGCCGAGAAGCGACGCCCGCAGGACGGACGCATCAAGACCGCGCGCGCCGACCGCGAGGTCGAGATGCGCGTGTCGACGGTGGCCACGGCGTTCGGCGAGAAACTCGTGCTGCGCGTGTTCGATCCCGGCGCGCTGCTGCAGGATCTGCCGGATCTGGGCATGTTCGAGCCGCAGCTGGCGCTGGCCGAGAAGTTCCTCGCGCGGCCGCACGGGATGATCCTGGTCACCGGGCCGACGGGCAGCGGCAAGACGACGACGCTCTACGCCGCGCTGCGCACCATCGCGACTCCCGAGGTGAACGTCGTGACGATCGAAGATCCGATCGAGATCGTCGTCGACGTTTTCAACCAGATCGCCGTACAGCCCAAGATCGGCGTGACCTTCGCCGAGGCGCTGCGCCACGTGCTGCGGCAGGACCCCGACATCATCATGGTGGGCGAGGTGCGCGACGTGGAGACCGCCGAGATCGCCCTGCAGGCGGCGCTCACGGGTCACATGGTGCTGGCCACGCTGCACACCAACGACTCGGCGACGGCCATCACGCGGCTGCTCGAGCTGGGGATCGATCCATTCATCCTGTCGTCCACGCTCGTGGGCGTGGTGGCGCAGCGCCTCGTGCGCACGATCTGCGCGCAGTGCCGCGTCGAGACGTTCCTCACCCCGGACCAGATGACGCTCCTGGGCCTGGACGTGCACGAGCTGCAGGCGCAAGGGCAGGATCCGCAGCTCATGGTCGCCTTCGGCGAGGGGTGCGTGCAGTGCCGCTCGACGGGGCTGCTGGGGCGGACGGGGGTCTTCGAGGTGCTGGAGATCGACGACAAGCTCCGCAAGCTGATCATCGGCAAGGTGAGCGCCAAGGAGATCACCAAGCAAGCCCGCCACGACGGCCTTCTGACGCTCCGCGAGGCCGCGATCAAGAAGCTCGCGAAGGGGCAGACGAGCTTCGAAGAGGTCCTGCGCGTGACGGCGGAGGGCTGACGGCGTGAGCGAGTCGTTCGTCGCGGATCTCAGGGCCGCCGCGCAGGCGGGCGTGCCGATCGTCTGCGTGGTGACGCACGAGGAGCGGCGCGCGGTGGAGCTCGTGGGGCGCGCCTTCCGGGGCACCAGGCTGCAGGAGTGGACGACGACGCGAGGCTGGAGCGACGACGCCACGGTGCCGTCGGCGCTGGCGGCGATCGAGAGGGCTGCGCGCGGGGGAGAGGCCGGCGTCGTGCGCGTGATGCTCGACCTGCACCCGTGGCTGGGGGACGCCCGGGTGGTGCGGGCGCTGCGGGATCTGGCCGGAGCCAGGCGGGAGGTGCCGCTGGTGCTCGTGACGCCGACCGGGACGCTGCCGCCGGAGCTCGACCGCGACGTGCGCGTCATCCCCCTGCCCTTGCCCGACGCGGTGGCGATCACCGCGGCGCTCGAGGCGGAGAAGCTCCCCGCGAGCTGGCCTCGCGAGTCGTTCGTGCGGGCTGCGCTGGGCCTGACGCTCGCCGAGGCCTCGCGCGCCTTCCGCTTCGCGGGCAGCATCCCCGACGCGAGCCAGGCGCTGCAGCACGTGATCGCGGAGAAACGGGGCGCGCTGCGCCGCACGGCGTGCCTGGAGCTGCTCGACGCGGACGTGACCCTCGACGACGTCGGGGGCCTCGAGGTGCTCAAGTCCTGGGTCCGCGCGCGGGTGCTCGCGTTCGACAGCGGGGCCAAGGCGTTCGGGCTGTCCGAGCCGCGCGGCATGCTCGTGTGCGGGGTGCAGGGCTGCGGCAAGTCGCTGGTCAGCAAGGCCACCGCGCGGGTGCTGTCGCTGCCGCTCGTGCGCCTGGATTTCGCCGAGGTGTTCGCGGCAAGCTCGCCCGAGCACGCGATTCACGAGGCGATGCGCGCGGTCGAGGCAGTGGCGCCCGTGGTCCTGTGGGTGGACGAGATCGAGAAGGGGCTCGGGGCGGACGCCAACGACGCGGGGCAGGTGCGCGTCTTCGGCGCGTTCCTCACGTGGCTGCAGGAGCGACGGGCCCCCGTCTTCGTGTCGGCCACGGCCAACGACGTCGAGCACCTGCCCCCCGAGCTCGCGCGACGCGGGCGCTTCGACGAGGTGTTCTTCGTGGACCTGCCCTCCACCAAGGAGCGCGCGCAGATCCTCGGCGTCCACCTGGCGCGGCGCGGGCGGGATCCGGCCGGCTATCCCGTCGAGGAGCTGACGCGCGAGCTCGAGCACTGGTCGGGGGCGGAGATCGAGACGATGGTGTCGTCGGGGCTGTTCCGGGCCTACGCCGAGAAGAGAGAGCTCACCGAGGAGCACCTGCGCGCGGCGGCGCGGGAGCTGGTGCCGCTGGCGACGCTGTACGAGGAGAAGATCCAGGCGCTGCGCCAGTGGGGGCAGACGCGGGCGCGAAGGGCGTCGACGGAGCGACGCACACTCGACCTGTTCGGCGACTAGGCCCCGCGGCGGCGCCGGACGAACAGGCCCAGGACCAGCCCGAGCCCGGCGAGCAGGCCCGCGCCTGCCCCGTCGTCACGTGCGACGACCGCGCAGCTGCAGCCGTTGCCGCCGCCCTTCCCACTCGACGGCCCCGCCTCGACGGACGCGTCGGTGGCCTCGGCGTCGGTCGATGCGTCCACCATCGTCGCCACGCCCGTGTCCTGCGGCGCGCCGTCCATGATCGGTCCGCCGCTGTCGACAGGCCCGGTCGAGGCGTCCGGGTGGGGCAAGTCCGCGTCCGGCAGCTCGACGGTGAACCCCGCGTCCGGCGGCGGCGCGTTGCAGCCACCGAGAGGCGCCTGGGCGTCCAACCAGGGAGGCACTCCCGCTTCCGCCGGGACGTCACCCACGGTGAGATTGGCGAACTGCATGACCCCGTTCGCGTCGAGCGCCTCGATCACCACCCAGCCCCAGGTGGGGCCAGCGCGGAACACGCCGGTCCTCGGATCGAGCGTCGAGCAGTTGTTGTACTGGTCGCAGGTCGAGTCGTAGGCGATCTCCCAGAGCAGGGGCGCGGTGCCGCCCGTGTAGGAGAACGTGAAGCCCTCGCCCGGCAGGAGCGTGCCGAAGCTGGGGACCAGGCAGAGGGCCGCCTGCGAGAACGTGATCCGCACTTTGGCCGAGGTGGAGGCCAGGTGATTCGCGTCGCCTCCATACATCGCCACGACGTCGACGTACTGGGCCGCCGGATTGATCATCCCCACCGGAATGGCGACCGAGAGAGCCGCGCTCCCGCCGGAGACGGTGGCTCCCGTGACGGTGGCGATGCCGAGGGTCCAGGACAGGTCGCCGGGCAGGGCCGTCCCGAACTGGTCCGGGATCCCGTTCGTCGTGTACGACTGGAAGCCGAAGCGCACCTGACCCGAGAGGACGTCCGCGTTGGGCGTGGGCACGGCAAGCGTGGCCGTGAGGTTCACGGACGTTCCGGGGGTCGTGGTCGTGGGCGCCGCCGCGAGCGAGATGGTGGTAGGCGCGAGCTTGGCCCAGGCGCTGACCAGGTTGTAGGCGTCGACGGAGCCCAGACCAGTCGCGCAATCGTAGCCGGCCGTCGCCGGGTAACCGTAGAGTTCCCCCGAAGGGCACCCGGGGTCCGTACCGTACTTGCAGCTGATCTCGTTGTTGCCGAGCGCGATGTCGTGGAATGCCGACGGTGTCGTCGCCGCGAGCGTGTACAGTAGCGGGTTGATGTTGCCGAGGCGCCCGCCGCCGGTGGCCTGCGCGACCAGCGCGACGACGCCCGCGAACGCCGGAGCGGCGATCGACGTGCCACCGACCCCCATGACCGTGTCGTGGGTTCCGTTCACACCGCAGTCGGTGATCCCGTTCACCGTTTCCAGCTGACACATGTAAAGATCGGAGTTGACCGCGATCCCGGCGTTGAATGCCACGTCGGGCAGCATGCGCATGCTGGCGGGGTTCGCCGACGTCGGCAGGGTGCCCACCGCGGTGCAGGTGGGCGTCGAGGCCTGGAAGAACGGACGCGGGTAGAAGTTGCTGATGCCTCCGGAGGCCGCAGCGATGTACTGGCTGGGGTTGTTCCCGTCGTTCCAGCACTGCTCGCCGGTGCCGTAGCCCACCGCGAGCCCCGTGCTCGCGTCGTAGGTGATGTTGAGCAGGTCCGTACCGCCGACGGCGGTGACGCCCGGAAAGTTGGCGGGGGTGGTCGCGTACAGACCTGGGACCCCGTAGTTGATGCAACCCGTGGCGCCGGAGTCGCCGGAGGCATTCAGGTAGCTGATCCCCAGCAGCTCGGCTGCGGAGCCGTACACTGCGAAGATGTCGGCGTCGCTGGGTGTCGTGCCGATCTCGCACCCACCCCAGCTCTCCGAGATGATGTCGGCCAGGTTGTTCTCGATGATGTAGTACGTGGCGTCATCGGGGTCCCCGTCGTCGTTGCCGGTGAAGACGTAGTTGATCGTGGCACCGGGGGCGATGCCTCCCGACCACTCGACGTCCAGGTACGCCTCGCCGCCGGACCCTGGCTGTGCGCACGTGGGCCCGGGCTGCGCCGTTCCGGTGTTGGGGACGAGCGTCATCGTCACGGTGCTGGGCGGCAGTCCAAAGGTGGTGCGAAACTGGTCGATGTCGCTCTGCCCGATCTGGGCGCAGTCGACGATGCCGATCGTGACGCCAGCGCCGGTGACCGGCGTCCCGCTCACCCCTTGCGTGTACAGCTTCGTCGCGTCGTAGATGTTCGCCCAGTCGGCGGGACCGACACCGCGGTGACCGGGGCTGCCGTACGCGGGCTTCGGCGGGAGCCGATTCATCGGCTGCGGGTAGAAGTCGTGCGTACGGCGAACGCCCAGCACGGCGTCGCCGAGCTCGGAGGGGACCGATGGCGCCGTGGCCATGGCGTAGTGCATCTTCCCGCCGACCTCGTACCGCCGCATGGGAGCCTTGAACGCGTTCTGCAGGTCGGAGACCTTGCCGGAGAAGGTGACGCGCGCGCCGAGCGGCGAGGTCTCGTGCACCGTGAGCCCCTGCTGGGCGAGCCACGCCCGGCTGCGCGCGATGACGTCGGCGCTCGCGCCGAAGCGGGCGGCGTAGGTCTGGGGCGTGAGCCACTTGTGGTAGCTGGGCGAGCCCGGGTCGAGCTGCGCCGCGATGAGCGCGTCGCGATCGGCGGTCTGCGCCGGCGTGAGCTTGAAGGCGAGCGACAGGTTCGCGATGACCTTGTCGGGATCGAGCGGCCCGCGATCGAGCTCCGGTCGCACGAGCGGGTGCGCGCCGCGCGCGAGGGGGACATAGGCGTCGGACCTGGGCTCCGACTGGCTCGCGGGCTTCGCGGCCGGATCGGGCGTGCTGTTGTTTCCGCACCCGAACGCCGAGACGCCGCACCCGATCGTCACCAGCGCCGCCACGACTGCGGACCGCGTCAGCGCGAGTCCACGCCTGCCCCGAACCAAGGATGATGCCATCGACTTACCCAGCTTTCGCCTTCGGAAGTTGCTCGCCCGCCAACCTCATACTTCACGCCAGGGCCGCGTGGGGGTCCCAATTGGGCTGCCGGACGACCCGGCGCAACGTCGGTCGTGCCGCCGGGCTGGGATTTTTCACGCTACCCTGGGTTCATGCTGGACGAACCGGAGCAAGCGCCGCTTTCAGCCGCTTCCGGGGGCAACCGGACGCTCGCGGAGATGATCGGCGAGACGCTGCGCGAGGCCGCGCTGCTCGTGGCCGTCTTCGGATGGCTGGATCGTGTGGTGCAGCAGGAGCCCTTCTGGGGCGCGTGGGCGTGGACCATCCTGGCCGTGGCGATGGTGCTGTACGTGTTCGGCGTCGTCATCGAACGGCTGCGATCCCCCGACTGATCAGGAGAGACGCGTGCACCACATCGGAAGGCTGGCTCTGTTCTTCGGACTGCTCGCGATCGTGGGGCTGATTGCCGCCCTGAGCGAGCGCAAGACGCGGGCGAAGCTGCGGGCGCTGCGGCACAAGAGATAGGCTTCGCGGGGTGACAACGGATCTT
>VFSW01008327.1_pt1 | contig 14908 bp, 7 predicted proteins | sample 5358111 | NCBI WGS metagenome assembly VFSW01 (sample SAMN11554181, study PRJNA540505) | mine drainage metagenome | isolation source: sediment from site ElyBrook_90M | place: USA: Ely Copper Mine, Vershire, VT | collected 2017 | reverse complement strand
CGCGCGAAACCGGCAAAGACTATGACGAGCGCAAGCGCCACAGGAATGAAAGCGAGCGAGTGCGTCCTAAGCGCCTGCATCGCAAGCAAGTACTCGCTCATAAAAAGCGGCGAGGGCGGGAGCGCGAGCAGTGCGAGCAGGCCCACTAGAAAGAAGCCGGCCGTATACGGCAGCACGCGCGCGACACCTTCCACCCGCTCGAACTTCGTACTTTTGAAACGATGCAGCACATTCCCCGCTCCAAAAAAGAGCATTGGCTTTGCGAGCGCGTGACCGACGAGGTGGATGACGGCGATGAAGGCGCCGGGTACGCCAAGCCCGAGCGCAAAAGTGCTCATACCCATGTGTTCAATACTCGAGTAGGCCAGAAGCCGCTTGTAGTCGGTCTGCACCAGGATAAAAAGTGCCGAGACAAGCGTCGTGAGTGCACCAAACGCTAAGAGGAGACTGCTCGTGAAGCTTGAACCGCCGAGCGCCAGGTCCACGAGCGTCTTGTAACGGATGATGGCGAAAAGAGCCGTCGTAAGTAGAATGCCTGAAAGCATGCCGGAAATCGGCGACGGGGCGCTCGAGTGTGCGTCAGGAAGCCATGCGTGCATCGGCACGAGACCGACTTTCGTTCCGAAGCCGACCAGGATGAAAGCAAAAGAAAGGCGCATGAGTGCGGGAGACAAAGCAGGCGCCGCGTGAAGCAGTGTGGCGAAACTAAGCGCCGCAAATCCGCTTGTACCGCCTGAAGAGGCGGCCGCGTAGGTCAGCATGACGCCCATGAGTCCGAGCGCGATGCCAGTCGAACACAGAATGAGATACTTCCATGCCGCCTCGAGCGAACCCGGTCGCGCATAGAAGGCAACTAAGAGCACGGTCGTGAGCGTCGTCGCTTCGAGCGCCACCCACATGAGACCGAGATTGTTAGAGAGGACGACCACCAGCATGGAGAAAACAAACAGCGCGGAGAGCGCGCCGTAGTGGCGCACCTGCGACGATGTGATGACGTCCTCATGCTCTTCCACGAGCAGATATGAGATGCCTGCAATGGAGGCGGTCCACCCAACAAAAGTCACCAAGAAGACCAGCAGTCCCGCAAGCGGATCGAGATACCAGAGTCCGCCCACGACCGCTCCAGGCATGCCAAACGCACTCACGCCGACCATGGCACCGAGTATGAAAACGAGCGTGCTGCCCGCTGCGCTCGCGAACACTGCGGCACGTGCCGAGCGTGTGAGAAGCGGAAGACAAGCCGAGCCGAGTGCCGCACCGATAAGCAGGTTCGTGATCATAGGTCAACCAATGAGTTCATGCAGATAATCTGTCGCGAGGGACGCATGTTCGCGTTGTGCCCGCCGCGTAAAAGCTAAGAGCAGTACGAAAAGCACCGACAAGTCGAACAAGACGCCCAGTTCGACGAAAAGCGGAATGCCGCCGGTGAGTGCAAGCCCCAGCGTGAAAACGCCGTTCTCGACGACGAGAAAGCCGAAACCAAGACCTATCATGTCGCGACGCGAGACCAGCATGAGAAAGCCGATGAGTACCAGAGCAACCGACGAAGCAAGCACTACATAGGACGCAGCTGAGGCAAGGGTGAGCGAACGCGCGACGTAGCTGGCGAAAATAATCGCTACCAGCGCGCCGAAAGAAAGCATGGTCGGGCGTGCATAAGCAGTGAGGCGTTCGTTTGCGCCATGCGCCCGCACGGTACGCACAAACCAGCGCGGTATGAGGCCGGCCTTCAAAATGAGGATGAGTCCGGCGACAACGTACGCAGTACTATCGTCATGCAGCATCGCAAAAAACGCGACCGATGCGGCAATCAGTACCGCCTGCACCGAGTAGAGTGTAGCGAGTGACGCCAAGCGCATCCGGCTCGCCATGAGGAAGGCAGCGAGCACCGCACCGATAACACTCATATGCATAAGGAGTGCAAGGTCCATACGTCAAAGGAAGAGATGCATAAGGACCAGGGCAAATCCGGCAAACGCTACAAAAAGCGCGAGCGAGAAATATTCCTGCATGCGATAAAAACGCATCTTCACGATAACCGATTCAATGAGCGCTATAAGAAACGCGGCGAGCACGAAGCGAACGCCATACCAGATAACCGCACTCACCAGCGAGAAACCACCCCCCTGCACGAGACCGAAAGGCAGTATAAGTGCAAAGAGGAAAAGAGTGGTCACCGCGAGCTTCACCATAGAGGCATACTCGAGAAGGGCTAGGTACGGTCCCGAGTATTCGAGCAGCATCGCCTCGTGCACCATCGTGAGCTCTAGGTGCGTTGCAGGATTGTCGACCGGATAACGCGCGTTTTCAGCAAGCGCAACCATAAGAAATGCGGCGAGCGAGAACGAAAGCGGCAACACGCCATTCTGCCAAGAAAGCGAGGCGCTATGCTCGAGCATGCCGTCGAGACTCCACGAGCCGGCCGCAAGAGCGATGGTCGCCAGGCTCACGTAGAGCGCCGGTTCGACGAGCGCGGCAACCGTCATTTCGCGACTCGCTCCCATGTTGCCGAAGGTACTTGCCGTATCCATGCCGCCAAGAACCAGCCACACCGACCCGAGCGCCATAAGTCCGGCGACGAGGAAGAGGTTTGAAAGCGCAGCTGGCACCACACCATACGCGAACGTTGGCACGACAAACGCCAGCACGAGCGCAATGCTTGCTACAACGAAGGGTGTCGAGCGGAAAACCCAGGAGCTGTAGCGCGTGATGGTCATCTCTTTCGCGAAGAGCGACCGTAGCGCGAAGTAGGGCAACAAAGGAGAGGGGCCAAGACGGTTTTGAAAACGCGCCTTGAAAAAACGCACGAGGCCGAGCAAGAGCGGCGCAAGCGCGAGCGTGAGCACTCCCTGCACGACGAAAAAGAAGTAGGTCATAGCGCGAAGATGATAACGCCGACCAGCGCGACGAAGACGAGGAGTAGATAGAATTGCACCGCGCCGTTCTGGAGACGCCGCGTATGGCGCGCAAGTGAAAGCGCCGCCTTCCCTACCGGACGGTAGAGCCACGCTTCCCAGAACGAATCCGTTGTCCACGACAAACGGTGGTGCGCTATCCACGGATTGGTGGCAACCATAGGCTCTACCACCAGTTTCTTTTGTGAGAGGACAAACGATCGGAAGAAGAAACGGATGGGTGCCGAAAAACCTGTTGCGGTGTACTGCATGCGCGCGGAAAGTGGCGTACCGCAATCCCACGTGTCCGTAACACGAACGGTGTTGCGCGCAAACACGCGCATAGTCGCCAGAACAATGCCTGCCGCAAGCACGAGCGCCCCGACCAGAAGCCAGGCACTCACCGCACCTCCAGGTTGCAGTGTCGTTGTCAGAGGAAGATCAGAAAATCGGACGTTTCCGGGGCTGGCTAGGAGCGGAAACGCGAAGAGTCCGGAGAGAGCGAGGAGCGCAGCCGAGACGAGCGGCGGAAGCGTTAGTGAACGAGGCATAGGACCGACCAGCTCAGCCTCCTCGCTTCGTGCACGACCAAGAAAGGCGATACTGAACAATTTCACAAAAGCGAAGATGGCTAACCCGCCCACGAGAGCGACCGCGGCAAGCACGAGCGCAAACGTGAGCGAGAGAAACGGGGTGCCGCTACCGAATCCGACAGCGAGTGATTGCACGAGAAGCCACTCGCCAAAAAAAGTGCCGGATGGTGGCAGAGCTGCGGCAGAAAGGGCGAGAGCGAGGAAGAGGCCGGAAAAGAGAGGCCATGCACGTGCGAGGCCGCCCAAGCGATCGAGGTCGCGTGTATGCGTCTGCGTCACGACAGCTCCCGTCGCCATGAAAAGACCCGACTTGAAAAGCGAATGGTTAAGCGCGTGCAGCGCGACGAAGCCGGCAAGCGCCGCAGAAAGCGCTGCCGTGCTTGCTCCGACCGGCACAGCGGAAACGACCAGCACCAGACCGACTCCGGCAAAAAGAAGTCCCATATTTTCAATACTGCTCCAGGCAAGCATTCGTTTGGCGTCATTTTCGACAACGGCATGCAGTACTCCGAAAAAAGCGGAGACGAGGCCGACGACGACAACGAGTGTCGCCCACGAGAGCGGCACGCCGGGAAAGAGTCCGAGCGAAAGTATGAAGCCGTAGAGCGCCACTTTCAGCATGACACCGGAGAGAAGTGCTGAGCTATGGCTTGGCGCCTGCGGATGCGCGGCAGGCAGCCACTGATGGAGCGGTACGAGGCCAGCCTTCGACCCGAAACCGGCAAAAAGCAGCACGAAGGCGGTGGCGCGTACGCCGGGAGAAAGCGCCGCGGCCGCTTGTGCCACCATCGCCCAGGGCAAGAAGGGGTTGCCACCCGCAAGGAGAGAAAAGCCCAGCAGAAGACAAAGGAAGCCAATTTGCGCCATGAGGATATAGCGAAAGCCAGCCGCAAGTGACTCTCTCGACCCGTCTGCAACGATAAGAAAATATGCCGCGATTGACATGAGCTCCCAGGCAACAAGAAAAGCAAACGGTTGTGCTGCCACGAGTGTCACCAGCATGCCGAAGATGAAAAAGCCGGTCGCAAAGTCAAGCCACGGAAGACGGTAGGTGTCTCGGTAGTGTGGCAAGTAGCCAAGTGCATACCATGAGGTGAGCGACTCTCCGAGGAATACGATACCGAGGAAAAATGCTGAGAGCGGCGTCACGACGAACGAAAAAAGTGGCGAAACGTAAAGAACAGCGAAACCAAGGCGTCCTTGCGCAAGCAAATCGTAGAACATACCGGTGGCGAGCAGGCCGCACACGCCCGAAAGAACGAGGAGCACGTGCGCATAGGGGGATTGGCGTTCCCGGTGCATGAGCGCTAGCGAGGCACCCGCCGACACCAGCGGCAAGACGAGCGCAAGGCGGTAGAGCGAAACAAGCATGGTATGGGCCGAACTATCGGCTAGCAGCGGCGCGGAGCGCCTTCAACAACCCCTCTAGGATGACTCGCGGCGAAGGAGGGTCGCCGGGGATGTCAAAATCTACCGGCAAGAGATCCGACACGGGGCCGACAACGGCGTATGAACCCTTCCAAATGCCTCCGGTAATGGCTCCATCACCGACGGCGACGACCATGCGCGGCTCAGGCATCATCTCGTACGCCGTCGTGAGGGCGTGCGCCATGTTGCGCGTCACCGGACCGGAAACCGTTAGTATATCGGCGTGACGAGGCGAGGCGACAAAAGAAAGGCCGAACCGTTCAAGGTCATAGTAGGCATTCCCCAAGGCCGTCATTTCGTATTCTTCCGCATTCGTCGAACCCGCGTCCACGTGGCGAATACGGAGCGCACGACCACCAGAGAGCGCCCGAACCGCTTGCCGCAAGTTCTCTCCGACCTCCATCTCTTCCGGCACCAAGGAAACCGGCTCCGTTCGGGAGCCGGTTTCTATAACCTTGGCAAGCAGACGTAACATAGGGAAGCGTGGAAGAGTATATTCTCGGCAGGTCGTAAAGTCTAGCTCCCGCGAGAGTTAGTAGCTCTTCAGATGCCGCGCCTTATCATGCGTGCGAATCTTTTCAAGCGCTTTCGCTTCGATTTGGCGTATGCGCTCGCGCGTCACGCCAAACTTGCGGCCAACCTCTTCGAGTGTGTGATAGATACCGTCCGTGAGTCCGTGACGCATCTCAAGTATTTTGCGTTCCTTCGGTGAAAGATCCTCGAGAATATTGCGCACTTGTTCGGCAAGAATACGTTCCGACGACTCCTGTATCGGTGAAGGAATCTTGTCGTCAGAGATGAAATCCCCGAGTGTCGACTTCTCATCATCATCGCTGCCGATCGGATTCTCGAGCGAAAGCGTATCCTGGTTTATTTTTTCAATCTGGTAGATTTTTTCCGGCTCGACACCCATCTCGACCGCAATTTCCTCGGGCTGTGGATCGCGGCCGAGCGCCTGTGCGAGACGGCGACTTACCTGCTTATATTTTGCGATGGTCTCTACCATGTGCACGGGAATGCGAATCGTGCGCGACTGGTCTGCCAGTGCGCGGGTGATAGCCTGGCGAATCCACCAGGTCGCGTAGGTCGAAAACTTGTAGCCCTTCTTCCAATCGAACTTGTCGACCGCGCGAAAGAGGCCGAGATTCCCTTCCTGGATGAGGTCGAGGAGCGTGAGGTCCGGACTTCTACCGACGTACTTCTTTGCAATCGAGACCACGAGCCGCAAGTTGCTCCGCGCGAGAATATTGCGCGCCTCTTCGTCGCTTCGCTCGATACGCTTTGCGAGCTCCCGCTCCTCAGCAGCGGTCAGAAGCGGGTATTGGCCAATTTCGCGCAAATAGATCTGTATCGAGTCGTAACCCGTCGAGTGGCGATCTTTGATATTGCGTGTCGCCAAATATTCGTCGGCCGCCTCTTCGAGCATGCCGCCCTCGAGCACATCGACTCCAGCTGTCGCGAAACGCTCGTATAGTGATTCGAGAAAACTGACGTCTTCTTCAATATGCGGAAATGACTTGAGTATCTCACTGTAGGTGACATAACCACGCTCTTTCCCTTTTGCGATAAGCTGCTCGGCTGACGCCGTCTTCTCAGAAGACACTTTTGTCTTTGCCGAACGTGCCGCCGACCGCACAATGCGTTTAACGCGCACGGCGGTACGCGCTTTTGCAGACGGTTTCGGCTTCTTCTTTGCGGCCACACGGCGCGCCGCCGGCCGCTTCACAGCCAGCTTCTTCTTTTTCATCGCGGAAGGTTTTGCCATAGAAAAAATATTCGCCTGCACTACGTGAGCGAAGCACGCCTCGCAGCTAGCTTCGCACAGGTAGCCTCAGCGGTTGTAATGCCTGCCGAATCCCCTGCGGACTCCGCCCTCCGCAAGTCCGCTACCGCTTTTTGATACGCCTCGCGGATCACCGCTTCTTCAAAGGCGCGAAGAAGCTCGTCCGCAGCACCCTCAGCTGGCGTCTCGCCGAAAACTCGTTCTGCCTTGAACAGAGTAGACTCGTCGGGCGCGCTGGGTGGTAGCGGTAAAGCTTCAGTGATTCTACGATACTCCGTTTCCACTCGCATGGCAAGGGGCGTATTCGGATAGGCGTGGAGAACGGCAAGCAGCAGTTCCGCGCGCTGTAAAACCGCCGAAGGACTCTGTGCGGGTGGAGTAGAACGAGAAGTCGCAGCGTGTGCGTTTCCACTCCCGCCCAGCGCTTCCTTGGGGAGGCGTTTGACTGACTCGCGTACCGCTTCGCTTGAAAGGCCGAGTGTGCGGGCGGTCGTCTGAATGAAGTGCTCGCGCTCCATCGGACTCGGTATGGCTCCGATAAGCGGTAAGACCATGCGCTCAGCTGCGGAGAGCAGACGATGCACCTCATGCTCACGAGAAGAGAGCGCTGCCAGAAAGAACTCCACCACGGGCTTTGCCGCCTTCACGCGCTCAGCAAAGTCTTTCGGGTCTTCGCTAATAACATCGGCAGGATCCTTCCCTTCCGGAAGTTGAGCTGCCTTCACGCGCAAACCGTGCGACAGCGCGAGGACTGCGGACTTCGCGGTAGCACTCAGTCCCGCGGCGTCAGCGTCAAGCACGAGCATAAGGTTGTCGCTGTAGCGCTTCATGAGCTCTAGGTGCCGCTCTGAGAGCGCCGTTCCGGAGAGCGCAACGGCATTGTTAAATCCAGCCTGATGCGCCAGCAGGGCGTCCATCTGACCTTCTACGAGCAAGGCGAAGCGGCGCGTACGAATGGCGTCTTTTGCACGGTCTATGCCGAAAACAACCTCTGATTTCCGATAGAGATCCGTTTCCGGACTATTGAGGTACTTCGCTGGCTCGTCTGCGGAAAGCGCGCGACCGGTAAAACCAACGACGCGCCCAGTCGCGTCACCAATCGGAAACATAAGCCGCGCACGAAACCGATCATAGTAGGTGCCCGGTTTGCCATCGGCCTCTTTCACGAGCCCTGCTGCCGTCAGTTCCCGTGTTGTAAAACCTTCCAAAGAAAGCGCTTCGAGCAGGGCGCGCCAGGCGCTCGGAGCGTAGCCAAGGCGCCAGTCTCGAATCGTTTCGACCGAGAGTCCACGCTGCAGAGCATACGTTTCGGCGGGACTGCCGACAAACTGCGCGCGATACCACTCGGTCGCCCGGGCCAGCGCCGCACGTAGCCGCTCAGTATGCGAAGCGATCTCCTGCGAGCCGGCAGCATACTCAACACGCACACCTGCTTTCTCGGCAAGCATTTTTAAAGCTTCCTTGAAGTCGACCCCTTCTGTTTTCTGTATGAACGAGAACATGTCTCCTCCTTCCCCGCAGCCGAAACAGTGGTACGTTCCGCGCTCAAGCGACACATGGAACGACGGCGTCTTTTCCTTATGGAAGGGGCAGAGACCGACGAGCGATCGGCCGGCCTGTGTGAGCTTCACATACGGTGCAACCACCTCCCGGATACTCAGCCGGTCTTTTATTTCTTGCACCGTGTCAGTCGCCATAGTCGCTCCATTCTACTCCTCTCGCTACTGAACAGCGAAGAAACCGGCCGATCTCGACCGGTTTCTTCGCCGCACTTCGCTACCGAGGCGCGACGCTTGTCTTTTAGAGTGCACGGCTCGCACGCGAAGCAAACGAGGGGCGTTCCTGAAACTCCGGTGCCGGGCGCTCTGCCTGAAGTCTCGCGATAGCGGCATGTTTCTTGCTCCCAGAAAAACCGGTGCCCGCAGGTATGAGACGTCCGAGAATGACGTTCTCTTTGAGGCCGCGGAGTCGGTCCGTCGACCCCTTGAGCGCTGCGTTGATGAGTATCTTGGTGGTCTGTTCGAACGACGCGGCCGAAAGGAAGGATCGGCGGGAAAGCGCGCTCTCTTTAATGCCGAGCACGATTTCGCGCGCCGTGGGCGGCAGCTTATCGACGGCCTCCATTTCTTTGACTGCTTTCGACAACTCCCAGTCCTCGACAACATCACCGACTGAGTAGTCGGTATCACCGGCGTTTGTAATCTTCACGCGCGAGAACATCTGCTTCACGACCACTTCGAGATGCTTCCTTGAAACGGGCGAGCCCTGCAGTTCGTAGATCTTGCTTGCCTCCGCGATAATGTATTCCTGCACGACCGTCCGTCCCGCATACTCGAAGAGGTCGTCGAGATCGGCCGAACCATCCGTAAGAATCTGACCCTTCACCACCTCGCTTCCCTCACTCACGAGCGGCACACGCGGATACGGCGCGAGGTATTCATACACGGAGCCATCTTTTTTGCCCTGTCCAGCTGCTGGAGAGACGACGATGACTTTCTCCCTACCGGCTTCTTTGATTTCAGACACGATGCCATCCGTCTTTGAAATGACCGCAGGATTCTTTGGTGAACGCTTCTCGAAGACTTCCTCAACGCGCGGAAGACCACTCGTGATGTCGCCACCAACGCTCGCCACGCCGCCAGCATGGAAGGTACGCATGGTGAGCTGCGTGCCTGGTTCGCCAATGGCCTGTGCTGCAACGGTGCCAACTGCCTCGCCAAGGTCGACCAGCTCGCGACTGGTGAGGTCCATGCCGTAGCAGGTTTGGCAGATGCCGTAGCGAGTCTCACACGACATCGGCGAACGCGCGACGATGGAAGCAACCGACGAAGCGGCAAGCGTTTCTGCATCATCCACTGAAAGATAGTGACCTTTCTTGAAGAGCAGGATGCCGTCGGCGTCCCGAGCGTCTTCGGCGAGCACTCGTCCGCGCAGTACATCGGTGTAGTCCGTCTTGATGCCCGAAGCGCTCACGCGGTTAATCCGCACACCGCGCTTGGTGCCGCAGTCCGCTTCGGTCACGATAGAGTCCTGTGCAACGTCAAAGAGACGACGGGTGAGATAGCCTGCTTTCGCCGTGCCGAGCGCCGTGTCGGCGAGCCCCTTGCGCGAGCCGTGGCTACTCATGAAGTACTCGACCGGATTCAGACCTTCCATCATCGATGACACGACCGGCACTTCAATGGTCTCGCCGGCCGTATTCTGAATAAGACCTTTCATGCCGACCATCTGCGAGAGGTTGCCCATCGAACCACGCGACCCTGACTTGATGATGTCGTTGACCGGGCTCATCGGATCGAGCGTTTCTTCAATCATCTTCTCGACTGCTTGCTTGGCGTTCTGCCACACGTCGAGGGTCATGCGGTGCTTTTCGTCTTCCGACAGCAGTCCTTCGCGGAAGTCTGTGTCTATCCGTGCCGTTTGTTCCTGCGCTTCTGCGATAACTTTCTGTTTGCCCGCAGGCACGGCGATATCGCTCACCGACCAGGTGATGCCGGACTTCGTCGCATAGTCGAAACCGAATCGCTTGATGCGGTTCACAATACCCGGAACGGCGTCGAGACCGTAACGCGCGATGCAGTCGTTCACGATGCGGCCAAGTACTTTTTTGGTTATGGCTTCGTTCACGAAAGGATAGTCGGCAGGCAGAACGGTATTGAAGAGGAGCCGGCCGACGGTCGTTTCGAAAAGGGCACCGTTGAACTGCGCGTACTTCGCTTTTTCAGGGCTCGGTAACACCTGCACGACAGCGCGCAGATCGATGATGCCGTAGTCGTAGGCAAGAATGGCACCGTTTGGTGACGCAAAGTACTTCCCCGCCCCCGGCGCGCCATCAATAATGCGCGTGAGCCAGTACACACCGAGCGCAATGTCGTGCGACGTCGCTATGACCGGCGAACCGCTGCCCGGCTTCAGAATGTTCTTGTTCGAACTCATGATGTTGGCCGCCTCCCACTGAGCCTCTTCGGAAAGCGGGACATGCACAGCCATCTGGTCGCCGTCAAAGTCCGCGTTGAACGCCGGACAGACGAGCGGGTGCAGCCGAATAGCATCGCCCTCGATGAGGCGCGGACGAAATGCCTGGATGCCCTGGCGGTGGAGCGTCGGCGCGCGGTTGAGTAGCACGTACTTGCCTGCAATGGCCTCTTCGAGAATCTCCCATACTTCGGCGACACCGTCTTCGATGAGGCGGCCAGCGCCGCGAATGTTGAAGGCGAGCTCGCGCTCAAGCAGTCCGGCAATAACGAACGGGCGGAAAAGTTCAAGCGCCATATGCTTCGGCAGACCGCATTCATCGAGCTCAAGGTCAGGACCGACCACGATAACCGAACGGCCCGAATAGTCGACGCGCTTACCGAGCAGGTTCTGACGGAAGTAGCCTTGCTTGCCCTTAAGATAATCTGCAAGACTCTTAAGCGGGCGGCGCTGTGCGGGCGTCATCGCACCGGCGGACGCACCACCCTTTCGAATGGAGTTGTCGAGCAGGGCGTCAACGGCCTCTTGGAGGATGCGCTTCTCGTTGCGCAGAATGACTTCCGGCGCATGGATGTCCACGAGCTTCTTCAGACGATTGTTGCGGTTGATGACGCGACGATAGAGGTCGTTCACATCGCTCGTCGCGTGGCGGCCTCCCTCCAGAGCGACCATGGGTCGTAGTGCTGGAGGAATGACCGGAATGCGCGTGAGGAAAAGCCACTCGGGACGGATATTTGCCGAAATGAGCCCCGCAATGAGCGAGAGACGCTTGACGAGTTTTTCCCGTTCGGCAATGCCCGCTTTTTCATAGCGTGCTTCGAGCGTCTTCTGAAGCTCCTTGAGATCGAGCGCACGGAAGAGGTCATAAATGGCCTCGGCGCCGATGCGCGCCTCGAAAAGACCGCCGTATTTCACCGAATAGCGGTGGTACTCAAGCTCATCGAGCACCTTACCGACGACCACGCCTTCTATTTCTGCCTTCGCCGGAACCATGCGTTCCTTGAGCGCGTCACGCTCTTTGTCGTTCTGTGCGTTCTTGTACTTCGTCTTGTACTCACTTTCGAGCTCCGCGAGCAAGCGCTTTTTCTCTTCGTCCGAAACTTTGGTAATGATGTGGCCGGCAAAATACACCACCTTTTCGATATCGGTGGCAGAGGTGCCCAGAATGAGCGCCATGCGGCTCGGCACCGAGCGCAGGAACCAGATATGAGCAACGGGTGTACAGAGCTCAATGTGACCCATGCGTTCGCGACGCACAATCGATCGCGTAATTTCTACGCCGCACTTGTCACACACGATACCCTTGTAGCGAATGCCCTTATATTTGCCGCAGTAGCACTCGTAGTCCTTTTCCGGACCAAAGATTTTCTCGTCGAAAAGGCCATGCTTTTCGGAACGCTGCGTGCGGTAGTTGATAGTCTCGGGTTTCGTCACTTCGCCGCAGCTCCAAGCGAGAATGCGCTCGGGCGAGGCAAGGGTGAGCGTGAGCGCGTTCCAGGAGTCGCGCGGCAGAAACGGTTTGCGGGGTGTGGGTGCCATAAAGTAAGGGTGAAGAGAAGAGGTAGTAAGGGACTATGCCTCCGGTTCCGGCGGGAGCGTGCGCGGCTCCATGTCGAGCGCAAGACCGCGAATTTGATTCGTCAACACCGCAAAGGATGCCGGTGTGCCCGTGTGACTAATGGGCTCGCCTTTGACAATCGCGTCGAACGCGGCCGAACGACCCTGGATGTCGTCGGACTTTATCGTGAGCATCTCGCGAAGCGTATAGGCGGCACCGTAGCCGAGGAGCGCCCACACTTCCATTTCGCCGAAGCGCTGGCCGCCGTTCTGCGCCTTGCCGCCAAGCGGCTGCTGAGTAATGAGCGAGTAAGGGCCGATGGAACGCATGTGAATCTTGTCTTCCACCATGTGATGCAGCTTGAGCACGTACATGTAGCCGACCGCGATTTCCTGCGCGAAGGCGTCGCCAGTACGTCCGTCGAAAAGACGCATCTTGCCGCTTTTTGAAAAACCGGCTAACTCAAGCTCGGCGAGAATTTCATCTGTCGTCGCACCGGAAAACGGCGGGACCACTGCCTGATAGCCGAGCGTGTTCGCCGCAAGACCAAGATGCAGCTCGAGAATCTGGCCGAGGTTCATACGACTCGGGACGCCGAGCGGCGTCAGAATCACATCGACCGGATTGCCGTCCTTGTCGAACGGCATTTCTTCGACCGGCAGTACGCGGCTGATGACGCCTTTGTTGCCGTGGCGACCGGCGAGTTTGTCGCCGACGCTCACGTTACGCGCTTGCGCCACCGTCACCACTATCTTTTTTATGATGCCGCTTTCAAGCTGGTCGCCTTTTTCGCGGCTGAAGACACGAACGCCGATGATGCGTCCGCGTTTCCCGCCCTCCATGCGCAAGCTGGTATCCTTCACGTCTTTGGCCTTATCGCCGAAGATGGAGCGCAGGAGGCGCTCTTCCGGCGTGAGCTGCGTCTCACCCTTCGGCGTTACCTTGCCCACCAAAATGTCGCCCGGACGCACTTCGGCGCCGATACGAATGACGCCTTCTTCGTCGAGATTTTTCAATCGCAGCTCGCCGACGTTCGGAATGTCGTGCGTCGTCGTCTCTGGCCCAAGCTTTGTGTCGCGCACGACGCATTCGAAGTCCTCGATGTGCACCGTTGTAAACTTCGATTCTTCCACGAGACGCTCGGAGATGATGATGGCGTCTTCATAGTTGGCACCGTTCCAGCTCATGAAAGCGACACGGACATTCTGCCCGAGCGCCATTTGACCACCGGCGGTCGATGAGTTATCGGCCAGCACGTCGCCCTTTTTTACCTTGTCGCCCAAGTGCACGGAGGGACGCTGCATGAAAGCAGAGTTCTGGTTGGTTTGCGTGAGACCCTGGAGCCGGTACGTTCTGTCTTTCTGGTCTTTGTTTTTCACCACGACTGTGCGCGCATCGACGTGCGTGACTTCCCCGGACTCTTCTGCAAGCACAAGACGCCCGGTGCTTTTCGCTGCGTGACTTTCGATGCCTGTAGCAACGAGCGGCGCCTCGGGCACCAGTACGGGTGTCGCCTGTTTCTGCATGTTCGAACCCATGAGGGCACGGTTCGCGTCGTCGTGATTCACGAACGGAATCATGCTCGTGGCAATCGAGAACATCTGATAGGTCGACACGTCCATGAACGTAACGGCATCGCGCGCGACAATCATCGGCTCGCCGTTGTGACGCGCCTCGACGAGGTCGGCTGCTATAACGCCCGTGGCGTCGAGTTTTGTCGCCGCGTGGACGATGGTCTCTTTTTCCTCGTCGAGCGCGTTCAGGTAGACTATCTCTCCGGTTGAGAGCCCCTTCTTGACGCGAACATACGGCGTCTCAATAACACCGTACTCGTTCGTGCGTGCGTGCGTCGCCATGTGGAGAATGAGGCCGATGTTCTGGCCTTCAGGCGTCTGGATGGGACACAGCCGACCGTAGTGAGAAGGATGCACGTCGCGCACGTCAAAACCCGCGCGCTCACGCGTGAGCCCTCCGGGGCCGAGCGCTGAAAATGTGCGCATGTTCTCGAGCTCCGCGAGAATGTTTTGCTGATCCATGAACTGCGAGAGCTGGTTGGCTGTGAAGAATTCGCGCACGGCCGCCTGGAACGGTCGCGGGTTCATAAGCGCCATGGGGAGTGTCGTTTCGCTTTCGATAGTCGACATGCGGTCCTGAATGTTGCGCTTCATACGGCTCATGCCAACGCGCATGCGCGACTGGAGCAGCTCGCCGACGAAGCGGACGCGGCGAAAACCAAGGTGATCGATATCATCCGGCCGTGCAGCAGGATCGGCATTCAGTTTCGTGATTTCAGCAACGATGCGTGTGAAGTCCGCGAGCGCGAGTGTGCGCTTCTCGAGCGCTTTGTCGGTGACCGGTAGGCCGAAGCGTGCGTTCAAGCGATGTCGGCCGACTTTTCCGAGGTCGTAGCGTTCAGACGAGAAAAGCGACTGGACGAAATTTTTCGCGTTCTCCGGCGTCGCCAAATCACCGTCGCGCATGCGGCGATGAATCTCGATATAGGCTTCTTCGACTGACTTTGCTTCGTCATGCGCAAGCGTCGCTTCGATGGCCGCGCGCGCAAGCGCGTCGTCGGCGAAGAGCTTCAGCGTCGCCGGGCCGATGCCGGCGCCAAAGACGGTAAAAAGCTGCGTAATGGGAAACTTGCGCTTGCGATCTATCTTCACGAAGATGGCAC
>VFSW01008326.1_pt1 | contig 14909 bp, 13 predicted proteins | sample 5358111 | NCBI WGS metagenome assembly VFSW01 (sample SAMN11554181, study PRJNA540505) | mine drainage metagenome | isolation source: sediment from site ElyBrook_90M | place: USA: Ely Copper Mine, Vershire, VT | collected 2017 | reverse complement strand
GTAATAATAGTAGGGCCTGTGGATAATGTGGATAAATTTCTAAAAGCTTAAATCAGCCGTACCACTGGGGGTAGTTTGGCTTCGTGTCCCTGTGGGTAGGGGTGAACGGCCTGGAATCTATCCGGCTGTACCTGTGGATAAACCAATAGCGAAGAGTGGAGTAATCGGGCACATTAAAAGGACGGGAAAGATTTGGTGTGCCTGTTAAAACATCCCCCACAGGTGGGGGTCTCTCATCTTCACTGTTTTATTAGTTTTGTTTATTTTAAGGAAGTTGTCCACAGTTCGGGTGAGTTATCCACAGTTTTTCGCGATTTATCCACAGTTTTGGGGGATAACTCAGTTGTGGGCTGAGACGAGCAAAGCCAGATATGGGGTCACACTCCGTTGTTTTTTGCCCACACATCCAATGTCTCTTCAATGTTATCCAGGTAAGTGTCCATGGCTTCCAGCCGGGATGGCAGACTGGCCTCGTCCAGGCCAAGCGTTTGAAGCACAGACTCCCATGGCTGGCGCATGCCGGGGTCTTCCGGCAGGTGTTGCAGGGCCAGCGTCCACGTACGGACCAGCAGCCAGATGGCTGCTTCAGGGTGATCCCCATGCAGGGCAGCCGCAGCCCTTTCGTAATATCCCCACCGGCAGGCGTGTAATTTTGGCGGGCAGCTTTCCAGGCTGTTTACGGCTGAATAAGCTGCTTTCCAACTGGCGAACCAGCTCGACCAGGTTTCATCTGTTACCGTTGTCACCGGCTGGCTGATGATCAGATCGACCAGCCCGGAAGCCAACCCGGGTCGCTTGATTGCCTGGGTGCGCAAGGGGAAGTTGAGCAGGAAACGTCGCTCGGTCAGCGGCACACCGGTCAGGCAGGCGATGGCGTTGGCGGCTTTCTCCAGCGCTGATAAGTAGATCATGATCTTCTCCGGGCCGGGAGCAACCGACCCGCTGTGCAGGCTCAGCCAGGATTGGCGCGCTTCTTCGGCCAGTGGGGTGGCTCTTTCAAATACGTAATCCGGGCGGTAGAACTGGGCGTTGACGCTAGCCTGGGTGAACTCGAACCAATGCTGTGTGTCGTACAGAACCACCGGATTGTCGCACATATAACCACCCACCCAGGGGTCGGCGCGCAGGTGGCGCGGCTGGCGGAAGACTACATCCGAAACGTGAGCGATATCCAGGTGAATTTCTTCGCTCAGGCGCACAATTTCACGGGCTGCCTCCGGTTTGCTGTCGTGAACGATGTACAGGTCGATATCGGCGGTCCCCCCCAACAGCGGGTCATCCCGGCGCAGGCTGCCCGTCAGGTAAATACAAATTACTCGACGGTCGGCTCGCCCACGTTGAGCAGCGGTATCCCGGGCAATCTTGAGCAGCGTTTCACGAGTAATGCGCATTGTTTTCTCCCGACAGCGGTAATTCAGGTTGAAACGGCGCCAGGGCCAGAGCCTGGCGGATGCGGTTTTCAACCAGGCGCAGGTTGTTAGGATCGCGCACGGTGTCCAGGTTATCCGTTTCGATGGTCAGCACGGGTGAACGCGTGGAGGGGTGGTAAAGGAAGAAAGAGTCGTAGGCCTGGTTCAATTCGTCGATGTAGCTGCGCTCCATCTGGCGCTCGTAAGGCCGGTCGCGCATGGCAATGCGCTGCATTAATGAATCCGTCGAAGCTCGTAAATACACAATCAGGTCTGGCGGCGGGATTTTCTCTGCCAGGGCTTCGTGTACCCGGTAGTACATCTGCAATTCGTCGCCGTGCAGGTTGATCCCGGCGAACAGGGCATCCTTCTCGAAGGTGTAATCGCTGATCAGGCTCGATCCGGTAGAGAGAAAGCGGGGAGCGTTTGAATTTTGCTGGTGGTAGCGGCTGAGCAGGAAAAAGATCTGCGTCTGAAAAGCATAGCGCGCCCGGTCTGCGTAAAAACTGCTCAGAAATGGGTTTTCCTCGAATACTTCCAAAAGCAGATTAGCCTGGAACACAGGCTGCAGCAGCCGGGCGAGTGTGGTTTTTCCCACCCCAATGACGCCTTCGATTGCAAAGTACATGAAAACTCCTACCTGCAAGATGCCGGATTCCTGATATTAATATACCATAAAATCCCGCCTTTCCTTTTATCGAAGGAGGTCCCCATCCTAAAAATCGAGAAATCACTTTTTTATATTCAAAAACCGTAGGTTTTTGAATATAAAAAAGTGGACCTCTCCGATTTTTAGGATAGATACTAAATCTGTGAGAGCCTATCCACCAGTCCGCTGATCACATCGAAACCGCCCTGCCAGAACTCGGCCCGGGTAATATCGATGCCCGCCTCAGCCAGCAGCTTCACCGGCGCCTGCGACCCGCCCGTGGACAGGATTTTCACATAACGCGGCTTGAACGCTTCACCTTCCAGCTTATACTGCCGGTAGAGCGACAAAACTAGCAGTTGCCCGAAAGCGTAGGCATACACGTAGAAAGGCACCTCGTAAATGTGCGGGATAGACACCCATTCCCAGCGGAATTCATCGCCGACTTCCACCGCATCGCCGAACTGCTCCTTCAAGGTCTGCAAATACGTATCCGACAGTTCGTCTACCGAGGCGCCGTTGGCGATCATCTCATGCGCCTGGCGTTCGAACAGGGCAAAGTAGGCCTGGCGCTGGATGGTGGCGTAAGCGTCGTCCACCTGGCGGAAAAGCAGGTCGCGCCGCACGCCTTCATCCGTCTCTTCGGCCAGCAGGCGATCGACCAGCATCATTTCAGCAAAGGTCGAAGCCGTTTCGGCCAGCGGCAGCGAAGCGTGCGCGGTAAAAGCACTATGCCCGGCCGCCAACTGTGAATGAATGGCATGCCCCAGCTCGTGCGCCATGGTCGCCACGTCCGAAGGCTTGCCCTGGTGGTTGAGCAGCACCCAGGGAGTCTGGTTGTGCACCGGGGTCGAGCAGAAAGCCCCGCCACGTTTGCCCTTGCGTACCTCGCTGTCGAGGTGGTTAGCCTTGAACACCTGCTCCGCCAGCTCGGCAAAGTGCGGGTCGAACTGGTTGAACGAAGCGAAGACCATTTCGGCAGATTGTGCAAATGTATATTGTTTGTCGGCGGCGGCCACCGGGGCGTAAATGTCGTAGCGGCGCAGGCGCGGTATATTTAGCCAGCGCGCCTTGAGCTTGAAGAAGCGCTCAAATACCTCTCGGTTCTTCTGGCAGGTCTCCAGCAGCAGGTCCACCACCGCATCGGGAATGTCGTTACCCAGGTTGCGCGCTGAAATCGGGCTGGCAAACTTGCGCAGGCCCACCTGCTCGTTGCGCCAATCGCGTACCATCGCCTGGTAGATCTGGCCCAGGATGGGGCCATCGTTGCCGTACACGCGGTACAGTTCCTGGTAAGCCGCCGCCCGCAGGTCGGGGTTTACGTCACGCGCATATACCATCAGTTCGCCGCGCGTCAATTCTTTGGTTTCCCCATCCACCTGCACCTTGAAAGTGTAGCGGTTGGTGATCGAGTCGTACAACAGCGACAGCGCCGCCGCCCCGGTGACGTCCTTGATGTTGATAATTTTCTCTTCCGCTTCGGTCAGCGTGTGCGGCTTGAAATGGCGCATCTCCTCCAGCCAGTAACGGTAGTCGCCGGAGGCGGCCATCAACTGCTCGGCCGGCGCATCCGGCATATCTTTCCACCACAGGCTGAAGAACAGCGTGCGATTGCTCAGTTCGGCAAAAAACTGCTGCACCCGCGTCAGCAAGGATTGAGCGGACTGGTTTTGGGTATCTTCGGTGAACAGCAGGTTGGCAAAACCATACAGCTTTCCGCCGTCGATGTTGATGTCTTCCAACTGGCGCACGAACTGCATGAAATCCGCCGCGGAGATCGTTTCGGTCAGTGCCGGCCGGACTGTCTCGAATTGGGCGACCTTTTGTTCCAGGTCGCTAAAAGCCTGCTGCATCTCGCCGGCGTCGGCCGACGGGAAAAGGTCGGTCAGGCTCCAGCGCGTCTGTTGATATGTGGTTACTGCATTCATTCTTCACCCTCTTTTGGTAATTCTTGGATAATCTGTCTTAAAACCTGGCGCAGGTGATCGATTGGCCGGCGCTTGCCCGTCTCCGGGTCGTTATAAAACCAGGCCTGCCAGCCGTTGCCCGGCCCAGGGTCTATATCTGGCTCCGAGCCTAGTATACGGGCGATCGCGTGGATCGAACCACGCCAGCCCTGGCATTCCAGCGTGCTGTCCGCCATCACCCGCGCCGTGATCTGGCCTTGCGCGCCGTAATACAATACTTCACCGGGCTGGATCAGCCCGTTTTCGAGCAAGGCGCCAAAGGGCAGGCGCGCCTCCCGGCGCGGGTTGGCGCTGCGGAAAATCTCCGGGTCGGCCACACCCGCGGGTGTGTTCTCGATGCGCTGCCGGGCGATCTCGACGTAGTGCGGGTCGAGTTCCACCCCCATCCAGCGCCGGTTGAGCCGACGCGCCACTGCCCCGGTGGTGCCCGTACCGAAGAACGGGTCCAGCACCACGTCGCCTTCGTTAGAACTGGACAGGATCACCCGGTAGAGCAGCGCTTCGGGCTTTTGGGTCGGGTGGGCCTTCTCACCGTTGAACTTGACTCTTTCGCGGCCGGTGCACAGCGGCAAGTACCAATCGCTGCGCATTTGCAGTCCCTCGTTCAGGCCCTTTAAGGCATGATAATTAAATGTGTACCGCGCCCCATGGTCCTTCTGCGCCCAGATCAGCGATTCGTGGGCGTTGGTGAAGCGCACCCCGCGGAAATTGGGCATGGGGTTCTGCTTGATCCAGGCCACGTTGTTGAGAATCCAGTAGTCCAACTCCTGCAAGATCGCCCCCACCCGGTAGATATTATGGTAAGAACCGATTACCCATAGGGTACCCGTACGCTTGAGCACCCGCCGGCAGGCGCTCAGCCAGGCGCGCGTAAAGGCGTCGTAAGCGGCGAAATCGGCGAACTGGTCCCAGGCGTCGTCCACCCGGTCGACCAGGCTCAGGTTCGGCCGGCGCAGGTCCTGGCGCAGCTGCAGGTTATAAGGCGGGTCGGCGAACACCAGGTCGACCGATTCAGGTGGCAGGCTATTCAAAACCTCCACGCAGTCGCCCAGCAGCACCTGGTCTAACGGTAATCTATCCATAGTGAAACCATTTTATCTTAATTCGTCCGAATATGCCCGGCTGGCGATTCGGTGTAGAGGATTTAGCAAAAAGAGAACGTCTCGCCGGCGAATTCCACTACTTCCGCGTTCCAAAAGCCGGCTGGCGCCGCCGGTTATCCACAGTTTTAACCCCAAATGTGTGGATAACCCTGTGGAAAAAAGGTGCACAGGTATATCGGGGAGATGGGTTTCCAAACCCACTGGCCCTCATATTACCCAGCAATTTGGCTATAATCATCCTATGAAACCCTCCCCAGCTTTCCTGCACCTGGATAAATACAACATCTCCCCCGCCGACGTGGTACGCATGGCCTTCAAGTGCGCCCCCGAGGCCATTCACCCCAACGTGATCCTGGCCCCGATCTGGAAAGTCGATATCTTCAGCCAGTGGGCCGACTGCATTGCCGTGGTCACCCCGGACGTCTTATACGATCTATCCTTCCAGGGCAAAACCATCAGCTTCCTACGCTCGGGGGTCGGGGCGCCGTTGACCGGAGATGCCGTGCTGGCCCTGGGCTGCACGCCCTGCGAGCGCATCCTGTTTGCCGGTTCGGTGGGCGGCCTGTGCGCCGGTATGCACATCGGCGATTTGATGATGCCCGCATTCTCCTACGCCGGAGATGGTTTCTGCCACTATCTCCAACCCGGTTTCCCCGCCCAGGACTGTTACCTGGAGCACAATGCACCCGACGAAGCCCTATCCGCCGCCCTTTATCAGGCGACCTTACCTCTGGCGCGCCAGGCGGGCGTTCCCATTCACACCGGCCCGGTCTTCAGCATCGATACCATCCTGGCCCAGTTCCGCATCCTGGATGACATCACCAACACCCTGGACTGCATCGGCATCGAAATGGAAACTGCCGCCGCATTCAAAGCCGCTCGCCTGGTCGGCATCCCCGTCGCCGCCCTGTTTTCCGTCTCCGACGTGCCGGTAAAGCACCAGTCCCTTTTCTCCGGCCGCCCTCCGGCGGAGAAGGATTACCGCAAATTAATCCGCAGCACAGTCCTCGCTAAAGCGCTGCTGGATTGCCTGATTCAAACCGCATAGGCCTCCGTGCAGGCGAAGAAGGCTCAGAGATTGTGAAAAAGTTCAAAAGGAATCTTAATTGTGCAAATCGTACGGGCACGGCAGGCACTATCGCAACGTACAAATCAAAATTACACAGCCGTGCCCATTTTGTGAGCACCGCCCCCCTGCCAGGGCACAGTTGTGTCATGATAGATCTGGTTAATGGAAAGTGCCCGCCGTGCCCGTACGAACCTGCCCAATTAATTCATAACCTCTCGGGATGACCTAAACTGGAACGTCATTCTGAGCCCCTCAGGCTTTGCGCAGGGGTGAAGAATCTCGGCGTCGATAAAGAAGATCCTTCGGCTACACTCAGCAGCGCGCCCGAAGGGAGGAGAAGCCTCAGAATGGCATAAGGTTTAATATGAAATTATTCCCGCTCTTTATTGCCTGACCCCCGAAACCTGATCCCTGACAGCCTTCTTAACTGACGACTGACGACTGAAAACTGACGACTATTTCCCCTTACCCAACACTTCCCTGATCAACCCATGCAGCCTCGGCGCGCTGGCAAGAATATCGTACGGCGGCTGCATGTAATTTGCCTCCCCGTTGAGCTTGGTCACCACCCCGCCGGCCTCTTCGACGATCAACGCCCCGGCGGCGATATCCCACGGTTTGATGCGGATTTCCCAGTAGCCATCCAGCCAACCCGCCGCCACGTAGCACAGGTCCAGGGCTGCCGAACCCATGCGGCGCACCCCCTGGCTCAGGCGCGACAGGGCGATAAAATTGTCCAGGTTATTATCCGGGTTTTCCCACATATCGTAGGGGAAACCCGTCACCAGCAGGCTGTGCAGCAGGTCGGGGGGATCTTTGACGTGGATAGGCGCCCCGTTCAGCCAGGCGCCCTTGCCGCGCTCGGCGCTGAAGCATTCGTTGTGGATCGGGTTGAAAATCACCCCCAACTGCACCTGCCCATTTTCGGCGTAAGCAATCGAGACCGCAAAGAAGGGCATGCCGTGCGAATAATTCACCGTGCCGTCCAGCGGGTCAACAAACCAGCGCTGATTGCTCAACCCGGCCAGCTTGCCGCTCTCTTCGGTGATGATCGAATGCTCCGGAAATTCCTGGCGGATGTGGCCGATGAGCAGGTCTTCCGAGGTGTGGTCCGTCTCGGTCACCAGGTCGATCCGGCCCTTATACGAAATATCGTGGGCTTTGCCATAGCCGGCGCGGATAATTTCGCCAGCCTCAGCCGCCCAGGTGGTTAAAAGGTCCAGGGTGGGTCTCATTGAGCGATGTGCAGCTCATCCATTAATTTCAGCAGTTCGTCCAACTCGGTCTGGATTTCATCGCGGTCCTTGACCGACTGGGCCAGCAGGGCTTCGAAGGCCGGTTTTTGCGCCGGTAAAAGCGAGGAAAGCAGGCGTTCGGTGCGGGTGATCTGGGTATTCTTATGGCGCAGTTTGCTCTCCAGGCGCAGGCGGTAGCCCGAATAAAACGTCTGGTCAGACATGGCCCGCGGCATGCTATCGATCCCCGAGGTCATAATCTCAGCCACGGTCAGCAAAAAGTCTTCCGCATCAATCGGCTTTTCGACAAAGCGTACACTGCCCAGGCTGAGGGCAAAATTCTTATCTTCCGGTGTAATGTAGGTAGCCGAGACAAAAATGACCGGGATATGGCGTGTCAGCGGGTCCTTGCGCAGATTGTGAACCAGGGCATAACCGTCCATATTGGGCATGAGGATATCAGTGATAATCAATGCCGGGCGTTCTTCCGCCACTCTCTGCAATGCCTCCAGGCCATCCCGGGCGGTTACAACCGGGTAGCCTTTGAACCGCAGGGTTACTTCCAGCAGTTCCAAGACATTGGGGACATATTCGACTACGAGAAGGGTACCGGATTGGTTTGTCATACCCTTATTGTAGCAAGGATTTCACTTTTTTGGATATGAAAAACATCGTTTTTCATATCCAAAAAAGTGAATCAGGCGAAGCGTTCTTCCTTCCACACGTCGGCGCTGTTGTTGTATCCGCCCAGCTCCCAGAACCCGAGCTGGTCCTGGTTGAGGAATTCCAGGCCGCGCAGCCACTTGGCGCCTTTCCACAGGTAGGGTGTGGTCAAGTCCTTCCGCCCGGGGATGGCGCCCACTACTCCGCGCAGCGGGTAGCCGTGATCGGGAGGGAGCGGTTCGCCATTGAAATGCGTCGCCAGCATGAAATTTTCCTGCAGCGCCACCGCCAGGGGTATGTTGGTGGTGTAACCGTATTCGGCATGCTCCACCACAAAGCGTGCTTTGGGAGTAAGTTTGAGCAAACCCTGCTCGAGCAGCGTGCCCAATTGCACTCCCTCCTACAGCGTGTCGAACTTGCTCCACTTGGTCACACAGTGGATGTCCAGGGTGACCTGGCTGCGCGGCAGTTTATTGAACTCGTCCCAGCTCAGGTGCAGCGGAGCTTCCACCTCACCCCAAATTTTGAAATCCCAGGTGGACGGGTTAAAGGCCGGTATCGGCCCATAATGCAGGACCGGAAAGCGCTGCGTATAGGATTGGCCGGGCGGCAGCCGGCCCTCATTTTTGAACTTCTCTTCGTCTTCTTTGCGTTTAAAAATGCTCTCGAACATATTTTCTCCTATCCCTGGAGTTTGACCTTTTTAATCTTTAAGTTTGAATCGCTTGCATCATCCCTCCCCGCTGCTCGCTACGCAGCCCGCAGCGGGTGACCGGAAAAGAATCGCATCATTTTTTTTGCGTCTTTTTGTTTCGGGACCGCCTGCGTCCCGCAGGCTGGAGGGCTTTACTTTTTAATTTAAGAAAAGGCCAAACTCCAGGGTAAATTATGATCCCTCAGGCTCTTTCCGCCTTTGTTCTTCCTCCCTGGCCTTGTCTTCCGCCGATTTAGGCGCCAGCAAAGGCCGGCGTACGGGCCGCGGCAGAATCAGGCGGATGGCGCGTTCGAAGAAGAAATAGTTCCAGGCCCAGTTGACCAGCACCAGCAGGCGGTTGCGGAAGCCGATCAGGTTGACGATGTGGACTCCCAGCCACAGCACCCAGGCTGGAAAACCGGTAAACGAATAGCCCCACAGGCGGCAAACGGCTGCCCCGCGCCCGATGGTGGCCAGCGTGCCGGGGTCGTGGTAGCGGAAGGGTACCGGTTCTTGCCCGTTCATCTGGCGCAGCAGGTTGTGCGCCACGGCCTTACCCTGCTGGATGGCTACGGTAGCCAGCAGGGGCAGCGGCTGGTTGTCCTGCATTATGCGGGATACATCGCCGAGCACGTACACTTCCGGATGTCCTTCTACCTGCAAGGTGGGCAGGGGGGTGATCTGCCCACTGCGCGCCAGGGGTAGGCCAGTCGATTGGGCCAATGCATCCCCGCCCACGCCAGCCGTCCATACCGCCGTCTCGGTTGGGATTATATTGCCGTCCTTGAGCGTCACCTCCCGCGGGGTAATTTTGGTCACCGGCGTTTCCAGGCGCACGTCTACGCCCATGTGGCGCAGGCGTTTCAAAGCGTAGCCCTGCAGTTCGGCCGGCATACCCGGCAGCAGGTGATCGGACGCTTCCAGCACGATTACCTGCACCTGGTGCAGGTTCAAGGAGGGAAAATCGTGTTTCAGCGGGCCGTGGATCAACTCGATCAGGGCGCCGGTGAATTCCACCCCGGTGGGTCCGCCGCCGACGATGGCGAAAGTCAGCATGCGCTGCTGGATGGCCGGGTCTTTCTCGTACATGGCGCGTTCGAAGCGGTACAGGATGTGATTGCGCAGGGCGATGGCGTGTTCCAACGATTTGATCTGGTAAGTGTATTCGGCCGCCCCAGGGATGCCAAAGTAATGATTGGCGCCGCCGGCCGCCAGGACCAGGTAATCGTACGAATAAGTATTTTCCTGGGTCGTGACCAGGCGTGCGTTCAGGTCGATTTCCTTGACCTCGTTCATCAGGAAGCGCACGCGCTGGCCGTGAAAGATACTGCGCACCGGGTAGGCGATATCCTCGGCCTCAAGCTCGGCGGAGGCCACCTGGTAAAGCAGGGGCGAAAAAGTATGGTAATTGTTACGGTCAAGCAAGGTCACATCGGCCGGCGAGCGCGCCAGCCGGCGTGCCGTCCAAAGACCGCCGAAACCGGCGCCGATAATGATCACACGTGGTTTTCTTTCAGGTAACATATCTCTGGCCTTTCTACCTGGTTAGTGCAAGGGCAGGTTGCGCCTGCCAATGGTCATATTTTTACATATTGCCAATGGTTTACAAGCTGTTCTTATACAGAATTAATCCATCCTTATACAAAAGAAATTGAAGGTAGATGATTTCTGATTCTAGATTGGGTTGCCGTCTGATCCTCTTCTTGACCCCTGACAGCCTTCTTAACTGACAACTGACAACTGACGACTGACGACTGAAAACTGACCACTCTCTATAAATTTTTCGTAAGGCCATACCACTTTTCGCTATTGTGGACAAATTGGAGTAAAATTAATTTAACATGAACCCCACCACTCTGACCCGTGAGCAGCTTGAAGAACGCCTGGCCGATCTGCACCGCGCCAGCCTGGACCTGATTCGGGATACCTCCCTCGAATCGCTTCTCGAACGCATCGCTACAATAGCCCGTAAGGAAGCCGGGGCGCAGTATGCCGCCGTCGGCGTGTTGGACGAACAGGGCGCGCTGGAAAAATTCATCCCTATCGGTATGACCGACGCAGAAATCAAAAAGATGGCCCATCTCCCGGTTGGAAAGGGCCTGATCGGGGTCTTAATGCGCGGCGAAGGCCCGCTGCGCATTGCAAATATTGCCGACGACCCGCTCAGCTTCGGTTTTCCCCAGCATCACCCTCCCATGACCTCCTTCCTCGGCGTGCCGATCGGCGTTGCCGGTCGCCAGCTCGGCCAGATTTATCTGACCAACAAGATCGGGGCGGATGAATTTTCGCAAGAAGACCAGCAGGTGATCGAGACCCTGGCCGCCTACGCCGCCATCGCCATTTCCAACGTGCGCCTGTACCAGGAGCTTACCCGCCGCGACCAGATCCTCACCCAGCGCAGCGAAAATCTGGCTCTGCTCAACGACCTGGCCTCTACCCTGGCCTCTTCTTCTGACGTCGATCAAATCCTCGACAAAGCCCTGACCCAGATGATGGAATACCTGCACCTCGAACTGGGCGAAATTTTCCTGCGCGAGGAAGAAAGTAAAGTGCTCAAGCTGGTTTTGCACCGCAGCGACGTCCTTGGCTCGTTGTGGGTGCACAAAGAATTTCATATTGGCGAGGGCATGGTTGGCCAGGTTGCCAAAGCCGGGCAGCCGAAACTGTTCGATGTGTCGAGTACGGTTGGCGATGGGCTTGATCCGGCGGTCAAGCAAAGTTGTTTCAACCAGATTGCCTGCTTCCCGCTGCCGGGGCGCAGCGGGGTGATCGGTGTGCTGGTCATCGCTAACTGCCACCCGGGGCCTTTGAACGAGCAAGAGATCCAACTGCTTTCGTCGATTGGTTCGTGGGTGGGTATGGCCGTTGAAAACGTACGTTTAAGCTTGCAGCAGCGCCGCCTGGCAATATTGGAAGAGCGCGAGCGCATCGGTATGGACCTGCACGACGGCATTATCCAGTCGATCTACGCTGTCGGGTTGACCCTCGATCACGCTCGCCTGCTGATGGCCGAAGACCCCGAGGCCGCCCGCCAGCGCATTCTCCAGGCCACCACCGACCTGAACAGCACCATCCGGGATATCCGCACCTATATTCTCGACCTGCGCCCGCGCCAGCTTTACAACGAAAGCCTGATGCAGGGTGTTCAGCGCCTGGTGAGTGAATTCCGCGCCAACACCCTGGTCGACGTCAACCTGCAAGGCCCGGCAGACAACCTGGCCGGCCTGGCGGATGCCCAGGCGATTGCCCTCTTTCACATTTGCCAGGAAGCCCTGGCCAATATTGCCAAGCACGGCCGGGCGCGCCACGTGGAAGTATCCCTGTGGAAAACCGCCGACCGCGTCCTGCTGGAAGTCAGCGACGATGGGCGCGGTTTCGACGCCAGTCAGATCAAATTGACCCTCGGGCACGGGCTGGCCAACATGCAGACGCGTGTCCACAACGTGGGCGGAGAAGTAGAGATTTCCTCAGAACCCGGCAAGGGCGCCGCGGTGCTGGCCTGGGTACCCTTTTCTAATGAGGGCTGATCCTCATTCAGAACGCGCCCGCTACGTTCGGGGCATGTTCGAGCGCATTGCTCCGCGCTACGACCTGCTCAACCGGTTGATGACCGCCGGGCAGGACCGGGCCTGGCGCCGCCAGGTGATCCGGCTTTGCGGACTCCCGCATGGCGGCCGCCTGCTCGACCTGGGCGCCGGTACGGGCGACCTTTCCGGCGAAGCGCTGCGCCAGCACCCCTCCTCCCGCCCGCTGGCGGCCGATTTTACCCCGGGTATGCTGCGCGTGGGCAAAGCCCGCTACGGCGACCGCCTGGATTGGTGCGCCGCGGATGCCCTGCGCCTGCCCTTCCCCAACCAGAGCTTCGACGCCGTGGTCTCCGGGTTCCTCCTGCGCAACGTGGTCGACCTGCCCCAGGCTTTGACCGAACAGCAGCGCGTGCTCAAACCGGGCGGGCGCCTGGTGGCGTTGGATACTACCCGGCCGCCGCGCTCGCTGCTTACCCCTTTTATCCGTTTCCATATGCACACAATCATCCCTTTTTTGGGTAGAATTATCAGCGGGCAGGCGGATGCTTACCGCTACCTGCCCGAGACCAGTGAAGGTTTCCTGGCCGCCGAGGAACTACAGCAGCAGATTGCCGCCGCCGGTTTCCGCCAGGTCGAATTTCGCCGGCTGATGTTCGGCACGATTGCCATCCACTGGGCCAGAAAGTAGCTGCGATGACCAAAGACCGCCGTTTAATCGTGGGCATCACGGGCAGCTCAGGTGTGATCCTGGGCATCCGCCTGTTGCAAACCCTGCAAGACAGCCAGGTGGAAACTCACCTGGTGGTCAGCCCGGCTGCCCGCCTGACCATCCAGCAGGAGACGCGCTGGAAAATTGACGACGTGTTGGCCCTGGCGGACGTTAACTATAATTACCGCGACCTGGGGGCGCGCATCGCTTCCGGTTCGTTTACCACCCAGGGTATGGTGGTGATCCCCTGTTCGATCAAGACCCTTTCGGCGGTCGCCAACAGCCTGGCCGGCGACCTGCTCACGCGCTCCGCCGACGTCACCTTGAAAGAAGGTCGCCCGCTCCTGCTGGTGGTGCGTGAAGCGCCCTTCCACCGCGGTCACATCCGCCTGATGGACGTGGCCGCCGCCGCTGGGGCAGTCATCTTTCCGCCCGTGCCGGCTTTTTACACCCACCCGCCCAGTGTGGATGCCCTGATCAACAACATGGTCGGGCGCGTGCTGGCCCGCCTGGGCATCGAGAATTCGCTCTACCAGCAGTGGCAGGGCATCCCGCCCGCCGGTCCTCCGCCGGCGGAGTCCGGGTCAATCGACAGCCTGCCGGCCAGAATCCCGGCGGAACTGCTGTCACTGCCGGTGATTAGCCTGGCTACGGTTGGTGCGGACGGCGCTCCCCATGCCGCCTCGGTCTATTTCGTGGCCGGCGCCGAAAACGGCGCCCACTACCTGTATTTCTTTTCTTCGCTTGACAGCCAGCACGGGCGCGACCTGGCCGCCAACCCGGCGGCAGCTCTCACGCTTTCACCGCTGGTCGAAGGTTGGCGCGAGATTTACGGCTTGCAGATGCGCGGCGAGGCGCAGCCTGTGCCCGCCGGCCCGCAATGGGAGCACGCCTTCCAGCTTTACCTGGCCCGCTTTCCTTTTGCCGCCAACCTCAAGCAAGAACTCGCCCGCAATACCCTGTACGTTTTCACCCCACGCTGGTTGCGCCTGGTAGATAACTGGCGCGGTTTTGGCTTCAAAGAGGAATGGACCCAGGCATGACTGCAAGAGCACGAGAATCGAGCAAGGCCGCCTTGCGCGGCGAGCCTTCGTACGTGTGGCGCGCCGGGCAGGAGCGGCGCTTTCAAATGCTGCGCGAAGGCGCCGGCGAGCGCATCCACGGTTGTGTTTTCGAAGCCGGCTGCGGGGTAGGTTCTTATCTGTTCCGGTTGCAAAAAGAAGCCCGCCAGGCAATTGGCCTGGATATCGAGCATGACCGCGCCTGCGAGGCTCACCTGGGCGCCGACCAGGTGGTATGCGGCGCCGGGGAGGGCCTGCCGTTCCCGGACGGGTCCTTCGACCTGGTGCTCAGCCACGAGGTCATCGAACACGTCCAGGATGATCGGGCAGCCGTGGAAGAAATCGTGCGCACCCTGGCGCCCGGCGGCCGGCTGGTGCTGTTTTGCCCCAACCGCGGCTATCCCTTCGAGACGCATGGCATTTACTGGCGCGGGAAATATCATTTTGGCAACATCCCCCTGGTCAATTATTTGCCTCGCCGCTGGCGCAACCAGCTGGCGCCGCATGTGCGTGTCTATTCACGCCGCGATCTCGAGCGCCTGTTTGCCGGCCTGCCGGTCCGCCTCGTACACAGGTCGGTGATTTTTGGCGCCTATGACAATTTCATCGCCCGCTGGCCGGCTGCCGGCAGATTGTTGCGCAGCGTGCTCCAATCCCTCGAACACACCCCCCTTTCAGCCCTGGGCCTCTCCCATTTCTGGGTAGTTGAAAAGATATAGGGGAATCCCGACCAGCGACCCAACCCCCCGCGGAGCCCGAACCGGGGGGGGGGGGGAACGGAGCCGGATGAAGAGAACCCGGAGCGGAGCCCGGCGGAGGGGTT
>VFSW01008325.1_pt1 | contig 14910 bp, 11 predicted proteins | sample 5358111 | NCBI WGS metagenome assembly VFSW01 (sample SAMN11554181, study PRJNA540505) | mine drainage metagenome | isolation source: sediment from site ElyBrook_90M | place: USA: Ely Copper Mine, Vershire, VT | collected 2017 | reverse complement strand
ACGATGACTACCTGTTCCGCCTACTGGAGCTATTTTGAAATGCGATTGCCCTGGGGCCCTGCATGCCGTGCGAGCGACCTGCATCACGACTACATGTGATCCTTCTCACATACAGTCGTGGATCGAAATCCATAAGGTCTGATCTGCATGCGGCCATCCTTGAAGGGTGTGTTCCAAACCACATCGGATCACTTTGCAGTACCTCCAGGCCCGACCGCTGCCGTGAGGGCTTGATGAGCGTCTTCAAGGATGCAGGGCATCTTTTCCGGTTCGCGGGGCTTTTTGTCCTCGCCTTCTTGATCTTTCTGGTAGTTCGCCATTATGTGGTTCCGCAAAGCTTTGGGAAGTATGGCCACTATCGCGCCGCCGCCATCGGCGAAATCGCCGCGCACCCGGCAAAGTTTGCCGGACACGAGACCTGCGAGGGCTGCCACTCAGACGTTGCCGACAAGAAGAGCAAGGGCAAGCACGCACATGTGAACTGCGAAGCCTGCCACGGGGCGCTGTACCAGCGTTTGCCGGTGACAGACCAGCCCAAACCGAACCTCTACGAGCGCCTTGTGGCCTTGGCCGTTCCGCCACCGCCGCCCGACCCGCCGCTGCTGCGCCATGCCGATGACCCAACCTCGGTGAAGCCGGTGCTGCCAGACACCGCGGTGCTGTGCGCCCGCTGCCACACGGCCAGCGCCGCCAAGCCCAAAGGCTTCGCGCAGGTTGTGCCGGCCGACCACTCGAATGGAATGCCATGCGACACCTGCCATCAGCCGCATAACCCGGGCATGGATGCGCCGGCAACGGAGGCAACAGCCAAGACCACGGGAGGCGCAAAGTGAATCTGAATCGCCGTCAAATGCTGATCCTGTTGCCCGCCGCGGCCGTCGCCTGGAAGGCGGTGCTGGCCGGAACCCCGGAAGAGGCGCCCAACTACACCATGTCCGACCACTGGTGGGGCATGTTGATCGACATTCCCAAGTGCATCGGCTGCGGCAACTGCGTGCGCGCCTGCCAGACTGAGAACGACGTGCCGGATGGATATTTCCGCACCTGGGTGGAGCGCTATCACATCTCCGACTGGGAGATGAAGAATCCCCAGGACATCATGACCAACCCGATGACCGACCCGCACGTCATGTCGCCCGACGGCGGCAAGGAAGGGTTCCCGGTCACCACCGATACTTCAGGCAAGTATTTCTTCGTGCCCAAGATGTGCAATCAGTGCGCCGATTCGCCCTGCACCCAGGTCTGCCCGGTCGGCGCCACCTTCGTGGCGCCGGATGGGGTGGTCCTGGTGGACCAGAAGTACTGCCTGGGCTGCGCATACTGCGTGCAGGCCTGTCCGTATGGATGCCGCTACATTCATCCCGAGAAGAGAGTCGCGGACAAGTGCACGCTCTGCTACCACCGCATTACCAAGGGACTCACCACCGCCTGCTGCGAAGCGTGCCCCACCGGCGCCCGCCAGTTGGTCGACCTGAAGAATCCCAAGGATCCCATCCACGCGTTCCTGAAGACCCACAACGTGCAGGTCTTGAAGCCCCAGATGGCCACCGGCGCCAAGGTCCTTTACAACGACCTTGACGGCTCGGTGCGGTAAGGAATGCAGCTTTCAGTCTTTAGCTTTCAGCTTTTAGCTGGTTCTTCGGGAAGTTGAGTTTTTCAAAGCTCCGCACAAGGGAGCTAAAAGCTGAAAGCTGAAAGCTGGAGGCTGGATGAGTGAGGTTTTATGAACGGTGTTGAAGGCTTCATGTATCCAAACGAGGTCGCCCTCCAGTGGAGCGTGCTGATCGTTCTGTACCCCTACATCACGGGCCTGGTAGCCGGCGCCTTCATTCTGGCGTCGCTGGTGCGCATCTTTCGGGTGCAGGCCATCGAGCCCACCTACCGGCTGGCCCTGCTCACGGCTCTGTCGTTCCTGCTGGTGGCGCCCTTGCCGCTGCAGTTGCACCTGGGCCACCCGGAGCGGTCGCCGGAGATGTACTTCACCCCGCACAGCACCTCGGCCATGGCCATGTTCGGCTACATCTACCTTTGGTACCTGATGGCCGTGCTGGTGTTCGAAATCTGGCTCGACTATCGCCGCGAGATCGTATTGCTTTCACAATCCAGCAAAGGCCTGCTGCGCCTGGTCTACAAAGTCATGACCCTCGGCTCCAGCAATATCAGCCCGCGCGCCTTGGCCATTGACAGCAAGGTGAGCTGGATCGTCACCCTCATCGGCATTCCTTCCGCGTTCCTGTTGCACGGCTATGTTGGCTTCATCTTCGGTTCCATCAAGGCCAATCCCTGGTGGTCCTCGCCGCTCATGCCCGTGGTCTTCATCTTCTCGGCAATGGTTTCGGGCATCGCCGGCGTCATGCTGCTTTACATGGCCACCACCAAGCTGCGCAAGAGGAAGATCGACGTCCACTGCGTTGACTCGATCGCCATGTACCTGTTCTACATCTTCATCATCGACTTCAGCCTGGAGATGCTTGACCTGGTACACCGCATCTACGAGGCCGACGAATCCTTCCGCAGCCTCGACTTCCTGGTGCACACGCAGCTCTACATCCCTCACATCGTCATCCAGATCTTCCTGGGCACACTGACACCGCTCGTGCTGCTGTTCATCACCCAGGTGGTCAAGCTGCCCGAGATCGTCCGCAAGCGCATGTATGCTGTCTCGGGCAGCCTGGCCCTGATCGGCATCTTCGCCATGCGCTGGAACGTGGTCATCGGCGGACAATTGTTCTCCAAGAGCTTTCTCGGCTACACCACCTACAAGATGGAACTCGTCACGAAGGAAGGCTTGCTAGTGGCGGTTTTCCTCACCCTGCTGCCACTATTCTTCCTGTGGGTGCTGGTCAAACTGCTGCCGCCGTGGCCTGAGAACAGCGCCCACGCGCCTGCCGCGGGAGACTGAGTTCGCGGTACGTTTCGGCTTTTCGGGTGGAATAGATGGACGATCTTCCCGGCACACTCGACCAGCTCGGCGCACGCCTCGAAGCACTCGAGAAACGTGTATACGTCCTGGAGCATCCCGCAGCGCTATCCATGGAGGTAGCCGCGACAGAAGCCGCCGCGCCGCCGCGCGCCGGGGGTGGAGACGAGCTCCCGCTTGCCCAGGCCGGCGGCTTGTTCCCCGTACTCGGGAAAGCCATGCTCGGCATTGCCGGCGCTTACCTGCTGCGCGCCGTAGCCGAGTCCAATTCACTCCCCAAACTCGCGGTCGCGGCCATTGCCATTGTCTACGCCCTGCTTTGGCTGGTCTGGGCGGCGCGCGCCAAGGAAGCCACCTGGGTCACAAGCGCCACCTACGCAGGCGCCTCCGGCCTGATTCTTGCCCCCATGCTCTGGGAGCTTACGCTGAGCTTCAAAGTGCTGGCGCCCTGGGCCACCGCGGCCATCCTCGCCGCCTTTGTGGTTGCCGCTTCCGCGCTGGCGTGGAAGCGCGACCTGGCGCCTGTCCTCTGGGTTGCCAATGTCACCGCGGCCGCATCCGCCCTGTCTCTGGCCATCGCCACCCATCAACTGCTTCCCTTCATCGCCGCACTTCTGCTCATGGTTCTCATCTGTGAAACCGCGGCGGAGTTCAACCATGAGCTGAGCCTGCGCCCTATTGTGGCCGGAGCCGCCGACCTGGCTGTCTGGGTACTGGTCTTCATCTACGCGGGTCCCCAAACCGCGCGCGTCGAGTACCCATCACTCGGCACAGCCGCCCTGCTCGCTCCCGGCTGCCTGCTGTTCCTCATCCATGCCGTCAGCGTCACCGCCCGCACCACCCGCCTCGCGCAAAACATCACCGTGTTCGAAACCCTTCAGGCCATCGTCACTTTCGTGCTGGCAGCTTGCAGCGTGCTCTATTTTGCGCCGCAGTTTGGGGCCATCGGACTGGGCGCTGTCTGCCTGATCCTCTCGGCTGCATGCTATCTGCTGGTGTTTGCCGTATTTCGAGGTTTCGACGCAGGCCGCAATCCTCAGGTGTTTGCCGCATGGGGCACAGGCCTGCTGGTCGCCGGAAGCATCCTGTGCCTGCCGCAGGCGGGCATGGCGCTGACTCTGGGCTTCGCAGCCATCGCTGCTACAGTTTCTGGCGTTCGAAGCGGCCGGGTCACGCTGCGAGTTCATGGCTTGCTGCTGCTGGCAGCGGCGACAATAGCATCCGGCCTGCTCCGCTATGTCTTTCAGTCCCTTGCCGGGACTCTGCCTGATCGTCTCACCGCGAGTGTTCTCATCGCCGCAGTGTCGGCCGTAGCTTGCTATACGGCGGGCCAACCCGCCCCAACCCGAACATGGTGGCATCGGCTGCTTCAACTCATCCCGGCGGCCTTGTCTGCTTGCGCCGTTGCCGCACTGCTCGTTCACGGTCTTCTGTTCCTGGGCGCGAAGCTCATCGCTCCCGAAGCCTATCACGTGGCCTTCGTCCGCACTCTGATCCTCTGCGCAGTGGCCCTTTCAGCCGCCTTTGCCGGCTCCCGCTGGCATCGGCTGGAACTGATAAGGATCGCTTATGCCGCCCTGACCCTCGTCGCCGTCAAGCTGGTGGTCGAAGACTTGCGCCAAGGCCACCTGGAGTTCATAGCAGCCGCATTCTTCCTCTTCGCGCTTGCCTTGATTGCCGTCCCCCGGTTCTCCCGGACCGAACACAGGGCTTAGTAGCCTGTGGTGAGAGTCGGGCTTTGAAAGGATACGGCTTCCGCCGCGCCCGTAAAGCCAATAGAATCTGTGGGAATTTAGCCGCCCAAGGAGGCTTTCTCGGCCAGCTCGACTACATTGCAGCGACGAAGTCAGGAAGGGCCATGGCGGCATGCTCCTGCATCAGCTGGGTCATGCGTGCGGCCATGCTTGTGTACATGGATGCGGCGCGGAATGCGTTCACGCGGACTCCTTCGCTGGCTTGACTGAACGCATATTTGAAAAGCGCGCTCAGGACGCACAACCGGATCTGCATGGCATCGCTGCGGAGAGTCTCAAGAAGCATGTGGTCAACCGAGTCGCAATTCCGGGCGGCAAAGTTGGCCATTTGCAGCATTACCCCGGCATTCTGATACATCGCGCACAGTCCGCGCGCGCCTTCAATGCGCTTCCACGTTTCTTCGGGAGTCGCGCTAAGCCCCTCTTTCCAAAGGAAATCATTACTCAATTCGCGTCCGCTCCAGTCGGGCCGTAACTGGGCAATGAGCGACTCCCACGACTTCTTGTTGCGGCGGCGTGAGCCGATCAACCAATGCCCTAGATAAAGAGCAACGAGTGCGACCACAGCGAATTGGAGCGTGAGGAGAATCATCACTTGTCCTTAGACCGGTAAACTACAGCCCTTCGATCCTTCAAGGTAGCCCCGGTCGACTCTTGCGGTTCGTTCCACCCCAAAGAGTACCCGTGACGCCTGCATATAAGTACCCTAGGGTAACTATTCAATTTGGGCAATGATACTTCCCGGCCATACGTTGGTGCCTCCGGGGGCAGAGATGGCACTTTTGGGACGGTGGCCTGCTTTCGCCTCCTCCCCGAGCCAATCGGGCGGAGTGCCGGGTTCTGGAAAAGACGCGGGTCGCCGTTCAAGGTCTCCTCTGCCGGACCGGTGGCAGCAAACCGCCGTAGACCGAAGGGCCGCACCCTTGCAACATGCGCCTGCTCAGCCTCTCTCCTTCAACCAGATCTCGCCGAGTTTTTCAATGAGTTCCTGGCGCATCTGGGTGTACTTGAGGCTCTTCTGCCCACGCAAGGCAACGATTTGAGTACGCTCCAGAATCGTAAGCAAATCTGGGTCTGAATTCCCGGGATGCTCCAGATAGCGATGGACCAGACCTGGCTCGCGGATAAAGGCCGCCGCTCGATCGGGCGAATCCGTGAGCATGCCAAGCTTGCGATCCCATAGCAGGAATCCTGCCAGAGCGCCCAGGGCGGTGCGAGGCCGCTCTGGATCTATCGGAAAGGACCACGCCTGGCTCCAGGGCATCAGGTCCTGGGCAGGCATGGGCCGCGCTATGCCGAAGCCCTGTCCATGATCGGCGCCCAGGATTGCGGCCGCTTCGATCAAGCCATCGTCCTCCAGGCCCTCCACCGTGACCTGAACGCCGCAATCGTGAGCAAGAAGGGTGAGGTGGTAGATGAAATTCAGCGCCCGAATCGGCCCGCGGGCGGTGCCGCGCACCAGCGCCTGATCGATCTTCACGCGGTCGCATGGAACCTGATCCATGCGCAGCAGTGAACTATAGCCCGATCCCAGATCGTCCTGTTCAATGCGAATGCCCGCCTGGCGAAACTCCGCAATGCGCAAATCGCGCTTTGCCGTATCGGGCGAGTCCTTGGTCTCCAGCATCTCCAGCTTCAAGGTGCTGGCGGGCAGTTCCCAACGGGCCAGGGCCTCAAAAACACTATCCCGGTAAGCGTCCAGTGTAAGTCCGTTTTCGGGAAGATTGAGCCCGACAGGCAGATTCAGTTGTGGATTCTGCTCGCGCCGCATGCCCGTGTCGAGGCAGATCTGGTCCAGGCCGAGCTGGAACAGTCGCAGCAGGGCGGCGGAGCCAAACGTGGGCAAAAATGTTGCCGGCGAGATCAGCTCTTGTTTGGGACCGCGCAATCGGGCCAAAGCCTCGACACTATCGAGCTTGCCTGTGCGCAGGTCGACGATGGGCTGGTACAGCATCTGTACCGCCCCTTCATCGAGACATTGGAGATAGGTCCGGCGCAGCGCCGCGGAAGTGACCGTTGTCCGCTCACAGCGCAGAACGGCGTGGCTCATTGCATGCTGGATGTGCCGGAGCATGGCCCTGCGAGTCACGGCGCTGAAGAATCCGGCCCACCTGCTGTACAGACTTAACATGGCAAAGGGCTGCCCGGACTCATCGAGCAAGGGAATCCCCACCGACGAGCGAAACCCTCGCTTGGCGGCCTCGACACGCCAGGGGCCCATCATCTCTTCTGTTTCATAGGAGTCATTGATCTGGATCTGTCCTGTGCGCCAGGCTTGACCAGCCGGCCCCCGTCCCGCTTTGGCGTCTTCCTGAATCTGGGACAAAGGCGCGCGCTGTGCTAGCAGCGCTTCGGCATAGGTTTGTCCTTCCTGACCGCTCTCGGCCTCGATTTGCATGGCCCCCTGAGCGTCGGGCCGGGAGAAGAGACAGGCCAGGATGCCATCGAAGTTTCCCAGTGTCTGCAAACCGTGACGCAACACGTCGGCAAGATTGCCGGCTTCCTGAATTGCTTCGTCCAAAGCGGCGAGGAGCGATGCAACCGCTGCCTCGAACCGGACGTAGCTGGCAATCTGCGCTTCCCGGTCAAGCTGCAAACGCTGGTCGAACACCCTGCCCAGCCGATCATGCTGTCGGATGTCCACACCCGGTAATTGAAGAAATTCCCCTATTTTCCGGTGATACAGGTGATACGTCTCCAACATCATCGGAATGCTTACGCCTACCAATGCGTGTATCCACCCCACCTGAAGCGCTCTGGAGTAGTGCTCTTGCGGTGTGATGCCAGGCGCGAGAAGAAAGCGCAAATGCTTCGCCTGCTCGGACTTCAGATGTTTGAAGTCCTCCGCGTTCAGCCGATCCAGAATCGCTGAGCTCTCCGCCCGGTTGGTCAGGTGAATGTAGAAGGTCTCGACAAAATCCTGAATCCCTTCTGTTACCCCATGATGAAGGGGGCGCAGAAGCATATCGGCCTCTTTTCCATAAGACGAGGCGAAGTCCGCGAAATATTCAGCCGTTGGAATCGTTCCTTGCGCCGCAGGCTCTTTCACTATCATTCCCCCAAAGGCATTCATGCATGCTTGTCGGAGTAAAGGCCCTGGAACATCTCAGGGTTTTCGATTCTGCCTCTCGGTCATAACCCAATCATATAGTCCGGTTACCTTTGTGCGTGACCTATTTTGCATGCGCTCCAAAGCCAAAAGCAACCCCCGGCCGTCCAGGCCTTTACCCGAACCATGAAACGAACCGCTGCCCCGATTCGAAGCACTTTATCGAGCACATCCTCGTCCAGTCCCGCCACGGGATGATCTGGCGCAATGCAGGTGCTGAGCGCTACTCTGGTTAGCGAAAGGGCAAGCTTATATAGATCCGATCGTGGTTCGTGAAGACCTATCCGCACAATCGGACAAGCAGCAGCGCCGACGGCACACTGCGGATCCAATTGAGAAATCTGGAACCGGCTGCGCTCAGGGATCTGGCTGCCATAATCGTCATCGATGCGCTTCATCGACAAAGGGGTTAGCAGGATGAATCGCCTGAAAGACGGTGGAATCTGGGTCGAATCGGATGCCTCGTTGGCCGACACGCCCGAGTGGTCAATACCACTGCGGTTGGTCAGAGCTGTTGTCGACGGAGAGGCCCTGAACCTGGGCCGGGTTTCGCCGCTTCTGGCAGGCAACCTGGAAACCATCCGCGATATCTATGCCGCCTGGATTGACGGAGGTGAGCGAATACCTCTGAGTTTTGAGCCATCCGGCGATACCGCCGTCGGGGCCAATGGCGTATCGCTGTTCTTTTCCGGCGGTGTTGACAGTTTTTATTCCCTCATCAAGCACCGGGACGAGGTGGATAATCTGGTGCTGATTCACGGGTTTGACGTACCCCTGGCAGACACCAAAACGTTTGCGCTGGCCGAAGCGCAAGCCGTCGAGGCAGCTCGCCTCTTCGGCAAGCGCCTGATCGTCGTAAGAACCAACTCCCATTTTGAGCAACCCGGTGTGCCCGGAGGGTGGGTAATCTACCACGGTGCGGTGCTCGCAGCCATCGCTCAAGCACTCGCGCCCAATCACGGCAAGATGTACATCGCATCGTCGTACTCCTATGCCAATCTGCACCCGTGGGGCTCTCATCCGCTGCTGGATCCACTCTGGTCCACCGAGGCGGTCCAGATCGTCCACGATGGCGGGGAAACCCGCATGGATAAGCTGCGCACGCTGGTTCAGTTCCCCGAGGCGCTGGCCCGGCTGCGCGTATGTTGGGAAAATCTTGGAAGCTACAATTGCTGCCACTGCGAAAAATGTGTGAGGACCATGCTGGGTTTGCGCGCCCTCGGCGTCGATCGGTGCGCCGCGTTCCCTGATACCCTGACGCCGGAGCTCGTGCGCCAGCAGCCAATCGACCCCCATTGCGTGCATCTCTGGCGGGAACTGATTGGTCCCGGTCTTTCTCCGGCCTTATATACCGCGGCGCAATTGGCCATTCATGACAGCGATGCCGGTCTTCCGCCGCGCACAGGCAAATGGAAACGAGCGGTCAAACGATGGCTATGTGCCATGCGCAACTCCGGGCGGGCATTGGTGTCGGCGCTCGATTGGCCCTGAGCATGCGCAACGTACCGGCCTCCAAATCAACCAACCTTGAGCGCCTTGGAATTCCAGGCAGGAAATATTGCATGAACCGCGTGACATACAAGGGAATCTGGGTCGAATCGGATGCCTCGTTGGCCGACACGCCCGAGTGGTCAATACCACTGCGGTTGGTCAGAGCTGTTGTCGACGGAGAGGCCCTGAACCTGGGCCGGGTTTCGCCGCTTCTGGCAGGCAACCTGGAAACCATCCGCGATATCTATGCCGCCTGGATTGACGGAGGTGAGCGAATACCTCTGAGTTTTGAGCCATCCGGCGATACCGCCGTCGGGGCCAATGGCGTATCGCTGTTCTTTTCCGGCGGTGTTGACAGTTTTTATTCCCTCATCAAGCACCGGGACGAGGTGGATAATCTGGTGCTGATTCACGGGTTTGACGTACCCCTGGCAGATACCAAAACGTTTGCGCTGGCCGAAGCGCAAGCCGTCGAGGCAGCTCGCCTTTTCGGCAAGCGCCTGATCGTGGTGAGGACCAATTCGCATTGGGAGCAGCCCAGCGTTCCCGGTGGCTGGCTCATGTACGGCGGTGCGGTGCTGGCGGCCGTCGCCTATGCGATGGCGCCCAATCACCGGAAGATCTATATCGCATCGTCCAACGCGTATGCCACTCTGCACCCGGCCGCATCGCACCCGCTGCTGGATCCACTCTGGTCCACCGAGGCGGTCCAGATCGTCCACGATGGCGGAGAAACCCGTACGGAAAAGTTACGCACTGTGGTGCAGTATCCCGAGGTGCTGGCGCGGCTGCGCGTATGTTGGGAAAACCTGGGGAACTACAACTGCGGTCTATGCGAGAAGTGCATCCGGACCATGCTGGGCTTGCGCGGCGTCGGTGTCGAGCGCTGCGCCGCATTTCCAGATACCCTCACCCCGCGGCTCGTGCGCCAACAGGGTTTTGGCAGCGACTCCGCGATTTATTGGCGGGAATTGCTTTGCCCCGGTCTGCCCCGTGACCTGCACTCTGCGGTACTATCAGCCATTCGCAGCCACGAAACCGGTCTGCCGCCGCGCACGGGCAAATTCAAACGAGGGGTGAAGCGATGGCTCTATGCAATGCGCAACGCCTGGAGGGCTTTGATTGCGGCGGCCGATTGATTTCGAGGCCCGCGTTTCCTTCCGGGTCTGACTGCTTTCCCTGCCCTCCGCCCGCTCCGCATAAACATTCAACTGGTGCGAATCATCGGGCAGGCCACAATCATGCGCGTAGAATTCGAACTGTGTCCAACATGCCAGGTTTGATGCAGGAGTGAAGGAATGTTTTCGCCCACGCAGATTTTTTCCACGCGCCGCAGTTTCTTGAGCCGTATCGGCCTTTGCAGCCTGGCGTCCTCCCTTCCCGTCAGCCGCCTTCTTTCGTCCTCTGGAAGCTCTGTCCTTGCAGCCGGGCAAGCACCGCCCGCAAGATTGCCGGTGGTCAGAAATCGCGCGCCGCTTGCACCGAGCGCCTTCTCCCTGCTGCCGCTTGGGGCCATCCGCCCGCGCGGCTGGTTGCAGGCGCAGCTTCGCATCCAGGCCAACGGGCTCGGCGGGCATTTGGACGAGACCTGGGCAGACGTGGGCCCCAACAGCGGCTGGCTCGGTGGGTCCGGTGTATCGTGGGAGCGCGGCCCTTACTTCCTCGATGGCCTGATCCCGCTTGCCTTTCTGCTCGATGACGCAACACTCAAGGCCAAGGCGCAGAAATTCATCGACTGGACATTGGATCACCAGGCATCGAATGGAATGATCGGTCCAGCTTCCAATGACGACTGGTGGCCGCGCTTCGTGATGCTGAAGGCTCTTACCCAATACCACGATGCAACGGGCGATCCGCGCGTAATCCCGGTGATGGAGAGGTATTTTCGGCATCAACTCCAGGAGCTTTCGGCGCGTCCCCTCCGTGATTGGAGCAAGTTCCGCTGGCAAGACGAGTTGCTTAGCGTGATCTGGCTCTACAACCGGACTGATTCCTCATACCTGCTGGATCTAGCGCGTCTGCTCAAGACACAGGGCTACGACTGGCAGGCCCAGTACGCCGATTTCAAGTACACACAGCGCATCACCGCGGAATACATCAAGCTGGAGAAGGGTGAAGGACTCAAGGACCTGGCGCTCGCCACGCACGGCGTGAACAACGGACAGGCAGTCAAGACCGGCCCCGTCTGGTCGCTGGTCTCCGGCTCCGGCGCCGACCGTGCAGCGGCTCTCACCATGATCTCCGAACTGAACAAGTATCACGGGCTGCCCAACGGCATGTTCTCCTGCGACGAGCATCTGGCCGGCCTCGATCCCTCCCAGGGGTCGGAGCTGTGCACTGTAGTTGAGTACATGTTCTCGCTCGAGAATTCACTCGCCATTGTCGGCGACCCGTCGCTCGGCGACCGGCTTGAGAAGCTGGCATTCAATGCGCTCCCAGGCACCTTCACCGACGATATGTGGGCGCACCAGTACAACCAGGAACCAAATCAGGTGGAGTGCAGCCTGCACCACAAGCCCTGGACCACCGACGGGCCGGAATCGAACCTGTTTGGACTGGAACCCAACTTCGGCTGTTGCACAGCCAACTTCCACCAGGGATGGCCCAAGTTCGCAGCCAGCCTGTTCATGCTCTCCGGCGCGCAGGACAACACCGCGCACGATGGCCTGGTGGCGGCGGCCTACGCTCCCTGCGAGGTGAACACGGTCCTGCGCGGGACGCCGGTACAAGTAGTGGAAGAGACCGGCTACCCGTTCCACGGCGCCGTTCACTTCACCGTCAATCCCGCCGCGCCACTGAGCTTTCCCATCGAGTTCCGCATCCCGGCCTGGGCTGCGGGCGCGACGATCATGGTCAACAGCCATGCGGAGCCCTTGCCTGCGCCGGGATCGTTTGCGCGCGTCGAGCGCACCTGGCGGGCCGGCGACCGCTTCGAAATCATGTTCCCGATGACGCCCCGCATCTCGCGCGGGTTCAACGATTCCGTGGCCGTCGAGCGCGGGCCGCTGGTCTTCTCCTATGGCGTGGGCGAGAGTTGGGTGAAGCTGCGCACGCGGGGAATGACGGCCGATTGGCAGGTCTATCCAACCACCCCCTGGAACTATGCACTGAGCCTCGACGCCGCCTCGCCTGCCAAGTGCATTGCCGTCACGGAAGCTGAGGTGGGAGAAGGGCCGTTCACCGGCCGCCAAGCGCCCGTCAAACTCACCGTGAAAGCGCGCAAGCTCAACCAGTGGCAGGCGGAAGACGGCGCCCCCGATCCACTGCCGCAAAGCCCCGTCGCCAGCGATCAGCCGGAGGAGACGATTACCCTCATCCCCTACGCGGCCGCCAAGCTGCGGATCACGGCGTTTCCTGTCTGCAAAACGTAGCGCGGCCTAAAGCCGCTGGCGGCAGAGGAAACCCGGCGTACACGTTATAATCCGGGTTCTGGCGCTTCCGGGGTTCGATGACCAATCAAAGCAGTTCGACAGCAGGGTTTTATCCAGACCGGTGGACTTTGTCGGATCTGCTTCTGGGCGCCGGCTTTGGACTGACCGGCACAGGGACGGTGATGCTGGGTGTGCTGTTGCCGGCGCTCTCGCAGAAGTGGGCCATGCGAGACGATACGGCAGGCTTCCTGCTGTTCCTTCAGTTTCTGGGGTCATCGCTGGGCGCTTTGCTGGTGGGCGCGCGACGGGTTCGCACCCTGATCGCCGGATATGGCCTGCTGGCCTTGAGCGCCTGCGCGCTGGCATTTGCCGGGAAGCAGCTGTCGTTCGTCCTCTTTCTTTTCTTTGGCGCGGGACTGGGCATGGCCATGACCTCGACGAGCCTGCTGTTTTCCGACCGCTACCCCAACGACCGGGCAGCAAGACTGGAGCGGCTCAACTTTGCGTGGGCTGCCGGAGCCTCGGCGGGACCCGTGCTGTTTCTTCCCTTCCTGAGGCTTCCGGGACTCGACCCACTCTTCTTCTTGCTCATGGGGCTGTTTCTGCTGCTTGTCCTATGGACTGTTCTGCGCGAGCATGAGGCGCCATCGTCCGCGCAATCGGCACAGGACGCGGAGCGGGAGCAGCGGCCGGCGCCGCTGGGCTCATTGCTACCGCTGTTGCTGATGGCGGTTGGTTCCGTCGGGATTGAGGCCTCGATGAGCGGATGGCTGACCACTTACTCGCATCGGGCGGATTCCGGGGCGCTGGGCGGAGCTGTTTTTGCGCCGTCGCTGTTCTGGTTTGGCATCGTGGTGAGCCGGCTGGTTTTCTCAACCCGGCTGCTGGCCATGGTGGGACGGGCGCGGCTGCTGCGCACAATCCTCTGGGGCGTGGCGGGTTCGCTGGCGCTGCTGGTGGCGGCGCACCACCCGGCGGCCATCAGGGCGGCGGCAGTGCTGGCAGGGCTCACGATTGGGCCGCTCTATCCGCTGGTATTGTCGTTCATCCTCAAGCGCTCTTCCCGGGGGTGGATCTTTGCCGTGGCCGGAGTCGGGTCGGCGGTGCTGCCGTGGTTGACTGGCGTCTTCTCGGCGCAGTTCGGCTCGCTGCGCTACGGACTGATTGCTCCCGGCAGTGTGGCGGCGCTGATGGTGGCTCTGTCTCTGCTCTGCCTGCGGACAGCGGAGTAGACTGCGAGCGGCAGCTTCAGCGGACAGTGGAGACGATGCACGGGAGGTCAAAGGCCGGCCTGCCCACGCCGTGCGACCAGGAGGCGACCATCGCCTCGATCTGGAGCAGGTTCAGCACCGACACAAGTTGCTGGTGCTTGTCGGACAACTGCGCCAACTCAGAGAGCCCCTTTTCTCCCTTGTTAGCGGCCAGGGCCACCTTCGCCTTGAAGGCCGCTGTGTGGTTCCGGCGCGGACGTCTGCTCGTCTGCTCTCCTCATCCCAGCCATTTTAGGCTGAGGGCGAACAGAACCTCCACTTAACCCCCTGTCTGAATTTGCGGAGCCAGCTCTGCTTTTTCGAACGATTCTATCGCACGTTAATGTGGCCGTTACCCAAGAGTCATATACAATGGAGGAAGCCGTAGATCCGCAACCTCCTGGCAGCAAATGCAGATCTTCAAAGGGCGACTATGCAACGAATATGCAACTGGAGTCGTTGAACGTGGGGATGAGTTTCCTGTAAGGCGTTCAAAAAAGCGGTTCTACTTGACGGAGAGATGGCCGAGTGGCTGAAGGCGGCGGTTTGCTAAACCGTTGTAGGGTCAAAAGCTCTACCGGGGGTTCGAATCCCCCTCTCTCCGCCACGACCCCTTCCGAAGACTTCCGATACAATCCAAGAAGTGAAGATAAACCAAAGAGAATATGTGGTTTACGTTTTTTAGCGTCCAGCGCCGTCCAGCTCAAGCCGGAGATTTTTGGGTATACGTTTGGGTATATGGAACGTCAAAAAGGGTATATATTGCCTTCGAGGGAGGGAATATGCCGCTTTCCGATACCGCAATCAAGAAGTCTCTGCCGGGCGACAAGCCGTACACATTGACCGATAGTGGTGGGCTCTACCTTCTGGTGATGCCCACTGGTGGCAAACTCTGGCGCTGGTCGTACCGCTTTGAGAAAAAAGAAAGGCTGATGGCCCTGGGCAAGTACCCGGATGTTCCCCTTGCCGTGGCCAGGGCGCGCCATGCCGAAGGCCGCCGTTTGCTGGCAACCGG
>VFSW01008324.1_pt1 | contig 14910 bp, 20 predicted proteins | sample 5358111 | NCBI WGS metagenome assembly VFSW01 (sample SAMN11554181, study PRJNA540505) | mine drainage metagenome | isolation source: sediment from site ElyBrook_90M | place: USA: Ely Copper Mine, Vershire, VT | collected 2017 | reverse complement strand
CTTGCCCTTCGCGTTATTGCTGATCGGCTTGAGCACAACGAAAGCCGCCCCTTTGCCATAAACATTTCCATCCCAATTGCAGCATGAGTCAATGGCCGTCGGTCAAAGCCAAGCGCCTTCTCGCTGCGCTGTTGCGGCTTGGCTGGCAAATCAAACGACAGTCCGGCTCGCACAAAACACTTGCTCGTAATGGCTGGCCTGATTTTGTTTTCGCTTTCCATGATGGCGACGAAATCGGCCCCAAAATGTTGGCGCGCGTTGCAAAGCATACAGGCTTGTCTCCAAATGATTTGTAACCCTAACCCTGCGCTCAAGCGGGACGCGCCAAAAGCGGCGCGCCCCTTAGCTACACGTTAGATCCGCCATACCAACGTATGGCTTTTTATATTGCCAAGTGCTAGTATTCGGCAATGGCAAACACCCGCTTTGATTGGGATACCGACAAGGACGCTGAAAACCAGCAGAAGCACGGCGTTTCGTTTATCCGCGCCCAGTTCGCATTCGCCGATCCACAGCGCGTGATTGCCAAGGACATCACACACAGCCAAACCGAAGAGAGGTTCTATTGTTTCGGAGAGGTTGATGGTGGCGTTCTTACGGTGCGGTTCACATATCGTGCCTCCGTTATTCGAATCATCGGCGCAGGTTATTGGCGCAAAGGAAAGGTAATTTATGAACGCGAAAACGCAACGAAGTGAAGTTTCTGAGAAGGCTAATGCTGGCGCACGCCCGCGTTATGCCGGAACTAAAATCAAATACACAGATGAACCCCTGGGCAAGACTCAGGTAATCTCTGACTTTCTTCCTTCTCCGAGCGAGCTAGCTTTTCGTGAGGAAGGCGTAAAGGTCACGCTGGCTCTGAGCAAAAAAAGCATCGAGTTTTTCAAGTCCGAAGCCTCGAAGCATCACACACAGTACCAGCGCATGATTCGTCGACTTCTTGATTCTTATGTTGACGCCCAAGCCCTAACCCTGCGCTCAAGCGGGACGCGCCAAAAGCGGCGCGCCCCTTAGTTCCACGTTAGGTCTTCCCTTCTCCGAATGACGCCGCGTTCCCTGTCATCGCAATTGGCTGGCTTGCTAGGGTGGCTGTTGGCCTCGTGCGCTGCTGGTGCGGTGGGGGCAGTTGCCTCCGTTGATGCAGCGTCGTTCTACGCCCAGTTGAGCAAGCCGACGTGGGCACCGCCCGCTTGGGTATTCGGTCCCGTGTGGTCGGCGCTGTATGCGCTCATGGGGGTTTCCGCGTGGCTTGTGTGGCGGTCACCCGGTTCCAAAGGGGTAGCGCTTCGTTTGTTTGGTGCGCAGCTTGCGGCCAATGCGCTTTGGTCGTGGTTGTTCTTTGCTTGGCAGCGGGGTGCGCTGGCCGCAGTGGAGGTCTTGGTCCTGCTGGCGCTCATCGCGGCCACGGTAGCGGCCTTCTGGCGTAGCAGTCGCCTGGCTGCGGCGCTGCTGGTGCCGTACGTTTTGTGGGTAAGCTTTGCTTCCGTGCTTACGTGGGCGGTATGGCGGAGCAACCCAGGTCTTCTTTAATGCGCGCTTTGGCCGCCAGACCTAACCCCCGGTTGCAGGCGACACGACCGGAACGTTATGCCTCACCCCCAAAATATTAGCATCTTCTCTTGACATACCATTATTGGTATATACATAATGTGACATGTGGGAAATCGAAGAACACCGGCGTGTCGACAAACAGCTTTCTGGTTCCGTGCCAATTGAGGTTCTGAAGCGTTATGAGAAATGGAAAGACATTGCCAGAGTTTCTGGTCCGCCTGGATTGCAAGCCATTAAGGGATTTCACGATGAAGCCCTGACCGGCGTGTGTAAAGAGCATCGTTCTTGCCGTTTAGGACTGCTGTGGCGGGTTATTTACCAGGTTGTTGCCAATGCGTTACTGATTCAAGTTGTTCAAGTTACCGCCCACGATTACAGGAAGCCATGATATGAAAGAATTTCGTCCTGCAAAAAAACGAGTGGAAGTCTCGGTTGGAGAGTCTGTTCGCATTTTGCGCGAACTTCAGGAGCTGAGCCAAAGCCAGCTTTCTGAGCTTACGGGCATCCCACAGGCTACTATCTCCGCCATTGAAAACGGTAGAGTGAATTTGGGTGTCGAACGTGCAAAGGTTTTTGCACGTGCCCTGCAGTGCCATCCAGCAGTACTCGTTTTCCCCGGTTGGGAGTCTCCGCTTGCACGTGCAGCATAGTCTTGCGCCAAAGCTGTACGCCGCAAAAGCGCGCAGCCCCCTACTTTTACGTAGGCCGCAATAACCGCAAGGAGATACACGTGCCGAACATCGTTCACCGGATCGGAATCGAAGGGGCCACTGCCGAAAGGGTTTACCAGGCGGTCGCAACCCGCGAGGGTGTCGCTTCGTGGTGGACCGAAAATGTCAACGGTGAGTCGGCAGTTGGATCGGTCCTGCAATTCAGGTGCTGGAGTTGACTCCGCCGGCGCGAGTGCGCTGGAAATGCGTGGCCGGGCCAGCGGAATGGATCGATACGCGCATCCACTTCGATATCAGCCACAAGGACGGGGAGACGGTGCTGCTGTTCAAGCATTGCGGATGGAGAGAGGAAGTGGAATTCATGCATCACTGCAGCACGCAGTGGGCCTACTTCCTGATCGGTTTGAAGCAACTGCTGGAGGCCGGCAAGGGGCGGCCATATGGTCCGCGGTTCGAGCCCATCAGCCGCTGGTCTCGTTAGCGCTTGCGGCTGGTTCATTGTGTGCCATTGAACAAAGCCATCGCCCCAGCAACTTTCCTCCGGGCCCTCCCGGCATTTTCGACAGGAACCCAGAATGAACGATATCAACAACTTTGACATTCTGATTGTCCCCGGATGGCACAATTCCGGGCCTGACCACTGGCAGACGCACTGGGAAGCGGCCTTCCAAAATATGCATCGCGTTGAGCAGGACGACTGGGATGTGCCGGTCTATTCCGCCTGGTCCCGCCGGCTTACCGAGGCGGTCAGGCGATGCGAGAAGCCGGTTTTGCTGGTTGCCCACAGCCTGGGAACGGCGCTGGTCACGCGCTGGGCGCAGGAGGAAGACACCACATCCGTGGCCGGAGCCTTCCTGGTTGCGACCAGCGACGTTGATCAATTCGCCGGCACTCCCGGGAACCCCATGCTCGGCTTCAACCCGATAATCATGAAGCGGCTGCCCTGCCCTTCGGTGGTTCTCGCCAGCCACAACGACGAGCGGGTTGCCTTCGAGCGGGCCGAGGCCTTCGCGTCCGCCTGGGGATCGCGCCTTGTCGATGTCGGATCGCTTGGCCACATCGGATCTGCGGCGAAGCTGGGCCTTTGGCCGAAAGGACTGGTCTGTCTCGGCCAGTTCATTGCCTCGATAGGGCAAGAAAATGATCAGCGGGAGCGCTAGCCGGTTTCCAGCACCACAAAAGCTACGATCATGGTTCGTTCGTCGCTGAGGGAAAGATGATGCCCGCTGATACCCAATTGCGCCAGATGGGCGCGCAGCACGGCGTCGAATTGCAGCACCGGCTTGCCGAGGCCGTCATGGGTGATGCTGATGCGGCTCAGGCTGACCGGCTCGCGCAGCCCGCTGCCAACCGCCTTGGAAAATGCCTCCTTGGCGGCGAATCGCTTTGCCAGGAACCGGGCGGCATGGGGGCCGGATTTGAAACCGGATAATTCGCTGTCACTCAAAACGCGCCGGGCGAAACGCTCGCCATAGCGCGTCCACACTGCCTCAATGCGGGCGTACTCGACAATGTCCGTGCCGATGCCGTGTATCACTGCTGTCCGCTCAGCAACGCTTTCATCTTTTTCACCGCCGCTTCCAGCCCGATGAACAATGACTCTGCGATGATGGCGTGGCCGATATTGAGCTCGACCAGATTGGGAATCGCCACGATGGGCTGCACGTTGTGGTAGTTCAGGCCGTGTCCGGCATTCACCTGCAGCCCCTGTGCATGGGCATGCTCCACGGCGATGCGGATGCGCTCCAGTTCAAGCCTGTGTCCGGGCACATTGTCCGCATCGGCATATTTTCCGGTGTGCAGCTCCACCACCGGCGCGCCGGCGCGGCGCGCGGCATCGATCTGCCTTGAGTCCGGATCGATGAACAGGGACACGCGGATGCCCGCCTCGGCACAGCGCGCACAGGCAGCCTTGATGGTGTCGAAATAACGCACCACGTCCAGGCCGCCCTCGGTGGTCAGCTCCTCGCGGCGTTCCGGCACCAGGCACAGGTCGTGCGGTTTGACGCGCAGCGCGATGGCGATCATTTCTTCGGTAACGGCGCTTTCCAGGTTCATGCGAATCTGCAGCATGTCGCGCAGGGCGTTCACATCGCGGTCCTGGATGTGGCGACGGTCTTCGCGCAGGTGCAGTGTGATCGCATCGGCACCGGCGGATTCCGCCAGCAACGCGGCGCGCACCACGTTCGGATATCGCGCGCCGCGCACCTGGCGCAAGGTGGCGACGTGGTCTATGTTTAGTCCCAGTTTTATCATAGTTTTTGCAGGTCCTTGATCAATTCACGGGTGTGCAGAATTTTGCCGCCCAGATGATGGTTCAGCAACATCCGCATCAGTTGCTTGCTCTGCTGTGCGGTAACCGGGTCGGTATAGTCGTCAGCGGACATGTCCAGCATGGTCTTGCCCAGCAATTGTATTCCTGTACAGTCATCGCCGTCATCGGGAAGCGCCCCGCGCTCCACGGCATAACGATAGCAGAGTTCAGCCTGTATCGCCTTGCCGCTGCCGGCCTCGCGATTCAGCACCAGCGCATAGCCCAGCTCCTGAAGCAGGTGTTTTTCAAAGCAGCGCAGCGTTCCGGCATGGTCTGTTTCGTGGGCCAGACGGTACAGGGTGGCGCGGTAATAATCGAACAACTGCTCATGCGGATCGTCCTGCGCCAGCAGGTTGAGCAGCAATTCGTTCAGGTAGAAGCCGCACATCAGTGCAGTGCCTTGCAGGTAGGGCTGCCCACCCTGCCATTCCGCGCTGTGCAAAGTTCGCAATTCACCCTTGCCGAACCAGCTCAACAACAGCGGCTGGAAGTTCATCAGCAGGCCGCGCAGGCCGGACTTGGGGCGCCTCGCTCCGCGCGCCACGATTGCCAGCCGCCCGTGCGAGCGGCTGAACGCATCGATGATCAGGCTGGTTTCGCGAAACGGATAGCTGTGCAATACAAATGCCAATTCGTCCTGCTGTTTGTTGCGGTTTGCTGCGGTCATCAGTAACCCGCGGTCATTCGTAACCCAGGCTGCGCAGCACGCGCTCATCATCAGCCCAGCCGCTGCGCAACTTGACGAACACTTCGAGAAACACTTTCCCGTCGAACAGCTTTTCCATATCCAGGCGCGCCTGGGTGGCGATCTCTTTCAGTTTTTCGCCTTTTTTTCCGATCAACATGGCTTTGTGCGTTTCCCGGTCAACCAGGATGGCGGCATTGATGCGGCGCAGCTTGCCCTCCATTTTGAATTGCTCTATCACCACGCTGGTGGAGTAGGGCAACTCGTCCCCGGTATAGCGAAATACTTTTTCGCGCAATATTTCCGCCGCCAGGAACTTTTCGCTGCGGTCGGTGATATCGTCCTTGTCGTAGATCAATTCGCCCTGCGGCAGATGGCGGCGCAGCGCCTCGCGCAATTCGTCAAGTTTGCTGCCCAGTTTGGCGCTCACCGGCACGATGTCGGAAAATTTGAAATCCAGCGCGACACGTTCGGCAAACGCGAACAATTTTCCCTTGTCTTCCACCTCGTCTATCTTGTTGATCACCAGCAATACCGGGCGGTCCGTCGGCAACAGTTTGAGCACTTCCTGATCGCGCTCGTCATAATGCAGCGCTTCGAGCACATACATGACCACCTGCACGTCGCGCAAACTGCCGGTCACCACACGGTTCATGCCGCGATTGAGTGCATTGAGATGTTTGGTCTGGAATCCGGGCGTGTCGACGAATACAAATTGGGCGTGCCCGTCGGTAAAGATACCGTGGATACGATGCCGGGTGGTTTGCGCCTTGCGCGAGGTGATGCTGATCTTTTGTCCGATCAGGTGGTTGAGCAGCGTGGATTTACCCACATTGGGCCGGCCGACTATGGCGATGAAGCCGCTGCGAAAATCCGGATTGTGTTGTTCGGTCATTTTTGGATAATCAAGGTCAATCTCCGCAGGCTGCTGCGAAGCAAATAAAATATGCCAGTAAAGCTTTTTGCAAATCCGGCATTAGTCATGGCAAGGTACCGTTAATTATCGTCTTGGCCGGACAGAATTGTTTGATAGGCTGCATGGGCTGCCTGCTGCTCCGCATTGCGCCGGCTTGTTCCCGAACCCCTGGCCGACACTCTTAACGAGGGGATGGCGCATTCCACTTCAAAAGATTGCGCATGAGCCTCCCCCTGCGTGGCGATAACACTGTAACTCGGCAAGGGGATACGCTTGGCTTGCAGATATTCCTGCAACCTGGTTTTGGCGTCCTTGCCCTGCCCCTGTATATCGACTCTTTCCAGATAGGGAAGGTACAAATTCAGCACGGTCTTTTCGGCACCGGCAAAACCGCCGTCAAGGAATACCGCGCCAAACAACGCTTCCAGAGCGTCAGCCAGGATGGAGGGGCGGCGGAAACCGCCGCTTTTGAGCTCGCCCTCACCCAGCCTCAGATAACTGCCCAGATCGAGTTCCAGCGCGAGTATCGCAAGCGTTTCTTCCTTGACCAGGCCGGAACGCAGCCGCGACAGCTCGCCTTCGCTGAGCAGCGGGTAGCTGCTATACAGATGTTTCGCGATAACGCAGCCCAGGATGCTGTCACCCAGAAACTCAAGGCGCTCGTTATGCTCCGGCGCATAGCTGCGATGTGTCAGCGCGCGTTGCAATAGCTGCGGCTGCTTGAAAACATAACCCAGCCTGATGGATAGTGAACTGTCGCGCGAAGCTTCCTGCGCTGTCTTGCTGTGTTTAATTGCCCGCACTGGTCGGCTTGAATTCGAGATAAAAACTGATATTGCCTGCCAGATGGATCTTGACGGCGTAGCTGGCGCTAAGCACCGGTCTCCCGGCGTTGCTGGCAATATCGATATCACCGGAATTGATAGCGGTAATGGCATCTATCGAAGCCTGCCTGTCAAACGCTGCCTGGATATCATGGGGCGTGGCTTTTTGCATATCGGGATCATGCGCAATCGTTGTGAAGATATGCTTGATCTGCTCTGCTTCTATATAGGCAGGAACGAGTTTCATGCCGGTGGTGAGCAAAATCACCAGCAAAAAAGCCCAAAGAACGAACCCGCCGAGTGTAAATCCGCCTTGCTTTACTGGCATTGCTGTATTCATTATTCCCCCAGGCCTAATTGATAAACATACCGATACGCTTCAAATCGGAAAAATTCATCCAAATGAAAAATGCCTTTCCGACGATATTGCTGTCCGGAACGAATCCCCAGTAGCGGCTATCGCGGCTGTTATCGCGATTGTCCCCCATCATGAAGTACTCCCCCTGGGGCACTTTGCAGCGCACCATTTCATTGTCATAGCTGCAATTGTCGCGACCGTCAAACTCGGCTACCGCACTCAGGTGTAAAGTTGGCATATCAGGGTTGATCAGTATCGGGTGCTTGCGATTGCCCAACGTCTCGATACGCTTTTCAGTATGCACAAAATTCAAACCCGACTCAATGTAATTGTATTCCCCATCCGCTTCCTGAACTTGCTCCACCCCGTTTATCCACAATCGCTTGTTGCGATATTCTACGGTGTCGCCAGGCAGCCCGACCACGCGCTTGATGTAATCCAGGGTGGGATTTTCAGGATAGCGAAACACCATCACATCACCGCGCTGCGGGTTGTTCACCGGAATGATCTGCTGGTTGATGACCGGCAGCCGCACTCCATAGGTGAATTTGTTGACCAGTATAAAATCGCCCACCTGCAGTGTCGGAACCATGGAACCGGATGGAATCTTGAACGGCTCGACCAAAAAGGAGCGAATGCAAAACACCACCAGTATCACCGGGAAAAAGCTCTTGGCATAGTCCACCCACCAGGGCTCGGCAACCCCGCTGCCGCGCCTGGCCGCCAGGGAAAAAATGTCCAGCAACCACACTCCGCCGGTAATCAGCAGCAACACGAACATGATCATTTCAAAATCCATAACTGCTCCTTAATCATCGACACGCAGGATTGCCAGGAAAGCCTCCTGCGGTATTTCGACACTGCCCACCTGTTTCATGCGTTTTTTGCCGGCCTTCTGCTTTTCCAGCAATTTCTTCTTGCGCGAAATGTCGCCGCCATAACACTTTGCCAGCACATTTTTTCTCATCGCCTTGACGTTTTCGCGCGCAATGATATTCGAACCGATGGTCGCCTGTATGGCCACATCATACATCTGGCGGGGAATCAGCTCGCGCATCTTGGCCGCCACTTCACGCCCGCGATGCTGGCTGTTGGCGCGATGCACGATTATTGCCAGCGCATCCACTTTCTCGCCGTTGATCAGCATATCCACCTTGACCACATCCGCCGCGCGATATTCCTTGAACTCGTAGTCCATCGAAGCATAGCCGCGCGATACCGATTTCAGTTTGTCGAAAAAATCCATCACGATTTCCGCCATCGGCATTTCATATACCAGATTCACCTGTTTGCCGTGATAACTGATGTTGATCTGTGAGCCGCGCTTCTGGGTACATAGCGTGATAACCGAACCGACATACTCCAGCGGCATATACAGATTCACCGTGACAATCGGCTCGCGGATTTCGTCTATTTTGGACGGGTCGGGCATCCTGGACGGATTGTCCACGGTCAACACCTTTCCGTCGCGCTGCACCACCTCGTAAATCACGGTGGGCGCAGTGGTGATCAAGTCCATATCGAACTCGCGCTCCAGTCGCTCCTGCACGATTTCCATGTGCAGCAGGCCGAGGAAGCCGCAGCGGAACCCGAATCCCAGTGCCTGCGACACTTCCGGCTCGTAACGCAGCGCAGCGTCGTTCAGCTTGAGTTTCTCCAGCGAGTCGCGCAATGCCTCGTATTGGTTCGACTCCACCGGGAACAACCCGGCAAACACCTGCGGCTGCACTTCCTTGAAGCCCGGCAATGCCTGCTGGGCAGGTTTGGCAAGATGGGTAATGGTGTCGCCGACCTTGGCCGCTTTCAGTTCCTTGACGCCCGCAATGACAAAGCCCACCTGGCCTGCACTCAAACTTTCCCGATTCTGCGACTTGGGGGTGAACACGCCGATGTGCTCGGTAAGATGCTGTGCCCCCGTCGCCATGAACAGGATTTTTTCCTTGGGCTTGAGCGTGCCGTTCATCACCCGCACCAGCATCACCACGCCTACGTAGTTGTCGAACCAGGAATCGATGATCAACGCCTGCAACGGGGCGCCAGGATCACCTTTGGGTGGCGGCACCTTGGCGATCATCGCTTCCAGCACATCCTGCACGCCCTCGCCGGTCTTGGCCGAACAGCGTGTCGCATCGTGCGCGGCTATGCCGATCACCTCTTCGATTTCCTCAATGGCATTTTCCGGATTGGCTGAGGGCAAATCGATCTTGTTCAGCACCGGCACGACTTCCACACCCAAATCCAGCGCGGTGTAGCAGTTCGCCACGGTCTGCGCCTCCACACCCTGTGAAGCATCCACCACCAGCAGTGCGCCTTCACATGCCGACAGCGAACGCGACACCTCGTAGGAAAAATCCACGTGCCCCGGCGTGTCGATCAGGTTGAGGTTGTACACCTGGCCGTCCCGAGCCTTGTAGCTTAGCGCGGCGGTCTGTGCCTTGATGGTGATGCCGCGCTCACGCTCCAGATCCATCGAGTCGAGCACCTGCGCTTCCATCTCGCGGTCGGACAAGCCGCCGCACAACTGAATGATGCGATCCGCTAAAGTGGACTTGCCATGGTCGATGTGAGCAATGATGGAAAAATTACGTATATGCTGCATGGAGTCCAAAATAAAAATCCCGCCTGAACCGGCCTTTTCGCGAAGCGCGAATTCTAGCCGATTTAGGCGGGGCACGCAGGACTGTAACTACTTTTCGTCCAGCTTTATTGCCACATACAGGGCGGCATCCTCGCGTCGCACCAACAGGGCGATATTCCTCCCCCTGGGAACATGCTTGATAATTTCGGTGAATTGCGCCAGGGAGCGGATCCCGACATTGCCCACCGCCAGCAACACGTCCCCTTGCTGCAACCCCGCGGCACGCGCAGCCGATCCTTTAACCGCTTGCACCAGCAGCCCGCCGTTGATTTGCAGTTCCTGCTGCTGCTCTTTGCTTAACTCGCTGACAGAAATCCCCAGGCGTGACACCAACTCACCCGTGCTATCGTCCTCATTCTTCGCGGCATGATCCGTCTCGCTGTCTTCCGGCATGGCCGCGATCTGAACTGTGACTTGCTTGAGTCCGCCTTTGCGCCACAGCTCGACTGCCACCTTGGAGCCCGGTTTCATCGCAGCAACCATGCGCGGCAAATCGCTGGAATTATTCACCGGCTTGCCGTCAAACTTAAGGATCACATCGCTTGCCTCGATACCCGCCTTGTCTGCCGGGGCATCTTTTTCCACACTGCTGATAAGCGCACCGCTGGGTTTGCTCAAACCAAACGAGTCAGCCAGTCCTTTTGTCAATTCCTGTATTGTCACGCCGATTCGCCCACGCGTTACCTTCCCGGTGGTGCGCAATTGTTCAGACACTTGCATCGCCACATCAATGGGGATGGAGAAAGACAGGCCCATCGATCCTCCGGAGCGTGTGTAGATTTGCGAATTTATCCCCACCACTTCCTCATTCATATTGAACAACGGGCCTCCGGAATTACCGGGATTAATTGGCACGTCTGTCTGAATAAATGGCACAAAATAATCCTGCGGCAGGGAACGCCCCATCGCACTCACGATGCCTTGAGTAACACTGTTCTCAAAACCAAATGGGGAACCGATCGCCACCACCCATTCGCCCACTTTGAGCTTGCTAGGGTCTCCGACGGTGACTTTCGGCAAACCAACCGCTTCAATTTTCAGCAATGCAACATCAGTACGCTTGTCTGCGCCTATGACTTTGGCGGAAAATTCCCGCTTGTCGGTCAAGCGCACAGTTATTTTGTCGGCATGGTCCACCACATGCGCGTTGGTCATGATGTATCCATCAGAGCTGATGATGAAACCAGAGCCAAGTGACTGGGTTTCCTGATCGCGCGGCATCTGTGGGGCAAAACGACGGAAAAAATCGTAGAGAGGGTCGCCCTCGGGTATGTTTGGCAACCTTTGCTGGTTATGTAAAACTTGGGTGGTGCTGATATTGACCACGGCGGCACCCTGTTTTGCCACCAAATCGGTGAAGTCGGGCAACTCCTTGGTCTGTGCTGCTGAGGCGCTGCAACTTATCCAGAAAGCCAGAATCCACAAATTCGTAAATTTTTTCAGCATGCGATTCCCCTTCATCAATAATTTGTAATTTGAATGGTGGTAAAAAGATATGTGGCGACTAAGGCAAAAGCCTTGCTGAGACGTTCCTACTCCAGCCATTTCCGGGTGATATAGGGTTGAAAACGCCTACCGGTTTGGCGTGATGACATCCATTTGGCCAATGTAAACCCGAGCGCCAATCCAAGCAAAGCACCCACGGCAGCATAGCCGTCACGCTGACCTTCCTGTAACACCAAGGTATTCCCGAACACGGCGCCCACTAGCGACAACAGCAAGGGCAACATATAAACCAACCCTATTCCACGCAATACCGCGCCTTCCGCAACCGATATGATGACTTGATCGCCCACGCTGGCATTGATTTTGTTATCCACCTGAAATAGGCGCGGCTTGCTGCAAAACAACTGGCCCAGTTTGCTCGACCCGCAGCCCTTGCCATCGCACTGCTCGCAACCACTTGCCCGGGATGCCTGCACAAAAGCATACCCTTTATCTGTCTTCACAATTACAGCTCGCTGTTCCAGCATGATTATTTACCGTTATAGCGCACCGAATCTGCCACTTGCATCACCGTGTGGGGCGGAACTTCACCGACTATGGTAATCAAATGCTGATCCAGCACTTTATGATAGAGATTTACGGCGCCACGACTGGATAGACCGTCCACATCATCCTCATCATGATCATCAGGCTCGATGAATATAGAAATCGCACTCAATCCATCCGAATATACAATTTGAGTCACGGGGCCATGCTTGCCGGGCATCTCGCGCAGTATCTCCATAATCTTATTAAAACCCGCAGGTAACACATCCACTACCCAACCACTATTTGTTGAAGGATAATTTTTAGCCGCTTCCGGGGTGGTAGCCAGGGTTTTGCCATGCATATCCGCCAAATCACATGTTCCGCCCCAAGAACGGTCAACTTTCCCACCCAACTGCAATTGGGTAAACGCATATTGCTCAACGATTCTATTTCTTTCTCCGAGCACAGCAGCTTTCAACAATAAACCTGTATCGGTATGTATCCATAACTTATGCGTATAGCGCAAGTTGTCTTTGGGTTGAAACAGGATGACCTGGGCATTGTATCCGGCTACCCGCTCCACCCCCAATAGCTTGGCCTGATAATTGGCTTTCAGGGCGGACAATTGTTCAGGCAACAAGGATGGAAATTGATTACTCCCCTGCCGGCTGTCCAGTTGCACCAATTTGTCGTGGTCGTAGCTCCAAACTTGCCCGTCATGCCGAATAAGCTCCCGCTTGGGACCATCCAGACTTTCCAGCTTTTCATACTCCCTGTCCGCGTCGTTAATATGAACGATACTGGAAGTTTCGACCTGGTTTCCGAACTGATAAACGAACACCCCGCTGTAATCAGTTTGATGTCCCGCAAAAGCGGCAACCTCAAGCCAATCAAAGCCCGCTGGCAGGTCTTCCGCATGCAAATTGGCACTAACTGCAAGAAGCAGTCCGCAAAGCGGAATACGCAACCTCATTGCCGTATTTCCTCTGAACTGCTTTTCATTTGGCTTGCTTTTCAGGCTGGTTATTTTTAGGCGGGGTATCGTCAAGACCGTAGGAAACGGTGCGGATATAAGATGCACCGCCATTTACGTCAGTACTTGGGGAGAATTCCTGGTGTGCCATCAGATAATCATCGGACTTGGGCTGGATTTGCATGCTTGCCGGACGCATCGCAGCTTGTTGCATGGCCAACTGGGGTGCTATCTCAGGACTGATCTGCAAAGACATCCATGCCACCACCCCGACTGCTGACAACGAGGCCACGGCAGATAAAGCAAAAGTCCGCATCTTTTGTTTAACCGCATGACCGCGAGAAACGAGCAACGCGGGCTCATCCCGCATACGTTCATGCACCTTTGCGCTCAAATCCGAATGGATATGGTCCGGCTGGCGCAACACATCACCGATCAAATGGTAAGTGGCCCAATTCATCCGTGTCGCGTGGTCACGTTTAAGTTGGTCCATAACCATTCCGACATCGTCATCGAACAATTCGCCATCCATCAACGCAGAAATCTCTTGCTTCATATTTACCACCTCTTACCTTTGCTGGTTTCTAACAGCGGACGCAGATTCTCCGCCACCGCTTCACGCGCCCTGAATATCCTGGATCTCACCGTGCCGACCGGGCAATTCATCACACCGGCAATCTCTTCGTAACTCAAACCTTCTATTTCGCGCAACGTCAAGGCACTGCGCAAATCTTCCGGCAATTGCTGCAAGGAAGCTTGCACGACGTCGACAACCTGTTTACTCATAAGTTCATTTTCAGGCGTGTTTACTTCCCGGAGCAGGCTGGCCTCTTCAAACGATTCTGCATCCTCTGCGTCAAACGGCGTACTGGTGGGAGCCCGGCGCTTGTTGGCCAAAAGATGATTTTTTGCAGTATTGATGCCGATTCGATATAACCACGTATAGAACGCACTCTCGCCACGAAATCCAGGCAATGCCCGATAAGCCTTGATAAAGGCGTCCTGAGTTACATCTTCCGCTTCGGCAGCATCGCGAACAAAACGGGAAATAAGCCTGCCGAGCCTGCGCTGGTATTTGGATACCAGCAAATCAAAGGCGTGTTTATCCCCTCGCTGGACGCGCTCTACCAGCTGCTGATCTACATCTCGCTCCGTCATCCCTGACTATTCCAATTATTATGTCGCCGGTGAACACTTTGTTCAACTGCTGGAATTATAACCGCTCAACATCATTCCCGTCAGCACACCTTTAAGGCTGGCAGGTAGAACCAAGCAAGCAAAAACAATTACATTTACAAACCCGCCATCAAAGCGCATTAGTTTTGTTATAGTCCCGAACCATATATGCACATAGAGATTTAAATTGTTGCAATTTGACACACTGATCATCGGTAGCGGCTTGGCTGGTTTGACACTGGCCATCAAGCTGGCTGAGCATAAAAAAGTGGGGTTGATCACAAAAAGATCGCTTCAGGATGGTGCAAGTGGTCAGGCGCAAGGCGGTATTGCCGCAGTGCTATCCGGGAGTGATTCACTTGAGGCTCACTTTCAAGACACCTTGACCGCTGGCGCCGGCCTTTGTGATGAGGCTGCCACCCGCTATATCATCGAACATGGCAAGGCGGCTGTTGACTGGCTGATTAGCCAAGGCGTCCCCTTCACCAGAGACGAGTCCAATGACACCGGCTATCATCTCACCCGGGAAGGCGGTCACAGCCGCAGACGGATCATCCATGCCGCCGACGCGACTGGCCATGCCGTGCAGGAAACCCTTGTCGCACGCGTGCAGCGGCATCCGAACATCACTGTTCTGGAAAACCACATGTCAGTCGACTTGATTACTGGCAAGAAATTGGGGCGTACGGACAATCGCTGTTACGGAGTGTATGCACTGAACAGCGTTAATGACGAAGTCATTACTATAGCTGCACAAAACACGATTTTGGCCACAGGCGGATCAGGGAAGGTCTACCTCTACACCACCAACCCGGATACGGCTACAGGCG
>VFSW01008323.1_pt1 | contig 14910 bp, 17 predicted proteins | sample 5358111 | NCBI WGS metagenome assembly VFSW01 (sample SAMN11554181, study PRJNA540505) | mine drainage metagenome | isolation source: sediment from site ElyBrook_90M | place: USA: Ely Copper Mine, Vershire, VT | collected 2017 | reverse complement strand
TGGAAGACAACGTGGTGATTTCGATGGGCGTGTTCATCGGCCAGAGCACCAAGATCTATGACCGCGAGACCGGCGAAGTGATGTATGGTCGCGTGCCGGCAGGTTCGGTCGTGGTCAGCGGCAGCTTGCCTTCGGCGGACGGAAAGTACAGCTTGTATTGCGCGGTCATCGTAAAGAAAGTAGACGCCAAAACTTTAAGCAAAGTCGGCATCAACGAGCTGTTGCGCGGCATCTAACCCAATTGGTAGACGTAAGTCGCAAGTTTTAAGTTGAACCCGCGAAGCGACAACACCAACCTACATCTTCCAACTTAAGTCTTACGATTGTTTTTCCAAGGAGTCCAAAATGATCGTCACACCATTACTGCAACTTGCCGCTGACAAACAGGCATCAGATCTGTTCTTTTCGGTCGGTGCACCGGTCAACATCAAGATCGAGGGCAAGGCCATGCCGGTCAATGCGCAGATTCTGGACGGCGAGATGACCAAGCAGATTGCCTACGAGTTGATGACCCCCAGCCAGATCGATGAGTTCGAGCTGCAAATGGAGATGAATTTTTCGTTTCGCGAACCCGGCGTGGGCAACTTCCGCGTGAACGTGTTCCGCCAGCGCGGCGATGTCGCTATCGTGATCCGCTTTGTCAAGGGCCAGATCAACAAAGTCGAGAACCTGAATCTGCCTGAAGTACTCAAAGAGCTGATCATGGAAAAACGCGGTCTGGTGCTGGTGGTAGGGGCGACTGGTTCGGGAAAATCGACCACGCTCGCGGCGATGATAGAACATCGGAACAGCACCACCAGCGGCCATATTCTGACCATTGAAGACCCTGTGGAATACATCTTCCGGCATGAGAAATCCATCGTGAACCAGCGCGAGATCGGCACCGACACCCTGTCTTACGACCATGCCCTGTCCAGCGGTATGCGCGAAGCACCCGATGTGTTGATGATAGGCGAAGTGCGCGACCGGGAAACGCTTAAACACGCGCTGATATTCGCGCAGACCGGACACTTGTGTCTGACCACCCTGCACGCCAACAACAGCTATCACGCGCTGAACCGTATCGTGAATTTCTTCCCCTACGAGTCGCGCATGAGCGTGTTGTCCGATCTGTCGATGTGCCTGCGCGCCGTGGTTTCGCAGCGTTTGGTACGCGGCGTGGACGGCAAGCTGATTCCCGCTGTCGAGATTCTGCTCAAGACTTCCCTGATCAGCGATTTGATCAAGAACGACGAAATCGAAAAGATCCGTGATGCGATCGAGAAGAGCGTCTCTGCGGGTTCGCAAACTTTTGAGCAGGCACTTTACCAGCTCATCAAATCGGGGAAGATCACCAAGGAAGAAGGCATGCGCCATGCGGACTCCGCCAGCAACTTGTCCAGCCTGATCGAATTTTCCGGGCGCAACACGATGCGAGTCCCGGCGTTTGATCCCAGCCAGGTTGGTCAAGAGAACAGCAAACCCGGGGCGGACTTCAGCGACGTACGCTTTGACCTGGACACTAAAAAATAATGAAGTTGTACGGCATTCCCAATTGCAACACGGTCAAGAAAACCCGCGACTGGCTTGCGCGGCACGGCATCGACATCGAGTTCCATGACTTCAAGAAACACGGCTTGACTGCCGGAACCGCGCAGTCCTGGTTAGCACAAAGCGACTGGAGCAAACTCATCAACCGCAACGGGTTGACTTGGCGCGGCCTGCCCGATGCGCGCAAACAACAAGTCTGCGATAACGCCAGCGCGCAGGTTTTAATGCTGGAGAAGACCAGTGTGATCAAACGTCCGCTGCTAGAACACGACGGCAAACTGCTGCACATCGGTTTTGATGAGGCGGCTTACACAAAAATCTTTAATCTCTAATTCCCCCATGTCTAACACCTTAGAACTCGCCCAAGCCCTTATTGCCCGCCGTTCCCTCACGCCCGAAGATGCGGGCTGCCAGGACATCCTTATCGAACGCTTGACCAGGCTGGGCTTCAGCATAGAGCGCATGCGCTTCGGCAACGTGGACAATCTGTGGGCGCGACGCGGCACGAGCAGCCCGGTCGTGGTATTCGCCGGACACACCGATGTCGTGCCCAGCGGCCCGCCGGAATCCTGGTTCAGTCCGCCATTCACGCCGACGATACGCGATGGCATGTTGTACGGTCGCGGTGCGGCGGACATGAAGACCTCCATCGCCGCCTTCATCACCGCCATCGAAGCATTCCTCATCGCCCATCCGCAACACAGCGGTTCCATCGCCCTGCTCATCACCTCGGACGAGGAAGGTGTGGCGGTTGACGGCACGGTGCGTGTGGTGGAAGCATTGCAAGCACGCGGCGAGACAATAGATTTCTGCATCGTGGGCGAACCGACTTCCAATCAGAAGGTCGGCGACATGATCAAGAATGGGCGGCGCGGTTCGCTCAACGGCACGCTGACGGTGAAGGGCATACAAGGCCACATCGCCTATCCGCATCTGGTGAAGAACCCCATCCATAGCGTCGCCCCCGCCATCGCGGAACTGGCCGCGACCACCTGGGATCATGGCAACGAATATTTCCCGCCGACCTCATGGCAGATCTCCAACATGAACAGCGGCACAGGCGCGACCAACGTCGTGCCGGGTACGGCGGAGATCCTGTTCAACTTCCGCTTCTCCACCGCCAGCACCGCGCAACAGTTGCAGGACAAAGTCCACGCGATTCTGGATAAGCACAAGGTCGAATACGATCTGTTGTGGGAGTTATCCGGCAAACCCTATCTCACCGCCAAAGGCAGTCTGGTGGTGGCGATCAGCGATGCGATAGAAAAAGCTTATGGCATCACGCCGGAACTCTCCACCAGCGGCGGCACATCCGACGGACGTTTTATCGCCGACATCTGCCCGCAAGTGATCGAGTTCGGGCCGCTCAACGCGACCATACACAAACTCAACGAATGCGTGGGCGTGGCCGACATCGAACCGTTGAAACTGACTTATCAACTCACTCTGGAAAATCTGCTGGTGAAAAAATGATGACACTGATACTTGTTCTTGCCTGCGCCATGATCGTCTTCATCGGGCTGTTGCGCTACGACATCCATAAACACAAATACAGCGATGCGGCAAAAGCCAAACAAGTTTTGGACGACGCAAACGACAAATCCAAAACGGATCAGGCATGAGCTCACCTTTCTCGCAAGTGACACAAGACCTGCATACCGTGCGCGACTACCTGCGCTTCGCGGTGAGTCGGTTTCATCAGGCCGGCTTGTTCTTCGGCCACGGCAGCAGCGATGCGTATGACGAGGCGGTGTATCTCATCCTGCATACCCTGCATCTGCCGCTGGACAGGCTGGAACCCTTTATCGACGCGCGTCTCACCGCGATCGAACGCGCCGAAGTATTAAACATCATCCAACGCCGCGTGCAGGAACGCATCCCCGCCGCGTACCTCACCCGCGAGGCATTCCTGGGCGAATACAGTTTTTATGTGGACGAGCGCGTCATCGTGCCGCGTTCTTTCATCGCGGAATTGTTGCGCACCCAACTTTCACCGTGGATCACTGAGCCGGAAGCGATCGGCAGCGTTCTGGATATGTGTACCGGCAGCGGCTGCCTCGCCATCCTCGCCGCGCACGAGTTCCCTCATGCGCGAGTCGACGCGGCCGATCTGTCCGCCGATGCGCTGGAAGTCGCGGCGCACAACGTCGCCGATTATGAATTGGAAGACCGCATCCATCTGATCCAGTCGGACTTGTTCAGCAAGCTGACCAACAAGAAATACGACCTCATCATCAGCAACCCGCCCTATGTGGACGCGCCATCCGTCGCCGCCTTGCCGCAGGAATATCTGCACGAGCCCAAACTTGCGCTGGGCAGCGGCGACGACGGTCTGGACGCCACTCGCATCATCCTCAAGCATGCCGCGCAACATCTCACCGCCAACGGCATCCTCATCGTCGAGATCGGCCACAACCGCGACCTGCTCGAAGCCGAATATCCCAAACTGCCCTTCACCTGGCTGGATGTCACGGCGGGCGATCAGTTCGTGTTCATGCTGCACCGCAACGATCTGCTCTGATGTCGGTCGATCATTACGAAAACTTCCCCGTTGCTTCGATTTTGATGCCGCGCCGCCTGCGCAAACCGGTGGCGGCCATCTACCACTTCGCGCGCGAGGCCGACGATATTGCCGATGAAGGCGATGCCAGCGATGCACAACGCCTGCAAGGACTGGATGACTTCCGCGCAGAACTGGCGCGCATCGCCGCACACGAAACACCCATCACGCCGCTGTTCCAGCACTTGGCTGTCGAGATCGCGCAGCAGCAATTGCCCATGCAGCCCTTCCACGATCTGCTGGATGCGTTCTCGCAGGACGTGGTACAAAAACGCTACGCGAACTATGCGGAGCTGCTGGACTACTGCCGTCGTTCCGCCAATCCGGTCGGCACGTTGATGCTGCATCTTTACCAGGAAGCCACACCGGTGAATATCGCTTATTCCGATGCGATCTGCACCGCATTACAGCTCATCAATTTCTGGCAGGACGTGGCGAAAGACCACGCCATCGCGCGCATCTACCTGCCACTGGACGAAATGGATAACTTCGCTGTGACGGAACAACACATCGTGAATAAAACTTGTGATGACGCTTGGCGCGCGTTGATGAAATTTCAGGTGGATAGAACACGCACCTTGATGCTGCAAGGCGCGCCGCTGGGCAGCATTTTGACCGGCCGCATCGGACTGGAGATGCGCATGATTATTCAGGGTGGCTTGCGCATCCTCGCCAAAATCGAAGCCGTTGATTACGACGTGTTCAATAAACGCCCGGTGTTGCGTCCGTTCGACTGGATTATCATGCTGGCCAAATCTGCACCCCACAGTTACTAAAAATATGGATCCCACTCAATACTGCCAAGACAAAGCCGCTGCCAGCGGTTCGAGTTTCTACTATAGCTTCATGTTCCTGCCGCCCGACAAACGCCGCGCCATCGTGGCGTTGTATGCCTTCTGTCGCGAGGTGGACGATGTGGTGGATGAATGCAGCGACGAGCAAGTGGCGCGCACCACCTTGAATTGGTGGCGCGGACAAGTGGCGGAAATTTATGGCGGCAAACCGCAGCATCCGGTTGCGATCGCGCTCGTGCCCGTGGTCAGGCAATTCAATATGGCGCAGGAACATCTGCTGGAGATCATCGACGGCATGGAGATGGATCTGGACCAGCCGCGCTATGCCGATTTCAAATCGCTGCAACTGTATTGCTACCGCGTCGCCTCGGTCGTCGGCTTATTGTCGGTGGCGATCTTCGGCTACACCAATCGCCAGACCTTGAAGTATGCGCACGATCTGGGCATCGCGTTCCAGCTCACCAACATCATCCGCGATGTCGGCGAAGACGCGCGGCGCAACCGCATCTATCTGCCGATGGATGAGATGCAGCAGTTCGGTGTGACCGCTGCGGACATCCTCAACGCGCGCGAAACCGAGAACTTCCAGAAACTGATGGCTTTCCAGATCGAGCGCGCGCAACGCTATTACGATCAGGCTCTGGCACTGCTGCCTGCCGAAGACCGCAAGACCCAGCGCACCGGACTCATCATGGCGGCTATCTATCGCGCCACGCTGATCGAGGTCGTCGCCAGCGGCTGCCATGTACTCAAAGAACGCGTGTCCCTCACCCCCATACGCAAACTCTGGCTGGCGTTCAAGACTTGGATACAAAACTAATGCCCTCCCTCATCCCAACCTTCCCCCAGAGAGGGCAGGAGCAAACGTCCCCTCTCCTTCCGGGAGAGAGCTAGGGTGAGGGAATAAATTGAATACACCCTCACCCAATTTTTTGAACATTGCCATCATCGGCGGCGGTTACGCCGGCATGTCAGCCGCCGTAGAACTAGCCTCACGCGGCATCCCGGTCACCGTGTTCGAGAGTGCCAAGCAGTTAGGCGGGCGCGCACGCGGCGTGAACTACAACAACATTCAACTCGACAACGGCCAACATCTGCTGCTGGGTTGCTACCGCGAGACCTTGCGATTGATCGAGATGGTAGGCGGCAATGTCGAACAGGATTTTTTGCGTCTGCCGCTGCAACTCGATCTGCATGGTCAGTTCTCGCTCAAAGCTCGGCGACTACCCGCCCCGCTGCATCTACTCGTCGCGCTATTGAACGCTCAGGGACTGAGCTGGAGCGAACGCTTCAAGGCCGCACGCTTCATGCTCACGCTGCGCAACATGGATTTCCGTTTGCCGCACGACATGACGGTCAGCGAACTGCTCGCGCTGCATGGACAAGACGCGAATCTGTCGCTCAAACTCTGGGAGCCGCTGTGCATCGCTGCCCTGAACACCCCTATCCGTAAGGCTTCCGCGCAAGTGTTGCTGAACGTGCTGCGCGATTCACTGGATCGCAAGCGCGCCGACAGCGACATGCTGCTGCCGCGTATCGACTTCACCGCGCTGTTCCCGCAACGTGCGGCACACTTTGTGGAGCAGCATGGCGGACAAGTAGTGCTTGCGACAGGCGTGGAAAAAATCGAAGTTCATGATGCGCACGTGGTGATTAGCACAACTGATGGGACGCATAGATTCAGCCATGTCATCTGCGCCGCATCCCCGGTGGTTGCCGCAAAACTGTTGCGCCCTCTGGCGGCTCTTACCGCTACCGTGGCAGAGATCGATGCGCTCGAACATCAGCCGATCTACACCGTGTATGTGCAATATCCCGCAAACGTCCGACTGCCCCGCCCCATGCTGGGTCTGCATCAACGCGCCAGCCAATGGCTGTTCGACAAAGGGCAGATCGCGGGTCAACACGGCTTGATCGCGTCCGTCATCAGCGCGGAAGGCGAACATCAGGAATTGTCGCAAAACGAGCTGGCGCAAAAAGTCATCGCCGAACTGCGCGCAGAATTCGGCATCGCCGACACTCCACACTGGATCAAAGTGATCGCCGAAAAGCGTGCCACCTTCTGCTGCTCGCCTAATCTGTCGCGACCCTCACAGCAGACCGCGCTACCGCGCGTCCTGCTGGCGGGCGACTACACGGCGGGCGATTATCCGGCGACGCTGGAAGGCGCGGTGATGAGCGGTGTGCGCTGCGCCAAGGGTGTTATTGCCAGCTTGTAGTGGCAAGCCTGTCCTGAGTTGTGCTGGAAGACTCGCTTACAAAGCAAACTCCCGCTGGGTGAGATACAAGCGCAGATCCCATTCGTACTGGTGATAGTTCGGTTCGATATGCACGCAGAGTTGATAGAACGCCTTGTCGTGCTGCTGCTCTTTCAAATGCGCCAGTTCGTGCACAGCGATCATCCTCAAAAATTCCGGCGGCGTGTCTTGGAACAAAGCCGCGATGCGTATCTCGCTATGCGCGCGCAGCTTGACTCCCTGCACCCGCGAGCTGGCTCTATGGATACCCAGGGCGCGGTGCAGCACTTGCAAATGGTTATCGAACGCCACTTTGTGTACGGGCGGCGCGGCGCGCATGAACTGGTTCTTGATTGTCAGAACGTAGTCGTACAGTGCGTTATCGGTGCGTATGGTGTGTTGCCCGGGATATTTTTCGGCCAGCATCGCGCCCAGCCGGCCCTGCTGCAACAGTTGCCGCGCCTGGGCTTGCAGGTGTTCCGGATAACCGTGTAGATACTTCAGTTCGCTCACGACTCGCTCCGTCTGCCGGGGCGGAAATAAGCGGTGTTGTCGTAATAGCTCGCATCATTATTTTCCGCACACCATCCCGGCACACCTAATAACGGCACGGGCGACAGCTCACGGGTACTGCGGCAATGCTCCGTATTCGACCAGAACGCCGCCATCAACTCATCCAGATGCGCCAATTGCAAATCGTTCGGCCAAGTAAAGAATTCGGTATCCACTTCCAGAACAATCCCCTGCCCGGTGATGCCTGTATAAGGCTGCAAAGATTTCTCATACAGGCCGTGACCGAACACATAAAAGCCCATGTGCTGTCGCACCTCCGCACGGCGTTGCCAGAATAATTCGCGCCATTTGAAATCGCGCAACAACTGCGCCAGCTGCTTATCGGCACACGCCACGATCACGCCCGATTCGTCCATCAAGGTATTGGTATCACGCACCGCGCCACGCTGGCTGGTGTTCGGAGATTGGGTCACCTGTTGCAAGGCGTGGTAATGGCGCGCGTTGATGGCAGCCTTGGCTTTGGGGAAAGTCAACCACACCAGCGCGTTGAGCAGGTCATGCCAGTTGTCGGCGCGGGTCTGTACCTCGCCGCTCAGGTAGCAACGCGGTTCGTATTGCGACTCAAAAGCCTGTTTGCCTGTTGCTTGCGGCACGAAACGCAGCGTGCGTCCGGTATGCACCGTGATCGCCGGGGTGCGGTCGGAAAGGAGCGCGTTGAAATCCGCGATGACTGGGAAAGCAGCGCGGGGAAGCCGTGTGATGACGGCTCGCAAAGGCGCGAATAACGGGGCTTGCAGAAGAACTTGCCGATTCCACTCCAGCATCGGATCAGGCCCGCCAAAAAATTTGCTGTTTGCCGAAGTGCTTCAGGGCGCGCCGCAACGCATCGAGGCGATGACTCTTTTCACGGGCGACAAGATCGTGCACGCGGTCGGTCGCCGGACGATGCCGCGCGTCGTTCTGCGCCAATTCATCCAGCAAGCGATGCGCCACGGCCGCATCGTTGATGCCCCCCAATACCTGCTGCACCACGGCTAGCGCGCTTAGAAATTCAGCCGGGTGTTGGTCGTCGAACCAGCCCGAAAATGCTTCCGCGCTATAGCGGAGTTTCTTCGCCAGGATACGCAACTCGTGTAATTCTTCGGCATCGTTTTCATCCAACCGTCCGGCGGACAGGGCAAGTCGATGCGCCAATTTGTTCAGGCGATTGGCGGAAAATTCGCGCGCATGCGGCGCGTACTCCGCCAGCCGTGTCCAATAATCATCATTCATCCAGATGGCAAAACGCAGCATCAGGCTTTGCATCTCACGCGCCTGACCGTTTAACGCCGCATAGCAGTCCGCGCGTAGCACCTGGCTTGCGCATAACAAGTCCGGTAAGCCGTCTTGCCCGGTCAGGCTTGCGCACAGTGGTTGCAGAGTTTGCGCGATGAACACATCCCGGTCACGTATCCGTCCCAGCATGACAGACCAATCCGCGATCTCAGCACTCAGGCATTCCAACGTGTCATCGGGGCGCAGCATCAGCATGAGGTGCAATAGCACACGCAGCCGCCGCAAAGCTACGCGTACCTGATGCAAGAAATCCGCATCGTCCCCCGAAATCGCACCGCGCCAGTTGCTTTGGAAATGCAGTAAACATGACCAGATCAGGATTTGCATCCCGTGCGTCAGATCATCCTGGCGCGATAGCACAGGCAACTCGAATTTGTGTGGCTGTTCGACAAAACCACCCAGCAGACGAAAGCCGTACTCGGCCTTGTTCACCATTTCGACCTCGAACGGCACGACGTCCAATATTGCCAGAGCCAGCTCGAACAAGTGTCGCGGCGATCCCGATTTGAGCTCCAGTTCCAGTTCGCAAATCGGCTGGCTATGCCGTTCGGTTTTGATCTCGCCCTGATCCATGCACACCTCGATGTGCGCACCCTTCCAGGAAACGATACGACTGCTGCGGGAAAAGTCGGTGACGAATACAGGCCGCAACTTTTCCCGCAACGTCACAGGTAACAGCGCGTCCCACACTGCCGACTTGGTGCGGGAGAAATCCAACGTCTCACCTTTGACCGGCACTTCCCATTCGTTGCGCTGATGCAGTCCCGCACGGATCTCCCCGCCGCCTTTCAAGGTCTGCAACCATTGCGCACCGCTGCGGCGCAAGCGCAATGCCATTGCCGATCTGTGCAGATCCAACTCCGGCGTATCGAAATAGACATTGTAAAGACGGCGGGCTACCGGGCGCGCAAGCTGGTGCGATTTCAGCAGCACGTGCCGCCTCAGCCTGGCGAGATGTTGCGGCGTGATGCGCAGCTTGAGTTCGGTTTCGAGAGCCATGCGAGATTAGACCGGTGAAGCCAGCGTTACCGGGCGGTAATCAAACCGCCTGACCCGCCGCGTAACCGGATGCCCACGCCCACTGGAAGTTGTAGCCACCCAGCCAGCCGGTGACATCCACCACTTCACCGATGAAATACAGTCCCGGTACATCGTTGCACTCCATGGTCTTGGACGATAGCGCGCGGGTGTCGATGCCGCCGCAAGTGACCTCCGCCTTGGCGTAACCCATGGTACCGGACGGGGTGATTTGCCAGTCATGCAATTCGGCGGCGATTTGTTTGCGCTGTTTGTCGTTGTACTGATTGAGTGGCGTATTGGCGATTGTGGTGCGCGCCGTGAGTTGCTCGCACCAGACATCGGCAAAGCTCTTGGCGAACCAGGTCGCGAGGAAATTACTGAGCAGTTTTTTGCTGGCTTTGTGTTCGGTGAATACCTCTTCCATGTTGACATCCGGGAGCATGTTGATGCGCAGCGGTGTGCCGGGTTGCCAATACGACGAGGCTTGCAAAATGGCAGGGCCGCTCAGGCCGCGATGCGTGACCAGGACGTTCTCGCGGAACGCTTGCTTGCCTGTGCTGACGATGGCCTCGAACGACACCCCGGTTAAATCGGCATAGGGTTTCCAATCAGCCGGCGCGAAAGTCAGCGGAACGAGTCCCGCTTTAAGCTTGGTGATAGGGATACCAAATTGTTCGGCGACGTGATAACCGAACGGAGTTGCGCCGGTCTTGGGGATGGACAAGCCGCCGGTGGCGATCACCAGCGACACCGCTTCGAATTCGCCGCGCGAGGTGCTGACATAGAACTTGGCTTTTTTTCCTGTGCCTGGCCCGGAAGCGTAAGGGGTGTGTTTGATCTCACCGACTTCACAACTCATAAAACGCTGCACGCCCGCGTCATCGCATTCTTTACGCAGCATGGCGATCACCGCTTCGGATTCTTCATCGCAGAACAATTGGCCCAGCGTCTTTTCGTGAAAAGGAATGCCATGCTTTTGCAGCAGCGCAATGAAATCCTGAGGCGTGTAACGTGCCAGTGCCGAACGGCAGAAGTTCGGATTCCCGGAAATGAAATTCTCCGGCTTGGTGTTGAGGTTGGTGAAGTTGCACCGTCCGCCACCGGAGATGCGGATCTTCTCCGCCAGCTTTTTGGCATGGTCGAGTAACACCACGGAACGCCCGCGTTGCCCGGCCTGCAAGGCACACATCAGGCCTGCCGCACCCGAACCGATAATGATCACATCTGATTTCATAGTTATTCCACACGCTCTGACGAGCCGTTGTTATTGAGTTGCCGGTTAATCAATGCTGGTATTTTCCAATAAAACTGTTCAGCGCGTCACGATACTCCACCCAGCCGATCACCCCGCTGTTGCCATGTCCTCCCCCTTCGATCAGCGTCAAACTCTTGGGTTGGTGAGCCGCGTCATAAAGCTGCTGGGACATTTCATACGGAACTTCTTTATCCCAGGTGCCGTGGATGATCAGGAGCGGGATTTTTAATTGCGACACTTTTTGCAGCGAGTCGAAGCGTTGATGCAACAGGCTTGCGACCGGCAAGAAACCGTACCGGAGTTCGCCCATCGCACGCATGGATGTGAAGGTACTTTCAACGATCAGTCCGGCGGCCTCGGGATGGTGGACAGCCAAATCGATTCCGATCGCGCCCCCCAAAGAATGTCCGTAGATGAATATCTTCTGCGGCGGTACTGCGCCGGTTTTGATGAGATATTGCCAGGCCGCCTCGGCATCCTCGTAGACTTTGGTTTCGTTGGGAGTCCCCCCGCTGCTCTTGCCAAACCCGCGATAATCGATCATCAGCACGTTATACCCGAGATCATGCAACCGTTGCACATGACCCAGATTGCTCGATATATTGCGGTCATTACCATGCAGATACAGGAGGGTCGCCGCGCCCTCATGCACCGTCGGTATCCACCATGAGTCCAACTCGCCGCGCTCAGCCCCATTTCCAGAAGGAATGTGAAACTCCTTGAACGTCATGCCCATCCGCGCCGGGTTGCTTTGCCAGACTTGGGTGGGTTGGAAAATCAATTGCTCCTGGGTCGCCCACATATACGTGCAAATGCCAACATAGCACAGCAAACCAACCAGTAACACCGCCGCGATGAAGTGAACGCGACCGATCTTTTGTATCATGCTTCCCCCATAGCCTTCCACAGACACGCTCCCTTGCTGGCTTTGTCGATGTCGGCGAGTTGCTGCGCGTGCATGGCCAATTCTTCGTCGCTTGCTCTAAGCACACGCACCACCGGGCGCGAGGTGTCCAAAGTGAATACCGCAGGCGCGCGTACGACCGCAACATCATCGTCGCCGAGCAGACTTTTTTGTCCGCGCGTCATGGCGAAATACACCTCGGCCAGCAATTCGGTATCCAGCAACGCGCCGTGCAAAGTGCGGTGGGTGTTGTCTATCTCGTAACGGCTGCATAACGCGTCCAGACTGTTTTTCTTGCCCGGGTGCATATCGCGCGCGACCTTGAGCGTATCCGTTACCACGTTCTGCAAGGCAGGCAGCCCCATCAATTTCAATTCGTGATTGAGGAAGCCCATATCGAACGGTGCGTTATGAATGATCAGTTCCGCGCCGTCCACAAATTCCAGGAAGCTGCCCGCAATGTCGGCGAACTTGGCGCGGCCGCGCAGCATGTCCCAGGTGAAACCGTGCACCTTCGCCGCCCCCTCGTCGACTTCGCGTTCGGGATCGATATAGTGGTGGAAATGCTTCTGCGTGACTTTGCGCCCTTCCAACTCGATCGCCGCAATCTCGATGATGCGGTGTCCCTGTTCGGGATACAGCCCGGTGGTCTCCGTATCCAGTACGATCCTACGCATCGACAGCCTCCAATATCATCTCAACACCGCGATTCGCCAGTACGTCGGCGCGCTCGTTTCCTTCATGCCCGGCATGACCTTTCACCCATATCCACTCGATCTCGTGGCGGGCCGCTATCGCGTCCAGCCTGCGCCACAGATCTTCATTCTTCACCGGCTTCTTGTCGGCGGTTTTCCAACCGCGTTTTTTCCAGTTTACTATCCATTCTGTGATGCCCTGCATGACGTATTTCGAATCGGTGTGCAGACGCACTTGGCAGTGGCGCGTCAGGGCTTCCAGGGCACTGATTGCCCCCATCAACTCCATGCGATTATTGGTGGTGTCGCGCTCGCCACCGAACAACTCGCGCTCCACGCCCTTGTTGCGCAGCACCACGCCCCATCCGCCCACACCGGGATTTCCCTTGCACGCGCCATCGGTAAAAATATCGACTACTGTTTTGCTCATTGCGAATCTATTTCATGGTGTGATTTGCTGTTATTCAGCTTTGGTGCGACAGGCAACAGACTCCCCACCAACTTCTTATTCCATTTCGGCTGTATCAGTCGCATCCCCGGCACGCGCTTGACCGCATGTAAAAAATACACTCCGCCGCTTACTGCCCACCAGCGATCCCCCGCCGCTTCCATGAAGCGACAACGCTCCAGCGATGTCGCCCGGTTAAAGGGCGGCGCGTAAGCGGTGAAACATCCGCCGACCACGACAAAACCAAGCAAAGCCAGCCAGTCTTTCAGTCTGGTCAACGTGATAAAGTTGCCGCACCAGGGATAGCCCTGTTTGCTGCCCACCGCGCGCCGCATGCCCCACAGACTGATCGGATTGAATCCACTGATAAGCAAATTCCCTTCCGGCATCAACACACGCTCGACTTCGCGCAATATCTGATGCGGATGCTCCGAAAATTCCAGTACGTGCGGCAGCACCAGCAGATCCACACTGTCGCAGGCAAACGGTAACTCGTCATGGCACAAACGCACATCGACAGCGGTTGCATCCCCGCCACGCAAGCGCAACGGCATACGGCTGCGGCGCAAAAACTCATGCTCGGTCAATCCCAATTGCAGCGCGTTGAAACCGAATATGTCCGCCACCGTGCGATCAAAATAAGCCTGCTCGCGACCCAGCACATAGCAGCCCTGTGCGGTACTGAACCACTCGTTCAAACTTTGCGCAGTTAATCTACAATCGGGCATCGCTTAACTTTCCCACAGACCATGTTTGATATTTCCGCCATCCCCGCATTTTCCGACAACTACATCTGGGCCATCCACAACGACCGTCATGCCGTCGTGGTCGATCCCGGCGAAGCACCGCCCGTGCTGGCGTTTCTCGCCGCGCAAAAACTGGAACTGACCGCGATCTTATGCACCCACCGCCACCAGGATCATATCGGCGGCATAGAAAATTTGCGCGGAGTATACAACGTGCCGGTGTATGGGCACAGACATCCTGACAATCCCCACATCAGCGAAGATCTGCGCGAGGGGGACAAGGTGTCGCTGGCCGAATTCGGCCTCGTCTTCAACATCCTGGGAATCCCCGGTCACCTCGACGATCATATCGCCTTCGTCACACCGGATATTTTATTTTGTGGCGATGTATTGTTCGGGGCGGGCTGCGGCAGAAACAAAGAAGGCACGCTCGCGCAACTGCATCAGTCGCTGCAACGCTTGAGCCAATTACCGGCGTACACCCGCGTGTACTGCGCGCACGAATACACCGCTGCCAATATCCGCTTCGCACTGGCTTGTGAGCCCGGCAATGCCGCCTTGCAACAACGCGCACAAGACATTCAACGATTACGCGCCAGCAACCTACCAACCCTGCCTTCAACCATAAGATTGGAACAGGAGACCAATCCCTTCCTGCGCTGCGCCAGCCCAGAAATTATCCGTACCTTGCAACAACGCGGCCTGATCGACACCTCCGAACTCGCGGTCTTTACCGCATTGCGCGAGTGGCGCGATCATTTTTAATCGGATTTTTTCGTGATATTGGAATTGCGGTAAATAGCGTTCTGGTTTATCCTGCGCGCCCTTCGGAGAGGTGGATGAGCGGTTTAAGTCGCACGCCTGGAAAGCGTG
>VFSW01008322.1_pt1 | contig 14910 bp, 29 predicted proteins | sample 5358111 | NCBI WGS metagenome assembly VFSW01 (sample SAMN11554181, study PRJNA540505) | mine drainage metagenome | isolation source: sediment from site ElyBrook_90M | place: USA: Ely Copper Mine, Vershire, VT | collected 2017 | reverse complement strand
ACAAGGGAATCGCCAAACGTATAAACATTCGACCCGCTGGCCGCAAGCGCAAACCCTGCCGGAATCTGCGCGATTGGGATAGCACCATTGTCGATCACTAGCACCACGTCGCGATTCGCCGCCACTGCCGAGGTTGTCAACGTCGCGCACAGGGACACCAGCCGTTGCCTCGCTCTACTCGCGCAGGTAAACGTCCAGTCCGCGCCGGCTGACGGGTTGCCGAGTGGCGTGACGCTCACCACTCCCGCGCCGTCCGTCATACGCTGCGGCGGCGATTGCGGAAACCCCACACTCACGAACGGTGACACGTACCCCGCGCACAGCATTTTGTAGACGCTGGAGATCGTGTAGGGCGGACGTACAAGCGAGAGGCTGGCATAGACCGATTGATTTGGCGAGATGGAATTCGTGAGTTGCATGGACGCGCTCAGAATAAAGCCTTCCATGAGTTGTAGCACTTCGCTGTTTTGGATGTTGCTGCCAGCGGTGCCAAAAGTTGTGGAATAGGGAATAATTTGCCCATCGGGACGCAGGATCGTTGCGTTGAACGTAACGAGCGTGTTTACCGATCCACCAAAAGCCATAATCAGCAGGCGGTCGTTGACGCCAATGTAGTTTGCCGCGGGCGGATCGACGTCTTCCATGTCGAACGACACGGACGGTGCAAGCGTCTGTACGGAAAACGCCTCGCTCTCGTTATCGACTTCGCCGCCCGTTGTGCTGCGTGGATTATTTGGCATGGTCACCTGTAAAGAGGGCGGCGCTCGTGGACGCCGCCCCGTACGTTTATGGTCCGCCGACCTTCGTTTGGTTTATCGGACCATCCGAACCCGTTACGAGCCTGAGCCGACACCGGCAGCCGGAACGCTGTTGGCCTGCAATTCCACCAAGTTCAGATCGACGATCACGCTGCCGCCCGCCTGGTTCGTTTGCACGTCAATCGTGATGCCGCCAAAGTTCGCGGAATTGAATACCGGAATCAGCGTCAAGCCGGTTGCGATGGAGAGTGACTCAAACCACGTCGAGGTTTCCTCGGCAATGGAAGGTTCGCCGGGAAATCCCACGCCCAGCGAGCCAAAGTCGATGCCGGTAATCCGCGCCACGGTGCAGCGTGTATCGACCGCTCCGCCAACCAGCGCGTAATCTGTGTTGGCCTTCAGGTTTTGCGTGGCCGCGTTAATCAGCACCGCGCCGCCATACTGCCCGGTCGCCACGGCGGTGATCGACGCTTGCACCGATGTCATATTCACGCCGTACTGCTGTAACTGCGCGTCGCTGATCAGCCGCGCCGAAATGCCGGGGATGGAATCGTAGTAAATGAGTTCGCACCCGGACTCGATTTGCCCGCCCACCGCCGAGCCTTCGTTCTCGACGATAAGCGTATCTTGCGGGATCAGGAATTGCTTGAAGTTGCCATTCAAGTAGCCGCCAATACGCGGCAAGACGCTGGCGGCCTGCACGCGATAGCGAATGCCGTTCACGGCATCGTGCAAGCGCGGCGAGCGGATACGCCACTGCCCGGCGACTTGGTTGAACGCCCACGAACTGAGCAAATAAACCTTGCTCGATAGCGCCGCGCTGCGCACCTGCAAACTATTACTGTTACACGCCACAGTTGGCGCAAACGCAGCCACGCCCGGCGCGGTCGAAAAGCTGGTAATAACTTCCAAGCCTTTGCCCATCGTATCACCCCAAAACGGAAACGTCGTTCCGTGCGGTGCCACGAGTCACCGATTCACAGCCGCTCAGTTGCAACGCTCGCTAATCGTCCGTCGCGTTCAAGGCCGCTTCGTCCGCCTTGCGTTTGTCTTCGTTCATTTGCCATGCGGCCAAATCGTCCGCATGGTTTCGCCCAGTTGATTCTTCGTAGTCATCTGGCGGAATTGTGTGTGGACGGCTGTAATCCCGCGCCGTTTGTTGCGGGTGCGGGGAGGGCGCATGGTTCAGGTTTTGCGCCGCGTCGCCCGATAGCGCGCGCGGCAGTTTCTTGCCCGTCTTTGGATCGCGTCCCAAGTCTTGTTCCGTCATACTGTCCCCCTTGCGCCGTTCGGTGTCGGCTGCCGCCGCGGCCGCAACGCGGCGGCAGCCGCAAAGTCGTTACATGCTGGCTTTAGTAGCCATGAGCAATTGCACGACGGCTTGCGAGCGCGCCGCGTTGTTGCCCTTCGTCTGCCGGGCAGGGAGCTGCGCACTGGCAAGTGCGTTGAAATACGGAGTCACGCCCGCCACGTATTTTCCGGAAGCGTTGCTCACGCCCTGCGTGAAACGCGTTGCGCCCGTGGCCGCCACGCCCGCTTTCCATTTCGCGGTGCCTGCCGCAAGCACATTTTTGGCAAATGTGCCGTTGGCTGCCGCTTGCTGAACCGCTTGCGCCCAGACCGGCGCGGCAGCCGCCGCCGCGCTTGCCTGATCCGTCGTGGAATTGGCTACGCCGTTGGCGTAATCCTGCGAGGCCGCACTTGCTCGCGTGCTCCACTTGCTGCCTGCCGAAGTCGGAGTTTTGACGTTCATTGAACTGCCCCCTCAAGGGTAAATTTCCCGCCGAAGCGGGCCTGTGCAAAAGCTGTGCAAATGCTGTTTATTTCCTGTGGACGCCTCTGCACGTTGCGGAGGGAGAATCGCAGAACTGAAAAGTTTTGCAACGGTGTCAAGAGCTATTTCACATCTTTTACACAGGTCGCACTAAGGATACAAAACACCCTTGCAAGGCACTTTTTGCCCTGTTTTGGGCGTACTGGTACTAACCTAACTACTAGATTTTGGTGGAATTAGGTCTGATAAGCTATAAATTGCAATTATCCACAGCTACTACTACTACTATTAGTTTATTAGGTATGGAATCAAAAAGCCCTCAGTAGCAGTCCGTGCCTTCCGAAAACCCGTGGTACATTCTGCGCGCACAAACAGGCGCGGCATGACCATCAAGCAAAGAGACGTTTACACCAGCCGATATTTTCGGCGCGGAGGATCGTACGCGATCCTCATTCCGCCCGACATTCGCGAATTGATGGCCTTCACGATTGGCGACACGCTGTTGATGAATTGCGACGATGGTGTCCTGTGGGTTGTCCGCGCAACGAAAAGCATGGCGATTGACCGAAAGAAAATGAGTGGTATTTTCGAGCGGCTCTACGCGGAGAAGCGTCCCGAAAATGGCAAACACGTCTAATCAGTTTCAGGATCATGCCGGGCAAGTGGCGCTGCTAGTCGAGACGGGCCACACCGTCACGCGGCGTATTCCACTATCGCTACTCTTCGAGCCGCCCGACCCGATGCGCCACGACATGCAGGACGATGGCCTAGTGGAACTCGCCGCGTCGATCCGTGAGGTTGGCCTACTGCAAGACCTGTGCGTGATTCCCATTGCGGCGGACGGCACACGCGCCCACCTGAGCGCGCAAATGGATTCGCTCGTCGCGCACGAAGCCCGTGGCGGTACGTATCAAGTGCGCGCCGGACATCGCCGCCTACTCGCCTGCCGGTCAATCAACTTGGAATCGGTTACCTGCAAGGTATTTTGCGATCCGGCAGCGTCCGAAGTGGCCATCATGGCCCACGAAAATCAATTCCGCGAGGAACCCAGCGACTACGATCTTGCGGTGATGTATTCGGAATGGTTGCGCGAGCCGGGCATGCTCGAAACAACCCTGCGAAAACGCGCCGGAAAACCGCTGCAATTCATCTACGACCGCGCATCGCTTTTGCAAGGCTGGGAATTCGTCGCCATGGCCGTGCATGCCCGGAAAATATCGTTCAGCGTTGGCAAGCAACTGAATCGCGAGGAAGACGAACCGTACGCCAAGATGTTTTTGAATATGGCCATCGACCAAGGCGCGACGGCGCGACTGGTTTCCGCGTGGGTTTCCGAACACCAAGCGCACAAGGCCATGACGCCATCGGGCGGACCCGCGCCGGACGTGGGCGCGGCGGTGACAGTCGCGCAAGCGGTTGTGCCTGAGTGTATCGCATGCGGCGAGCGGCAATCGTACAACCTGCGCACGGTGTTGCTGTGCGCCACGGACGCGGAACGAATCAAGGCGCTGCGCGCGCAGCTTGAGGCCGAGGCCGAGGCAGGGAAGTCGTAAGTCACGTTTCATGTCGGGTGAATTGTGAATTGTCCGCGGTGCGGTTATGAGTTGCGCGAAGTGGAGCCTACTCGGCGGTGGTTTCGGCATTGGATTTGCGACGAGTGCGAGAGCGCTTGGAATTACGCGGACGGCAAGCTTGAGTTTGGGCGCGTGAACAATAGCGAATTTAACTTACTGCGAAAGTTGGGCGCGGAAATGGTGACGGAGTAGGAACGAAAGAGAGGCGCGCGCATGAGCATCTACGTTTGCTTGCTGGTTGCGATGGTTGGTTTGCTGGTGTACGGGTTCTCGACGAACGCCAAAGCCGCTGAATGTGGGCGGATCGCTTTCATGGTTGGGCTATTCGTTTTTCTGTTCCAAATCGTTGGAGCGCATGTCGTGAACCCGTTCAAGTAGATGCCGATGCGTCCACGTCCCGGCCCGGAACGCCAGAAGTTGCTAGAGCTATATATCGCGTGCATTAAGCGGGCAGAGCGGCGAATCACAAGGTCGAAGAGGCTGGAAGTGAAAGTTTTGCGGAATATGGAAGCGTACACAATCGCCATGCAAGCGCTGCGAATTAAGCGTTCGGAATTGATGGCGGAATTGGAAGGGTTGCCTTGGGAAGTAAAGCCATTGCCACGGCGGTTACTGCTGAAGCATCCGGGCTAGGCAAGCCGGGCGGAAAGCTTGTTTTAGTCAACAAGCCCAAGGCCACGCTTTACAAGTTTTTCACGGTGCCTGCCGCGCAAAATGGCGGCGTTGAGGTGTTGAAGTACACCACGCGGTACGGCGTCACGTTTGAGAAGCACATCACGGGAACTGGAGTAACGACATGGTGGAGACTTTTAACAACGCCACAGACAACGACGCCAAGCGGATCGTAGACGGTGCGTGCGCGTCTACTAGTTCGTTGTTGGCACGCTTCCCAAGCACGGAGGCCGCAACCGCCGACGTGCTGCGTATCTACAGCAGGCTTGAGCCAATCATTCTGGGCGAAACGAATGACGCTGCGTTTTTGGCCGTGCACACGCTTCTTTTAAGCCTGCTCGCGCAAATCGAATCGCCGGGAGGGGTGAATTAAATGCCAATGACACGCGAAGTGATTTTAACTGCCATAAAGACAGGCGCGGACCTGCGCGGCGCGGACCTGCGCCGCGCGAACCTGCGCGCCGCGAACCTGTGCGCCGCGAACCTGCGCGCCGCGAACCTGTGCGCCGCGAACCTGTGCGGCGCGGACCTGTGCGGCGCGAATCTGTGCGACGCGGACCTGCGCGCCGCGAACCTGCGCGGCGCGAATCTGTGCGACGCGAATCTGTGCGACGCGAACCTGTGCGGCGCGAATCTGTGCGACGCGGACCTGCGCGACGCGAATCTGTGCGACGCGGACCTGCGCGGCGCGGACCTGCGCGGCGCGAATCTGTGCGGCGCGACAATTCTACCAACGGGCGAGTCATTTGAAGAGTACTGCGCAGAAGTCGTGCCAGCACTCTTGTTAAGCGGCGGTAGGGAGCTCTCTGACATCGTTAAATCGTGGGAATGTCACAGTTGGGAGAATTGCCCACTACACGCCGCGCTTGGCGTCACGAATCTGAATCAAATTCCACGGCTACTTCGCCCACGCGCAGAGCAATTTCTACAACTATTCGATGCGGGGATACTGCCAAGGCCGGTGTTGCCATGATCCGTCTGCTCATCTGGCTTGCCGGCGATTGCTTCTTAATCTTTGCCATTGACCGATACGGTTATTGGCGCGAGTTGGCCGCGCTTTCCGTCGTCTGCGCGGCCTTGCTGTGGATACTTGGCGGCGCGTTTCTAATATCCCGCAACGGCGCGAGGAGTGCCATTGCGGGCGGCCCAAGCGCCGCCAAATCCACAATCTTTAACGAGGCTATTGCAGCGGCGGAAAAAGCGCGCGCGCAGCGCGAGGCGGCCAAGTGAAGTTGCGCACCTGTCCACAATGCCAAGGCGACTTGCTCCCCGTTCAATCCGTGACGCTGATTACACGCCACTACATTTGCGCGGCCTGCCGGATCGTCTACGTGGCCGAGGATGGCGCAATCGTCACATGCAGCAAGCCCGACCAGCACGTTCCCATATGGCCCAAGCTGCGCGCCGCGCTTATGGCGCAACCCTCACTCGCCGTTGCCCGAATGGGCGGAATGGACGTGGTATGAATCTCACGCTTTACCGAACGCAATATTTGCCGGAATGCACCAAGGGGAATTTGTACATCGACGGCAATCTGGAATGCTTCACGCTGGAGCCGCCATTGCGGTTTAACGGCGCGCTGAACGTGCCGGATAAAACGTGCATACCCGAAGGCGAGTACGGTGTAATCGGGCGCGTGTCCGAACGCTTTGGGCGCACCGTGCCCTCGGTACTGGCCGTGCCGGGTCGGGACAACATCGAAATTCACCCGCTCAATAAGCCATCGCAGACGGAAGGGTGCATTGGCGTTGGCAAGACGTGGGTGGACGGCCCGGCAATCGAAAACTCCGAAGTGGCTTTCACGGATTTGATGGAGCACGTACAGCGCGCCATGCAGGCTCGTGAGTCGCTTACGCTCGCCATTTACAGTTTTTTCGATGTGCAGCATGTATGACCGCGTTGCGCAAGTACACAACGCGATCCTCGTCGCACGCGGCAAGGTTTTACTCGCGCTCAGTACGGTAGCTTCCGAGAGCGATTGCACGGACGTGGCGCGGCACTTAACGTGCCTGAATTATGCGCTCATGTCTGCCGAGTTTGTGGCGGCGGAAGCCGAGAACGCGGCGCTCGCCGTCAAGGTGATTCGAGCGCATTACCGTCCTACGGACGCAGGGGGTGAAAGTGGCAGCGAGTCATAAGCCGCGCACGGCGGCGTATCCCGAACCGTGGGCGGAATCGGCGACGGCGGGTGACGCTTTCTACTTCGCCAAGCGCGAGCAAACGACTTTACTGGCGGCCTTCCATGAGGCTGCGCAAAAGGCAGACAACGAAGGCATGGTAAGCGCGATTAAGAAATTGCGCGGCGTTGTCGATAAGCTAGACGCTTTTCGTCGCATGAAAGTGCGCGAATGGAACGCGGCCAAGGCCGCGAATCCAAACACAGAGGAGGCCGAGAGTTGAAAGTCACGTTGAATATTCAGTTGGAAGGCGGAATCCACCTTCCCGTATACGCCGAAGTTGCCACGCTCGCCGATGTAAAGAAGCTGGGCGGGAAACTGGCCGCGCTGCCAGCGGGCGCGAATAAGCTAGTGCCCGGAATGGCCGACCGCAAAGTGACTAAAATGTTCTTTGCGAAAGATGCGAGTGAGCCCGCGTAGTTGCCATCGGATTGCAGCGCGTCTGCTATGCCCGCAAGGCCGTGCCAACGCAGCCGCGCTGCATCCGGAACTGTTCGACGCGCTATCGAGGGTTGACGATTTGTGTCAGAGGCAAATGGGCCATCTGAGCGACGGAAATACGATTGCCTTAATTGTGTTTTACTTCATGGAGCAATTCCCCGACAAGGTTCCTTACAAGGAGCGGTGAAAGTGGTCAGATCGTGCACGGGAATTATTCCGCAAAATTTGAACACGCAGCGGGATTTGCCCGCCGTGAAGACGTTCCTGCAATCCTTGCCCATCGACCCGCAAGACAAAGAGGAATTACTCTTCAGTTGGGCGCGCAATGTGGGATTGAAACTCACGACGGCTGACTACAACGCCGTCCGCTTCGTTGGCGAGGGCACGTGAGCGAGCCGGATGCACGCCTGATTCACTGGACAGGCACGCCGGATGGCGAGTGCGCCCGCAAGGATTCGTTGATCGACCGGGCGCTTACCTTCGGCGGCGCGTGTTGGCTTGGCGTGAGGTACGATCAGGCGCAATCGCACCTAAAGATAACGTGCGGCACATGCGTGCGGTATGAGTGGTGGGACTGGAAGCGAAATAGAAGTTGGCCAAGGAGACGGCATGCCCACAGTCGCACAAAGACTCGAATCTGAACTGCTAAAATATCCCGGCATGCAGGCCGACGAAACGCTGGTATGGCGGACGTGGGCGGGGCTGCATCAATCCGAGTATGACCGCTTCGATCACAACATACGCCTCGGACCTGGCAGCGATCCGGGACCAGCATATCTGCCTCAAGTGCGGCAGGCTTCCATTCTCAATTCACAGCTGCGTCTGGATTCGGTCGGCTGGAAGGGAATTGATAACTCGCTTCTCCCAGCGAAGATTACCAGTCCGCAGCAAGTCTACGACCTGTTCCCTTCCGCTATTTCGGAAATCATGGAAGTAAAACGCCGGGCCACATCGTCCGCCATCGGGGAAATCTCGACGCATTATCACCTGTGGGTCGAGGAATTCCCGGACAACCCGCGCCCGCTACTGCGGCTCGTTTGCGCCGGGTACGCGAACGGCATTCTGGCAGCCGTGCGCGCCAACGCCATCACGCTCGACGTAGTGCAAGTAAACTTCTCAATCCTCAGCAACGCATCCGGCAGTTAGCGCCCGAGGTAGATGGAGCGAACCGTGCGACCCTCGCGCTTTTTGCCGTACTTGTAAGGTCCGTGCGGCGAGTTCGTTTTCATGCAGTGGCAGCGAGGCTTATAGCATTGCCGGTATTCCCAATTGAAGCGCATTGCGGCCCGGCCCTCGGCCCTGCGGAACCGCGTATCGAAATCCTCACGAAACGGCCTCCCTGCGGGCACGTCGGCGAATCCATACTTCTTAGCAAGCGCGTCGGCCAATTTCCTTGCGGTCGCCGCTTCATGCTTTGAGCAACCGCGCTCAACACTCATGCGCTTTAGCGCCTCCCACTTACTGCGCGCCTTCTGTGCGTCCATCACGCCCCCTGTCTTGTGCTACAGCGGCAGTATCGCACGCCTATCGGTGTAGCACAAGACGCTATACACGGCATGTACAAACGTAGCACAAGACAGACGTGAAGCACCCAAATCCAGCCGAACCGTGGCGGCCGCGCATTCGCCTTTTCATTGGACCATCCCTAGGCAGAAAATCGAAAATTCTCGGGGCGGAGAAGTCGGCAGGGTACGGCATCCCGGCAACCGTGCTGGCAACTTTGGCAGTTACCCACATGCCGACGCCGAAAGGCCGCCATATTGCCTCGCAAGGCACTTTATCGGCAGTCACAGCGACCAAGCAGGTCCGTTTCGATGTTTTTGACGGTCGGCAAAGCGCATGGCCATGCATGGCCACATCTAGCAAATTGGCCGGCAGGCTTGATTTTGACGGAGGTTGAGTCGGCCTAAAGCGGTGGTAAGCCGGGCACGCCGGTTTGCTGCGATAGGTTCGTTTCCGCGGTGGCAACCGCCGTCTCGCCTTTGCCGCTTGCGGTTGTTGCGGCCACAGCGGCCTTGGCGGCGAGTAGCGCGGATTGTTCGGCAAACTTCTTGGCCTTAATCAGCAACATGAGCGTAAGTTCGGACACCTGATCGGAGCTATATCCGCGCGCCTGCATTTCGCTCTCGAAATCTTGCAGCGTAATCACACCCTCTTCGTACATGGTGGTAAGCGTGAAGAATGGCAGATGCAGTAACTTTGCACCCGTGCCCGCCATAGATGGCAGTGAGAGCAAGCCCAGCACTTCGCCAGGCGTTAGATACTGCTGGCCGCTGGCGTTTTTGGCGACGTTGTTCACGAACGCCTGAAACTGGTCAGCGGGCAAGCTGCCGCTCATGTACTTGTGCGCCATGAGTGAAACTTCCACTAGTACGGCGGCCCTAGCTGGTCGAATATCGTCCGCAAGGTCCATCGTAGCTATCGCGGTGTCAGTGTACGATTCGTTGTGCAGCCATGAGCGTCTATCCAAGTCGGCGATGCTGCCAGTAGCCCAAAGCGTTCGGAGATCTCCTACAGCCGGATTCTTTTGCTTCTGTTTTGCGAGCGCGAAGGCGCGCTGATTATTGTATCCGTGGTAAAGCATTTCTTGCGCGAGTTCTTGCGTTGTATAGTCGCCGTTATTGTATGCCCTGATTGCCTCTTCCGCGCTAAACAAGGTGGGCACGTAGGCCATATTTATGCCACGCGCCATCTGATCGGCAATCAGCACCTTAAATATTGGCTTGAGGGCGAATCGCATCATGCGACCGATTCCAAGGTTTGTGCGCACGCCCTCCGAGTATTTCTCGAAAGCCGCACCCATGCCGAACGGGATGGCGTCAACAAGGCCGTCGATATTCGCCTGGCGCACTGCGCTTGTCAGCACAAAGCCCATGAGCGCCTTAGCGCCATTTAGTCCTTGCAGTGGCGTTAGGGTTCCGGGCGGCAAGCCGGTCGCCGCATCGGGATTACTGCTATACGAAATGCTTCCCCCTGTGCCCGTAGCCGTCCCCGTAAACTCGCCGATTAGCAGATCAATCAAGCTACCCCCAACCGCTTGCATGGCGGGCAGCGTGCCGCGCGTGGCCAATTGCGTGTATAGGACGGAGCCGTCGAGGTTGATACCAAGCAAGTCGGAGAGTAGGGAACCGATGGCTATCCACAGTCCCGGATTGTTGCGGGTCACCGCAACCTGCACTTCGCTTGCTATATACGCAATAATACGGTCGTACGCATTGAAGTACAGGCTTACGCCATCGTCAACGGCCAGCATGAGTGCGTGCCACAGCGCGGCCACGAATTGCCCGATAAATCCCGACTTGCTCCACCCCACGCCGGTATTGATGGCCGCCTGTACCGGATCGACTTCGTTGTCCGAAAGTCCCCACGCAGTTACTGAGATTGGCGTAGTCGTGGCGTTGCCCGGAATCGGCTGGCACAGTTGCGTGCCGGGATCGTAATAGTACCCCTGCGGGCAGGTTGGCTGCCCTCCAAACACGCCCGGCGCGGAAATTGGTGGTATGCCCATATTGTTATGCGGTACACTTCGGCCACGCGGATCGGGAGCCGCGCGCCGATGTTCGACTTTATCCCTCAGACCCTTGGCGGGCTATCCGCGATTGCCCTTTTCGTCGTGATATTTCTTGGCCCGCTTCTCTTGCTGATCTTCTGCTACTCTGTGGCGCGTTCGCTGCATCGCATCGCAGACGCTCAGGAATACCTTGCCAGCCAACGCGAGTTCCACACACACGCTACGCCGCCCTCGGCAACCGAAACTCCGGAACAGGCCCGCGAACGAATTGCAAATTCCGCGTTTGCCCGCTAATTCGCTGGCAGCGCCGCGCCGTAGGCACCATATCCCTGCCGCACGTCCGCATCCACCGCCGACATTCCCGGCGCGTACGTCACCGTGCCATCCGGGTTAATCAGCACGGCGGGATTATCTCCCGTCACAAGCGCGTTATTACTATTCGCCTGCGAAAGCTCGCCCGCCGTGCTTGGCCTGTCTGTGCCAGCCCCGGTTGCCCGCTTAATCCCGGCAAGGGAACTGAACAGCGACCCGGCGAACATATCGCGCCGCAAAATCCCGGTCGGATCGACCATCAATCCCAAGACCGAACTGATCGTGTTGACCGTCTCAGTGATGTCCTGAATTACGGTAGTCACCCACGCTTGTATGATCTCCAGATCGGCATTCAGTTTCGCCGCCCACTTCACGCCCAAAACTTGTAGGAGCGAAAGAAACGTGCGCATCACGGACAGCGCTTCCTGAATGTCCATCAGGTACGGTTTAATGTACGTCACGTACCACTTGAGAATGTTCTGCAAAAACGTGATGATCGGATCGAGAAAGTTGGCCAGCCACGTCGTAATATCGTCGATGATTTGCTGTATCTTCTCGATGATCGGAACGATCACCGCCCATCGCAAATCGTCCAGCCAATCCTTGATCTTGTCGAAGATGTTTTTCAGCGAGTCCGTGAGGAACCCCAGACCGTTGTACAGAAACGCGCTGGTATTGACGAGGTTCTGGTACGTGTTGTTAATTGCGTCTTGCAGTACCTGCGTCGAGCCTTGTCCCAGCCCGAGCAAGCCCGCCAGAAACTCCAAAAGCGTCAACGCAAACCCCACCGGATTCGTTGGGCCGCCGACTTCGACAGGGTTAAAGTAAAGCATCGTCGCCTCTAAGGTGTCGCGCCAATATCGCGCAGCGTTTGCGCCTGCGCCTGCATGTCGGCCAGCACCTTGCCCGCGTTGTAATCCGCTTGCGAGTAGTTAAGCTGAAACGGCCCGGAACCGCCCACGAAGAAAATCACCCGCTTGGTCACGTTCGGATGCAACGAATTGGACATGCCGGGAACGTCCATCACGGTGACATCGTGTATCGCGTAATCGGTTGCCATTGCTGTCCCTCCATCCACGCCAAAACTACGGCACGACGTTGGCGGTATACGTAATCATCGTGAGTGCCAAACCGACATCTTGGTTGTAGTTCACTTGCACGGTCGCTTGGCCGAGCGCGGTCGGCGTGAACTGTAGCCAATATTCATCGTGCGTCGAGCCTTGCTCATTCTCCCTTTGCTGGTCGATAATTTGCGCAATTCCGCCTTGCACGTCCACGATGGCCACGTTCTGCAAGCCGCTTGGCCCAAGTCCCACGATGTTCGCGCTTGCACCGAGAAACGATAACGCTGGCGGCCCGCTTAAGCTGAGTGTGCCGAGGTCAAGCTGTATGATCGTCGGAGGCGCGACGCTCGAGCCATACCCTGCCGGGTTCATTGGCAATTCTAGTAACGTTGGAATCGTCGCAACCGCGTCCGTGACCGCCTGCGTTTTTACCGCTTGCGCCGCTTGCGCCGCCGCCATGTCCGCCGCAAACGTGGACGCCCCTTGATTGGGAATCGACCCGCCTAGATTCGCCAACTTCGCGATCGCATCGTTTCCGCCGAACGGATCGTCTCCCATGCCAGCCAAAAGACCGCCGCTATGGTCGATGGCGCTGAGGCTTGGGCCGCTTGCCCAATCCTCCGTGCCGAGGGTGTCGGTTACCAGCTGACTATACGTGCCGGGAGTTAACTGTAGCTGGGCTTGCGCGGACGTGATTTGTTTCGGGAGTGTAATCGGTCCCATCGCTCAGATTGCCCAAGTCTCTTCTTCTTCCTCGTCGTCGTCGTCGTCGTCCTCTTCGTCTTGCGCTTCCTCTTCGTCGCTCAAGGAAGAATCCCGGCCACGCCACATCTTGACGAGTTTCTCTAGCAGCCATTCCCACATATTCGCGTTACTTCACATGCCGAGTGAGGTCCAACACTTCCTGCTCCAAATTCCCGATTTGATGTGCCTGCACGTCTTGAAGCGTGGCGGTATCTTTTAGCTCTTGGCGTATTTCGCCAAGCTGCCCGCCGATATTCCAGACCGCCCCAAGGATCGCAAGCAAGATCACTGCCCACTGGACCCACGAATCCATGCGATTCGGCGAGTCTCCCATTGCTAGGCCGTAGCCGTGGGCGGCGACGGCGGAATGAGTGAGTTGAGCACGTCGCGAATCGGCGTGAGCACCTTCGTCAGCGTCGATAGCTTCGCCGGGTTGACGTGCAAGTCGGTCAGCAACGCCTGAAAGATCGTAATCCCCATCTGTTCCCAGAATGTAAGCATAATCGTTAGCTCCCCCTTTGGATGCGCATGCCCGGCAAGGGCATTGCGAGGCTCTGTGCCGCTTGCGCGGCGCGAATCTTGCCCTCTATGTCTCGCCGGGCCATATCGAGCATTGCAAGGGCCATGTCGTAGTTTTCCGTGTGCCCGCCGATGTGCAAGCGGAAAGAATCCGCGTCAAACGTCAGCACTAGCTGGTTGACGTGTTGGTCTTGCCCGCCATTTCCGCGATTGCCATCTGCCGACATGATAACCCCCGCGCGGGATTCTATCACACGTTGTCAAGCCATTCTTCCACCAGCGCTTCGATTGAACTCCACTGATCGCCGCCATCCAGATTCGTAGTCAGCGAATTTATCGAGCTTGCACTTGGCAGAATTATGTCTGGGGGAATCGTCACGCCTATTAAGTCGGGGATCAGCGCGCTGTTGTCTTGCGCGGCGCTGATCGCGAATTGCCCAACGCTGCTTGCCGGCAAACTCTGAAACGCCGCCGCCCAATAGATCGGCACGCCCTGCGGGATAATTTGAATCGCGACGTTGCGTGATGCCACTACCGCGCTGGTCCTCAATTGAGCGAGTATAGAAATAATGCGCCATCGCGAATTTAACGGATTGCCCATATTCCAGTCCGCGCCAAGGCCGGGGGTGGCAAAGCCAACTGTGTAGATTAAGCCCGGCCCTTCCGTGGGATCGAGTATCCGTCCACCGGGAAACGCGGGAGCCATGTACTTGGTCACATAGTCGGCCATCAGCATGTATGACGGCTGCCCTGCGCCCAGCGACGGTTTCGTGATGTAAGCGCGCGCAAACGTCGCGCCGCGCGTGGGCGCAACTGCCGCCGTGCACGACAGGCTTAAGAGGAAGCCTTCGGCAAGCTGTTCCGCGTGCGTCACGACGGTGCGTGTGGGCGGTACTTCAATCGTAAATTGTCCGTGGATCAGGATGCCGTCGAAGCGAAGTAGCCGATAGCTTACGGTCAGCACTTCGTCGCGCAGGCCCGTCGCGCAGGCCACGACCAGCACATCGGAAGTTTCAACGTAGACTTGTGACGGCGGTTGTACGGCCCGCTTGAGGAACCCCACATTCGGCGGCTGGCTCTGGATAACAAACGTGTCGCCTTCCGGCACGGTGCCAACCGGAAGCACGGGCGCGACCGGCAAGGTCATTACGATGTCGCCTCAATCCAGTCAACGGTGCCCACGGTGATCGCGCTCCATTGGTCCGCCGCCTGAATATTCCCTGTCACGGTGCGCACGCGCCAATTGGAAGATAAAAACAACTGCGACGGCGTGGGCGCGATACTTACGCCGTTGAATGCTGGGCTTTGCACAAGGGAATCGCCAAACGTATAAACATTCGACCCGCTGGCCGCAAGCGCAAACC
>VFSW01008321.1_pt1 | contig 14911 bp, 13 predicted proteins | sample 5358111 | NCBI WGS metagenome assembly VFSW01 (sample SAMN11554181, study PRJNA540505) | mine drainage metagenome | isolation source: sediment from site ElyBrook_90M | place: USA: Ely Copper Mine, Vershire, VT | collected 2017 | reverse complement strand
TGCTCGCTTTGCAGTCAGGCGATCAATTCACGCCGTGGATGGATGTGGACCCAGAGAAAGTGCCTGGAAGGTGGCCAAGCTAGCCGTGACAAGAAAGCAACGGGCGAGACGATGGGCGGCAAATGCCGCTGCAAGAGCGCAAGTTCGGTCGCAATAGCAAAGACGCGTTTGCTGTCGAGTTACATTTTGCGTGCGTTCAGGTGCGGAAACGGTCGCCGCAACGGGCTTGCACGCTACGTCGGCGGGCGCCGAAGCGCTGTCGCCCACACAGACGACGCGCCCCGTTCACGTCTCGACCGCGACGTTCAGTGGGGTGGGTCGTGCGTTGAGAATCAATGGGTACGATCACGCGCGCCGGTTCTACTCGTGGCCGCTTTCGCGCTCGATCTCCACTTCGAGCTCTCGCACGGTGAGGTCCCCGTCGAGGGTGCGCTCCGTCCAGGCGGATCGTCGCTCCTCGCACTCAATGGACGCGAGCAACACCCAGTGCGACCAGGAAAGCTCTCGCCCGAGGCGGGTTCGACGCGCCAACAGCGCATCGAGTTCCCCTCGCCCCCAGCGATCGGCGACGCGCGCATGGCGGTACAAGCTCGCCACGTCTTCCCCGAGGCTCGACGCAGCCACCGCCACAGCGCCGACGCCGTAACGCTCCGGGTGAGACTTGAGCTCGGCGACCAAGCGCCCGATCTCGCAGCGTGCACGGACGTCGACCGGCCGGTGACCCAGCATGGCGCGGATCTGGGATACACGTTCGGTCAGGGCGGCCGACAGGCGGCGATCCGCTACCTCCGGGGCTTCGAGCGAGAGGGCCTTCTCGATGAATCGGCCGATGCGTCCCGCATCGGCGGGTTTGCTCAGGATCTCCACACGCAGATCGTAGGCCGCATTGACCACGGCCCCCTCTATCTCGCCCGTGAGCAGCAGCGCCGGCACTTGCGGCCAGGTTCTGCGGACGTCGGCCAAGAAATCGAGCCCCGATCCATCTGGCAGATTCAGATCGACTACGAACGCACTCCACGGCTGCTCGGCGTGTAGGTGTTGCCTCGCCTGCGCGAGGTTGGCGGCCAGCACGACCTGCCCATACCTGCGGAGCATGCGCTGGAGGCCGGCGCCCACAGTGAGATCATCGTCGACAGCGAGGAAGCGCGCCCCCACGCGTCTAGCCATTAGCATGGGGAGCACCCGTGGGCATGCCCTGCCGGCCCCCCGACGCCCGAACGCGAAGCGGAGCCGCGTCGCTGCCGCTACTGCGCTACCGCTTCGTCCCCACGCGCTCAGGACTTCAGCGCAGCCGGCGCGGGGCCGCGGGCTCCTGCGTCGTCATGGACGCGCCGTTCGTGGTCGTCGCCGTTGACGCCGGCGGAGACGCCGGGCCCTTGCCGATCATGACTGCGGGCTCTGGTGGTTGTCGCGCGACCTCCGCGGCGCGGCAAAAGTAGCGGCGCCCGGACAACGTCGCATCTGCAGCCCTCGCCGCCACTACCTCGCTCCGGTAGTGCCGGCCCCCTCCAGGACAGCGATTTCTCACCCGTTCCGCGCGCCGAGTACCCCCTCGAGTACCACGGCTGCGCGGGACCTCAGACCAGTAGCCGTCCACCTTCTCCGGCAGCTAGAATGCCGCGCGATGCCTAGCTCCCTCCGCTCCGCCCTCGATGCCCTGGCCTCCAGTTTTGCCGACAGCGTGCTGCAGGCCATCCGGTCGGCATCTATCGATGATCTCCAAGCTGAAAGCCGTGGTCGCCCTGCCCGTGGGGGTGGAACCACCGCTGGCAACCCAGGCCCTCGGGGCAGGACGACCAAGAGCGGGAGGCTGGCCCGTCGAAGCGACGCGCAGATCGCGCAGGCCGTCGAGTCGGTCTTGTCGCTCTTGAAGAAGAATAAGGCCGGCCTTCGGGCCGAGCAGATCAAGAAGGCGCTCGATCTCGACGTGCGCGAGATGCCGCGGATCCTCAAGACCGGCGTGAAGACGAAGAAACTCAAGGCCAAGGGGCAGAAGAGAGCGACCGTGTATTCGGCGCGGTGACGTACTGCGTGCTCGGCGAAGCTGTCCATCGGCTGCCCCCGATGCGGACGGCAACTGAAAACCTGCCCGCGCCTTTCGCAAGCGCTCGTCCGGTGGTCTTTGCCGTGAACGCGCTGAACGTCTGGTCCTACGTACTTCTGCGAAGGAGCATCCGCGCATCTGCTCGTGCGTGTCGTTCGTGGGCGAATCTGTCTGCAAGGCAACCGCCTCGACGTCCTGGTCGGATCTGCGGACCGAGGGGTGCGCGGGCGCCGCGAGAGCTGAGCGTCCAGGCTAAGCCAAGGGCGATCTGAGCATCGTTGTGGAGTTCCATGCTTCGCGCTGCGACTCCACGGCGAGGCTCCTTCTAGTTCGAGCCGGAGGGTACGTGCGCCGACACGATCTTGGGAGCCGCCACGGGGTGCAGTTCGACCAGTACTGTTCCTTCCGTAACGACCAGCACGCGCAACTGATCCCTTGCAACAGGCGTCCGCAGCCAATCGATGAGTTCTGGCGCAGTAGCTGGGATCTCGGACACTAGTCGGACCGCCTGGGCGGTCGTGCATAGCGCGCCAATCACCGCAACTCGCTTGCGTGCGGTCTCAACGCTTACGCGCCGCCTCGCCTCGTCCTCGTTGATCCGACTGGCGCTCATGCAAGCCGCGACAGCGAACTCGCGGCCCACGCCATCGTGGACGTCGAAGGCGACATACACCCAGCCGCAGAGATCCTCTCTCACCGGAGCCCTGTCGACCGCGACGGGGATCAGCCCCCGCACGGCGAGCAGAAGCTCGTCCACCGATCCCCCCTTGGCCATCATCAACATTGTACTTGCCCGCACCCTCGTAGGGAACGCGCCGCGCCTTTGCAGCGCGAAAGGCGTACCGCGCCGGAAGGAGCGACGCGGGGCCTCGTCGATCCCCGAGGTTTCCCGTCTCTGGTTCTCAACGTTGAAAGTGGTCGTCGCGAAAACGAAGGTGCTCGTCCGGCCGGCGCCCGCAGCCCAGGCGCAGACGCGGCCTGCGGCGATTAGGCGCCAATCAGCCGCGCGACGCGAGTGAGCGAAGGCTCAACGCCTTCGCGAGCGGTCATCGGGCCGAGGGTCTTGCCGGTTCGGACGTTGGTGCGGTTCCCCTACGGGGGCCGCGGGGGGTCGCTCGCCGCGAAGGAGCTCTGCAGGCGCCTTGATCGGGGGTGTGGGCGCGGGCCCGCTGGTCATTTGCGCGCCGTGCGCTGGCCCCGCGATGGGCAGATACATCCGGAACGTCGTCCCCTGCCCGACTTCGCTCTGCACCTCGATGTGACCGCCGCATTGCTTGACGAACGCGTAGACCAAAGTCAGCCCGAAACCGGTGCCCTTGCCCGTGGGTTTGGTGGTGAAGAATGGGTCGTAGATCCGCGGCAGCGCGTCGGCCGCGATGCCCTCGCCCGTGTCCGTCACCTCCACGACTACATAGTCACCTTCAGCAGAAGCGCCTCTGCGAACCGCGTCCTCCCCAAGCACGGCTCTACGCGTCGAGATCGTCACAGTGCCCCGACCCCGGATCGCATCGCGGGAGTTGATCACGAGGTTCAGCAGTGCATGGTCGAGGAAGGCCACGTCGGTCAACGCAGGGGGTGTGGCAAGATCGAGATCCAGCACAACCTCCACGGACGCGTCCTTGCCAACCCAGCGGCGCATCATCGGGTGGAGAGCCTCGATCGCGTGGTTGAGGTCCGCGCTGGCAAGGACGAGGGGGTGCTGACGCGAGAACGACAACAGCTTGCCGGTGAGCGTCGCAGCGCGCCGATGTCCCTCCTCTATAAATGTCAGGTCCTCACGGGCGTTGGTGTCAAGGTCCTCCCTTGTCCTCAGGGACTCCAAACCAGTCATGACTAGGTGCAGCATGTTGTTGATGTCGTGCGCGATCCCCCCCGCAAGCTGGCCCACGACCTCCATCTTCTGCGCCTGCTGTAGCGAAGCCTGAAGTTGATCGCGCTCCTCAAGCAATCTGGATAGCTCGAGCCCCAAAGGGATCTGGTGTGCGAGCATTTCCATCAACTCGTGGTCGTCGATATCGAACGGTAGATCGCTCGACCTTCGTTCGATGATCACGGCACCGACGACGCGCTCGTTGAGGAATAGGGGGGCTGCGAGGGTACGGCTGCGATCCGGTCTATCCTCGAGCGCGGCATCGCCGGTGGGCGCGGCGCCCCATGGGTCCGTTTGCTGAATGAGTCGACGAAGCAGCAGCTCTCGCCAGCCGGTCGGCGGCCCAAGACTCTCACCAAGCTTGGTCCGCCCAAGCAGCAGCCGGCGCCGAGCGTCATCCGCGGGGTCGAAGACGATGAACGCGCGATCGGCACCGAGCTCGCGCACCAGGTCGTCCAGAATGGCCAAGCCTTGCTGCCCGACACGAAGCTGTCCGTATGGCGCCCGAACCACATGGAGCAGAGACGCGAGCTGACGTCGAGCGCGCTGCGAGGAGCGATGCGCACTCGAAAGACTTGACCCCGTTGCGGTAGGAGCTTGAGGCGCGTGCAACTCGAATTCCTCGCAGATCAATTGCGCCCGTGGCAAGGCACCGTGTTCGCGCGCCAGGACCTCGGCGACTCGCGCCTGATCATGGGCAGCGTCGAGCTTGCCGCGCTCACGAAGCATGTGCGCACGGGCCCGCGCGACACCCCAGAGCACCCAGGGGCACATCTCGCTCTGCGCCAGCGACTCAGCCCTCGCCAGCAGCCTATGCGTCTTCGCGCGGTGGCCTTCGAACCACGCGACGTAGCCGTCCGCGAGGGCGCTATGCGCCTGGTAGAGCGGCAGTCTTGCGGCTGCGCGCAGATCGGACGCAGCCTTGCGCAAGACGGCAAGCCACTGCGTGCGCTCGTCAGCGCTGGCATGGAGGCACTGGCTGATGCGTGCTTGCGCGACCGCGACGTAGTATTCAATGAGCGCTGGGTGCGAGGCGCCTGGGGTGCACCCTTCCGACTCGAATTGAGAGACGAGGTCCTCGAAGGCGCCCCCCAGGTTGCCCGTGTCGAGCAGATAGCGGGCCTGGGGCCCCCAGCGCGTCATCCGGTAGTAAGCCTTCTCGTTCTCCCCCCGAGCGGAGACTGATTCCAACTGCGCGGAGAGCCATGCACCTTCTTGCCCACTTCGCCCGAGACTGGCGAGCGCCGCACGAGCTCGAAATAGCTGGTAGCTGGCGAAGATCTGGGACGTGTGCCTGCGGCGTCGCAGCCTGTCGATGGAGCGAGCGATCCAACTCCACGCTTCGCTGGCACGGCCTCGCACCGACTCAATGATGTCGCCGCTAGCAATCGTGTCGCAGAACTCGTTGACCTCTAACCACGGCCCGTATTCGTCGCCGTATTCTCGGAGAAGCTCCAGAGCCGCGTCGAACTTGCCGTCGAAGGCGAGGGCCACATGTCGTCGCTGCAAGCAGAACGCCACCGTCGCCGGATCTCCCAGCCGAACGCCCATGGCCTGTGCGGTCGCCAACTGGCGGCTGCTCTCGCCTCGGCGACCCAGGTAGGCCAGCACAGCGCCATGCGTGGCGTGGGCCCGGGCGAGGGCAACGGACGGTCCGTGGCTCCGAGAGTGCCTCAACATCTGCATCGTGCTCTTCAGAGAACGGGCAGGTTTGCCCGACTCGTAGCCGAGGCGAGCATGTTGTTGGAGCAACTCGTAGAACACCTCCTTGGCATCGGCGCTCAGCCGCGGGATTCGCACGGCTCCTCCGTCCGGGGGCGGGCCCTCGTCCGTGGGCATCTGCACCCCGATGGCATCGAAGGCTCGCTCGAGCACGTCCCATGCCTGGTCTGGTTCCGATCGACTGCGGCGGACCCACGCAATGCGACCAAGGATGGCCGCACGAGTGAGAGGGTCTTCGGCCATCTCCAGGGCTGCCTCAAACGCGCGCAGGCCCTGGTCCAGCGCGCCCAGTCGTAGGTTCGCCTCCCCCACCCGGCGGTGGAAAGCGGAGTCGAGGGCCAGGCCCGCGGTCTCTGCGTACGACCGCGCCATCTCAAGCAACCGCAGCGCTACTTCGTTGTCGAAGCGGTCGAGCGCGCCTTCGGCGGCCTTGCGCGCAACCCTGTGGGCCAAGCCGGGTGCCTTGTGGAGTTCACCCGCGGCGAAGTGCACGGCGCACGCGTGGAGAAGATCTACGTCCGATCCTGCGGTCTCAGAGAGGCACTCGGCCGCTCGTTGATGCCAGCGCTTTCGTGACGCACTATCCAGTCCGCCCAGCAGCATCTCCCGCATGCTGTCGTGGCAGAACGCATGGCGTCCGGCACCGAGCCTCTCGAGGAGTCCAGCTTGCCGGCCGTCGATCAAAGCGTGAGAGACGTCACTGACGGTTAGGTCCAGCACCTGGGCCAGGAGCGAGTCTTCGAACTGCGAACCCAAGACACTGGCCACCTCCAGAACCGTCCGAGTAGCGGGCGGTAGCTCCGACACCCGCCGCCCGAACAGCGCGAGAGTTCCTTTTGGCAGGGCCACGCGGTCTGCGGTGGCGACGTCCAGTTGCCAGTTGTCGTCGCGCAACCGAAGCGCCCCGGAGTCGAGCAGACCACCCAGCACTTCAAGAATGCCCACGGGCGTGCTGTCCGCCGTGGTGATGATCCGCTTCACCACGGCTGGATCGACGGAGGCGACGCCAAGGTGTGACGCGATGATGGCGGCGCTTTGCCGGACCTCGAGCGGCCCCAAGGTGATGTGGATAGGCGGCCGGTGACCCGTGTCGGCGAATCGATCGAAGGTGTTGCCGCCATCGGAAGGGCGCGCGGCCGCGAGCACGAGCAGCGGCACCTCGTGAGCGCGATCTGCCACCGCGACAAGCACATCGAGGCTCAGCGGGTCCGTCCATTGCAGGTCATCGACGCACACGAGGAGCGGCCCGGACAGCCTTGCCAGGCGCACCAGCAGCTCCGCGGCCCCCTCCGCAAGCGCCTGGGGCGGCACGGCGGTCGTGGAGCCACCGAGTATCACGGCGAAGCCCGGCGCGACGACGCGAGCGAGCGACGATAACGGCCCGGCTGCGGCGGACCGCAACGCGGTGACAGCCGCTGCCCGCTCTTGCGGCGGGAGCCGCTCAAGCGACTGGAAGTACGACTCGAAGAGTCGCCTAAGCGCCGACAGGGGTGCATCGTCTGGCCGGCAAGTGCACTCGAGACTGCGACCCCGCCCCTCCTCCCGGACGCGGGTCTCGCAGGTACGCATGTATCGGGTCTTGCCGCTTCCTCGAACACCTTGCACCAGAAGGACGCGGCCGCCGCTACTCCCTACGTCGCGCCACGCGCGTGTGAAGCGCTCAGTCTCGACATCACGTCCAATGAGCGGCCCCATCCCTCGCGAAGGCTCGTAGGCGCCTGGGCCTCGGGGCGTCCCTCCCGCACGAACGCGGTGAAGCTCGCTCAGCAGCGCCGTGGCATCCGGGTACCGATCGTCGGGCGCTTCGGCAACGAGGCCGCCAATGATTCGCGCGAGGGCCGGAGCGACCCCTATCGTCGTGAGCCCAAGAACCGAGGTTGCCGCGTCGGCGTCTGCGCAAATTCCTCCAGTCAAGCATTCGAAGAGCACGCGCCCGAGCGCGTAGAGGTCAGCGCGGGCATCGACCCGTTCGGGCGACCGAAATTGCTCGGGTGCAGAGTAGCGGCGCGTACCGGCGGAGTCGCCGACGGCAAGCGTGCCCACGGGGACGGCGAACCCGAAGTCAACGAGGCGCGCCCTGTCCTGAGCCTCGACGATGACGTTGCGCGGCTTCACGTCGCGGTGAACAAGGCCGACCTCGTGCACAGCCCGCAGCGCATCCGCAAGCTGGCATCCGAGGTCCAGCGCACGCTCTGCAGACAGCGCACCTCGCGCAAGCCGGTCGGCCAGGGCCTCGCCCTCGACCAGTTCCATCAGCAGATACGGAAACCCCTCAGACTCGCCCACCTCCAAGATACGAGGCAGCGCTGGGTGTCGCAGGCGGGCCAGCGCTACTGCCTCGCGGTACACCCAGCGGGTCCACCTGCCGCGAACGCGGGGCACCTTCAGGGCGCATTTGCGCTCGCCACGAAGGGCGCGGTAGACGACGGAATAGCTGCCCTGACCGAGCTGCTCACCGATCTCGACGCCGGGGATGCGGACGCGATCGGGCACGATGCCGCGAGAGTATCCCGCGTCAGGCAGGACATCCATGCCCGAGCATCAGGGGATAGGGTGGATGCGCAGCTCCTGAGGGAGATGCCTGAAGACGGGCGAAAGGCCAAAGGTCAATGCGAGGGCGGCATCGCATTGCGCCTTGGCCACGCAGTACCCGGCGTGAGCGAGCCAAGGAGGCGTGATGTCGATGAAGCGAACGGCCCCCCCCGCTGCCCGGACGATCTCCGGACCCCGATACCTTGCGTGGCCGAGCTCCCGCCACTGGCGGAGCCCGGCGTGCCGTCCCGGGTACTGGAAGGTCTCCAAGTGGGTCATGGGCACCGGTAGAGGCTCCGGAGGCTGCGCTGGAATCGGCTCACCCCAGAGGAATGCGAGGAGCTGGAGCGCCTCCCGAGCTGCAGCGACGAGGCTCTCGGCGCGCGACGGGCGCGCACCGAACCCGAAGAGCAATGGTGCCTCCCGGTGCCGCGGGAAACCGAAGATACCCACGACGTCGACGCCCTCTCCGAAGCAGACCTCTAGAGGAGGGGGAAACCGGTATGTGGACCACTCGTACGAATGAGTCTTCGAGAGGGGCAGAGTGTCGAGGTCAAGGGGTATCGCTAGAGGCACAGTCTCGCCGCGCCAGGCACGCTGGATGCGGTCGCGCTCGATGAGCTCCTGGAATGCAGTGATACATGCAAGAGCCCAATCCTTGTGGAGAGCGACGCCATTAGATCGGGCGTACGCCCAACGCTCGGGATCGTCGCTCACAGGGAAGGCGCGTGCTCGTTCAATCTCGCCGCTAGGTCTCCCCAGCATGTCTCTGATCGGGAAGGTCGCCTGCGATGAGCGGGCTGCCTCAAGGACCGCGATGCGCTCGAGCAGCTCAAACGTGCTTCGCGCGACAGGCGAAGCTTCGCTGTCGGCCGCGGAGCCTAGTGCTTGATCCGATCCGGATCGCGCGCACAAGCCTACGCGGTGCAACCTCAAGCCGTCCGCGTCGACAACGTCCTGAACGCGCGCCTGGGGTGACCAGCCTTCAGGCAGCGGAAACTCGGAGTTCAGTACGCCGCTCGGGATCACTCGTCACCTCCTGACAGAATTGCTCGAAGCACTCGATGAATCGCAGGAACTGCTGGCGCAGCGGGGGCAGGTCTTGTGGATCGACGACCAGATCGTCGACCGCTTCCAGCGCCTGCTCCACCTCCTCCCGACAGTCGTCCAACCCTGCCCGCGTGACTATGTGGTCGCCGAATGCGCGATACGCGGAGAGCAACGCCGGGCAACCGACCGCGGCATGCTCGACCAAGGCCGACAGAGTCTGCACCGACGTCAGGGTTTGTTGGGTTCCGTCGATCGGCATCCCGCGCGTGATCCGCTGCATCGTGGCCGCGCAGGGGGCGAAACTTGTCCCATACGCTGCATGCTCGGTCACGCGCGTGTGGAAGCGATCCATCTCGACACGAAGGGCACTCGCAATCATGGGGTCCGCTCCTCAAAGGGGGAACACGACGGTGCGCCCGCTGTGCGAGCGCACCGTCGATTCGCGTCAAACGCAGAGCTGGGCGTACATCTTCATGACCTACTCCTGTCTGTTGGGGTTGCCGTCCGGTCGCGTGGTGAACGTCATCGCTGTGTACTGACGAGTGAATGAGGTATGCGCCTCGTGGCTGAGGAACTTCGTGTACCGGAGCAACAATCCCCAGCGCTCCGAGTTGGCCGAACCGGTCACGATGTACCCCTGCCGCGAGAGGACCCGAATGATGGGTGCGTTTGCGGGCGAACACTCCGCCTCGATGCGTTCAACACCGGCCGCGCGTAGAGGCTCGGCCAGTCGTTCGAAGAAACGCGTCATCAGACGCCGCTCCCGATACTGCGGCAGGATCGCGGTCGAGCGCAGGTAGTAGCTGCTCCAGTCTGTCGGATGGCCCACGAAGACGCCGGCGGTCTCCTGGCCCACGCGAAAGACAAAGAAGTCCATCTCGGCGAAGAAACGCCGCTTCGCCTCGGTCATCGTGCTGGGCAGGAAACGGCCTGCGACCTCCTCAGCGCCAAAGAGTGTCGCGTAGTGTGCGCCCATGAACCGGAGCACCTCATCCCCCGTACCGAGGTCGGCGCACCCATCGTCGAAGTGCCATGGCAGGACCGATCGCCAGTCCAGACTCCAGAGGCGTTGGGAGAGTGGCGGCGAGTCGGCTTCGCCGCGCCGCGTGCCAACTCGCGGGCGCGGGTCCTGTGACCAGAGGTTCGGTTGAGCCATGTCGGTGTGGCGCCGCGATCTCCTGCGGCGCGACGCGGATAGTCGTTCGGGCGCGCACGACGGACAATCACCCCTGTGGGGTGACGCGGCCCGTCTGCGTCAGGCCGCGCCGGCCACCGAACGCAGCACGCGGTCCCGAAGCTCACCGAGCGAAAGCGTGCGTGTCTTGCGCAGGATCCCGCGCACCTGGGTCTTGTGGGTATTTTCGGAGACCCGGCGCGACGCAACAATGGAGGCGCGATCGCTTCCGCGCATCAGAAACAGCAAGATCTCGATCTGCGCCGGGGTGAGTGCGTACTCACGGGCGAGATCGCGAACCGCCTTGCCGATCCGTCCCGGGATCTCGCGCTGGGCGATGAGTGCTTCTTGCGCGAACTGCCGCAGGTGCTCACCGGGGCAGGGCTTGCAAAGGCACCGCGCATCGAGGGGAAAGGCTCCGTTGACGGCCTCCGGCACGAGAGCGCCGCTGACCAGCACCGCGGGCGTGAGAGGCTGTCGCTCCCTGGCCCGAGACAGCAGGTCGAGACCGGAACCATCTGGAAGCCAGAGGTCGATCACAAGGCCGGCCCACGACGAGCGCGTCGCAAGCCTCTCCAGCGCTTCTGCGACGGATGCCGCCGTCGCCACGCTACCGAACCTAGCGAGGCTCCGCGCGATCGACAGGACGGCGAGAGGCTCGTCATCCACCACCAAGAAGCAGGCTTCTCGAGCTTCCACCCTGAGTACCCGGACAGATGGCGGCAACGTCGAGCAGTGGCCCTTCGGCGTCAAGACTCGCCGGAGCCACTTGCCGGTGAGGAGCAAGAGCGGGTAATGGCTGGGCTATCCGCTCGCGCGGGCCTGCCTCGCACTCGAGTCCTCGATCTCGGCCTCGAGCTCGCGGACAGTCAGGGCTCGCTCGAGCGTCTTGTCGAGAAGCCGGGTGTACGTCGCGCCAGGCCGCACGGTCGCGAGCATGACGCAGTGCGACCAAGACAGCGGCCGCCCGTCGGGCATGGAGCGCGCTCGAAGGACCTCAAATTCGACCGGCGACCAGCGCTCGGCCACGCGGGCGTGTCGGTAGAGACTGGGCATGTCCTCCCCCAACGCCGCGCAGGCGGCCGCCACCGCTCCAGCACCGTAGCGATCGGGGCTCCGCTTGAGTTCGACCACGAGCTGGCCGATCGCGTAGCGTGTGCGCATGTCCGCCGGGCGCCGAGCGAGGAGCGCGCGGAGGGCGCGCACTTTCTCGCGAAGCGCCTCAGGCTCGATGCTCGGCAGACGCGTGGAGGCGTCCACTCCGAGTGCACGCTCGATCCAGCGATGCATCCGCGCATCCTCGAAAGGCTTGCCCAAGACATCGGCATCCAGATCGTAGGCGGCATTGGCCACCCAGTTCTCGACGTGGCCCGTGACGATCACGGCTGGAGTCACCGGGAAGATTCGCCGCGCTTCCGCCAGAAGCTCCAGCCCCGTGCCGTCCTCCAGTCGGAGGTCAAAGAGAAACGCTCGCCAGTCAGCGCAGGCGGTGAACTGCCGACGTGCCTCGGCGGCAGTGGGCACCACGACAACCCTCCCATAGGCCTCGAGCAACCGTTGGTAGCTGCGCTGCGCGGACATCTCATCATCGACCGCGAGAAAGCGCGGAGCCGCACCACTGTGCATGCCAACGGATCTACCACTGGAGAGGCCGCCAGCGAACCCTGCCACGTTGACTATCAACATGATGGCCAGCGCGCATACGAGACTCGGCTGGGACGCACCTTCCCCAGCAAGGACTCCCGGTCTCAGCCCGCGATCGCGGCCTGCACGGCCTGCACCGTTGCGGGGAGGTCCTCATAGAGGAGCGCGTGCCCGCAGCCAGGTACCACCTGCAGGTGCCCGTTTCTCACGCTCTGGACGATTGCGGCGCTGAACGACGGCGGCGTCGCCGCGTCGAGCGCTCCGACGCGCGCCGTAATTGGGATCTGCAGACTGGCGAGCTTGGGTCGCAGGTCCTCAGCATCCGCGAACGCGTCCATCTCGGCCGCCAAGACTTCGTGGGACGCCGCGTCGAGCCACGCCATGACCTCGGCCACGTGGTGCGGGAACTTCCGGGCAAAGCCGGGGGCCGTCATCCTGGAAAGCCACATCGGGCGCAAGTCCGCGCCGTTGCGCAGCATCCTCGCGGTCATGCGGAAGGCCGCGCGAACATCCTCGTCATAGCCCGCGAGCCCAGCGAGTGTGACCAACGAGGTCACTCGCAGGGCCGTGGCGCCAAGGGCGAGGGCAAGCGCGCGATAGGCGCCCCCCGAGAAACCGACGATCGAGCACTCGCTTACGCCACGGGACGCGAGCGCCTCCTCGAGCAGCGATCCGACCCGCGCGATCGAATACGGACACTCGAGCGGCGGTGACTTGCCGTAACCAGGCAGGTGGGGCACCAGCACCCGATGAAGCGGCGCCAATGCTTCCGCTAGGGGGTCGAGGGCCATGGTCGTACTGGGACAACCATGGATCAGAACGACCGTCGGTCCGGCACCCTGCTCGCCGATGAACACTCGTTCAACGATACGCGGTGCCTCGCGCGCGGATCAACCGTGCCCAAGGCCTGCTATGTAAGGCGCGCATGCCGGACGGATCCTTGGTCTCGCACATCTCGGACACGGCTCGCTGGGTCGCGGTGTACCGCGCACGCGAGTCGCAACGTGCCGACGCGCTCTTCCGGGATCCGTACGCCGATCGGCTCGCGGGCGAGCGAGGGCGCGCCATTGCAGCGGGCTTGCCGCGTCAGGCGCGTAGCGGATGGCCCATTGTCATGCGCACGCGCCTCATCGATGACTTGGTCGCGGCGTGCGTTGAAGAAGGGTGCGATCGCGTACTCAACCTCGCGGCCGGGCTCGACACGCGCCCTTACCGCATGACGCTGCCGCAGGACCTTGTGTGGGTCGAAGCCGACCTCGGGCCCCTGATCGACGAAAAGGAGCGTTTGCTCGAAGGCGAGCGAGCGCAGTGCGAGCTTCGACGAGAGCGCGTCGACCTCGCGGACGTCGGGGCACGCTCCGCGTTTTTGGACCGGGCCACGCAGGGGGCAAAACGCACGCTGGTGATTACCGAAGGCCTGCTCACCTACTTCGACGATGAGGTTGTGCGTGGTCTGGGGGAGTCTTTAGCGGAGCGGCCCTCCATCCGATGGTGGGTGTTCGAGATCATCTCGCCTGCAGTCATCCGCGGGCTGCAGAAGGGGCTGGGCGCGCACATGCGAAACTCGCCTCTCAAGTTCGCGCCCCCCAACGGCATCGCCTTCTTCGAGCGACTAGGTTGGAGCGCACGCGACATTCGCTCGGTGTTGCGGGAAGGCGTACGATTGCGCCGCATCCCCCTGTTGATGCGTGTGCTCGCCATGCTGCCTGAGGCAAATCCGCGCGACCCCGGAGACAAGCGGTGGTCGGCCGTGGCCCGGCTCGAGCGCGCGAGCGGTCAACCGTGAGCTCAACAGGACGCCCCGGGCTCCACAAGACCCGCCGCCTCCGCGCGATCGCTGTTGACTATCAACGTGTGGCCCCGCCTCGCGACACGTGCAGTCCGACGTTTCGCCAACCAACGTCGACGGGCGTGACGCGTTGAGAATCAACGGCGAAGACAATCCACAATATTAACGTAGCGCACTCGTAGTTTCATATTGACGATTCGGAGCATTGCCAGTCATCCTCGGCTGTCACCCCAGTCTCCCAGACTACGACTGGTTCGTCGTGGGCCTCGGGAAGACGTGCTGTGTCACGGGAGGCGGGCCCAATGCCCAAAACACATTTCGAGGTTGATCAGCTCAGCCCGAGTCTGCGCGCTGTCTACGAGTCCATCCAGAGTCTCCTGTCCGAGGCGAGTCGCAACGATGCCAAGGCGCGCCATCAAGTGGGAGCGCTCATCGCCAGCGTCAAGCAGGCGCCCGACAAGTACGGCAGCCACGCGGTCGAACAGCTCGCGCTCGCTCTGTCCTCCAACGTTCATACCTTGTACAGGTGCGCGGCCGTGGCGGAGTGCTGGTCGCCAACGAAGCTCGAGGCGCTGCTCGCGCGGACCACGCCGCAAGGTCAGCCGCTGAGTTGGTCTCACTTGGTGCTGCTGGCGGGTGTCACTTCGGCCAAGCGGCGAGCGGAGCTCGTCGACCACGCGCTTCGTGACGCGCTCTCGGTCCGCGAGCTTGCCGTGTTGCTCGACGCTCCAGCCAGCAGCCGCAGCCGCGGCGCGGGGCTCGTGGTCTTGCATCGCGTGGTTCGCACAACCGAGCGCTGCTCGGCCGCGGTAGAAGCCCTGCACGGGGAACTCTTGGCGGAGCTGGAGGGCGTGTCGGGCAGCGACGGCGATCCGCGAGGCCTCATCGATCGCGCCATCGCCGCTCAGGAGAAGCTCCAAGGGCTGATGCAGACCCAGCTCGCGCGACTGCGAACCGAACGCGGTCGGATCGTGCGCAAGGCGCGTCCCGGGGAGCAACGTCCGAGCGGGCTGCTTCTGGCCGGGATGAAGTAGCGGGAGGGGCGAGCGGTGGCACGAAGACCCGTCTGGTCCGCGTGGCATGATC
>VFSW01008320.1_pt1 | contig 14913 bp, 18 predicted proteins | sample 5358111 | NCBI WGS metagenome assembly VFSW01 (sample SAMN11554181, study PRJNA540505) | mine drainage metagenome | isolation source: sediment from site ElyBrook_90M | place: USA: Ely Copper Mine, Vershire, VT | collected 2017 | reverse complement strand
CGCCTTGGCCGGGATTCGAACCCGGGTCGCAACCGTGACAGGGTCGTATGCTAACCACTACACTACCAAGGCAAGCGCGTATTGATTGTTTCGCTAACTTATTATAAGCATTCGTTGGCCGCGGCCGATGCGGGAAAAATTGGCGCGCTGCGCATCTGCACAGCGCATCACCGTTCAACCCTTGTACAGCAGGCCCAGCACGCCGCCGATTATGCCGAGGGCCATGCCGACCATCAGTCCAGCTCCGCCGAAGTAGCTTATCACAGACACGACTATCGCTGCTATGGAGAGATTCCTTATCTTCTTGAGGTCGCTGGACCCGCGTACCATCAGCGCCAGCGCAATCAATATCACGCCGGTCACGAGGCCTACGCCACCTGCAGCGTATATCTTGCCCGCGGAGCCGCTTATCAGGGCGCGGGTAGTCGCGTTGAGCGTGAGCGATGTGTTACCTATGGTGGTCGTGCCGTTCTGCAGGCCGTTGACGTATGATATGGCGGCGAGGCCTCCAACCAGCACGGCGACGGCGGCCAGGAATATGATTATGCCGCCTATGAGCATCAGGACGTATGCGGCAGTAGGCTTCTTGCCCGCTGCGGGCGGGGTGTACTGCGCGCCTTGCGTGCCCGCCTTCGACTGCATCTGAGCTTTCTGCGTTATGTCTGCCATCTGATCTCCATGCCTTATTGGCTGAAAAGCATTAAAAGGGTTGGTCAGCGTCAGTCCCGTTGGGGCGAGTCGAACGCCCAACCTGCCGCTTTCTCCTTGCCTGCAAGAAGTCAACAAACTACAGGCGGCCGCTCTGCCATTGAGCTACAACGGGACGGAAGTAATTTGCACGGCAAGATTAATATTGTTTTAGTGCGCGCGTCGTTGCAAGTCCACACACGCTTATAAATATTAACTGAGCGAGTAGACTATCTTATAGGAGGTCGTTGCACGAGGGTGGATTGATGCAGGGGCTAGGATCCAAACGCGCCACTGTGAGGAGCGAGCGCGTCAGGAAGCTTGTGAGGGAGAGGCACAAGCTGCCGATAGGCTTCTACACCATCAAGGACAGGCTGCTCAGGATCGTGTCGAGGCCGACGTTCATCGACGCGGTGTTCGCGATCGTCGCGTTCCTCGCTGTCGCTGCCGCTGTCGGCTACTACCCCTACGTCGCGATTGCGCTCATCGCTCTGCTCGTTTTCGTCGCGGCGCTCTACCAGCCCTTCCTAGGCCTTCTGGTGCTGATGGTGGTGACGCTGCCGGCGCTCATCTACCAGATGCCGGCGCTCGCGTGGGTATTCCTCTTCATACTGTCGGTGGTGCTGATATACGGCTACATGCACTACCGCACCATGATGCTCGCATACATACTCGTGGCGCTGGCCTTCTCGCACGCGGGCTACATTCTTTTCATACCGTTCCTGATACTCACGCCGCTGGTTGTGGGCTTCAAGCGCGCCGTCGTAGTTGGCGTGGTGGTGATCATCGGCATCGTCGCGCTCTCCGGCGCTACAGGAGTGCAGAACTCCGCTTTCATTCTGTACAACGCCACTGCGGCGCACGCCGGCATAGCAGGCGCGCAGGTGGCGCAATACCTGACGCCGTCGCTGCCGCGACTCCAGGTCGGGAACTTCTTCGCAGCGAGCGGCGTCGCGTACTCCACATTCACGCAGCAGCAGGTCGTCAACAGCATAGACACTGTGTTCGCGGCGTTGGCTGATTCGCTGGCGGTCCAGCCGGCGTACCTGCTGCAGCTGGGGGTGACGCTCGCGATGGCGTTCCTGATAGACCTGTTCGTCGTCACTAGGCGCTCCAAGTACAAAGGCACAGAGGCATCGATCATTGGGCTGGCGTACCCGGCCGCGGTCCTCGGCCTCAGCCTCTACGCCTCAATCCCGGTCAACTACGCCCTACCGTTCGTCAGCTTCGCGCTGGCGCCGGCCGGCCTCGCTGTGCTTGAGCTCTACAACGTGCGCATAGTCAAGGCGCTCGACGTAAAGAAGCAGGACGTGCGCATGAAGTTCGGCGAGGCGTTCGAGGACCTCGAGCAAGGCAACGTAACAGACACCTTCGAGAGCGTGGGCAACTATGAGGCGGTGAAGAAGGAGCTGCGCGAGGCGATAATAAACCCCATAGAGCAGAGGGGCGTCTCCAGGGCCTACAACGTCAACCCCGTGAAGGGCATAATATTCTTCGGGCCTCCAGGAACAGGCAAGACGATGATGATGCGCGCGCTCGCGAACGAGATACACGCCGGCTTCTACTACGTTAAGTCGGCGAACCTCGTCTCGGCTTACCCCGGCGAGTCAGAGAAGACGATGTCGAACATCTTCGCGATAGCGAAGAAGCACGCACCGTGCATACTGTTCTTCGACGAGATAGACAACATAGCTTCCAGCAGGCTCGCAGAGAATGACGACACACACAGGCACCTGCTCTCGCAGTTCCTGCAGGAGATGGACGGCTTCGAGAAGCTCAACCGCGTGCTCATAGTCGGCGCGACAAACATACCCAACGCGCTTGACTCTGCGGCGCTGAGGCCTGGAAGGATGGACCGCGTCATATACATGTATCTCCCAGGCGCTGCTGGCAGGAAGAAGATATTCGACATCTACCTGTCCAAGCTGCCGCTCGCCAAGGACGTCGACTTGGACAAGCTCGCCGAGGCGACCGAGCGGTTCTCCGGAGCCGACATAAAGGGCGTGTGCGACTCTGTTGCACAAATGGTCGCGCAGGAGGCCGCGGTCGAGCACAGGATCATCGGCATAACCATGGAGGACATAATGAACATCATACACACCACCAAGGCCTCGACCAGCCTCGCGCAGGTCGAGGAGTACAACAAGTTCAAGCTGGATTTCGAGCGCTCCCACGGCATGGCACAGAAGCAGGAGGAGGGCGGCGAGACGGTCTCGTTCGACGACGTCGTCGGACTGGACGAGGCCAAGAAGGCGATAGTCGAGGCCGTGCAGATACCGCTGATGCACCCCGACCTCATCGCGAAGTACGACATAAAGAACATAAACGGGATACTGCTCTTCGGGCCGCCCGGCACGGGCAAGACGATGCTCATGAAGGCCGTGACGCACGAGCTGCGCGGCGTCACAATGCTGGAGCTCAACGGCTCGATGATACAGCAGGCCGGCCTCGACAGGGCCACTGCCACGATAAAGGAGACGTTCTACAGGGCGATGGAGAACAAGCCGGCCGTGATATTCATCGACGAGATTGACGGACTGATAACTACCAGGTCGGTAGCTAGCGAGTACACCTCGCAGGTGATAACCGAGTTCCTGCAGGAGATGGACGGGATAAGGAAGAACGCGGGCGTGGTTGTAGTAGCGTCGACGAACACGCCCGACATACTCGACCCGGCGATACTCAGGCCAGGGCGCTTCGACAAGCTGATATTCGTCAAGCCGCCGGACGCGGCGCAGAGGGCGCAGCTCTTCCGCGAGTACCTCATGCGCGCGCCGACCGACAAGGCCCTCGACTTCACGAGGCTTGGGGCTGAGACCAAGGGCTTCACCGGCGCGGACATATCCAACGTGTGCAGGGAGGCGAAGACCCGCATACTGGAGCATGCGATGAAGAGCGGCGCCGAGGAGAAGATAATGACAGAAGACGTGCTCGACATACTGCACAGGGCCAAGCCTTCCGCCCCGGATATGGTGATGAGCAGCTACCTGGCGTTCTACGCGAGGTACGGTCAGAGATGAGGACCGCGCGGGCCCCCCTTATTTAGTAACATGTATTTATTTTTAGCCATGGAATTGTATCCTGTGATTCTATGGCTGAGGAACTGGATCCCTTCAAGATAGCGCAGCAGCAGCTCGACGACGCTGCCGAGGTTATGGCACTTGACAAGCAGGCTCACGCGATACTGCGCGAACCGATGCGCACGCTCATCGTTAACATACCGGTGCACATGGACAGCGGGGAGACGAAGGTATTCACGGGCTTCCGCGTGCAGTACAACGACGCGCGCGGCCCTGTGAAGGGCGGCATAAGGTTCCACCCGCAGGAGAACATAGACACGGTCAAGGCGCTCGCCGCGTGGATGACGTGGAAGACGAGCCTCGCGAACATACCGTACGGGGGCGCGAAGGGCGGCGTCATCTGCGACACGAAGAGCATGAGCGTCAGGGAACTCGAGGCGCTCTCGCGCGGCTACATACGCGCGGTAGGCAAGTTCATAGGGCCGCTGGTGGACGTGCCGGCGCCTGACGTCTATACAACGCCGCAGATAATGGCGTGGATGATGGACGAATACAGCAATATAGTAAGGCACAACGCCTTCGGCACTATAACCGGCAAGCCCCTAGAGGTGTGGGGCTCAGAAGGCAGGAGCGACTCGACTGCAATGGGGGGCATGTTCGTGATGCGCGAAGCGGCGAAGAGCCTCGGCATCGACCTCAAGACCGCAAAGGTGGCGGTGCAAGGGTTCGGCAACGCCGGCATGTTCGCGTACACGCTCTCGAAGAAGCTGTTCGGCTCTAATGTGGTGGCGATAAGCGATTCGGCTGGCGCTGTGTACGACGCAAACGGCCTGGACCTGGCGAAGCTCGAGAAGGCGAAGAAGGAGACCGGCAGCGTGAAGAACTACGAGGGCGGCACTCCGATGACGAACGAACAGCTGCTGGAGACTGATGTAGACATACTCATACCCGCGGCGATAGAGAACCAGATAACCGGCGCGAACGCAGACAGGGTGAAGGCGAAGCTAGTCCTCGAGCTCGCCAACGGACCGGTCACGCTGGATGCGGACAGGATACTGCATGAAAAGGGCGTGCTCGACCTGCCCGACTTCCTGGTGAACAGCGGCGGCGTGATAGGCTCGTACTTCGAATGGGTGCAGAACATGGGCGGCTATTACTGGACGGCCGACGAGGTCTATGATAAGCTGGACAAGATAATAACCAAGTCTTACCTAGACACCATGGCGGTAAAGAAGGAATACGAGGAAAAGGGAAAGATGATAACGCCTAGAAATGCTGCGTACATAATAGCGATAGGCAGGGTAGCGGCGGCGATGAAGGCGCGAGGCTGGTACTGAGGACGTTTCGGATGGCGGAGAACAAAGCAGAAATAGGGATCTTTGGAGGCTCGGGCCTCTATTCGCTTGTAGAGAATGGCGAGAGCGTCGACCTCGACACCAAGTACTGCAAACCGAGCGACAGCCTTATGGTTGGCGAGCTCGCTGGGAGGAGCGTGGCCTTCCTCCCCAGGCACGGCACGAAGCACCACCTCCCACCGCACAGGGTGCCGTACAAGGCAAACATCGACGCCATGCGGCAGCTTGGTGTGACGCGCCTCGTATCCACGGCGGCTGTGGGGTCGCTCCGCGCGGACTACATGCCTGGCGACTTCGTCTTCCCCAACCAGTTCATCAACCTGAGCCACGGCAGGGACGACACTTTTTTCGACGATGAGCCGGTGACGCACGTGAGCACCGCAGAGCCCTACTGCAGCGAGATGAGGCAGGTGGCGATAGCCGCGGGCGACGTGTCCAACGTCAAGTACCACCCCGCTGGCACCGTCGTGATCGTCAGCGGACCGCGGTTCTCGACGACGGCCGAGTCGAAGTTTTTCAGGACGATAGGCGGCGCCATAGTCAACATGACGCAGTACCCGGAGATAACGCTTGCGAAGGAGATGGGGATGTGCTTCCTGGGAGTGGCGGCCATCACAGACTACGACGCAGGCGCTGACGGCAGCAGGGGTATTTCGCCAGTAACGTTCAACGAGGTCAGCGTCAGGCTGGGCTCTAGCATAGAGAAGATGAAGGGCCTGCTTGCCGAGATTGTGAAGTCGATCCCTGAACAGAGGTCCTGCAGCTGCAAGGACTCGCTTGTCAACGCGTCCGTCAAGGTGTAGGATTAGTAAAAGTAAAAAATAGGATAAGTACTGTCAGTGGTGGCCTCCGCAGCCGCACGCGCCTCCGCAGCCGCATCCCGATTCTGCCGTGCCTTCCGCGCCGCAGACACATGATTCTGTGCCTTCTATGACAACCATCTCGCGACCGCAGTTCGGGCACTCGCGCTTCTCTGCCTCGAGCTCCACCTGTTCTTCCTTTATCTCCATGAACATCAGCAGATAGTTTGCCCCAAACCCTTTTAAGGTGACGCGAACGCCGCTTTACCGCCATTACAAAAATGACTAACGAAGGGGGGCATCGCTGTGGAAGCGTGAGCGCCGGGAGTGGGAATCGAACCCACGTAGGCCGAAAGGCCAAACAGATTAGCAGTCTGCCGCCCTACCTCTAGGCGACCCCGGCATGCGCCACGTCGAATGATATATCTTTCAGGCGAATGCATTTATCCCTTCTCCTTGGTGGCAGAGGCCGGCCTTGCACTGAAACGGCATGGCAGGTTGTCTGCGCCTATGCTCGGTCCTGTATCCCAGAAGCGTAGCCCAGATATGCTTAAGGTTGCTCCTTCCGGCCTGGCCTGGTTCACACAGAGAGTTACCACCTGAGGCAAGACGTCGTCGCTTCGGCGAAGGCCTGGCATGACGCTGCAGCACGCGGCCGGCACTGGCCCGCCTGAAAGGGATTTGCGAACGGGAAACCCTTAGCTTCCCGGCCCATCTGCCAGGGATATATAGCCCGCCAAGCCTTTAAATAGGTTTGTTGGCATAGAGTATGTGATGGCGCGCGACGCGCGCCGGCGGTGTCTGATTGACCGACGAGGAGTATTCTAAACTTCTAGACAGGGCTTTCTCCAAGCTCCCGGAGCTGGCAGCGGAGCATTCGGACTTCGTCATCCCGACCGTGGATTCGCTGGTCCAGGGCTCCAAGACCATAATTAGGAACGCCACCGCCATCGCCGACAAGGCGAGAAGGGCGGTGGCGGACATGGCGCGCTACCTGAGCAAGGAGCTCAGCGTTCCCGTCAACATTGAGGAGCAGAGGCTCGTCATGAACGGGCGCTTCTCGAACGACGAGCTCAACGCACGCGTGCACAGGTACTTCGAGCTCTACGTCATATGCAGGGAGTGCCACAAGCCGGACACGCACCTCGAGACGGCGGGCCGCGGCATGTTCTACCTGGTGTGCGAGGCGTGCGGCGCAAGGTACGGCGTCAAGAACTACTGATGGTGTTTTGAATTGGATATTACAGGAGGAAACCGAGAGCCCCGGAAGCGCCGCACGAGCTGAGGCTGCCGCAGGGGGGCCAGGTGCTGGGCAAGGTAACCAAGATATCGGGCGCTTCTAAATTCGTTGTCCAGTGCAGCGACGGGAACGAGCGCGTCTGCTCCATACCAGGCAGGCTGCGCCGCAGGTTCTGGATACGCGAGGGCGACGCGGTGCTCGTCATGCCGTGGGTCGTGCAGAGCAACGAGCGCGGCGACATCGTGTGGCGCTACAGCATAATGGACACAAACAAGCTGAGGGAAAGGAAGCTTATATGAATGTGTGGGCAGAAAAGGTATAGGAGCTGGCAGGCGTGCCGCCCCGGGGGTATTTCATGCAGACGCTCAACGACCTTCTTGCAGAGTCAAAGGTGTTCGCCAAACGCGAGGTCCTGTCACCGCACTATACGCCCCAAAAGCTCGTTTTCAGGGAGAAGGAGATAAACAACATAGAGCGCGCGCTGGCGCCCTCGCTCAAGGGGGAGCGCGGCCGCAACCTCTTCGTCTACGGGCGCACCGGTACCGGCAAGACGTCGTGCACGAAGTACGTGATAAACGAGGTCAAGGACATACCCAACACGCGCGCACGCATCTCCTACGTGAACTGCAGGGTATACAATACGCGCTTCAGGGTGCTCAACAAGATAATAAGCGACCATATGCCGACGTACGCGAGGCGCGGCTACGGCACGGTGGACCTGTACGAGAAGCTGACCAACTGGATAGAGGAAGACAGCAAGATACTCGTCGTGGCGCTGGACGAGATAGACGTGGTCAAGGACCTCGATGACCTGGTGTACACGCTCACCAGGATAAACAGCGACATACGCGCCGGCGGGGTCACGATCATTGGCATATCGAACAAGGTCTCGTTCAAGGAGGAGCTCGACCCGAGGAGCCTCTCGACGCTCTACGAGTCGGAGCTCGTCTTCTCGCCCTACTACTCTAACGAGCTCTACGCGATAATAAAGGAGCGCGCGAAGGAGGGCTTCAGGGCAGGCGTCGTGAGCGACGAGGTGCTGCACTACATAGCGGCTTCGGCGGCCAAGGAGGGCGGCGACGCGCGCCTGATGCTGAAGGTGCTCTCCAAAGCCGGAGAGCTTGCGGACGAAGCGGGCAGTGAGGCGGTGGGCATGCAGCAGGCGGAGGTCGCGGTCAAGGTGTCCGAGTCCGATATCGCGTACGACCTGATAGTCTCTCTGCCCGAGCACCAGAAGCTCGTGCTGTACTCGATAGTGCTGCTCGCGGGAAGCGGGGGCTCGTACAAGAAGCTTACGGACGGCGTCGACACGTATCTATTCAGCGGTGAGGTCTACAACCGCTACAAGTCCATATCCGAGGGCCTGCACAAGGCGCCGAAGAGCGAGCGCTGGTACAGGAACTATATAACCGAGCTCGAGATGCAGGGCCTCATAATGTCGTTCGATTCGGGTAAGGGCATACGCGGCCACACGAAGCTCATAAAGCTGCTCTACCCGAGCAAGAAGACGAAGACCGTGCTCGAGAAGGATATATTCGGCGTGGCCGAGAAGAACGGCGATGAAGGCGCGGGGGAGGCGGCCGGGAACGACGGAGCTGCGGGGTGAGACCGTGCCCCACTACGACATAGTCATGGGCTCGTGCAACCATGACGCGGAATTTGCAGGCAGGCTCGGCTTCAGGCACGTATTCAGGGCCGGGACGGACGTGGGCGTGGTAGTTGAGGGCTCTGCCAAGAAGGTGCCGGACGGGCCCTTCATAGCGATCGGCAGGGACGCGGGCTGGCTCACCAATATGATCAAGGCAGGAGCCGCCGCAGCAGTAGTAGAGCGCAACGACGCCGACAGGAAGCTCCTCGCCACGATGCGCGACAGGGACGTCGTGCTGCTGATGCCCATGGGCCCCGTCACGGGCGAGTACGGGCTGCACCGCTCGCGAACCATGTACTTCATGCAGTCGATGCTCAGGACAGCGCTCAGGATGAGGGTGCGCGTAAGCTTTGCCAGCATGGCAGAATCCAGGCTGCAGATGTGCTCCTACATGCAGCTGGTCGAGCTCGCGAAGCTCGTCGGGGCAAGCGAGAAGCTGGCGCGCGATTCCGTGTCAGTAACGAACAGGGAGCTGGGTGAGCCTAAATGATCAGGGAGAAGAAGCGCTACATACTGGTTGAGGCGTACGCTCCGGTGCCGGCCGACAGGGACGAGTTCGCCAAGGGCCTCTATTCCGAGCTCATCAAGTGCGCGGGACAGCTGACCTACCACCGCATGAACACGCGCGTCATAGAGTTCATGGACGGCAACAGGTTCATAATCAGGGCGACGCTCGAGGGCACACCCGGCATCGTGGCCGCGCTCGCGTTCGTCAAGAGCGTCAACGGCTCCGACAATGCTTTCTACACGCTGAGGAGCTCGGGCACCATAAGGGCGCTCCGCGCGTACGCGAAGGCGCTGGACTGACGGAGGCGCCGCGTACCATTCGGGCCATACGAAGCCTTATAAACCTTATATCAGCATAAACTATGCAGGATGCTTTTGCTGCAGGTATGGGCGCCTTAGCCAGTACGGTCGTGTGAACCGGCGCTTGCACGCAGCCGCATTTCATGTTCGATTGGTGAAATAATGTACCCTAACATACAGGCTTACGACCGCGGCGTAATGTTCAGCCCGGAGGGCAGGCTGTTCCAGGTAGAGTACGCGAAGGAGGCGGTGCGCAGGGGCGCGACCTCGATAGGCGCGATAGCCGACACCGGCGTCGTAATGGTCGCTCACAAGAACATAACCGAGCCTCTCATAATACCGAGCACGGTGCAGAAGATATTCAAGGTTGATTCGTTCATAGGCGCGACGTACAGCGGGCTCGTCTCCGACGGCCTGCACGTGGTCAGCATGATGCGCAGCAAGACGCAGATGCACAGGATGGTCTACGACGAGACGGAGTCGGTGGAGGCCATCTCGCGCGAGATATCCGAGGAGATGCAGATGGCGACGCAGTACGGCGGCATACGCCCGTACGCGATATCGCTGCTCATAGGCGGCGTCGATACCGAGAAGCGCCTGTACGAGGTCGAGCCCGGGGCTTCATTCTCAGGCTACAAGGCCGACGCGATAGGCTCCGGCAGGCGCATAGCCGCCGAGACGCTGGAGAAGGAGTACAAGGACGACATGAGCGTCGAGGACGCGATAAACCTCGGCGTTGGGATAATCAAGAAGGTCAACGAGAAGAAGCTCGCGCCCGAGAACCTTGACATATCAGTCATAACCAAGGAGAAGGGCTACACGACTTTTACTCCAAAGGAGATATCGGGCTACCTGTGAGCCCGCTACCTGCCGCGGGAGCTTCCCTCGGGGGATTTTAATGGCGTCTAAGACTGTCATAGCGAAATACTCAGTGAACAGGGACGAGTTCGAGATATTCGTAAACGCGGACCTGGCTTATGATTACGTCACCGGCAAGATCAAGGACCCGATGAGGGTGGTAGAGGTCGAGGAGGTCTTCAAGGACGCCAACAAGGGCGAGCGGCAGAGCGAGGAGCACATAAAGAAGGCCTTCGGCACGACCGATTTCGCCGCCATCGCAGAGCACATACTGAAGAAGGGCAACGTGCCCATAACGACGGAGCAGCGGCAGAGGCTCGCCGAGGAGAAGAGGAAGCAGGTGATCGAGACGATAGCCATGAACGCGATAGACCCGAGGACGAACGCGCCCACGCCGGCGCTACGCATCGAGAACGCGATGAAAGAGGCGAGAGTCTCGATAGACCCGTTCAAGAACGCGGGCGAGCAGGTAGAGGACGTGGTCAAGAAGATAAGCATGATACTGCCGATAAAGTTCGCCAACGTGAAGATGGAGGTGACGATACCTGCTGACGTGGCGAACAGGTGCTACGGCACGCTCAAGCAGTTCGGCCTGAAGTCCGAGCAATGGCTAGGCGATGGGTCGCTGCAGGCGATAGTCGAGTTCCCGGCTGGGCTGCAGAACGACTTCTACCAGAAGATAAACAACGCCACGCAGGGCAGGGCTGCGGTAAAGATAGTCTGATTGATGATTGCAATGCGTAACATAGTACTGCCGGGCACGGTCCTCTCTGACAGGCGCCTGGCGATGGAGAACACATACATAGACGGAGGGCGCACCGTGTCGGCGGTGGTGGGCCTCTTCGACGACGCGAAGAACGAGGTCATACCGCTTGAAGGTTACTGGAGGCCCAGGAGCGGCGACGTCGTCATAGGCGTGATAGAATCAAAGGGCCGCAACGGCACATACAGGCTGGCGCTCACCGAGTTCATAGGCGGCCTCATAATACAGGACAAGTACGACAGGGAGAGCTACAGGGTCGGCGACGTGATAGAGGCGACCGTCAGGGACGTGGAGCACAAGGTGCTCGCGGTGCTCGAGGAGCCCAAGCTCCTTGAGGGAGGCACGCTCATGCGCGTGAAGGCGGTGAAGGTGCCTAGGTTGATAGGCAAGGCCAACACGATGATAAAGCAGATAGCCGACCTGACGGGCTGCAGCATGGTGGTCGGCAGGAATGGCGTCGTATGGATGAAGGGCCGCGACGTGGCGAAGGCCACCGAGGCCGTGCTGCGCGTGGAGCGGGAGGCGCACACCAGCGGGCTCACAGAGCGGATAAAGAGCATGCTAGAAAAATAAAAAAACGAAAGAGTGATGCAATGGGATCTTCATTGAACAAGCCGGAACTCATAGTTGACGGCAAGAGGCGCGACGGCCGGGGCTTCAGGGACCTCAGGCCTATCAAGATAGAGGCGGGCGTGCTGAAGAACGCCGAGGGCTCCGCATACATAGAGTTGGGGCACAACAAGATACTCGCGGCCGTGTACGGGCCGAGGGAGGCGAGGCCGAAGCACTTCTCCGACCCCAACAAGGCGATAATAAAGTGCAGGTACCAGATGGCGCCGTTCTCTTCGATAGAGGGCCACAGCAGGACGGGCCCAAACAGGCGCGCCATAGAGATCTCGAAGGTGATAAAGGAGGTCTTCGAGAACGTGGTGCTCGTGAACGAGTTCCCGGGCAGCCAGATCGACGTGTACATGGAGGTGCTGCAGAGCGACGGAGGCACGAGGGCAGCGGCGCTGACAGCCGCGTCGGTTGCGCTCGCGAACGCAGGCATACGCATGAAGGACCTCGTATACGCGGTCAGCGCGGGGCGCATAGGCGACAACGTGGCGATAGACTTCGACATGATTGAGGACAACTACTCCGACGCCGACATGCCGACGGCTGTAGCACCGAGGAACAACGACGTGCTGCTGCTGCAGATGGACGGCGGCTTCACCAAGGAGCAGTTCGCCGAGGCGAAGGAGCTGATACTCGAGGCGGGCAAGAAGATAAGCGAGCTGCAGAGGGACGCGCTGAGGCGCGTGTACGAAACGGCAGGGGTGAGCGAATGAGCGCTATAGAAGTCGTGAACAACGGATACGTGAAGGAGCTGCTGGAGAAGGGCTCGAGAGAGGACTCCAGGGCCGCGATGGACCAGAGGGACATCAGGATACAGTGCGACGTGATAGAGAACGCCGAGGGCTCAGCGCAGGTGGACATGGGAAACACGCGCGTGCTCGCAGGCATAAAGTTCGTGATCGAGGCGCCGAAGCCCGATACGCCGAACATGGGCAACCTCATCATGTCCGCTGAGCTGCTGCCGCTGGCCCATGGCGAGTACGAGCCAGGGCCTCCGAGCCCTGAGGCGATAGAGCTCGCCAGGGTGGTGGACAGGGGCATACGTGCGGGCAACTGCATCGACCTGGAGGGCCTGTTCATAGAGGAGGGCAAGGCCTGGAGCGCCTACGTGGACATATACGTGCTCAACTACGACGGCAACCTATTCGACGCGAGCAGCATGGCGGCGATGGCTGCGCTCACGAGCGCGAGCGTCCCTGGAGTCAAGGACGGGGCTGCAGACTACAGCGACAAGAGCCAGCGGCTGAAGCTCGAGAACGTCGTGACGTCAACGACCTTCGGGAAGATAGGGGGCAGGATCGTGTTCGACATGACGGGCAACGAGGAGGCCGCGGCGGACGCGCGCATAACGATCGAGACTGACGGGCAGAGCATAAGGGCCATGCAGAAGGGCCTGAGCGGGGGCTTCTCGTTCGACGAGCTCGAGATGCTCGTGAAGGAGTCCCTGGACCGCCACGCCGGCCTGAAGAAGAAGATAGAGGAAAGCGTCAGGCACCAGAAGAAGTGATCACATGGCAAACGCCAGTATAAGGTACGGAGCAAGGATAAGGAAGAGGGCAGACGCGGTCAAGGTACAGAAGATTGCGCGCTACAAGTGCGAGGCCTGCGGGCGGATGACCGTCAAGCGCACCGGGACGAGCATCTGGAAGTGCAGCCACTGCGGCAAGGTGTACGCCGGAGGCGCCTACTCCATGACCACGCCGCCGGGCGAGATGGCGAAGAGGCAGATAGAGGGCCTGAACAAGAAGTGAGCGCATGGTGAAGATATCGTACGCACCCATACAGGAGCTCGTGGTTCACGAAGTGATAGAGACGCCGATGGACGACCTGCTCAGGGAGCGCATCATGCCCGCGGGCACGATGCCGCTTTACTGGTGCGACGGAGTGCTGTTCAGCTTCACGTCAGTGCCTATGTCAAGGAAGACGATAGAAGACTACCTCGCCGGGCGCATACACTGGATGGAGGTGCACTACTGCAGCATGGAGGGCTACAAGCCGGTGCTCGAGCTGAGCGATGAGCACTACAGCAGCCAGTCGACCATGAAGATTATGGTCATAGACACGAGCAAGTCATCGCTCCACGGGGAGTTCATAAGGTGGCTGAAGAAGTCGGCCAACAGGCAATAGCCATTAATATCTGGATGCGTAATTACGTTTGCGATAAGACGGTGTTCACATATGGTATACATTTGCACAAGCTGCGGGAAGGAGATAAAGGCGCTGGAGGGCTTCACCAGGTGCACCTACTGCGGTGGCCGCATACTCGTGAAGAAGAGGCCGGGCATAGCGAGGGAAGTCTCTACCGACTGACCAGGGCCTGTTCCCTTCTATTCCTTACGTCGCGTTCCGGTTACGATGGAGCGTAGCCGCCTTCCCAGTTCGTGGTGAACTGAACGTTCATCGCGTTGCCGTTGTTGTTGTTGCCTGAATAGTCATGGGCGTTGCCATTCAGCGGCCACCACGCGACGAGGTTCTGGAGGTTTATTGGCGCACCACCTATGCCCTCGAGATAAAGTGCATGAATCTCATTTGTGGAAAGGGAGGTGTTGTAGACTTGGATATTTGATTCATAACCTGGTAGGATATTAATAGCATCATATCCTGCACCGATCCACCCTGGATTTGCAGTATTCTCCCCTATAAAACCGGAGTCTACTCCGCTGCCGGCGTAAACTCCATCAACATAGAAACTAAAATTATCATTATTTGACAGACTTATTGCTAGATTATACCATGTAGCTGGTTTTAAATTTGCCTGGGACATTACAGCACCTCCACAATAGTCTACACCATAATCTTCCGGATTAAATATATTTAAATCTAACCCGAAACAAGTTTGCACATTGGAGCTAGCGTTATAATCAAATAAGTAATGTCTAGATACTAGATTATTTTCATATACCCATAGACTTACTGTTCTACTTGTAGTACCAATGGGGAAGTTCTTTGTTTGCATGGTAACATAGCTATTCTGCCCGTTGAAGTACGCCGCGTACTGCGGCAGCTCTCCGTTGCACACGCCTTCGGTGCTGATGAACTGCGTGGAGTACGGCCCGTTAGGCCTGTACACCTGGCAGGAGCCAGGGGGCGCCTTGGGCGCGAAGGTGCTGCTGCTGA